>Ga0207691_10000713_pt1 | contig 32878 bp, 30 predicted proteins | sample KBSM13metaG_FD_184327 | JGI IMG/M metagenome (GOLD analysis project Ga0207691, IMG submission 184327) | Miscanthus rhizosphere microbial communities from Kellogg Biological Station, Michigan, USA - KBS M1-3 metaG (SPAdes) (version 2) | ecosystem: Host-associated > Plants > Roots > Rhizosphere >...
GCCGCCAAAGCCTGGGATGGTCCGGCGATGATGCTCCACGGGGACCTCCACCCTGGCAACATCCTGCTGGCGGACGACGGCTCCCTGGCCGGCGTCATCGATTTCGGCGACGTCGGGGCAGGGGACCCGGCTGTCGATCTTGCGGTGGGGTGGCTGATGTTCGACGCCGGCACCCGCCACCGCTTCATGGGCGCCTTCGGCTCCGCAGTAGATGGAGACACCAGGATGAGGGCCCGCGGTTGGGCCCTCATCCTGTCCACCGCCATGCTGAGCAACTCCGACGATAATCCTCGGATGTTCAGCGTAGGAAAGTTCGGGATCAGGCAGATCCTGGATGACGGGCTTCGCCTGCAACTCTGACGCCAGCGTTAAATGTCAGTGGCGCCTCATATGCTGTGAGTGTGGAAGGCAAAGCAGCTGCGGAGACGTTGGAGGCCATGGAGGCCTCCCTTGCCAAGTTGTCTGCATTTGCCGGTCGCGGAGCCGGGAACGCGGCCTCGACTGGCGCCGACCCTGTTCGGGACGAAGCGGACGCGTGCCTGGACGGTATGGCTGAGGTCGCCAGCATGGAAGCCAGGCTGGCCGCCCTGAAAGTGCACTTCGCCGCCGGATATGCCCGCGCTGCCGTCGCCATGGCGGGCCCAGCCGTTTCCCCGCAGGAGCGCACCGCCCAGGAAATGGCCGTGACAGCAGAGGTGGCCTGTGTCCTGACCGTGAGTGAAAGATCGGCGGCGGCGCTCCTGGCAGAGTCGGCCACCCTGACCACTAAGTTGCCCCTGACGCTGTCTGCGCTGCAAGCAGGGAGCATTTCATGGCAACACGCGCGGGTGATCTGTGATGAAACGTCCGGTCTGGACCCCGCCGCGGCGGCTGCTTTGGAGGCTCATTTCCTGGACCCCGAAGCTCCCTTTGCCGCGCGTGGCTGCCCGGCGGGGGAGCTGGTGCCGGGCAGGTTCCGGGCCAAGGCGCGCAGATGGCGTGAGCTGCACCATCCCGTAAGCATCGAAGCCCGCCACCGCAAGGGTGTGGAGGACCGTCGGCTGGAATATGTGCCGGACCGGGACGGCATGGCCTGGCTCTCGGCCTATCTGACTGCGGATGTGGCGGTGGCTGCATGGTCCCGTGCCACGGAAGCGGCCCGTGCCCTGCAGGAGCCGAATGAATCCCGAACCCTGACCCAGCTCCGTGCGGACGTCGCCGCCGACTGGCTGCTGGCGGGGGTGGCGGAAGGAACTCCGTCACCCAAGGCGCAGGTCCTGGTGACCGTGCCGGTGCTGTCTCTTTTGGGCGCCGAGTCGGAACCGGCCACGCTGGACGGGTATGGTCCCGTTCCGCCGAGCATGGCCCGCAGGCTTGTAGGGGATGGCGCCGGATCGTTCCTGCGTGTGCTGACCGATCCGCGCAACGGAGCGCCGCTGGAGATCGGACGGACCAGCTACCGGGTTCCGAAGGCGATGCGCCAATGGTTGCGGCTTCGGGACGGCCGGTGCCCTTTTCCGGGCTGCAACAACCATTCCCTGGATAACGAAGCGGATCATCTGTTGGCTTGGTCCGAGGGAGGCGGCACCGGCGTCACCAACCTGGGCCAGCCATGCCGGCGGCACCACCGGCTCAGACACACCACAGCATGGAGGCCGGTTGACGCGACCCGGGACCAGCCACCCGGCTGGATCTCACCTGCGGGACGCTCCTATCCAAGCGAGCAACAAGACTGGGAACCACCACGCTGGCCGCAGCACCTCGGCCACGCGGGTGAAGGCCGGGAGTTGGAACCGCCCGGCTGGCCGGACGTACTTGCCGGCGCCGTCGGACCCGGAGAGACCGTCGGACCCGGAGAGACCGGGCCGCCATTACCGGTGGATCCCTTTCCTGACTGGGCACTGTTCATCGCGGCGTAGGATCGGCGCTCCACTTTCCCTCCCCGTCCAATTAAAGGTTCGAAGGATGTGCCGGCTATTGGCCTGCACCCCTGCCTCCGACGTGACCCTCCGCCGTGACCCTGAGCCGCGACCCTCCGCCGTGACCCTGAAAGGCCGGACCGGCCAGGACCAGCGCGATTCAGGCCACTGTCCCCATGCCCATCACGGTCCGGGTCAATCTCGACTCACCGGACGAGTTCGTCGGGTCTGCTTGCTGCGGCGATCATGCGACGCATGACGCCGAATGGACGGGGAAGAAGGCCTTGATGAAAGTTTCTTCATGACCGTTTCATCCCTGCCTCATTGTTGTAGTTCACGCTGGACACACGAACGGCCTGCGCCGGAAGAGCCTGCGTATGGGGAAAGAGGGGGCATGGTGGACGGAGCATGGCTGTCTACTGTTCGGGGGCACGGCACGCCTGGAACGCGTCAATCTGCTGCGTCGCACCACTCGCTGGTATCTCCGCCGGTCCATGGAATTGATTCCATGGATTGGCCCTCCGCCATTCCGTCGTCTGCCGACGACGATACCGGCACATCCTGGCTGGTTCAGCGGGCGTGGCCAGAGAATGCACCAGGAGAATTTGTACTGGAGGTCCGGACGCCGGGAGTGCCCGGCGTCCGGGGAGCTTATTTGCGTCACGGGCAGTTCGAACTTATCCCGTTGGACGATCCGGGACTTCCCGCCTTGCGGGGGGAAGCGCAGCAGGGGGAATTGATTTCGTATTGGCCGTACCACCAGGCCGTCGTCCGGGCCGAGGGCCGCTATATAAAGATCTTCGGGCCCGGGGGCGCCGTCGTACCGGCCGAGCGCTGCGCACAAATGGACGTCCTGCTGGACGCCGGCAACTTCACAACGCCCAGAATCCTTCGTCAGAGTTCCCAGGCGGACGTCATCGCTTTCAGCGCCATTCCGGGACCGACTCTGAACGAGCTGGGCCGGGTGGAAGCGGCCGTCTGCGATGAAGCGTTCGCCAGGGCATGGGAGAAATGGTCGCGCGCCTGGGTCGCGGAACTGAACGGCTCCCATGGTCCAGCAGCACGAGGCGTTCTCGACAGCCTTCCGCTCCGTTCAGCAGAGTGGGAAGCCACGAAGGTGTGTCGACGGGTGGACGACTGGTTGCGGCACAATGAAAACGTCCCCGAGTTGCCGTCTCAGCGCGCTGTCTTGCACGCCGCTGTAGAGCACGTGGCCATGAACCTGATACGGACGGCACCGGATCCGGTGGTGTGGGCCCACGGAGACCTATACGACAAGCAAATCATCGTTCCTGACGGCGATATCCCGCCCGGACTGCTGGACTTCGACAGCACGGCCCGACACGAGGCCGCCAGGGATCTGGCTGGCCTGGACGTCCATCTGGAGCTTCATCTACGAAATAACCGCATGACGCCTGCACGATATCTGACGGCTCACACGCAGGTGTTGGCCGTGGCCGAGGAACTGCGCGTCAGTCCAGTCCGGTTCGATGCGTACTCGGACGCCATCTGGCTCCGTCTGGCACTTTCGCCGTTACCTGGCCGCTTCTCTCTGGCCATCGGCGTCCTCGCGGAACGGGCCGAAAGGAACTGAGGCCCTCGAAGCGGCCAGCCCGGCGAGCCCCTGGCATGTTTTGCCGGTTAGGCGCTCACTTAGGTGTAAAAGCGACAGAATGATTGCTACTCTGGATTCTGCACCTAGAGAGAGTGAGCAATGATGCTTCTCGAAAGAGACCTCATCCAGTCCGTCGGCTTCCGCAACGTAACGGACGGCGGACGTGTAACCGGTTTTCAGTTCCGGGTCCGGATGCCTTCCTACCGGGGCATGGCCGCGTCCCTCATCGATGGCATCGCCGTTCGCGTGGGCGGCATCGTCGACGTCGGACCTGACGTTCCGCTGTGGACCTTCGGCGGGCGGACCTACACCCTGCAGCAGCTCTGGGAAAGTGATGGCGTGCGCTGGCCCCTTGAGGAAGCGGCAGTGGTCACCGTTCCCCTCGACGGCGGCCTGCCGCAGGGCGTCCACGAGCTCTCCATCGAGCTGCGGCTGCGGATGTCCTACATACCAGTCGAGCACCAGCCCACCACTCACCGGACCAGCCGCAAGGTGACGCTCGCGCCGGAAGGCGGCGAAGGTACCTTCCGCTACGGCGTTTCCCTCTACAGCTTTATGGGCGATTACGGCACGGTGATGGACCTTGAGACGGCGCTGGCCGCCGTCGCTGACGTGGGCGCCACCGGCGTCGAGATCCTCGGCGAGGGCCACGTTCCCAACTATCCGGAACCGTCCCCGGCCTGGATCGATAACTGGTTCGGCCTGCTGGAGAAGTATTCGCTGGAGCCGACGAACTACGGTTCCTGGATAGACACCCGTCTTCACCCGGGCCGCACCATGACGGTCGCCGAGGGTGCGGAGGCCCTGCAGCGGGACCTGCGGCTTGCCAACCAATTGGGTTTCGGCTTCGTGCGCCCCAAGATCGGCGTGGTGTCCAGCGATCTGGTCCCAGACCCCATCTGGACCGAGTCCGTGGAACGCTCGCTTGATCTGGCCCACGAGCTGGGGATCATCATCTGCCCGGAGATTCATTCGCCGACGCCCATCAGGCACCCCGTCGTCGAGGACTACATCGGCCTCATCGAACGGACCGGAACCAAGAACTTCGGCCTGCTCATCGACACCGGAATCTTCCAGGACCGGCCCATTCCGCTGCGCGCAGGTGAGACCCGCGAGACCCGGCCCGCCTTCCTCGACGGCATCGGCGTCGACCCCGCCGACTTCGCCGATATCGCCCAGTATGTGGTGTTCGTCCAGGCGAAGTTCCACGACATCAACGAGCAGCTGGAAGACCAGCAGATTCCCTGGCTGCCCGTGCTCAAGGCCCTCAAGGACTCCGGCTACACCGGTTATCTCTCCAGTGAATACGAAGGCGAACGCACGCCATGGCGTGCCATTGAGCAAGTGCGGCGCCAACACGCCCTGATCCGCCGCATCACCGGCGAACTTACCTGACCCATCCCATTTCCCAGTAAAGAGAGCAACAATGCCAAACGGACTTCTTGACGATGCAAGCCTCCGCACCCATCCCGACGGTCTCGCGCTGGCCTTGACCCTGCCGTGGTACCGGAGTCTGTGGCTCTCCTCGGTCTCCAGCCTGCGGCTCACCGTCGACGGCCAGGATATCCCCGCCGGGAACCTGTCCCTGGAACTGGGTGGTGTCCGCTATGCGCTCCCGGACCTGCCCGCTCAAAGCGAAACTCTCTGGTACCTCCAGGAACATCCCTTGCTTATCGCCACAACGGAGACGCCTGTTGCACTGGGCGAGCAGCACACCGTCCGGCTCATCGGTGAGTTGCGCCTGCCGTACATGCAGATTGCTCCCGGCCAGGACGGCGGTCCCGGCATGTACGTTCCCAACTTCGTGAACCAGACGTTGGAGCTGACCGTCACGGACAGGGCTGCGGCGGCACCGGAACTGACGACGGCGGTCACGCCGCCCCCACCGAAAGCGGAGGAAGATCCGTTCTCGCTGGGGCTCACCCTGTACTCGGCAAGCGCCGAATTCCGGGCCGGCTGGTACGACTTCGACGGTCTGCTGAACCGCGTGGCCGAGCTCGGCATCGGCCCCGGGATCGAAATTGTGGCATCGCAGGTCCTGCCTACCTATCCCAACGTGACTGACGACTTCGTGCGCTCGTGGCAGCGCGCCTTCGACAAGCACGGCTTCACCGCCAGCTCCTTCGGCGCCAATCTGGACATGGGACGCCGCCGTGACCGCGACATGACCCCGGACGAGGAGTACGAGTTCACGCAGACACTCTTCCACGGCGCCAAGAAGCTCGGTTTCCCGCTCGTCCGCATCCAGAGCGCTAAGCCGGAGCTGCTTCGCCGGCTGCTGCCGCTCGCCGAGGACCTCGAACTCAAACTTGCCTACGAGATCCATGCACCGCTGGGACCCAACTCGCCCGAGATCATGAAGGTCCGCGACGTCTACGCCGAGCTTGATTCACCGCTGCTGGGCTTCGTGGCTGACTTCTCCTCCACCATGCACAGCATGTCTCCCACGCTCCTGCGCGCGGTTCGCCGTGCCGGGCTGGACGATGAAGCTGTGGAAAGGCTGCAGGCTATCTGGGGCACTGAGGCACCGATGCGGGTGCGGCAGGAGGAGTTCATTGCGTACCTGCGGGGACGCGACTTTGATCCTGCCCGGCTTGGGTCCTTCGCCCACCTGGCGTTCAACATGCACGGCCACGTCAGCCCCAAGGAGTGGGCTGACATCATGCCGCAAATCATGCACGTCCACGCGAAGTTCTACGACATTGATGAGCAGGGCAACGAGCCGGCCATCGACTATCCGGAACTGGTCCGCGTATTCGTCGAAGGCGGCTACCGCGGTTACTGGTCCAGCGAATGGGAAGGCCATGCCTTCGCCGAGCTCGGTGAGGTGGATCCGCTGCTGCTGGTGCGGAAGCAGCATGACCTTGTCCGCAAGAGCATGCGGACGGCGCTGGCATCAGCCTGACCTGAAAGACCGACGTCCCATAGCCTTGATGCCCGTCCGTTTACCGGTCGGGCATCGAGGCATTTAAGGGGCTTCCTTGGTAGCGGCGGCTGCCACGATGTCGGCAGCCTCTTTGAAGAGGCCCCGCATCCACTCATGCTCGGAGTCGCGGTTGTGCACGGGGTGCCACCACAAGGCATTAACCAGCGGCGTGGCATCGAAGGGCAGCGGCAGGATCCGAACCCCGCCCACGCGCAGAGCGAACGGCACCAGGGCCGCCTGGATGAGCGCGATCCGGTTGGTCCCAACCACAAAGTGCGGCAAGGACTGGAAACTTTCAACAACCACGTCCACGCGGGGCTCAACGCCCAGCTGCTGGATCTGCCGTTCCGCCGAGGTTGAGGCTGAGCGCGTCTGATAGGTCATCACCCAGGGAAGTTCAGCGATGTTTTCCATGGTGATTTGCTCGCCGACGGCTTCATTGGACGTGGAGACCACGGCCACCCACCCGTCCCTCCACAGGTCCAGGTAGGGCAGCCCGGTGAGGAATCCGTGGGGAATCACCATGCCGTCCACCGACCGAAGGCGGTTGGCTGCATCCTCCACCACCATCGGATTGTGGAGCATAAACCGGAACCGGACACCTGGGGCGCGCTCGGCTGCAAGCTCGGAAACAACCCGGCCAATGGTAGTGAAGCCGTAATCCGAGCCGTAGATGGAGAACTCGCGCTCGGATTCTGTGGGCTCCCAGGTGGCCTGGCTTTCGAAGACGCGGCGTGCGGCCTCCAGCGCGGTGGTGGTGTGCTCGGCGAGCCGGAGGGCGAAGGGGGTGAGGTCGTAAGCATTGCCGCGGCGGGCCAGGATCGGGTCCCCGAAGTGGGATCGGAGCCGGGCGAGCGAAGCGCTGAGCGCCGGCTGGCTGAGGTGGAGCCGCTCGGCCGCCCTGGTAACGCTTCGCTCGGTAATGAGGGCATCCAGCGAGATCAGCAGGTTGAGGTCGAGACGGGAAAGCAGGACATGTTTCGTCACGGCGCAGCGATCCTTTGGAAGTGGAACCGTTTCAAGGGAGTTTATCAGCGGGATCAATAACGTAGGCGAAGCCATCAGGAATCTGGATGGACCTTCCGCGGACCCCCGTTAAACTTATGTCCGTCATAGCAAAGACTTATGTGTCTTTTAGGCACATCTCCTGCATACTTGTGAGTGACCGGGGTCACGACACCCGGATTTTGGACAATGAAGTCAGAAAGGCTGGACATGACACAGCACCGTCGCTATTCAGGCCTGAAGGTCGGCGCCCTCGCCGTCCCCACCGTCGCAGCACTCATTCTTACCGGTTGCTCGGCCTCCACCGGCAGCAGCTCCTCTTCGGGTGGTTCCCAGGAATTTTCACTGTCCTTCGCGACATCCAACACCATCGAGAGCCCCTTCCAGGTGTTGGCAGAAAATTACATGAAGTCACACCCGAACGTGAAAATCACCTTCAATCCTCAGCCGAACGACTCCTACGACCAGACCCTGCGCACACAGCTCCAGGCCGGAAACGCCTCAGACGTCGTAGTGACCTCACCCGGCTCCGGCACCGGCCGCAGCATCCTGCCGCTCGTCCAGGCAGGTTTCCTTGAACCGCTTGACGATGCCGCGAAGCAACTGCTCCCCGAGGGAAGCGCCAGCACCTTTGGAACCGACGGCAAGGTGTACGGCCAGGCCACGGAAATTACGATCTCTGCCTTGGTGAGTAATGAGACGGCTGCAACTGCAGCCGGTGGCTTCCCTGCCGACTTTTCCTCCCTCCAGCAGCAGTGCAAGGCTCTGGAGTCCTCCGGTAAATCCCTCTTTGCCCTTGCCGGATCAGCCCCTCCCAACACAGGGCTGATGGCGATGTCCCTGGCAGCCTCGCGCGTCTACGCGGAAGACCCGAAATGGAACGATAAGCGCGCTGCCAAGGAAGCCACCTTCGCCGGCTCGGACGGTTGGAAGTCAGCCCTCGAAGCAGTTAATACCTTGAAGGACGCGGGCTGCTTCCAGAAGGGTGCTGCCGGCGGCGGCTTCGATGCCATCACCAAGGGGCTTGCCAGCGGAACGTCCGTGAGCGGCTTCATCCCGGCTCCAAGCTGGAAGCAGCTGCAGTCCGCCGCTGGGGGCTCCCAGTTCGCCGTTCGGCCGTTCCCGGCGGAACAGGGCTCAGGTAATAGCTACGTATTTGCCAGCGCAAACTACGCCTTCTCCATCAACGCGGCCTCCAAGAACAAGGACGCTGCCAAGGCCTTCCTCGACTGGGCCGCCCAGCCTGAGCAGACCAAGGCATTCGCAGAAATCGACGGTGCCCTGCCGGTCAGCGGACTCGACAAGTACGATTTCGACGGCGGCGCCTATAAGAACGTCGGCGGCCTGATGAAGGACGGCAAATACGGCCCCCTGCCCAACATCCAGTGGCCGAATTCCGCCGTCTACGACGCACTGGCCACGGGGGTCCAGGGCATCATCACCGGCCAGAAGAGCCCTGACCAGGTCCTGCAGGCCATGGACGCGGCCTGGGATCAGTAGCAGTTCTTGACCATCAACGTTCCGACGACTCAAAGGGACAAGCAAGGAATACCAATGACTGCGACGATGCAACCGAAAAGCGAAGCAGCTGAAGCACCCCGGCGAGGCAAGCGGACGCCGGGGACGGGTGAGAACACCCGTCCCCGGCGGGGGCCCATGCAGTTCGGACACTGGTGGTGGGCGCTGCCCGGGATCGCCCTGGTGTTTGCCATCCACTACGTGGCAACCGGAATCGGCGGATTCTTCGCCTTTACCAACTGGACGGGCATCGGCTCGTTCAAAATCACGGGCTGGACAAACTTTGAGGCCATCTTCAAGGACCCCACGAAACTCGGAGCCCTCTCCAATACCCTCTTTCTGGCCTTTGGCTCGGTTCTCCTGGGCAACATCGCCGGGTTGGTTATTGCGCTGGGCCTGAACCGCGTCGTCAAGACGCGCTACATCCTCCGGACCCTCTTCTTCATGCCGGTGGTGCTCAGCCCGCTAGCCACGGCCTACATCTGGAAATACATCTTCGACTTCGACGGTCCGCTCAATGCCTTCCTTACGGCAATAGGCGCCGGCGACCAGGCAAAGCCGTGGCTGGCCGACCCGCAGTGGGCCATCTGGACCGTGCTGGTGGTGCTGGTCTGGTCTTCCACCGGCTTTGCCATGGTGATTTTTATGGCCGGCCTGGCCGGTGTCCCCGTGGAAGTGGAGGAGGCGGCGGCCATTGACGGTGCCAATCTGTGGCAGCGGTTCCGCAACGTTACGCTGCCCGCCATCCGCCCCGCCGTCGCCATCGCCACCACGCTGGGAATCGTCCAGGGGCTGCGCGTCTTCGATCCCATCATGGCGCTCACCGGCGGCGGACCGGCCGGAGCGACGGAAACGCTGGCCACGCTGGTTTACAAGCAGGCCTTTGCGCTCGGGAACTTCGGGGGCGGTGCCGCCCTGGCCCTGGTGCTCGCCGCCATCATCCTGATCTTCGCCGTTCTCCAGCAGCGGCTGACGCGTTCGAACCCTGAGGACTAAGCCATGTTCCGCTACACCAAACTCACCCTGCTCCGCGAAGTCGGCCTATGGGCTCTCGCCCTGGTGTTCCTCGCGCCGTTCTACTTCCTGGTGACAACTGCCCTCAAGCCGGACAACGAGTTGTTCACCACCTCGGCCCTGGCTCCGCCAACAAACCCCGACTTCAGCAACTTTATCGACGTCCTCACCGCCACCGGCAACTCCAACGTGGTGATGGGCCTGGTCAACAGCGCCATCATCACCGCAGGCAGCATCGTGGGGCTGATCGCACTCGGTTCCATCACCGGATATGTCATCTCCCGCAGCACCCGACGCTGGAGCAAGGGCGCGTATTACCTCTTCCTGATCGCCATCATCCTCCCCGGCCAACTCGGCGCCGTCCCTCTCTACATGGGGGCACGGGCCCTTGGACTCACCGGATCCGCTTGGGGCCTGATCATCCTCTACACGGGCATGCTCCTGCCGTTGTCGATCTTCCTGTACGCAAACTTCTTCCGCGGCCTCGGCACGGACTACGAAGAAGCGGCCACCATCGACGGCGCGAGCAAATCCCAGATTTTCTCCAAGGTGGTGTTCCCCATGATGGCCCCAGCCACGGGAACGGTCACCATCTTCGCCGGGCTCATCGTGTGGAACGACTTCTTCACGTCGCTGATCTTCCTGGGCGGCTCCGCCAACCAGACGCTGCCGGTGGCCATGTACTACTACATCGGCTCCCTGGTCTCCCAGTGGAACTCGATCTTCGCGATAGTGATCGTCTCCATGATTCCCATCCTGGCGCTGTTCCTGTTCGCGCAGAAACGGTTCATCCAGGGCTTCTCCGGCGGCCTGAAGGGCTGACCCGCGATGGTTGACAACCGCGCAGCGTTCGAGCGCTTCGTGGAGATCTTCTACACCCAAAAACGGGTGCGTGAAGCCTTCGACTTCCTTGTGGCCGAGGACTACCGGCAGCACAACCCGACCATTCCTGACGGGCCTGAGGCGGCAGTAAGAATGCTGACGCCGAAGTTCGACGGATCGCCAGACTCCCGGTTCGAGGTTCAGCGCATCCTGGTGGACGGTGACCTGGCGTTGGTGCATGTACGCGCTTCAGGTCCCGGGCGTCCCGACGCCGCCGTCGCAGACATTTACCGCTTCGAAAACGGCCGGATTGTTGAGCACTGGGACGTGCTTCAGCCGGTTCCCCAGCACCCGGTCCACGACCACCCCATGTTTTAGACCACCATCTCAATTCTCTAGGAGATATCCATGTTCCAACTTTCGCCCAATATCGACCTTTTGTTCGCCGAAGCAGGCGAAAGTGCTGCTGACCGGGTTCGCGCGGCGGCAGCAGCCGGCTTCGACGCCGTCGAAATGTGGGGCCCAACGGGCAAAGACATTCCGGCCCTGAAGCACGCACTCGAGGAAACCGGAGTCCAGCTCACCTCCCAACTGGCGGAACCGCGTATGCAGTTCATGATCCCGCCCCGCAACCACGATGCTTTCTACACCGGGCTGGACGCCGGCGTCGAAGTGGCACAACAGCTCGGCTGCCCCCGGATGGTAGTGGGCAGCGGTACCGGATTCGGCGGGCGCAAGCGGCAGGACCAGCTGGACGAACTGATCGAGATCTTCACCCGAGGCGTCGCGCACATCGAGGGTTCCGGCATCACCCTGGTCCTCGAACCGGTCAACGTCAGGGTTGACCACCCGGGAGCCCTGCTGGACCGGACCTCGGAAGCCGTCTATGTCGCCAAGGGCGTCAACTCGCCCAACTTCGGCGTTCTCTACGACCTCTACCACTCCACGGTCGAGGGCGAGGACGTGGCCGCCGAGCTCGCCAACGCCGGCGACCTCATCAAGTATGTTCAGATCGCCGATGCGCCGGGGCGCGGCGAACCCGGCTCGGGATCCATCGACTGGCACGCCCGGCTCACGGACCTGGGGAACAGCGGGTATGCCGGCCCCATCGGGCTCGAGTACTACCCCACGATCGACTCGGCGAAGTCCGTCCGGCGCATCCAGGAACTGGTGGCGGGATGGTGAGCGGTAACCGGTATCCCGCTGCGGTCGACGTCGCCATCGTCGGCAGCGGCCCCACGGCAGCGGCATACGCACGGATCCTCAGCGAGGAAGCCCCTGGTGCCACCATCGCCATGTTCGAGGTGGGCCCCACGGTCAGCAATCCACCCGGGGCGCACGTCAAGAACATTGAGGATCCTGAACGCCGCAGCCTCGCGCAGCGGGCATCGGAAGGCCCCGGCGCAGGTGCCGAAACGGTGAACTCACCCGGCGCGGTCAAAAGCGGGGAGCGACGGGCCAGGCCCGGAACCTACCTGCTGCAGGACGGCTACGCCTTCCCCGGCGAGGACGGGATGCCCGTCGCCGCCATGTCCAGCAACGTGGGCGGCATGGCCGCCCACTGGACCGCTGCCTGCCCCCGCCCGGGCGGCAAAGAGCGCATTCCGTTCCTGCCGGACCTTGAAGAGCTTCTTGACGACGCCGACCGACTGCTGGGGGTGACCACCCGCGCCTTCGACGGGGCTCCGTTCTCTGACCTCGTCCGGGAACGACTCGCCGCCGCCGTGGACGCGGGCCGTGACACCGCCTACCGCGTCCAGCCCATGCCTCTTGCTGTGCACCGGCGGGAGGACGGCGGCCTGGTCTGGTCAGGTTCCGACGTCGTGATGGGGGATGTGACCCGGGAAAATCCGCAGTTTGAACTCTATGATGAGTCGCTGGTAACGCGTGTGCTCCTGGAGGATGGCGCTGCTGCCGGCATCGAAGTCCAGGACCGCCGCAGCGGCGAAACCCATCAGGTGGCGGCCCGCTACGTTGTGGTGGGTGCGGATGCCCTGCGCACGCCGCAGCTGCTGTGGGCTTCCGGGATCCGGCCCGACGCCCTGGGCCGCTACCTCAACGACCAGGCGCAGGTAGTGTTCGCGAGCCGGCTGCGCGATGTCACCGCTCCGCAGGGCCGGGCAGCCGCCAACGGCGCGCTCAGTGAGCAGAGCGGAGTTGCCTGGGTTCCCTACACGGACGGGGCGCCCTTCCACGGCCAGATCATGCAACTGGATGCGTCACCGGTTCCCTTGGCCGACGATGACCCCGTTGTCCCGGGCTCTATCGTGGGGCTTGGCCTGTTCTGCGCCAAGGATCTGCAGCGCGAGGACCGGGTGGCGTTCGACGACGGTGTCCGCGACTCGTACGGGATGCCCGCCATGCGCATCCACTACCGCCTCACTCGGCGGGATCACGAGGTGCTGGACCGCGCCAAGCAGGAAATTGTCCGCCTGGGCAAGGCGGTGGGTGAGCCGCTCGACGAGCGTCCGTTCGTCATGCCGCCCGGCGCATCGCTTCACTACCAGGGCACAACCAGGATGGGTGCAAGGGACGACGGCCAGAGCGTGTGTTCGCCCGACAGCCAGGTGTGGCAGGTCCCCGGCCTCTTCGTGGCTGGCAACGGCGTCATTCCCACCGCCACGGCATGCAATCCCACGCTGACCGCTGTGGCGCTCGCAGTGCGCGGGGCCCGGAAACTCAAAGAAGAACTCAACAGCTCTTTACTTATGTCTGAATCAGACAATAGACTGACTAAATAATGAATAAGTGGTGCGATGTCGCTGCTATTTCGTTCAATCACAGGCAAGGCATGCCGCAGACAAGGAGGTCTCGATGATCGCCGACCGCATAATCGAGCAGGGAACACTGATCACCCAGGACGGCCGTACCGCCGTCGAAGTCCGCATCCCCTGGTACCGGGCCCTGCCGGGTTCCTGCATCGCTGGAGCTGCATTGACAGTGGACGGCGTCAGCGCCCCCGAGGGCTCACTGCGCTGGACCATGAACAACCGCACTTTCAGCTTCGAGGAACTCGTGGACGAGACCGGCGAATGGTGGTTCCCGCTGGACTCGGCAGTCCTTTCGGGCGACCTTCCCGTCCCTGACAGCCGGACCGAGCACGAGGTCAGGGTGGACCTGAAGCTCTACATCCCCTACATCATCACCGACCACGGCGTGCTGCACATCGAAGAGCACGACACCAAGACCATGAAGGTGGCACAGCGATGACCAGCCTCGGCACGCCGATCCAGGGCGTCACCCTTTACAGCTTCACCCGGGCCGTCCACGCCCGGCAGTACGACCTCGATGGCCTGATCCGCAAAGTGGCGGCCGAAGGCTTCGGCCCGGGGCTCGAAGTCATCGGATTCTCCAGCCTGCGCGGCTTCCCGGACCGGATCGATGACAACTTCGTTGGCCAGTTCCGTGATCTTGTGGCCGAGGTTGACCTGGTCCCCACCTCCCTCGCAGTCAACGTTGACACCGGTATCCGCCGCGACCGGCTCATGAACCATGACGAGCTTGTCGAATACATGCGCAAGCAGATCGAAGTAGCCGCCAGGCTCGGCTTCCCGATCGCCCGGGTGCAGATCTCACTGACTCCGGACGCCATGGAAAGCCTGCTGCCCGTGGCCGAGAAGTACGGCGTCACCCTGGCCCTCGAAGTCCACGCGGACCAGCACGGCGCCCACGAACGTGTCCTGGCCCTTCGCGACCGCTACGAGAAACTCAATTCCCCCTTGCTCGGCTTCACCGCCGACTGGGGTGCCACCGTTACCGGCTTTGCGCCCTCCCTGCTGGAGGCCTACCGCCGCCGTGGGGCTTCGGAGGCGCTTCTCGGACAGGTGGTTGACCTGTGGAATGGGTTCTACGTCGACGGACCGCCAAACACGCAAAAGGTTCACGGTGAACGCTTCGGCGCCTTCATCGGCCTGGCGGCCCGCAATGGCCGGCCCGACCTTGGCATTGACTTCGCCATCAACGGAACAGGGCTTTTCGGTCCTGCACCGCTGGACACCTGGCTGGAGATCATGCCTTGGGTCCGCCACGTGCACGGCAAGTTCTTCGGCATCGACGAGACCGGCGAAGAGCCCTCGGTGCCGGTCCGGAGCCTTGTCCGGCAACTGGTTGAGAACGGCTACTCCGGCGCAATCTCCAGCGAATACGAAGGCTGGCACTGGAACAACTGGCAGGACCCGTTCGACATCATCCGCGGCGAGCAGGCCGTCCAGCGCTCAGCGGCCGCCAACGCCGGTTCGGCCATGATCACCGACGCTTCAGAAGCCCGCCGCATCCTCAACAGCCATCTCGCCCAGCCCGTCCGCGGCTGACAACGAAGGAACCAGAAATTATGTCAGAAGGCATCGCAGGCTCGGGCATCGAGCTTGGCATCACCCTCTATTCGCTCACCTCCGAGTTCGCCGCCGGGCTCTACACCCCTGAGACGCTGATCAAAGCTGTTGCAGATGAAGGCCTCGGCCCGGGGGTTGAGTTCAACATCGCCCAGATGCTGCGCACCTACCCGGACGTCGACGACGACTTCGTCCGCCTGTGGCGCGACAGCATGGACCGCTACGGCCTGACCCCCAGCGCAGTGGGCACCAACCTGGACATGGGCCGCCGCAAGGACCGGGACATGACACCCGATGAGGAGTACGACTTCTTCGCCGCGCAGCTGCACACGGCTAACAAGCTTGGTTTCCACCGCGTGGTGATCCGCTCCGCGGGCAAGGAATTGCTCCGCCGGCTGCTTCCCCTGGCCGAGAAGTACGACCAGAAGCTCGGCTACGAAATTCACGCGCCGCAGGGCCCGAACGATCCCAAGATCCTGCAGATCCGCGAAATGTACGAGGAACTGGGAAGCGACCGGCTCGGTTTCACCGCAGACTTCAGCTCGACGATGCACAGCCTTTCCCCGACCCTCTTCCGCACGTTGACGCAAATGGGGCTGCCCGAGGAGCACTTCGCCGTCATGCAGGAGATCTGGCGCAAACCGGCGCCCATGCATGAGCGCAACCAGGAGTTCGAGGACTACCTCAGTGCCAACAACTTCGATCCTGCCCGCCTGGGCCCGTTCACCCGGCTGGCATTCAACATGCATGGACTGGTTCCGCCCGAGGAATGGCTGGATATCATGCCGCAGATCTTCCATGTCCACGCGAAGTTCTACGACATCGACGAACACGGCAATGAACCCGCGATGGACATTCCCCGCATTGTGCGCCAGTTCGTCAAGGGCGGCTACCAGGGCTACCTGTCCAGCGAGTGGGAGGGCCACGCGTTCGCCGACCTGGGCGAATCCGATCCGATCGACCTCGTCAAGAAGCAGCACACGCTGATGCGGCATGCCATCGAAGAGGCCGTTGATCCAAATGCATCCGACTCCCACGCGACCCTGGTCGAGACTGTTAAGTAAGGAAAGCCATGGCAACTCACAATTCCCTGTTCCAAGACACGGACGTCCGCAGGCACCCCGAGGGGATTGCCGTATCGGTGCAGCTGCCCTGGTACCGCAGCCTCTGGCTGTCCGCCGTTGACGACGTCGTTGCAACGGTCAACGGCGTGCAGATTCCCAAGGAGTCTCTCCGCTTCGAACTGCAGGACAAGTCCTACTCCATAGCTGAACTCCCGGAGCAATGGGAAACCCTGTGGTTCGTCGCAGACAAGCCCGACGTGATCATCCCGCTGGACCGCGTCCCCGACGCCGGCGAGGAGATCGACGTCGAGGTCATCCTCACCCTGCGCCTGCTGTATATGCAGATCGCGCCGATGCGTTACGTGGGCAACCGCGTGGCGGTTGAACGGACGGTGGTGCTCGCATGAAAACCCTGCGCGTGGCCATGATCGGTTATGGCTTCATGGGTGCTGCCCACTCCCAAGGCTGGCGGACGGCGCCGCGGGTATTCGACCTGCCCGCCGAGCCGGAAATGGCGGTTATTGTCGGCCGCAACGCTGAAGCGGTCGCCGCCGCTGCCAGCAAATGGGGCTGGGCAGAGTCAGCAACAGACTGGCGGGACGTGATCGCCCGTGACGATATCGACGTCGTCGATATCGTCACCCCGGGCGACTCCCACGCCGAAATCGCGATCGCCGCGCTGGATGCCGGGAAGCACGTTTTGTGCGAAAAACCACTCGCCAACACGGTGGCGGAAGCCGAAGCGATGGCCGAAGCTGCCGAACGGGCGGCTGCCCGGGGCATCCAGGCAATGGTCGGTTTCACCTACCGCCGCGTTCCGGCCGTCACCTTCCTCCGCAACCTCATCGCCGAAGGCGCCGTCGGCACGATCAACCAGGTGCGTGCCTCGTACCGGCAGGACTGGCTGGTGGACCCGGAGATGCCGCTGGCGTGGCGCCTGCAGAAGGAACACGCCGGCTCGGGGGCCCTGGGGGATATCGGCGCCCACGCCATCGACCTGGCCCAGTTCGTCACCGGCTTGAATCTGGAGAAAGTGTCCGGCGTTATCGACACCATCGTGAAGGAGCGGCCTCTTTTGAAGGGCTCCACTTCAGGCTCCGGACCTTCCGATACCGGGCTTTCCGGCGCTGCCGGTGTCGGCTCCGGCCAGGTGACGGTGGACGATATCGCCATCTTCACGGGCCGCTTCGAATCCGGCGCGCTGGCGTCGTTCGAGGCCACCCGGTTTGCCACCGGCCGGAAGAACGCGCTCCAGATTGAGGTTTCCGGGGACAAGGGCGCCCTGGCCTTCGACCTGGAGGACCTCAACAGCGTCCAGTTCTACGACCGTACGGCACCTGCGGACCGCCAGGGCTTCCGGAAGGTCCTGGTCACGGAAGCGGAGCATCCCTACGTTTCGGCGTGGTGGCCGGCAGGCCACATGCTCGGTTACGAGCACGGGTTCTCCCACCAGGTCAAGGACCTCGTGGAGGGCATCGTGGGCGGCGCCGTCCCGCATTCGTCGTTCGCTGACGGGCTGAGGGTGCAGCGGGTGCTCGACGCTGTCGAGCGCAGTTCCGAAAATGATTCCGCCTGGACACGGGTCGCTGCCGGCGTTCCCGTGCCGGCCAGTTGAGGAGGGGAAGCACGTGGCACGACCAATTACCTTGTTCACCGGCCAGTGGGCCGACCTGCCGTTCGAGGAGGTGGCCCGGCTCGCCGGCGAATGGGGCTACGACGGGCTGGAGATCGCCTGCTGGGGTGACCACCTGGATCCCTGGCGCTGGGACGACGACGCCTATGTGCAGGGCAAGCTGGACATTCTTGAACGCCACGGCCTCAAAGTGTGGACCATCTCCAACCACCTCAAGGGCCAGGCCGTCTGCGACGACCCGATCGACGAACGGCACCGCGGCATCCTGCCGGACGTCGTATGGGGCGACGGCGATCCTGAAGGGGTCCGCCGTCGTGCCGCCGAGGAACTGAAGAACACTGCACGGCTCGCCGCAAAGCTGGGCGTGAAAACGGTGACCGGCTTTACGGGATCGTCCATCTGGAAGTATGTGTCGATGTTCCCGCCCGCCTCCGAAAAGATGGTCGACGCCGGCTACCAGGACTTTGCCGACCGGTGGAATCCCATCCTCGATGTCTTTGACGAGGTGGGCGTCCGGTTCGCCCATGAGGTGCACCCATCAGAGATCGCTTACGACTATTGGACAACGCAGCGCGCCCTCGAGGCGATCGGGCACCGCGAGGCCTTTGGCCTGAACTGGGACCCGAGCCACATGGTGTGGCAGGACATCGACCCTGTGGGGTTCCTGTGGGACTTCAAAGACCGGATCTACCATGTGCACTGCAAGGACACGAAGAAACGCCTGTCCAACGGGCGCAACGGCCGGCTCTCCTCCCATTTGCCCTGGGCTGATCCGCGCCGCGGCTGGGACTTCATCTCCACCGGCCACGGCGACGTGCCGTGGGAGGATGCGTTCCGGATGCTGAACGCCATCGACTACCGCGGGCCGCTGTCCGTGGAGTGGGAGGACGCCGGAATGGACCGGCTGGATGGCGCCCCCGAGGCGCTGGCTTTCGTGCGCCGGCTCTCCGGCTATGAACCCTCCGCCGCAGCTTTCGACGCCGCATTCAGCACGAAGTAATTCGCAAACAAGTGAGGCCGGCCCCGCGGGGCCGGCCTCACTTGTTTGTATGCCATGGGCTTCTTGTATGCGGTCAGAGGGCCGCCCGGGCCGCTGGTGCCGGCTCCACCACTGCCGACTCCACCACTGCTGGCTCCGCGAGGGCTGCCCCCGCCAGGGCCAGGTGACTCCGCGTCATCTCCGTTGGGTCGTCCTGCAGCCACTCGTGGCCGCCCCATTCGCTGGTCAGCGTGCCCGTGAAGCCGGTCCCGCGCAGCAGGCTGCCAAGGTCATGCAGCGGCTGGGAAACCCGGCCGCCGTCGTCGTCCAGATCCCAGAACTTCAGATGGAAGGCGCCCACCAGGGGGAGGATGCCCTGCAGATCTGCGGCGTCACTGCGGCCGAAGCGGATGAGCAGGTTCATAAAGAGGGTGTGGATGCGCGGCGGAACCTTCCCTGCGCGGAGCAGGGCGGTGACGGCATCGAGGGTGGCGGGATCTCGCCAGTCATTCTCCAGGCGCGCCAGAAGATCGGAAGGAACGCCGCCCTGACGCAACTCATGAAGGTAGGTGACGGGAAGGGCCGGCATGAGCATGCTGATGTCGACGAGTACCCGCACGTGCTCGTCTGCCAGCCCGGCTATCGCATCCAGTGCTGGTGCCACAGAAGGGTTGTTTGGAGTCTGCTGCCCTTGGATTTCTTCGTACAGCACCAGATCGAGTTCATGCAGCAGCGGCTGCAGCAGCGTGAGCAGTTCCGTTCCCGCCTGTCCGATCGGTAACCGGATCCCGCGGGCACCCACTCGGCTGGCGGCGCTGAGCTGGGGGACCAGGAAGTCCAAGCGCTCCTGCAACGAGCGGCGGTCGGTTGGGGACGTGAAGTCGTCGAGGCTGGCGCCAACGATGCTGACGCGGCCCCCTCTTGCCGCCAGCGAATCCCGCAGTTCGTCTACCTCGGCGTCCTGCGGAGCGGGGAAGGACCGCCACAGCAGCCCAGGTTCGAGTTCTATTGTCTTCGCCACGGAATCCGCGATGCCAATCACAACGTCAGTGGCTGTCCGCCGGGCTGCCGTGATCTCCGGAGTCCAGTTGAACGAGCTGGCGCAGAGGGTCCAGTTGTGAGGAAGTGCGGGGGCCATGTGATGCCTTCCCATTTATGCTTGTTAATGACAAACTTATGTCACTTTTAGGATAAAGGATGGAAGCCATGTTGCAAACCGCTTTGCGCGAAGATGCGCTGACGGCCACGCCGGAAGGCTTTGAACTCCGGCTCGGCCTTTCATGGATCCGCTCAATGCCCCTTTCCAGCGTGGCTGAGCTCGCAGTTGAGGTCGACGGCATCCCGGTGGCGCCAGGGGAGTTGACGGTGGTGCTGGGGGCCCGGCGCGTGCGGGCGGACGCATTGCAGGCGGAGCCCGGGTGGTGGTTCGTGCAGGACAGGGTGGTCCTGGCCGGCCGGCGCGAGCTTTCCCGCGGGGTGCACGCCATCGCCGTCGACTTCCAGCTGCTGGTGCCCTACCTTCAGGCGCGTCCCGGTTCTCCGCTGGTCCTGCCGTTCCATCTGGAGGCCCGGCTGGAGCTTGACCGGGAACCGATGCCCAGCGTCTCCCGCGATGTGGCCTGAGCGGCTATGCCCAGGCAGTGGACCCTATGCGGGGACAGCGTGCCGTTCCGGTGAGGGCCTGCCGTCAGCAAACCAGCGCGGGAAGGTGACATCGAACAGCTGCTCGCGCGCCAGCTCAGCTCCTCCGCGCAGGGGTTCGCGCTCATCGTTGACGGACAAGGTGATCGTGAGGTCGCGGGTGGCGAGCGGCAGGGACAGCTCGTAGACCCGCTGGCGCACTTCGGCCAGGAATACTTCGCCGGCCGATCCCATGGCCCCGCCGATGACGATGATTCCGGGGTTGAACATGTTCACCAGGGCTGCAATGGTCTCACCCGCTACCCGGGCCGACTTTTGAATCAGTGTGATGGCCAGCGGGTCCCCGGCCTGGGCCGCGAGGGTGATCTCCTCGAGGGTCAGTGTCCCCTTTTTTGCCAGCGGGGCCAGGGAGCTCCGGGTGCCTTCCTTGACAGCCTCTTCCGCGTCCCTGACCAGGGCCCAACCGCTGGCCACCGCTTCGAGACAGCCGATCTTGCCGCAGCGGCATTGGGCATGGGAGTCGGAAACCCGGACATGGCCGATGTCGCCGGCCGCGCCGTTGGCACCGCGGTGGATCCTGCCCTGGGACAGCAGGCCGGCACCGATTCCCGAACCGATCTTGCAGTAGATGAGGTTCGCAAGGGATTCGCGACGCCGGGCGCGCTCACCAAGGGCCAGCAGGTTGACGTCGTTATCCACCCACACCGGTGCGTTGAAGCGGTCCTCGAAGGGCGTGCGGACATCGAATCCATTCCACCCGGGCATGATCGGAGGTGCCACCGGTTGTCCCGTGGCGAAGTCAACCGGGCCGGGGAGGCCCACCACTACGCCCCAGACGGGCACTTGGTGATCCTTTTTCAGCACGTCGTCAACGAGGGCCATCACGGCGTCAATGGTCTTCTCGGGGCCCTGGGCGATATCCCAGGTGCGGTGCGTGTGTTCCAGGATGTCGCCGTCAAGGGCAGTGACGCCAACCCTTATATGAGCGGCTCCGAGGGCACATATGACGATCCTTCCCTGCTCCGCGCGGAAGCGAAGGGTCCGGGGCGCGCGGCCACCGGAGGAGGCGCCGAATTCTCCATCCCCGAGAAAGCCGATCTCAATGGCCTGGTCCACGCGCTGGCTGACAACGCCCCTGCCCAGCCCGGTGACCTTGCCGATTTCAGGGCGCGTTGTTGCCTCGCCCGTTCGCACCAGGTTGACGATCCTCAGCAGGCTCGTCACTTCATCCGTTTGTGCTCCAAAGCGGAGTGTGGACTCTGTCGTCATGATCACAATTCTCACACATAAGAGGGAACTAAGGTGGGGTTGAACGCGACTATAGCCGGATATTTCCGTACTTATGAATAATATGGACAAAAGAGGGAGGCGACGATGCCTTGGAATATAGGAGTTCTTGGGGCCGGGCCGGGCGTCGCGGCCCTGCATCTGCCGGTGCTGGGGCGCCTGGCGGAGCTGTTCAAGGTGGTGCACATTGCCGATGCGGGAAGTGGGCGCGCCCAGGGCCTGGCCGAAAGGCTTGGTGCCCGGTGGTCAGTGGGGGAGGCGGACCTGCTTGCGGACCCGGCAGTCCACCTGGTGGCCATCTGCAGCCCGCCCGCTGAACATGCCCGCCAAATCCTGGCGGCTGTAGCCGCGGGGAAGCCTGCCATCTTTTGCGAGAAGCCATTGGCCACCAGCAGGGAAGAAGCCGACGAAGTCATCTCTGCCTGCCGGCTCGCGGGAACGGTCCTTCTGGTGGGGACGAACCACCTGTTTGACGCCGCGTGGGGGCGGGCCAGGCATCATCTTGTGGCCCTCGCGGGCCGGGTGCAGGCGATCTCCGTGACGCTGGCGCTTCCGCCGAATGGCAGGTACCACCGGCTGGTCGCCGAGGGCGGCCCTTTCCAGGCCGCCCGGCGGGAACGCCTGGACCTCGACAGTCCCGCGGTTGCGGCCGGCGTTCTGCGGCAGCTGCTGACCGGTCTCGCGATCCATGATCTTCCGGCCGTGAGGGACATCGCGCCAGGCATCGACGAGGTTGTTTACGCCAGGGTCGCCCCGCCAGTCGGCTACCTTGTGGGGTATCGGGCCGGCGGAATCCTGGTCCAGTTGGCGCTTACCATGCTTCCGGAAGGACCGGATGCCCTCTGGAGGATGAATATCGCCACCTCCCACGACCGCATCGAGGTGAATTTCCCGCCCGCCTTTGTCCATGCCGGAAGCGCGGCCACCCGAGTGCGAAGCACGGACGGGCAGTGGACGGAGTACAGGCGGGATCCGGAAGACGGCTATATGGCGCAGTGGCGCCTGCTTGCCTCACTCCTTGAAGGCGGGGTCCCAGTCGAGTACGACGAACTGCTGGCTGACTCGCACTTTGCAATCGACCTGGCCGATGCTGCCGCAGCGAAGGTTCTGGAAGGGGTGCCGCAATGAGTTCAGCAAATCCAGGGCTCGGCATCTTCACCGTGTTGCCTTCCTATCTCGCGGCTGCCGCCGAGCTTGCCGTCAGTGCTGCACTCACCAGAGACGTCAGTGGGGCGGTGGCTGTGGTGCCTGGATCCGGCGATTGGTGGCAGGGCATGCTGGACGCCCGGGCCGGGGGAGCGGCAGCGGTGGTGATTGCGGACCCTGCTGCGCTCCCGCAGAAAGGACCCGGAGCATACCCATGGCCCGGTGACATCCCGGTCATCGTTGAGCGTCCCCGGCTGCGCCCGGATGTGGTTGCCGACGCGGTCCGGGCAGGACGAGGCAGGCCGGCCCGGATCGTCACCGTTGAGTGCGCCGCCCCCGCGGCAGGTCTTGAAGCGGTAATCCGCGACGGCTTGGGCTGGGCGCGGTCACTGGTCCGGGGCCCGTTGACGCTCCAGGTGTGCAGTGCCACGGCGCAAGCCAGGATTGCCCTGCTGGATTCAGGGGGATCCGCGGGCGGGGCAATGCCCGTCACCCTGGGGGCGACGGCGGCAGCGGGCCTCCACGCCGACGGCCTGCTCCAGGTGCTGGCCCTCGGCGAGGTGCGAACCGAAGTCACCGTGGACCAGCGGGCCGGGCTGACGCGGCTGGAGACGTCCACCGAGGACGGGACACTAAGGGCTCCGGAGCGCTATGAATCATCAGCCCGTCTGGCGCTGCGCCGGGCCATCGAGGCGCAGTCTTCGGGTCAGCCCGGAACGGACCTGGATGAGCTGCTCGAGGACATGTCCCTCACGCGCGCCGTACTTGCTACATAAGGGATGCCCGCCACAGGTGTCTAATTCACGCATTCTTTTGTTGCTTTCAAACTAAAGTGGGGTAGCATGAGTAACGGCGCCGGGGTTCCTTCCGAACCCGTTCTCCGTCGTGATGGTGCGCCGGAGGCACAACACGTCGCGTCGACGGCCCGATCGTTCGGGTAGATCACTATGCCACTTTCACCTTTGAGACTCCGTCTCCTTGTTATCTCCCTGCTCACGGTTTCGTTCCTCGGGGCCCTGGACCACACCGTGGTGTCCACATCCCTGGCCACGGTTGCGGGTGAGCTGGGCGCGCTGAAGCTCATGAGCTGGGTTGTTGTGGGATACACCCTCGCGAGCACAGTGCTGCTGCCGGTGCTCGGCAAACTAGGCGATGTCCTGGGAGCCCGCCGGATCTTCCTCAGTTCGCTGGTGATGTTCCTGGCGGCCTCCCTGGCCTGCGGGTTCTCCCAGGACATGGCATGGCTTATCGCCGCGCGCGTCCTGCAGGGGATGAGCTCCGCGGGCCTGCAGCTGATGTCGCAGACCATCATCGCCAGGGTCACCTCGCAGCGGGAACGTCCGCGCTACATGGCCATCATTGGCGCAGCTTTCCCCATCGCCGTCCTGGTTGGCCCCGTTCTCGGCGGCGCCATCACCGATTACTGGGGCTGGCAGTGGGTTTTCTGGATCAACATCCCGGTGGGCGCTGCAGCCCTGGCCCTTGCCCTGGTTGCCGTTCCCCACCTGGAGCCCGGCCCCATGCCCCGCCACTTCGATGTTGCCGGGGCGGCAGTATTTACCGCTGCACTGGTGGCCCTTGTCCTCGCCGCCACCTGGGCCGCAGAACGCAGCGCGGGCCCCGCCACCGCTGCCGCGCTCGCGGTCAGCATGCTGGGCTTTGTTGCCTTCTACTTTGTTGAGCGCCGCGCACCCGAACCCATCGTCCCCCTGCATTTCTTCGCCAACCGGACCATCGCGGCAGGCACCGCACTCTCGGCGATTATCGGCGTCGGCCTCTTCTCCATCACCGCCTATTTGCCGACGTACGTCCAAATGGCGTACCAGACCACCGCCACCGTGTCCGGGCTCGTGCCCATCGCAACCGTGTTCGGCATGCTGACCAGCAACCTGCTGACCGGATGGCTGGCCAGCAGGACGGGGCGGTACCGGATCTTCCCCATCCTGGGAACATCATTGGGGGCCGCCGGACTATTTGTGATGGCGGTGCTGCCCGCCGGGCTTCCGCTGTGGGTTCCCATGATCGTTATGGCCGTTGTCGGGATGGGCACCGGCGCGTTCATGAGCCTGATCGTCACTGTGGTCCAGGGAGCTGCTCCGGCCAGCCAGACCGGCACCATCACCGCGACGATCAACCTGGTGCGGCAGGTGGGGTCAACAGTGGCGACGGCGATTATCGGCGGGGTGATCGGCTTCGGCGTGGCGGCCCTTTTGCCGGCGGGCCTGGACGCTTCCACCCTGACCCCGCAACTGGTCAAAGGGGCCGCCCCGGCAGTCCAGGCCAGCGTGGCTCAGATCTACGCCTCAGTCTTCACACCCATCTTTATTGCCTTGGCGGCCACGTACGCAGTGGGAATAGTCGCGGCGGTCCTGCTTCCGCACGGGCGCCTCTCCGACGAACCCGTTCCCGCCCCCCAAACAACTTCCGAATCCCTTTCGGCCTGATTTCAAAGGAGACATCATGTCCAACCCAACCATCGCCATCGTCGGCAGCGGGCCCATCGGCTCCACCTATGCGCGGGTGCTCCTCGAGCAGGTCCCGAACGCGCGGGTGGTGATGTTCGAAGCCGGCCCGCAGGTGACGGAGGTTCCCGGCGCAAGCGTCCGCAACATCGCCGACCCTGGCGAAAAGGCTCGTGCCCGCGAAATGTCGCAGGGGCCGCAGGCCGGCGCCTACCGTGAGTCGCTCGGCATCCCGGCAGCCACAGTCACCGAGGGAATGTTCACCGCCCGCCAGGGCACCCACCTTCTCGACTTCGGCGGCGCGGGCTCCGCCCACGCCTCGAGTTTTCCCGCGGCGGCTGCGGCCACCAACATCGGCGGCCAGGGTGCGCACTGGACCTGCGCGACGCCGTCGCCCGCCTTCAGTGAAAAAATCCCCTTCATAGCGGACGACGAATGGGACGGGCTGATTGAGGACGCGAAGCAGCTGCTGCACGTCCACAGCGCAGCGTTTGCCGACTCCGCCGTTGGTGAGGCCATTCGGACCCTCCTCGATGAAGAGTTCGGCGCGGAGCTGCCGGATGGGTACGGCGTGGGCACCCTTCCGGTTGCCGGGGACCCGCAGCCCGACGGCTCCGTGCGCTGGGCGGGGGCCGACGTCGTCCTCGGCCCGCTGATCGACAAGGACAGCCCGCTCTCGAAGCAGTTCGAACTCCGTGACCTCACCCTGGTCCGCCGCGTGGAACTGGACGGACACCGGGTCACCGGTGTCACCGTCGAGGACCTCCGCACCGGGGAGAAGTCATTCGTGGCAGCGGACATCGTGGTGGTGGCCGCCGATGCCTTCCGCTCCCCGCAGCTCCTCTGGGCATCCGGTGTGCGGCCGCAGGCCCTCGGCCACTACCTGACCGAGCATCCCGTGGTCATCTCCACGGTGGCGCTGGACGCCGAAAGGATGGGGCGGTACGCCACCGAAGAGGACCTTAAGGCCGAGCTGGCCCGGCGCGCACTGAACCCGGCAGACCCCGTCGCGGCTGTCAACCGCATCCCGTTCTCGGAGCCGGAACACCCCTTCTCCGTCCAGGTCATGTACACCGAGACCACGCCGTTCCCGATGGAGCCGGGAACCCCCTACTCCGAGAACCGCTGGGGCTACGTCAACATGGGCTACGGCATGCGCAAGCACCCGCGCTACGAGGATGCCGTCACGTTCGACGACAATGAGCCGGACTACCGGGGATTCCCCAACATGAGAATCGAGTACGCGCTCACAGAACGGGAAAACGCGGAAATCGCCGAGGCAACCGAGCGGCTGCGGCGTGCCGGCAAGGCCCTTGGCGCCTTCGTGGCCGAGCCCAGGCTCATGCCGAACGGCTCGAGCCTGCACTACCAGGGCACCATGCGCATGGGTGAAACCGACGACGGCACCTCGGTGGCGGATCCGTGGTCACGCGTGTGGGGCTACAACAACCTGGTGGTGGGCGGAAATGCGCTCATTCCGACGGCAACGGCCATGAATCCCACGCTGATGAGCGTGGCCATCGCTGTCCGCGGCGCCCGGAAGGTTGCTGAGGAGCTTAGTTCGCAGAGTGCCTAGGTCAACTGTTCGTAGGGGCGCAGACGCCCGCCAGCTGTGGCTGGGCTGACGCCGAGGCACGGATAACCTGTGGGTATGAAGAACCTGGACCTCAACCTGCTGCCCCAGCTGCAGGTCCTGCTGGAACTGCGGAACATCTCCCGGGCAGCCGAGAGGCTCCAGCTCAGCCAGCCGGCCACCAGCGCCGCAATGGCCAGGCTCCGGCGCCATTTCGACGACGAACTCCTGGTGCGGAACGGCCGCACCTATGACCTCACGCCCTTCGCACAGTCCCTGGTCCCGCTGGTTGATGAAGCCATGCTTCACATCCAGCGGGCCACGCGCGTGCGGTCCGGCTTCGACGCCGCCACGAGCGAGCGGGAGTTCATTATCGCCGCCTCGGACTACGCGGCGGCCCTGATCGTGGGGCCGCTGCGGGGGATCCTGCGCGAGGAGGCCCCCGGAGTGTCGGTGGATTTCGTTCCCACCGCCAAGTCCGGGATCCAGGGCCAGATGGCCGACTACTCAAAAATCGACCTGCTCGTCGGGCCCACGGGGTACCAGATGCAGGGAGCCAGCAAGCAGCTGTTCCGGGACAGCTTTGTTGCTGTGGCTGACACCGGAAATCCCCTGCTCCAGCAGCCCCGGCTCACTGTGGAGGACCTGGCCACCGTTCCCCACGCCGTCGGCTATTTCGGTGAGGGGATCAGCACCCCGGCGGACAAGCTGTTCGAATCGCGAGGTATTCAGCGCCGCGTGGCGGCTGTGGTGGCCGGGTTCCTGTCCCTGCCGCTCCTGGTGGAAGGGACAGACCTCGTGGCGCTCGTCCCCGGGATGCTGGCAGCACGGGCCCAGCGCGGCGCGGATATCGTTGTGCTGGCGTTCTCCGAAGACGCTGAAGCGTCCCTCGTGGAAGCGATGTACTGGCACCCGTCCCAGGCGGAGGACCCCGCCAGCGTCTGGCTGCGTTCCGTGGTCCAGCGGGCCTGTTCGCGGCTGCACGAACTTTTCCCCATCACCGCCCACCCGGTAACTATCCACGCGGCAGATACCACCTAGAACCAAAGCGCCGTTCCCCATCCGGACCATCCCTGCGAAAGTCGAAGAAACGCACTTTCGAAAGGGATCCCCCATGCCTGTCTCCAGCCAGCGCCTGGCCGGCAAAACCGCCGTCATCACCGGAACGGCCAGCGGCCAAGGCAGGGCGGCGGCGCTCGCCTTCGCCGAGGCGGGCGCCGTGGTGGTGGGCTGTGACATGGACGACGACGGCGCCGCGGCCACCGTCCGCCAGGTCACCGCAGCCGGGGGGCGGATGAGCAGCAGCCGGGTCGACCTCACGGACGAGGCCGCTGTGGCGGCATGGGCGCAGGACGTAGCCGCAAACCACGGCCAGGTGCACATCCTGTATGCCAACGCGGCGGTCACCCGCTTCGCCCCGGTGGAGCAGCTCACGTTTGCCGACTGGAAGTGGAATGTCGAACACGAGATGGACGTGGTGTTCCTGCCGGTCAAATACTTCTGGCCACAACTGATCCAGGTGCGGGACGCCGCCATCGTGCTGGTGGGATCCACGGCAGGAGTTACCGGTTCCATGACCAACGGCCGGCTGGCCCACACCGCCACGAAAGGGGCCGTGGTGGCCATGACCAGGCAGCTCGCGGCCGAAGGGGCTCCGCATGGACTCCGCGTCAATACTGTCAGCCCCGGAATGATCCGCACCGCCGCCACCGAGGGCAACCTCCTGGCCGCCGACCACCCCATGCGGTCCATCGCCGGCAGCATCCCGCTGGGCCGGATCGGCACGCCGGAAGAAGTGGCCAAATGCGCGCTGTTCCTGGCCTCCGACGAAGCGTCATACGTGACGGGCGCCAACCTGATGGTCGACGGCGGCTGGTCGGCCGTGCTGCCGGGCTAGTTGAAATCGTGCACCGCGTCAGCGCATGGCGTCGGAGACAGACTTCGCTCCGCCGTGGCCCGACTGGCCGCCGTCCACCGGGATCTCGGCACCGGTCACGAAGGACGAGAGCGGGCTGAGGAGGAACAGCACGACGCCGGCCACTTCCTCCACGCTTCCAGTGCGCCCCAGCGGGGTCTCGGCCATGGTCGCCTGCCTGAATTCGGGCTTAGCGCTCGCCGTCATGGGCGTTTCGATGAAGCCCGGATGGACAGTATTAACCCTTATCCCCCGGGGGCCGAGTTCCATGGCGGCCACCTGGGAAAGGCCCCGCAGTGCCCACTTGCTGGCGGTGTAGGCCACGGGATAGTGCGCGGTCAGGCCCGCGACGGAACCGACATTGACGATGGATGCGGCACTGCCCATCAGCGGTGCGAGGGCCTGGATCCCCAGCAGGCTTCCGGCAACATTGACTTCATAGACGCGCTGCAGGTCAGCCACGGAGGCATCCAGCAACCGGCTCCGCTGGGTGATGCCTGCATTATTGACCAACCCGTCCACCTGCCACCCCTTGGTCTGAATCCAGTGCGCGAGATCGGACCAGCCGGAGGCATCGCAGACGTCCAGTTGGCGGTACACCAGCGCACCGGCCGAAGACGATGACACGGCGGCCAGCCCGGCTGGCATGTCCACTGCGAGGTCTGTGGCAATGACGCGGGCCCCGGCCTCCACCAGCATGCGAGCCTCGGCAGCGCCCTGGCCCTGGCCAGCGCCGGTGACCACCACGGTCCGGCCATCGAGCTGAAGGGAGACCACCCTACGTCCCGGAAGGAACCGTAGAGGCCACCCGGTTGCGCGGACGCTGCCGGGCACGCACGCGGGTCCCGGCGTTGCGGCGTTCACCAACCGTATTCACGATTGTCCCGATGCCTTCCACCGTCATGCGGACCACGTCTCCCGTCTTCAGCGGCGGGGGAGTCTTCGCGCCGTTCCGTCCCCAGAGCTCCGCGAGGCAACCGCTGCCGCAGGTGCCGGAGCCCAGCACATCGCCGGGCCGGACCACGGAGTCTTGCGAGGCGTAGGCGACGAGCTCGGCGAACGGCCAGCCCATGTTGGACAGCAGGTCCTGGCCGATGGCTTTCCCGTTGACTTCCACGGCCATGGAGATCGGCAGGAACCCCTCGGCGTCGTGCAGGTCCTCGAACTCATCCGCGGTGACAATCCAGGGTCCCAGGGTATTGGCGAAATCCTTTCCCTTGCACGGGCCGAGACTGACCTTCATCTCCCGGCGCTGCAGGTCCCGCGCCGACCAGTCGTTGAGGACGGTGTAGCCGAAGATGTGCCGGTGCGCCTCCGCTGCAGTCAGGTTCCGGCCGTCGCTTCCGGGGACGCGCCCGACGACGGCGGCTACCTCGGTTTCAAAGTCCAGATCCTCGCAGCCCGCCGGAATACCAATCACCTCACCGGTGCCGGTCACCGTATGCGGGTTGGTGAAGTAAAAGGTGGGCGCCTCGTACCATTCGGGCACCACGCCGGCCACGCCGTCGATGCTCTTCCGTACGCCTTCGACGTGTTCCTCGAACGCGACAAAATCCCGAATGGTGGCGGGCGCCAGTGGGGCGAGCAGCTGCACGTCCGCCAGCGGAACGGCCGGGCCAGACCCGATGATCCGCCGGGCCAAACCCAGCGTCTCTTCGAGCCCGGCATCCAAAAGGGTCTGGACACTCTGGCCTGCGGGAAGCGCGTAGCAGTTACCGCCGTCGACGAAGCCGGACTGCGTCCCGCCGTCGTGGTTCCAGCGAGCAATCTTGACCATGAAAGGGTTCCTTAGGCTGTGCGGCGGGCAGTGAGGATGGAAGCGGGCGTGATGCCCAGGGCAGCGGCGTTGCCGGCCAGCACCCTGGCCTCGTCCTCGGCGGAAAGCTGTGCCTCGATGACCTCGGCCACGGGGCGGTCGGAGCCCATGTCGAACGGGTAGTCGGAACCGACCAGCACCTGCCCCGGGCCAGCGGCAGCCACGAGCGCCCGCAGTTCAGCCGGGCTGTGGACCAGGGAGTCGAAGAACAGCTTCTTCACATACGACGACGGCGGCTGGGCGCAGCCGTGTGCCTCCGGCCGGACCCGCCAGGCGTGATCGGAGCGGCCAAGGCTGGTGGGCAGGTAGCCGCCGCCGTGCGCGGCCAGAACCCTCAGGTCCGGGTGCCGGTCCAGGACACCGCTGAAGATCAGGTGGGACAGGGCCACCGCATTTTCCGCGGGCTGGGAGACGGTGTTGGCGAGGTAGAAGCGGTCCAGCCGCTCGTCCAGCGAGCATCCGAAGGGGTGCAGGAAGACCAGGGCACCAAGCTCCTCGGCCCGGCTCCAGAACGGTTCCAGCCTGGGGTCGGAGAGCTCAACGGTGCTGCGCTCCGGGTCGGTGGGGGTGGCGGCGAACGAGCCGATTTCCACGCCGAGCAACCCGCACTCCAGCATGGCGTGATCCAGGGCTTCGACCATCAAGGAAGGGTGCTGCAGCGGGACCAGGCCCAGGCCGTTCAGCCGTTCCGGGGCGCGGTCCACGAACTCCCGCACCGCCTGGTTGGCGGCCTTGGCAACCTGCAGGGCCAGTTCTTCCGCGGCGAAATAGTAGAAGTGCGACGGCGACGGCGAGACGAGCTGCACGTCCACGCCTTGGGCGTCCATGTCCGCAAGACGGCGGTCCAGGTCCGTCAGTTGCGGCCAGCGCTCCTTGATCATTTTTCCCGAAGCGGCCATCGACTCTGGTCCGTTGCGCCGGACTTCCAGGGCCTGTTGAGCGCCGAAGCCCTCGGGATCAGCTTCGGCCACTAATTGCTGCAGGGCCGGAAGCAGGATGTGGGCGTGGACGTCCACGGTGGGTTTTTCAGCAGGGCTGGTGCTCATGCGGGCTCACTGACCAAGCTGGAGACTGAATGCATGAGGCCCGGCACGTTGGCGTCCCGGACGCCGTCGAGCATCCACTGGCCCAGCTGGACGGAGGCGTCGACCACTGCTTTTGCCCGGTCCAGTCGGCGGTCGGTGAACTCTTTCCAGAGTGTCTCGGTGATGTCGTCGGCGCCGATCAGGAGATCGGCCAGCACGGCTGCGTCTTCCATTGCCATGGCAGCACCTTGCGCGATGGTTGGCGGGCAGCTGTGGGCGGCGTCGCCGATGATGACGGTGCGGCCGCGGTTCCACGGCCCGTCCACCAGGTGGGTAGTGAACCACGTGTAGTTGATGCGGGCGCTCTGGTCCAGGTTGGCGCGGATCTCGTTCCATGGGCCGCCGTAGGCAGCGGCGAGGTCGGCCATAATGCGGGGGCCGTCCTCGTGTTTGCGCTCCTGGGCCCTTTCCACAAGGTAGGCGTAGATGGTGTCAGGGCCGGTGGGGCAGTAGCCGGCGATAAAGCAAGGCCCGCCGTACGTCAGGTCGGTGCGGACCACGTCCTGCGGCCGTTCCACGAACGCGCGCCAGATGCCCATGCCCGTGGACCGGGGTTCACTATCGATGCCGATGGCCTTGCGGACAGCTGAGTGCAGGCCGTCGGCGCCGATCAGGAGGTCGTAGCGGGCGGTGCCGCCGTCGGCGGTGCTCACGGTGACGGAGCCGCCGTCGTCTGTTATTTCGGTGACCGTCTTGCCGTAGCTGATCCGTGCGCCTGCCTGCCCGGCACGCTCGCGGAGGATGGCGGTGAGGTCGGGGCGGTACATGCCCAGTGTGGCTGGGAGGTCGTCGCCGCCGGTCCGCATGTCATCCAGCACGGCGATGACGGTGCCGGCGGGGTCCGGGGCGCGCAGGCCGAGGGTGCTGAACGCGTAGCCCTTCGCCTCGATTTGCTCCCAGACGCCCAGCTGGCGGAGGACCCGCAGGGCGTTCCCCTGCAATGTGATTCCAGAGCCAAGGGTTTGCGGGGCATCGGCCTTCTCCAGGATTTCAACCTGGATTCCCGCGTCGGCCAGCAGGATGGCGGCGGTCAGTCCCGCGGCTCCCGCCCCGACGATTCCGACGTTCTGTACTGCTGCCATCGCTGACTCCTTTGTATTGACGGCGTGACTGATGATGGTTGTGGTGCTGTTGTACTGAAAGCTACC
>Ga0207691_10000714_pt1 | contig 32878 bp, 29 predicted proteins | sample KBSM13metaG_FD_184327 | JGI IMG/M metagenome (GOLD analysis project Ga0207691, IMG submission 184327) | Miscanthus rhizosphere microbial communities from Kellogg Biological Station, Michigan, USA - KBS M1-3 metaG (SPAdes) (version 2) | ecosystem: Host-associated > Plants > Roots > Rhizosphere >...
GCCGACTTGAGAGCGTTCAGGCTCTCGGTGGGCGAGAGCTTGTTGTCAAGGCCGATCACCTCGAACTTCACCCCGGCCGGGTTGTTCTGGTTGAACTTCTCGATCATGTACTGCCAGCTCTTCAGCTGGTTGTTGCCGACCGGCGCCATCAGGCCGGAAAGCGGATCGATCCATGCCATCTTGACGACTTGTCCGTCGAGCGGCTTTGCGCTCTTGGCCTGGCCCATCGCGGCGGTGGCGGTGACGACGATGGCCGCCCCGACAGTGACCTCGAACAGGCGACTCGTGAGCGGGGTGCTGGTGAACTTCATCGGTTGATCTCCTGCGGAATTGAAGCTGACGCGACGGTAACGGATACAAATCCGAAAAGTTACAGGGACTTCCCCGCCCTGCAACGACCCCAACCACGGCTCGATCGGTCACCCAACAGCCGTGCCCGAAAGGCCCCTGTTTCCGCTCGCTGACCGACCTCGTGCCGGATCTGTGTGCGAAACGGCGCGGTCGTGCGCGGATGGCGACCCCGTCGCAAGGTTGAGCGAGCCGGCACGCGTTCTGCGGGATAGACTTCCGCGCCGCCTTCGAGCCGAATTTCACCCGATGAAGATCTTTTTCGATTTCCTGCCCGTCATACTCTTTTTCGGGACGTTCAAGTACGCGGAGGGCAATGCCGACGCCGCGGCGCGCTTCGCGACCGAGCACCTCGGCTTCCTCGTCTCGGGCGGCGTGGTCGGCACCGAGGAGGCGCCGGTACTGCTCGCGACGCTGGTCGTCATCCTCGCCACACTGGTGCAGGTGGCGGTGCAGCTGGTCCGCGGCAAGAAGGTCGACATGATGCTGTGGGTCACCTTTGGCCTCGTCGTCGTGCTCGGCGGGGCGACGATCTGGTTTCACAACGCGACGTTCATCAAGTGGAAACCGAGCGTTCTGTACTGGGTGATGGCGCTCGCCTTCTGGCTCAGCCAAGCGATCTGGGGCAAGAACCTCCTGCAGGCGCTGATCGGCGAGCAGCTCGAACTGCCGGCCGTGGTCTGGCGCCGCCTGAATCTGGCCTGGGTCGCGTTTTTCGCGCTGATGGGCGTGCTGAACCTCTACGTTGCCTACAGCTTCTCGACGGCGACCTGGGCCAGCTTTAAGGCGTTCGGTGCCACCGGTCTGATGTTGGTCTTCATGGTCGCGCAGGGCTTTTACCTGAGCCGCCACCTAAAGCCGCTGCCGGAACCGATCGATACGGCGTCCGGCCACCTCGGCCCGGCGTCGCCGCGGGCCAGCGACAAGTGAGCGTCAGCGCAGCCGATCTGGAACGCGCACTGGCGGCCGGCCTGCAGCCGGCCAGCCTGGCGGTCGAGGACGACAGCCACCGCCACGCCGGGCACGCCGGCGCTCTCGAAGGCAGTCATTTCACGGTCCGGATCGTCAGCGATCGCTTCAATGGCCTCTCCCGAGTGGCCCGCCATCGGCTCGTTTATGATTGCCTCGACGCGCTGATCGGACGTGGCGGCATCCACGCCCTTGCGATCGTCGCCCGAGCTCCGGGCGACGGCTGACCCCCTTCACTTCAACCCCTTTCTGCGTGGCTGCAGCGCGCACCGAGCTCACGCTCCGGTGAAACGGCCGCCCGATGCGAACCAGGAAAAGACCCCGATGAACCCACGTATCACCACCCGCGCCTTGTCGACGCTGGCGCTCGCCGCCGCCCTCGCCGCCGCACTTCCGGCCCAGGCGCAGAACATCGCGATCGTCAATGGCAAGCCGGTGCCGAAGGCGCGCGTCGACGCCCTGACGACGCAGATCACCAAGCAGGCTGCAGCACGCGGCCAGCAGTTGCCGCCCGACCTCGATCGGCTCGTGCGCGACAAGGTCGTGCTCGACGAGATGTTCGTGCAGGAGGCCGAGAAGCGCGGGTTGGCCGGCTCGGCCGACTACAAGGCGCAGATGGAGATCGCGCGCCAGAACATCCTGGTCCAGGCGCTGCTTGCCGACTACGAGAAGAAGAACGCGATCAGCGACGCCGACATCAAGGCCGAGTACGACAAGTTCAAGGCGCAGTCGAGCGGCACCGAATACCGGGCGCGCCACATCCTGGTCGAGAAGGAAGAAGACGCGAAGGCCTTGATCACGCAGATCAAGGGTGGCGCGAAGTTCGAGGAGCTGGCGCAGAAGAACTCGAAGGACCCGGGATCGGGCGCGAATGGCGGCGACCTCGACTTCGCAGCGCCAAGCGCGTACGTGCCCGAGTTCTCGCAGGCGATGGTGAAGCTGAAGAAGGGCGAGATGACCGAGACGCCGGTCAAGTCGCAGTTCGGCTATCACATCATCAAGCTCGAGGACACGCGCGACGCGCAGTTCCCGCCGCTCGAGGAAGTCAAGGGACAGATCCAGCAGCGCCTCGCGCAGCAGAAGGTCGCCGCATTCCGCGACGAGATTCGCGCGAAGGCGAAGACCGACTACAAGTTCACAAATCAGTAGCCGGACCTGCGGCGCACTTGCTGCGCCCCGCTGCCGCGCGTTCTGATCGAGCTGCCGGCCTCAGGCTGGTTGCGCCTCGAGCCCTTGCGACAAGGTCGGCGCACCCAACTCGACGCGGCCGGCCTCGATCCGCAACTGGCGGTCGCAACGCGCTGCGATCGCGCGGTCGTGCGTCACCAACACCAGCGTGGTGCCGGCTTCGCGGTTGAGCTCGAACATCAGGTCCATCACCGTTTCGCCGGTCGCGAAGTCGAGGCTGCCGGTGGGCTCGTCGGCTAGCAGCACCGCCGGCTGCACGACGAAAGCCCGCGCCAGCGCGACCCGCTGCTGCTCGCCCCCCGACAGCACCTTCGGATAGTGGCGCAACCGTCCGTCGAGGCCGACGCGGCCGAGCATCTCGGTCGCAAGCCGGCGCGCGTCGGCACGGCCCTGCAACTCGAGCGGCAGCATGACGTTCTCGAGGGCATTCAGATTGCCCAGCAACTGGAAACTCTGGAACACGAACCCCACCTTAGCAGCACGCACCGCGGCGCGCGCGTCCTCGTCGAGCGAGAACAGGTCGGCGCCGGCGAGCCGCACGGTTCCCGAGGTCGGTGTGTCGAGGCCGGCGATCAGCGACAGCAGCGTGCTCTTGCCGGAACCGGATGCGCCGACGATCGCCGCCGAATGGCGCGCGGCAAGGCTGAAATCGATCTCATGGAGAATCGTCAGGGTGCCGGTGGAATCGCGAACCTGCTTGGTCAGACGCTCGACAACGATGATGGCTTCGGACATGAATGAGACCGCTGACCCGCGGAGAGGATGGACACGCCGGAAAGGGCTGGCGCACTGTACCGCGCTACTCGCCCTGGCCGTGGGCTTCGGCCGTGATTCCCTTGCGGCGAATGCCGCGCCGGCCGGCGAGGGAGAACGCATCCTGGTCGTCGGCGACAGCCTCTCGGCGGAGTACGGTCTGACCCGCGGCAGCGGCTGGGTCTCGCTGCTGGAGCAGCGGCTGGCCCGCGAAGGTTTGAAAGCCAGCGTCGTCAACGCCAGCATCAGCGGCGACACGACATCGGGGGGCCGCGCCCGCTTTCGTCCGCTGCTTCAACAGCGCAGGCCCACCCTCGTGATCATCGAGCTCGGCGGCAATGATGCGCTGCGCGGTCTGCCACTCGAGGAGACCCGGCTCAATCTCGCATCGATGGCGAAGGATGCCAAGGCGGCTGGCGCACGCGTCCTCCTCGTCGGCATGCAGGTGCCGCCCAACTATGGGCGCAAGTACAGCGACGACTTCGCGGCGCTCTACGCGAACGTTGCGCGAACTGAAGGCGTCGCACTGGTGCCCTTCATGCTGAAGGGCGTCGCCGACATCGCGAATGCGGAGGCGATGTTCCAGGCCGACCGCATCCATCCGGTTGCGGCCGCGCACCCGATCATCCTGGGCAATATCTGGCCGGTGCTGGAGCCGATGCTGCGACAGCCGACGCGCGCCGCGATGCGCTGATCGCGACGCGCTCTCAGTCTCTGAGAGCGATTACGCGGACGCCTCGCACGCGTCATTGAAATTGGAGCGAGCGACTTTCCGGCACAGCCCTCAGGGCCGCTCTTCCCGACCGCGCGAGCCGCCGCCTTCCCCACGTCCCTGCCCCTGCCCCTGCCCGCCACGATTCGACTCGGGACGCCCTTCAGGCGGTCCCGGCCGCGCTCGCGGCGCCTCGGCCGGCCGCACAGCGGGAGCGACCTGCGCCGGCTGCGCCTGAGGCTGCGGTGCTGCCTGCGGCGCCGGAGGGGCGATGCGAGGTTGCGCGTGCGCGATGTTCGGAGCCGCTTCCGGCCGCGGCGCCGATCGCATCGGCGGCCCATCCGGACGCTCACGCTCGCGCCGCCGCTCGCCGCGGTCCGGCTGCTGCGAGATCGCCTGCGGCGGAACGCCCGGCGGCGGACCGCTGCGCACCGGCGGGTGAACCTGGGGTGCGGCTGCCTGCGGAACCTGAACCGGCCGAGGCGCCATGGCTGGCGGCACCGCGACTGGAGGCGGTGCCGCAGCAGTTGGCGGTGGTGCCGCCACGGGCGCCTGGCGCCGAGCATCCGGCGCGCTCTGCGTCGTCGCGTTCGGCTCGCGCCGCTCACGCCCGCGACGGTCATCCGGCGCCGCGCGCATCTGCGGCGTCGCACCAGCCGGCGGCCCGCGGCGAATGTCGTCATCGAGCTGCCGATAGGCCGGACTGCCTATCGCCGGGCCGCGGCGCCCGCCATCGCCCGGCAGCGCCGGTCCGGCACCCGGCGCGATCGCCAAATCACCGCGCCGGCCCCGATCGGCGACGGCCGGCGGCACCGGTTGCACCTGCATGTTCGGAGCGCGTCGCGCATCATCGCCGCCCGCACCGGGCGGTCGGCCGAAGCGGCCCTGCCGCTCCGCGTCGGCGGACGGCCGGAATGGACGCGCCTCGATGCCGCGCGGCGACGCGGCCGGCGCCGGCGTGAACCGCGCGGGCGGCGTCGGCATCGCGACCATCCGGCCCGGCTCGTTGACGATCGCGCGGACCGCCGGCAGGTCGCGCGTGCGCGCCGCGCTCGGTCCGACCGGCTCGCGGTTCGACAGCACGTTCGCCGGCACCACCGTCACCGCGTGCGGGTACTTGCGGTTGGCGTAGTCGCGCTGCATGCCGTTCGGATTGCCGATGATGACGTTGACGTTCGGGATGTTGCGGACGTGCGTGTAGTTGACGTCGCGCATATAGCGCGGGCTGACCCGATAACCCGGCACGTAGACCTCGCGCGGCGCGAGCGGGAACCAGCCGACCGCCGGTCCGCCGCCGATCGAGAGCGACAGGCTGGTCCCACCGCCGACCCACGCGACCAGCGCCGGCGCATAGACCGGGCGTCGCACGTAGGTGCCCGGCGCCCAGCACCAGGCGTTGCGGTAGTAGACCCAGCGGCCATAGTGGAACGGCGCGAAGCCCCACGGTGCGTCGTCGACCCAGGTCCAGCCCCACGGCCGGACCCAGGCCCAGTGGCCGGTGCTGTAGGGCGCCCAGCCGCTCGCGACCGCGCGCGGGTACCAGATCGCACCGTACTCGGGACTCTGCTCCCAGCGCCCGTAGCGATCGAGGTCGCGCGCGCCGGTCATCTCGGGCGAGACGTAGCGGGCTGCCGCGACGCGGTCCTCGTTGCGCTCGCGCTCGCCGACCCAGCCGGCGAAGTCGTCGCGGATCGGATCGGTCACGCTGTACTGCGCAGCGCCGTTCGACTCGAGCCAGAATTGGCCGCGCTGTCCGGGATCGACGACGAGCGCGCTGCCCGGTCCCTCAAACCGGGCCTGCCCGGCGAGGACCGTCAAGTGCGTCGAGCGGTCGAAGCGGTCGAAGCGGTAGCGCCCCGGCGTCAGCAGCGAGAGCCGCCCCTCCTCGGTCGACAGCTCGAACTCGCCGGCAGCCTGCGAATCGCGCACGCGCAGGGCCGCGGAGCCTTCGTGCAGGAACAGCGCGACCTGCGCGTCGTCGAGACGCTGGACTTCGAGCTCGCTGCCGCCATCGAGCCGCATCGTCGACGAGCCGAGATCGAGCTCGACGCGCGCGTTGGCGTCGGTGGCGATGCGGTCGCCGGTCGTGAACGGGCGATTCCGGCCGGCTGCGATCCATTCGCCGGCGTCCGGGCTGTACAGCCAGACCTGGCCGAACGTTTCAGCGATCCGTCCGACCCGTCCTGGCGGATCGGCCTCCTGCGCCTGGGCCATCGCGTGGCCAGCCGCACCCAAGGCAACGAGAAAGGTCAGCACCCGGCTCCACAGCCCGAATCGCACACTCAATCGAAAAAACATCGTTTCCATCTGCGGTCTCCGCTGGAGTTCGGCCCGAACGGTCCATGCGCAGCTGCATGGCTAAGAACGCCCGGGGACGCCACCTGCCTCCACCATCCTTCAACGCTGCCGGCATCGCCTCGACGACGCCGGTGGTCCATGCGAAACGTTCCTTTACACCGACGCCGCCAGCCCTACGCTCTGGGGAGGCGCCCATCCACACCCCGCGTCGTTCAATCGTCTTCCGCCGGGTCAAGCTCGGGAAACAGCACGTTCGTGTAACCGAAACGACTGAGATCGCGCATGCGCGTCGGGTAGAGCCGGCCGATCAGGTGATCGCATTCATGCTGCACGACGCGGGCATGGAAGCCCTCGGCCTCGCGCTCGATGCGCTCACCGGCGGCATCGAAGCCGGTGTAGCGGATCCGCGCCCAGCGCGGCACCACGCCGCGCAGGCCCGGCACCGACAGGCAGCCTTCCCAGCCATCTTCCTCCAACGCGTCGAGCGGCTCGATCGTCGGATTGATCAGCACCGTCTCGGGCACCGGCGGTGCGTCCGGATAGCGCTGGTTCTGGCTGCCGAAGCCGAAGATCACAAGTTGGAGATCGACGCCGATCTGCGGCGCGGCCAGGCCGGCGCCGTTCGCCGCGTGCATCGTCTCGAACATGTCGCCGATCAGCGCATCGAGCTCGGCGCTGCCGAAGGCCTCGACCGGCTTGGCGATGCGCAGCAGGCGCGGATCGCCCATCTTCAGGATCTCTCGGACCGTCATCGGTACTCCATCAATGGATCAAGGCAGGCGGCATGCCCGCCATTCGAACCTTGGGGCATGCGCCGGCATCGCAATGCGCGGCCGCCCGATCTCACGCCGCGGCGGCGAGCGTGTCGAACGCCGCGATCACGTCAGGCGGCGCCTGCACCAGCTCGATCAGCACGCCCTCGCCGCCCACCGGAAACTCGTCATTGCCCTTCGGATGGACGAAGCAGATATCGTGGCCGGCTGCACCCTTTCGGATGCCGCCCGGCGCAAACCGAACACCTTCCTGCGTCAGCCATTCCACCGCGCGCGGCAGGTCGTCGATCCACAAACCGATGTGATTCAGCGGCGTCGTGTGGACCGCCGGCTTGCCGGCCGGGTCGATCGGCTCCATCAGGTCGACCTCGACCCGCGCGGCACCGACGCCGATCGCGCAGATGTCCTCGTCGACGTTTTCGCGCACGCTGCGGAATTGGCCGGTCAGATCGAGGCCGAACTTGTCGACCCACAAGGTGCGCAGCCGCACCTTACTCGGGCCGCCGATCGCGACCTGCTGAAGGCCGAGGACGCGAAACGGCCGGCCAGTTGCTGCTCCGCTCGTCGTCATCGGGCGCAACCTTGGGTGGTTGATGCGATGCGGTTGCGCATCACTCGAACTCGACGATGACCTGATCGACCGCCAGCGTCTCGCCGCGCGCCGCGGGCACGCGCGCGACCACGCGGTCCTGGGTCGCGAGCAGGATGTTCTCCATTTTCATCGCCTCGATCACGGCAAGGCGCTCGCCCGCCCGCACCGCCTGGCCGGGCTTGACAGCGACATCGACGAGCAGCCCCGGCATCGGCGACAGCAGGAACTTCGACAGGTCGGGCGGGACCTTCACGGGCATCAGCGTGTAGAGCTCGGCCGCGCGCGTCGACAGCACCCTCACCTCGATCTGCGCGCCGTTGTGCGACAGGCGATAGCCGAGGCCATGGCGCTCGACCTGGGCGCAGAACGGCACGCCGTCGCGGCTGCCGCGGACCACGGTCTCGCGCAGGGAGCCGTCGAGCGTGTAGACGTGGCTCGTGCCGTGCAAGGTGACGTCGAACGCTGCGCCACGCGTGCGCACGTGGACCGACGTGCCTTCGCGCCCGCGCTCGACGTCGCTCGCGACGACCACGAAGTCCTCGGCGATCCGCATCTCGTGACCGGGCAGCTGGCCGCTGATGCGGGCCGCGCGGTCGAGCAGGCGGCGATTGACGATCGCCGCCAGCGCGAGCAGGAACGAAGGATCGTCGTGACGCACCGAGGCGCGCGTGAAGCCGCTCGGGAACTCCTCGACGATGAAGCCGGTGTTGAACTGCCCGGCCTGGAAGCGCGGATGCGCCAGCAGCGCCGACTGGAACGGGATGTTGCTGGAGATGCCGTGGATCGCGAAGCCGTTCAGCGCCTCGCGCATCCGCGCGATCGCGTCGGCGCGGTCGGTTCCGTGCGCGATCAGCTTGCAGATCATCGAGTCGTAGTACATCGGGATTTCGCCGCCCTCGTAGACGCCGGTGTCGACGCGGATGCCGCCGATGGCCGCAGGCCGCGCCGGCTCGTCCGGCTCAGGCTGCGGCAAGGTTGGAATCGCCGCCTCGAGCGTCTGTGGCGGCGGCTGGAAAGTGACCAGCCGGCCGGTCGACGGCAGAAAGCCACGCAGCGGATCCTCTGCGTTGATGCGGCACTCGATCGCCCAGCCGACACGCCGGACCTGCGCCTGCGTGAACGCGAGCGGCTCACCGGCCGCGACCCGGATCATCTGCTCGACCAGGTCGAGCCCGGTGATGCACTCGGTGACCGGGTGCTCGACCTGGAGGCGAGTGTTCATCTCGAGAAAGAAGAAGCCCTTGTCCTTGCCGACGACGAATTCGACCGTGCCGGCCGACTGGTAGTCGACCGCTTTCGCGAGCGCAACCGCCTGCTCGCCCATCGCCTTGCGCGTCGCGTCGTCGAGGAACGGACTCGGCGCCTCCTCGATCACCTTCTGGTGGCGGCGCTGGATCGAGCACTCACGCTCGCCCAGGTAGACGCAGTGACCGTGCGCATCGCCGAGGACCTGGATCTCGATGTGGCGCGGCTCCTCGACGAACTTCTCGATGAAGACGCGATCGTCGCCGAAGCTGTTGCGCGCCTCGTTGCGGCACGAGGTGTAGCCGTCGAACGCCTCCGCGTCGTTCCAGGCGACGCGCAGCCCCTTGCCGCCGCCGCCCGCGGACGCCTTGATCATCACCGGGTAGCCGATGCCCTTCGCGATTTCGACCGCGTGCTCGGCGGTGTCGATCGCCGCGTTGTAGCCGGGGATCGTGTTGACCTTCGCCTTCGCCGCCAATTTCTTGGATTCGATCTTGTCGCCCATCGCCGCGATCGACGCGTGCTTCGGGCCGATGAAGACGATGCCCTCGGCCTCGACCCGGCGCGCGAACTCGGCGTTCTCGGACAGGAAGCCATAGCCCGGGTGGATCGCCTCGGCGCCGGTCTGCTTGCAGGCCGCGATGATCTTGTCGGCAACGAGGTACGACTCGCGGCTCGGTGCCGCGCCGATCAGGACGGCTTCGTCGGCCAGCTCGACGTGGAGCGCGTCGCGGTCGGCCTCCGAGTACACCGCGACAGTCGCGATGTTCATCCGCTTCGCCGTCTTGATGACGCGACAGGCGATCTCGCCGCGGTTGGCAATCAGGATCTTCTTGAACATAAGGGCGTCCACTCCGCGGGAACACCCGTTCCCGGCCGCCGGAAGTATGCCCAAGGATCCGGCATGGCCTCCGAGCGGACCGTACCATCATGCCTTTCGAGAGGAACGGCGACATGCTGAAGCGGCGAACGATGCTCACCGGCGGCCTCGCGGTGCTCGGCGCTACGGCGCTGCCGACGCCCGCGCAGGACTTTCCGAAGGGGCCCGTCAAGATCATCATTCCGTTCCCGCCCGGCGGTCCGACCGACACCGTCGGCCGGCTGATCGCACAGCATCTGCAGGAGCTGTGGGGTCAGACGGTGCTGATCGACTACAAGGCCGGCGCGGGCACGATCATCGGCGTCGACTTCGTCGCCAAGTCGGCGCCCGACGGCATGACGTTCGGGATGGTCAACTCGGCGCTGGCAGTCAACCCGTCGCTGCACAAGACGATGCCATACCGGACGCCACAGGACATCGCCGGCATCACCCAGATCGCGAACCTGCAGCTCGCACTCGTCGCCCGCCCCGATGCGCCGTTCAACACGCTGCCCGAGCTGATCGCGCATGCGAAGAAGAACCCCGGCAAGCTGGTCTACGGCACGCCGGGCGCCGGCAGCACGACGCACCTGAGCATGGAGCTGCTGCAGCGCGAGAACGGCATCGAGATGCTGCACTCGCCGTTCAAGGGCAGCGCGCCGGCGCACACCGAGCTGATGGGCGGCCGCATCGATTTGGTCGCCGATCCGTTCCTCTCGATCATCCCGTACGTCAAGGCCGGGCGGATGAAGATGATCGCGACGATGGGCTCGCGCCAGGTCCCCGGTTACGACTACCCGACTGCCGCGCAGACGCTGCCCGGCTTCAACGTCAACGCGCTGCTCGGCTTCGTCGCGCCGGCCGCCACGCCGAAGGCCGTGCTGCAGAAGATCTCGGCCGACACCGCGCGCGTGCTCAACATGCCCGAGATGCGCAAGCGTGTCGAGGAGCTCGGCGCCGAAGTTGTCGCGTCGAAGCCGGAAGAGTTCGATGCCTTCATCGCCGCCGAGATGCAGCGCTGGGGCCGCATCATCAAGGACGCCAACATCCGCCTCGAATGAGGCCCGCGGGAGCCCGACCATGAGCCTGCGCCTGAAGCCGCTGCATCCCGTCTTCGCCGCCGAGGCGAGCGGCATCGACCTGACACGCCCGATCTCGATCGACGAAGCAAAAGCGGTCAACGCGGCGATGAATGAACACGCCGTGCTGGTGTTCCGCGGCCAGCCGCTGACCGCGCAGCAGCAGGTGACGTTCGCGACTTCGTTCGGGCCGCTCGACATCGGCCTGAAGCGCGTTTTCAAACGGCCGGAGCGGCTGGACGACGAGCGCCTGATCGACATATCCAACGTCGATGCGACCGGCGCCGTCGCGCGCCGCGATTCGCCGAAGAACCTGTCGAACTTCGCCAACCAGCTCTGGCATAGCGACAGCTCGTTCATGAACCCGCGCGCCGCCTACTCGATGCTGCACGCCGTGATCACGCCGAGCTGGGGCGGCAACACCGAGTTCGCCGACTTGCGCGCCGCCTGGGACAGGCTCGACGAGCGCACGCGGCGAGACGTTGAGGGGCTGAGTGCCGAGCATTACGCACTGCACACGCGCCTGCTGCTCGGCGACGAGGCCTATACCGACGACCAGAAGAAGGCGATCGAGCCGGCCGTCTGGCCACTCGTCGACACGCATCCGGGCTCGGGCCGCAAGCTCCTCTTCGTCGGCGTCCATGCGCGCCGCATCCTCGGCTGGCCCATCGCGGAGGGCCGCATGTTCCTCGCCGACCTGCTCGAGCACGCGACGCAGCGCGAGCGGGTCTATGTGCACGAGTGGCAGTCCGGTGATCTGGTGATCTGGGACAACCGCAGCACGCTGCACCGCGGCCGCCGCTACGACATCGCCGAGCGGCGCGAGCTGCGGCGGACGACGATCAATGCAACGCCGGAGGCGATGCTCGACGCTGCCTGATTCGACGCTGTGTCAATCGGCGCCGCCGGGTCAGAGCGGCATGTTCCCGTGCTTGCGCCAAGGGTCCTCGACCTTCTTGTCGCGCAGCATCGCGAGCGAACGGCAGATGCGCTTCCTCGTCTCGTGCGGCTGGATCACGTCGTCGATGTACCCGCGCGCGCCGGCGATGAACGGGTTCGCGAACTTGGCCTTGTACTCGGCCTCGCGCGCCGCCAGCTTGGCCGGGTCGCCCTTCTCCTCGCGGAAGATGATCTCGACGGCGCCCTTCGCGCCCATCACCGCGATCTCGGCATTCGGCCACGCGAAGTTGACGTCGCCGCGCAGGTGCTTCGAGCTCATCACGTCGTAGGCGCCGCCGTAGGCCTTGCGCGTGATCACGGTGATCTTCGGCACCGTGCACTCGGCGTAGGCGAACAGCAGCTTCGCGCCGTGCTTAATGATGCCGCCGTACTCCTGCGAGGTGCCGGGCATGAAGCCGGGCACGTCGACGAAGGTGATGACCGGGATACTGAACGCATCGCAGAAGCGCACGAAGCGCGCCGCCTTGATGCTGCTCTTGATGTCGAGGCAGCCGGCCAGCACCAGCGGCTGGTTCGCGACGACGCCGACGACCTCGCCGGCCATGCGGCCAAAGCCGATTACGATGTTCTTCGCGTAGTCGGGTTGCAGCTCGAAGAAGTCGCCGTCGTCGACCGTCTTGACGATCAGCTCCTTGATGTCGTACGGCTGGTTCGGGTTGTCCGGCACCAGCGTGTCGAGCGACAGGTCGACCCGGTCGGCCGGATCGCTCGACGGCCGCAACGGCGCCCGCTCGCGGTTGTTGAGCGGCAGGTAGTTGAAGAAGCGGCGCAGCATCAGCAGCGCATCGACGTCGTTGTCGAACGCGAGGTCGGCGACCCCGCTCTTCGAGGTGTGGGTGGCCGCGCCGCCGAGGTCCTCGGCGGTCACCTCCTCGTGCGTCACGGCCTTCACGACCTCCGGGCCGGTGACGAACATGTAGGCGCTGTCGCGCACCATGAAGATGAAGTCGGTCATCGCCGGGCTGTAGACCGCGCCGCCCGCACACGGGCCCATGATCATGCTGATCTGCGGCACGACGCCCGACGCGAGCACGTTGCGCTGGAACACCTCGGCATAGCCACCGAGCGACGCGACACCTTCCTGGATGCGCGCGCCGCCCGAGTCGTTGAGGCCGATCACCGGTGCACCGACCTTCATCGCCTGGTCCATCACCTTGCAGATCTTCTCGGCGTGCGCTTCCGACAGCGCGCCGCCAAACACCGTGAAGTCCTGGCTGAAGACGAAGACGAGCCGCCCGTTGATCATCCCGTAGCCGGTGACGACGCCGTCGCCGGGCGGCCGGTTGTCAGCCATGCCGAAGTCGTGGCTGCGGTGCTCGACGAACATGTCCCATTCCTCGAACGTGTCCTCGTCGAGCAGCAGCTCGAGGCGCTCACGTGCGGTGAGCTTGCCCTTCGCGTGCTGGGCGGCGATGCGCTTGGTGCCGCCGCCGAGGCGGGCCTTCGCGCGCTTGGCTTCGAGTTGCTGGATGATGTCGTGCATGGGCGCCCTTTCGTGGCGTCGATTTCGTGGCGTCGATTCTCAGGTCTTCGAAGAACTTGGTGCGCGCATCGCGCCGAACCGCTCGAGCAGCGCATGCGCCGCGGCCGGCGGCGCGACCCGGGCTGCGGCCACTTCGGCCAGCGTCGCGTCGAGCACCGCGCGCACTTCGGGATGGCCGCGGAACTCGCTCTGCAGCCCGGCATGGACGATGTCCCAGAGCCAAGCCGTCGCCTGGCGCTTGCGGCGTGCGTCGAAATCACCGTTGGCTTTGCCGATCCGGTGGAACGCCTCGACGTGGCCCCAGAACGCCTCGATGCCGTCGCGGCTCAATGCGCTCATTCGCATCACCCGCGTCTGCCAGCGCTCGACCGCCTTGTCGGTGCGTCCATGGAAGCCGAACACACGCAGCGCGCTGGTGATCTGCGCCTCGGCTCGCGTCGCCGCCGCCGCGTCGAGGTCGGCCTTGTTGATCGCGACGAGGTCGGCGACCTCCATCACGCCCTTCTTGATCGCCTGCAGGTCGTCCCCGGCATTCGGCAGTTGCATCAGCACGAACATGTCGGTCATGCCGGCGACCGCGGTCTCGCTCTGGCCGACACCGACGGTCTCGACAATGACGGCGTCGTAGCCGGCCGCCTCGCACATCAGGATCGTCTCGCGGGTCCGCTCGGCGACGCCGCCGAGCGTCCCTGACGTCGGACTCGGCCGGATGTACGCCGCCTCGCTGACCGAGAGCCGTTCCATCCGCGTCTTGTCGCCGAGGATCGAGCCGCCCGAGACGCTCGACGACGGATCGATCGCGAGCACCGCGACCCGATGCCCTTGCTCGATCAGGAAGAGCCCGAGCGCCTCGATGAACGTCGACTTGCCGACACCTGGCACGCCCGAGATGCCGAGGCGCACGGCGCGGCCGGCATGCGAAAGCGATTCGTTGAGCAGCGCATCGGCGCGGCGCCGATGCTCCGGCCGCGTCGATTCGAGCAGGGTGATCGTCTTCGCCAGCGCACGGCGCTCGCCGCGAACGACGCCTTCGAGCAGCGCCCGGTCGGCGGCGTTCACCGCGGCTCAGCCCTTGCCGACATGCGCCTTGATCTGCTCGAGCACGTCCTTCGCGCTGGCCGGGATCGGCGTGCCCGGGCCGTAGATGCCCTTGACGCCGGCTTCGTAGAGGAAGTCGTAGTCGGCGCGCGGGATCACGCCGCCGACGAAGACGATGATGTCGTCGGCGCCCTGCGCCTTCAGCGCCTCGATGATCGCCGGCACCACGGTCTTGTGCGCAGCAGCCAGCGTGCTGACGCCGACCGCGTGAACGTCGTTCTCGATCGCCTGGCGCGCGCATTCGTCGGCGGTCTGGAACAGCGGGCCGATGTCGACGTCGAAGCCGAGGTCGGCGAACGCGGTTGCGACGACCTTGGCGCCGCGGTCGTGTCCGTCCTGGCCGAGCTTCGCGATCATCACGCGCGGCCGCCGTCCGTTCTCGTTGGCGAACGCGGCGATCTCGCCCTTCAGCTGATCCCAGCCCTCGGCGCTGTCGTAGGCGGCTGCATACACTCCGGTCACCTTCTGCGTGTCGGCGCGATGGCGCCCGAAGACCTTCTCGAGCGCATCGCTGACCTCGCCGACGGTGGCGCGCGCGCGCACCGCGGCGATCGCGAGCTCGAGCAGATTGCCCTGGCGGCTGTCGGCGCACGCAGTCAACGCGTCGAGCGCGTTCTGCACGGCGGCGCCGTCGCGACTCGCGCGCAGCGCCTGCAGCCGGCGGACCTGGTTGTCGCGGACCGCGTGGTTGTCGATGTCGAGCGTCTCGATCGCATCCTCGACGCCGAGCCGGTACTTGTTGACGCCGACGATGACATCGCTGCCGGCATCGATACGGGCCTGCTTCTCGGCCGCGCTCGCCTCGATGCGCAGCTTGGCCCAGCCGCTCTGCACCGCCTCGGTCATGCCGCCCATCGTGTCGACTTCCTCGATGATCGCCCACGCCTTCTCAGCCATCTCGGCGGTCAGCTTCTCCATCATGTAGCTGCCGGCCCACGGGTCGACGACGTTCGGAATGTGCGTCTCTTCCTGGATGATCAGCTGCGTGTTGCGGGCTATCCGCGCGCTGAACTCGGTCGGCAGCGCGATCGCCTCGTCGAGCGCATTCGTGTGCAGGCTCTGGGTGCCGCCGAACACCGCGGCCATCGCTTCGATCGTCGTCCGCACGACGTTGTTGTACGGGTCCTGCTCGGTCAGGCTCCAGCCCGAGGTCTGGCAATGGGTGCGCAGCATCAGGCTCTTCGGGCTCTTCGCGCCGAAGCCGGTCATGATGCGATGCCAAAGCAGGCGCGCCGCGCGCATCTTCGCGATCTCGAGATAGAAGTTCATCCCGATCGCCCAGAAGAAGCTGAGCCGGCCGGCGAACGCATCGACGTCGAGGCCTTTTGCGAGCGCGGTCTTCACATACTCCTTGCCGTCGGCCAACGTGAACGCGAGCTCGAGCGCCTGGTTCGCGCCGGCCTCCTGCATGTGGTAGCCGGAGATCGAGATCGAGTTGAAGCGGGGCATCCGCCGCGAGGTGTAGTCGATGATGTCGCCGACGATCCGCATGCTCGGCGCCGGCGGATAGATGTACGTGTTGCGGACCATGAACTCCTTGAGGATGTCGTTCTGGATGGTCCCGCTCAGCTTGTCCTGCGATACGCCCTGCTCTTCGGCCGCAACGATGTAGCCGGCGAGCACCGGCAGCACGCCGCCGTTCATCGTCATCGACACACTGACGGTGTCGAGCGGGATGCCGTCGAACAGGATTTTCATGTCCTCGACCGAATCGATCGCAACGCCGGCCTTGCCGACGTCGCCCGTCACGCGCGGATGGTCGCTGTCGTAACCCCGGTGGGTCGCCAGATCGAACGCGACGCTGACGCCCTGGCCTCCGGCGGCGAGGCCCTTGCGGTAGAAGTCGTTCGAGGCTTCGGCGGTCGAAAAGCCGGCGTACTGGCGAATCGTCCATGGCCGCGCCGCGTACATCGTCGCCTGCGGTCCGCGCACATAAGGCGGAAACCCGGGCAGGCTGTCGAGATGCGGTACGCCCTGCAAGTCGGCCACTGTGTAGAGCGGCTTGACGACGATGCCCTCGGGCGTGACCCAGTCCAGCCGGTCAAGCTCGCCCTCTGGCGCGGAGCGTGCCGCGCTCTGGCGCCACGCGTCGAGCGCGTCGGGCTGGGGCAGCGAGGAGTCGGACATCGGCGGGCCTGGGTCGTGAGTGCAAGACGCAGGTCGAATTATCGCCGCGCCGATCCGCACTGCGACAATCGACGCCATGCCCGCGCCGACCGTCAGTCTGATCGCCATCGTCGCCCGCAACGGCGGAATCGGCCGCGGCAACGCGCTGCTCGTTCACCTGCCCGACGACCTGGCCCATTTCAAGAAGACGACCTTCGGCGCGCCGATCCTGATGGGGCGCAAGACCTGGCAATCGATCGGACGACCGCTGCCCGGGCGGCGCAACATCGTCATCACCCGCAGCGCGCAGTTCGAGGCCACCGGTGCTGAAACGGCGCCCGATTTGGCGTCGGCACTCGCTCGCGTCGCCGACGCCCAGAAGGTCTACGTGGTCGGCGGAGCCTCGGTGTACGCAGCCGCACTGCCGTTCGCCGACGAGCTCGTGCTGACCGAGATCGACGCCGATTTCGAGGCCGACACGTACTTTCCGCCCTGGGATCGGCGCCAGTTCAGGCAGACTGCGCGCGCCGACCACCAACGCCCCGACGGTCTGGCCTACAGCTTCGTGACGTACACCCGAAACAAGGAACACTGACATGTCAGCAGGCGGCTTTCACATTCACGGCCCGCACGACCATGAACTCGAACATGCGGCAGCGCACTCCGGTCCCAGAGACTTTGCCGGGCGGCTCGCGGTGGCCACCGCGATCATCGCAACAGTCGGCGCCGTGTTCGCGTACATGGGCGGGCTGACGCAGTCCAACGCCGGTCTCTACAAGAACGACGCGGCAATCAAGAAGACCGAGGCGTCGAACCAGTGGAACTACTACCAGGCCAAGAGCAGCAAACAGAACCTGGCCGAGCTCGCGCTGGAACTCGCGCCGGAATCACGGCGTGCGTTCTATGTCGACGAGATCAAGCGCTACAAGGGCGAAAAGGATGTGATCAAGCGGGACGCCGAGAAGCTCGAGAAGGCGTCGGACGAATGGAACCAGAAGAGCGATGAGCAGATCCACCAGCATCACCGCTGGGCCCAGGCGACGACGGCCCTTCAGATCGCGATCGCGATGGCGGCGATCGCGCTGCTGACGAAGAGCCGCTGGTTGCAATACGGCGTCTTCGGCCTGAGCGGGGTCGGTACGGCGCTCGGCGTCCTCGCCTACCTGCACATCTGAACGGCCCGCACCGGACGCTGCTCTATCGTCTGATTCGTCGATGAAATTCGCCACCTGGAACGTCAATTCAGTCGCGATCCGCCTGCCGCAGCTGCTGACCTGGCTCGAGACCCATCGGCCCGACGTCATGTGCCTGCAGGAGACCAAGCTCGAGGACGAGAAGTTTCCTCACCTCGAGATCACCGCCGCCAGCTACCGCTGCGAGTTCTTCGGGCAGAAGACCTACAACGGCGTCGCGCTGCTGAGTCGCTATCCGGCGACCGACGTCGTCCGCAACATCCCCGGCTTCGACGACCCGCAGGCCCGCGTGATTGCCGCGACGGTCGACAGCGTGCGCGTCATCGGCGCCTATTTCCCGAACGGGCAGATGCCGGGCAGCGACAAGTTCGCCTACAAGATGCGCTGGCTCGGCGCGCTGTGCGCGTGGATCCGCGACGAATGCGCGCGCCATCCGCAGCTCGTGCTGATGGGCGACTACAACATCGCGCCGCAGGACCAGGACGTCCACGATCCGGCCGCCTGGGAAGGCCAGATCATGTGCACGCCGGAAGAGCGCGGCCATTTCGAAACGATCTGCGGCGCCGGCCTGCACGACGCGTTCCGCCTGTTCGAGCAGCCGCCGAAGAGCTGGTCGTGGTGGGACTACCGGCAGCTCGCGTTCCAGAAGGGCCGCGGCCTGCGCATCGACCACATTCTCGTCAGCGACGCGCTGAAGGCGCGCGTGACGTCTTGCTGGATCGATCGGCCGACGCGCAAGAACGCGCGGCCGAGCGACCACGCGCCGGTGCTGGCCGAGATCGGCCCGATCGCCTGACACGCTGACCGCGCCGTCGGCGCGGCCGATCGCCGCATCAATCCTCCAGGCCGAGTTCCTGGATCTTGCGGGTGATGGTGTTGCGCCCGATGCCGAGCTTCTGCGCAGCCTCAATGCGGCGCCCACGGGTGATCTCGAGCGCGGTGTGGATCAGCTGCGCCTCGAACTTGCGGGTCATCGTTTCCCAGACCATCGGCTCGCCGGCCTCGAGCAGGATGCGGGCATCGCGCTCCAGGCCGCTGAGCCACGGCGTGGGCAGCGCCGGCGCGGCGGGTGCGACCACCGGCGCAAACACAGCGTCGCCAACCGCTGCGGCGGCACTGACCGTGGTGACAGCGGGTGCAAGTGCAGGCGCCGGCGCGGCCGTGAACGACGGCATCGGCGCGGCTTCCTCGGGCGCGCGCCGCGGCGGACGGGCCTGCTGCAACTCCGGCGGAAGGTCCTTCGCATCGATGACCTGACCCGGCGCCATCACGGTCAGCCAGTGGCAGATGTTCTCGAGTTGACGGACGTTGCCCGGAAACTCGAACTGCATCAGCTGCGCCAGCGCAGGATCGGTGATGCGCTTGCCTTCGACGCCGAGCTCGCGGGCGCTCTTCTGCAGGAAGAAGCGGGTCAGCGGCGGCACGTCCTCGAGGCGCTCGCGCAGAGCCGGCAGGCGCAGCCGGATCACATTGAGGCGGTGAAACAGGTCCTCGCGGAACGAGCCGGCCTTGACGCGCTCTTCCAGGTTCTGGTGAGTTGCGGCGATGACGCGCACGCTGCTGCGCATCGGGTTGTGGCCGCCGACGCGGTAGAACTGACCGTCCGACAACACCCGCAGCAAGCGCGTCTGCAGATCGAACGGCATGTCGCCGATTTCGTCGAGGAAGAGCGTGCCGCCATCCGCCTGCTCGAAGCGGCCGCGCCGCGTCGTTTGAGCACCGGTGAATGCACCGCGCTCATGGCCGAACAGCTCCGACTCGAGCAGGTCCTTTGGAATGGCTGCCGTGTTGATCGCGACGAACGGACCATTGGCGCGCGGGCTGTGCTTGTGCAGCGCGTTCGCGACGAGCTCCTTGCCGGAACCCGATTCGCCTGTGATCAGCACGGTGACGACGCTCTGCGAAAGCCGGCCGATCGCCCGGAACACGTCCTGCATCGCCGGCGCCTGGCCGAGGATCTCGGGCATCTGCGCAGCGCCGGTGTCGCTGACCTCCTCGCGCAGGCTCTCGTCGAGCGCACGGCGGATCAGCTCGACCGCGCGCGGCACATCGAACGGCTTCGGCAGGTAGTCGAAGGCTCCGCCCTGGAACGCGCTGACCGCGCTGTCGAGGTCGGAGTAGGCGGTCATGATGATGACCGGCAGCGCGGGGTGACTCGACTTAATCTTCTGCAGCAGCTCGATGCCGGAGCCGCCCGGCATGCGGATGTCGGAGACGAGGACCTGGGGCTCCTCGGTCGTCAGCGCCGCCATCACGTCGCGGCCGCTGCTGAAGCTGCGCACCGCGAGCTCCTCGCGCGCCAGCGCTTTTTCGAGCACGAAGCGGATCGATTGGTCGTCGTCGACGATCCAGATGGGTTTCATGGGCAGCCTGTCAGTCGCGATCTTGCCATTGGGGGGAAGTGCGGCCGGGCCCGCTCATGCCGCTCAGCGCAGCGGAATCAATATCTTGAAGAGGGTCTTGCCTGGCTCGCTCTCGCATTCCACGGTGCCCTGGTGTTGCTGAACGAAGGTTCGTGCCAGCGTCAGACCCAATCCCGATCCCCCTTCGCGACCCGACACCAGCGGAAAGAAGATCCGATCCCGGAGGGTCTCGGGAACGCCGGGGCCGTTGTCCTCGATATGCAATTCCAGTGCCAAGCGGTAGCGCTGCTTGCCGAGCGTGATCTGTCGGTTGATGCGGGTGCGCAGCATGATGCGCGCATCGCCGGCCTCGATGCGCGACTCGAGCGCCTGGGCCGCGTTCTTCGCGATGTTGAGGACGGCCTGGATCAGCTGCTCGCGATCGCCGCGGAAATCAGGGATCGAGATGTCGTAGTCGCGCTCGGTCTTCAGGCCGCGCGGGAACTCGGCGAGGATCAGCGCCCGCACGCGCTCGCACACCTCGTGGATGTTGACGTCGCCGACGACATGCGGCTTGCGGTGCGGCGCGAGCAGGCGATCGACGAGGCCCTGCAGTCGATCCGCCTCGTTGATGATGACCTGGGTGTACTCGGTCAGCGCGCGCGACTCGACTTCCATCTCGAGCAGTTGCGCGGCACCGCGAATTCCGCCGAGCGGGTTCTTGATCTCGTGGGCGAGGTTGCGGATCAGCTCCTTGGTCGCCTGAGCCTGCTCGAGCGCGCGCTCCTCGCGCGCCTGCCGGGTCTGCTGCTCGACCTCGACGAGCTCGACGACGACATCGTCCGAGCCTTCCATCCGGTTCACGATCACATGGACCGGAAACGTCTCGGTCGGCTTTGCGCCCTGGCGTCGCAGATGCGCTTCGAGCCGGCTGGTCGAGAAGTCGTTGCGGCTGACCGCGGCGATCGTCTCGCGAAAGACCTGCGGCTCGACGATCCAGTCGAACACCGAGCCACGCAGCACGCTGCGCCGCGACAGGCCGAGGAACTCCTCGAACGCAGCATTGACGAACACGCAATGGCCGTGCGGATCGACGATCGCGACCATCGTCGCCAGCAGGTCGAGAGCGCCGAACGAGAGCGAGTCGGCCCGACGTGCGCCGAGCGCGTCGAAGTCCCCCGCGTTCACTTCGGCAGCTTGCCCAGCTCGCGCTTGATCGCGCCGATGTCGCTTTCCTTGCGGGCGATCGCGGCCTTCATCTCATTGACTCGGTCGAGGTACTTCTGGTAGTTGCGCTCGTTGCCCTGCCGCTCGGGCTCGCCGTTGTTGTAGTCCTTCTGCAGGGCGGCGAGGCGCTGCTCCTCGGCGCGCAGCTCATCCTCGAGGATGCGGCGGGCATCGCTGTCGCGGGCGCGCTGTGCAGCTGGATCGACGCGAGCGGTGGCCGAGCCCGATGCGGCCGGCGACGCGCCACCCGACGGCGCGGCGGCCTTCGGTCGCGTGGTCTGGATCACGGTGATCGGCGCCCCCTCGAGCGTCTTGCAGCCGCGATCCTTCGCTTCCTTCGCGCTGATCGTGTTGTTGTAGTCGTTGCCGGGGCAGCGGTACATGACGCCGGACCCTTCGGCAGTCTGTGCGAACGCGCCTTGCGCGAGGCAGAGGCTCAGGATCGCACCACCCTTGGCCCACGTGTTTGGGATCATCGGTTCGTCTCCACACCATGCAAACGCGCCGCGGGCCGGCTGCGCCGACAGTGCCCGGCCGGATTGTCTCGCAGACCGGACGCGATCCGTTCGAAAGTGCCGCCCCAAATGAAAGGGGACGGCCGCAGCCGTCCCCCTTATTTCGCAGGTTCGCCTCAGAGGCTGTAGTACATGTCGAACTCGACCGGGTGGGTCGTCATGCGGAAGCGGGTGACTTCCTGCATCTTCAGCTCGATGTAGGCGTCGATGTACGCGTCGGTGAAGACGCCGCCCTTGGTCAGGAACGCGCGATCGTTGTCGAGGTAGTCGAGCGCCTGATCGAGGCTCGAGCAGACGGTAGGAATCTTCGCGTCCTCTTCCGGCGGCAGGTGGTAGAGGTCCTTGGTCGCCGCCTCGCCCGGATGAATCTTGTTCTCGACGCCGTCGAGGCCGGCCATCAGCAGCGCGGAGAACGCGAGGTACGGATTGGCGAGCGGATCGGGGAAGCGCGCTTCGATGCGGCGGCCCTTCGGATTGGCCACGTACGGAATGCGGATCGATGCCGAGCGGTTGCGCGAGCTGTAGGCCAGCTTGACCGGCGCCTCGAAGCCCGGCACTAGGCGCTTGTAGCTGTTGGTGCCCGGGTTCGTGATCGCGTTCAGCGCGCGCGCGTGCTTGATGATGCCGCCGATGTAGAACAGCGCGAATTCGGACAGGCCGGCATAGCCGTCGCCCGCGAACAGGTTCTTGCCGTCCTTCGAGACGGACTGGTGGACGTGCATACCCGAGCCGTTGTCGCCGACAATCGGCTTCGGCATGAAGGTCGCCGTCTTGCCGTACGAGTGGGCGACGTTCTGGATCACGTACTTCTGCAGCTGCAGCCAGTCGGCGCGCTGCACGAGCGTCGAGAAGCGGGTGCCGATTTCCATCTGCGCCTGCGCCACCTCGTGGTGATGGACCTCGACCGGAATTCCGAGCGATTCCAGGATCAGGCACATCTCGGAGCGCATGTCCTGCATCGAATCGATCGGCGGCGTCGGGAAGTAGCCGCCCTTCACTGCCGGCCGATAGCCGGAGTTGCCGTGCTCGTACTCCTTGCCGGTGTTCCAGGACGCTTCCTCGGACTCGATCTTCGCGAAGCACCCCGACATGTCGACCTGCCAGCGCACGCTGTCGAAGATGAAGAACTCGGGCTCCGGACCGAAGTAGGCGGCGTCCCCGAAGCCCGAAGCCTTCATGTAAGCCTCGGCACGCTTGGCCAGCGAGCGCGGATCGCGCTCATACGGCTTGCCGTCGCTCGGCTCGACCACGTCGCAAGTCAGGATCAGTGTTGGCTCTTCGAAGAACGGGTCGATGTTCGCGGTGTTGGGGTCGGGCATCAGCTGCATGTCCGATGCCTCGATGCCCTTCCAGCCCGCGATCGACGAGCCGTCGAACGCATGGCCGCCGGTGAACTTGTCCTCGTCGAAATGCGACACCGGCACCGTGACGTGCTGTTCCTTGCCCCGCGTGTCGGTGAAGCGGAAGTCGACGAACTTGACTTCGCTTTCCTTCACCATTTTCATCACGTCGGCGACGGTCTTTGCCATCAAAACATCTCCCTGCGCAAGCTTGCGTGTGGTTGTGATCGGTTGGAGGGTTGCGCCCTCGAGCGGCCCGTGGAAGGGCCCGAAAATGCGCACAGAAATGTAGCAGAAAGCATGCCAGAGTCCGGGTGCGAAGGCGCCTCGAAGCAGCACCTGCACGGGCGCTGCAGCCCGCGATTCCTGGGCCTTTGAGGCCTGCGCTTCAGTTCGGTGCGCGAGCGCCTCGCATGCACCGAAACCGACAACAGCCCGCGCTATCGCACCAGTTCGGGGCCGAGGACGGCGTCGTGCCCCTTTAGGCCCACGAGCAACTCGGCATAGGCGGCTTCGAGGGCCGCGACATGGCCTTTGACGCCGAGCTCGATGTGGCGGCCGTACTCGGGGTGGTCGACGCTCGGCAGGCTGAACACCTTGACGCCGGCGAAGCGCGCCTCGATCGACTCCATCAGCGGCGTCAGCGTTGCTTCCATTGCGCCGAACACGATCACCGAGCGTTCGCCGGCACCGCGCGCGCGATGCAGGTCGGCATAGTGGGTGTCGAGCACCCACTCGATCATCGGCCACGCCATCACCGGGAATCCGGGTACGAAGTGGACGGCGGCACCCGTCGACGCACCCGCAGGCCGGACTGAGAAGCCGGCGATCTTGTTGTACGGATTCGGGATGATTTCGGCACCGACCGGGAAGACGCCCATGTTGAGCCGATGCCGGTTGTCGTCTCGGTCGGGTTCGTACGGGACGCCGCGCTCGAGTGCCATGTCGCGCATCCGCTCGAGGATGAGGTCGCGCGCCTGCGGATGCAGCTCCAGCGCGATGCCGAGGGCCGCGGCAGCGCATTGCCGGGTGTGGTCGTCAGGCGTCGCGCCGATGCCGCCGCACGAGAACACGATGTCGCCGCTCCCGAAGGCGTCTTTCAGGTCGGCCGTGATGCGGGCCGGGTCGTCGCCCACATAACGGGCCCAGCTCAACGACAGACCACGCGCCGACAGCAGCTCGATCACCTTGGGCAGGTGCTTGTCTTCGCGTTTGCCGGACAGGATCTCGTCGCCGACGATCAAGAGGCCGAAGTTCATGGTGGCGGGATCCTTGGAGAGGCGAACGGAGGTTGAGAAGGGGCCGGCGGCAGCGCAGCCGGCACGCGCGGCACCGGCTGCGAGCCGATCGTGCCGGGCGGTTGGCGCGCCCGCAGCGCCTGCAGCGCGGCCAGCGCGTAGTGCGCGAACCAGAGCGCGGAAAACGCGAAGACCAGCGTGTAGAGCCAGACCGCGACGACCGCGAGCAGCGGTGCAAACAGAACGGTGAGCGCGCCGAAGGCCCAGACCAGCGACGGCGCGGCGCCGAGGTAGCCGGCGATCGTGCCCATCCACAGCATCGGCCAGCGGTGCTCGCGCAGAAGGGCCTGGCGCTCCGCGACCGACGCGTGTTCGGCGAGCACGTCGAAGCCCATCACCCGATACGTCAACCAGCCCCAGATCAGCGGCGGCACGATCAGCACGAGCGGCGGGATGAACCAGAACGGCACGCTGATCACCAGCGCGATCAGCGCGACGAGCGTGCAGCCGAGCGAGGTCAGCGTGCTCTGCCAGAAGCCCGCGCCCTGCTTGCGCTCGAGCTGCGGAAAGCGCTGCTTCGCGACCAGCTTCACGAGCGCCGGCGTCATCAGCATCGCGACCAGCAGCAGCGACAGCACGACGATCACCGGGACGACCAACACGACCAGCGTGAGCGGCGCGAGCAAATTGCCAAGCCCACTGACGCCGGCCGAGTCGAACCAGCCGAACAGCGTGAGCATCCACGGCCAGCCGTTCATCGCCGCCCGCAGACTGGCGACCGCCGCATCCCAATAGAGGTAGCCGAGCAGCGCCGCCACACCACCGACGACGATCAGCGGCAGGATCGACAACAGGATCACGCGCGGGTGCAGGCAATACGCCGCAGCGCGCCAGAAGGAGTCCAGCAAGGGGTTCATGGAATCGAGGACTCGGTCGGAAGTGGAAGGTCGCGTGCCAAATCGTAACGAAATCGATCGCTTCGATCGGCGTGGAGGGCCGGCCGGCCGTCGCTCTGCGATAGCCCATCCATAAAATCGTCGCCAGCGCACCGTCGCTTTGCTGCCGGCTTGCGCCCCACTACCTCGGATGTCCTTGGATCTGAACACCCTGCTCTATGCCTGCGCCGCCGGCGCGCTGGTGGCATCGGGCGTTCTCAGTCTGTTCGGCGCGACCCAGAGCACCCACCCCGGGTTCCGTTGGTGGGCCAGCGCTCAATGGCTGCTGACCTGCGGACTGCTGCTGCAGGCGCTGATCGGCGGGCATCCGCTGGTCGACCTGCTGGTCGCGCTGCTGATCCTGCAATGGCCGATCGTCGTGTTGTCGGGCATGCGGCGCCTTCGGATGCGGCGACGTCCGGCCATCCCGGCCACCGTCGACTTCGGCCTGCTCGCGCTCGCCAGCGCCTTCGTCCTTGCGGCGTGGGCCGCTGATGTCGATGCGTCGCGCCGTGCGGCCGCGTTCGCGTTGGCGACCTTCGCGGTCCACGTCTACGCGGCGGCGATGACGAGCCGCCTCGACGGCTTCGAGCGCAGTGCCGCGCTGAAGGCGCTGGTCGCGATCGAAGGCGGCATCGCCGCGGTCGAGGCGCTGTGCGGCGTCCTCGTCGGACTCGAATCGATCGGGCCGCGCGGTCAGGCCATGGTGCAGTTCGCGACCCATGCGATCCTGGTCGTCGCCGCGCTCGGGCTGGTCCCGATCGCGCTCGCGCTGACGTACGAGCGCACGGTCGCGAAGATGCAGGCGATGCACCGCAAGCTGCGCCATCTGGCCGACATCGATGCGCTGACGCGCCTGCCGAACCGGCGCCATTTCCTCGAGCTCTCGGCGCAATCGCTGGCCTCGACAGACCCGGCCGGCGCTTCATTGCTGATGCTCGATGTCGAGAACCTGAAGCGCATCAACGACCTGCTCGGCCAGGCGACCGGCGACGAGGCCTTGCGGCAGGTCGGGCTGGCGCTGCGCGAGACCCTGCGCACCCGCGACATCATCGGCCGCCTCGGCGGCGACGAGTTCGCGGCCCTGCTGCCGACCACCTCGGTGGCCGATGCGGTCCGCGTCGCGGCGCGCATCACCGACCGGCTCGATCATCACGCGGTCGCGCCGCACATGGCGCGCCTGGTTTTGAATGTCGGTGCGGTCCAATTGCGCGCCGGCGAATCGATCGTCGAGGCGTTGCGGCGCGCCGACCTGGCGCTCGACGACGCGCGCAATCATCGACACGATCGTCCGGTGCTGGCGCACGGCGCCGATGACGCGATGCCGCACCGGCCGCAGCCGGCCGGTCTCGAGCCGAACGCGATCTGATCGGCGCCGCGCCGACACGCGTCAGCGCGCGAGCTTCAACACCGGCCAGCCTGCACGCCTCGCGTGTTCCGCGAGCACGTCATCGGGATCGACGGCGACCGGATGGCCGACTGCCAGCAGCAGCGGAAGATCGTTCTTCGAATCGCTGTAGAAGGCGGCGTCCGCCAGCGCCGTTGGCGGCAAGCCCTCGCCCTCGAGCCATCGCCGCAGGCGTTCAACCTTGCCTTCGCGCATGTTCAGCACGCCGGTGTTGCGACCGGTGAACGCCCCGTCGACAACCTCGACCTCGGTCGCGAGCAGGTCGTCGATGCCGAGATCGCGCGCCGTCAGCTCGACCAGGAAGCGATTGGTCGCCGTGGTCAGCACGACGCGATCGCCGCCCGCACGGTGTCGCTCGACCAACTCGCGCGACGACGCCGGGATGCGCGGCGCGATGACCTCGCACAGGAAGCGTTCTCGCAACCCTTGCCATGCATCCGGACGCGCGCCGGTGAGCGTCTGCGCGTAGAAGCCGCAAAACTCGGCCGGCGTCGCGATGCCCTGTGCATAGCGATCGGCCATCCGCTGGTTTCGCGGCTCGAACTCGGCGCGATTGAGCAGCCTCTCGGCGATCGCGAACTCGCACCACAGCACATCGCTGTCGCCGCTCAGCAGCGTGTGGTCGAGATCGAACAGCGCCAGCCGCGTCATGCGGCGCACCGCGCCGATCGCCGCACCGTCACGGCGTGCGTAGGTGCCACGCGCGCGGCCGCGTGAAGGTCTGGATGCCGTAGGTCGACAACGTCACGCCGACACCGGAGTCGCCGTGCCCCGACCACGGCAGGCGCGGGCTCACGCGGTCGCAGCAATTCCAGTAGACGGTGCCGGCGTTAACGCGCGCGAGAATGGCTTCGGCCCGCGCAGCGTCGGGCGTGTAGACGCCGGCGGTCAGGCCATAGCGCGTGTCGTTCATCAATGTCAGCGCCTCGGCGTCGTCACGGACACGCTGAATGCCGATGATCGGGCCGAAGCTCTCGTCGCGCATCACCGCCATCGTGTGGTCGAGCTCGGTGAACACCGTCGGCGCGAACCAGTTGCCGGCCTGCGCGATGCGGTGCCCGCCGGTCTGCAGGCGCGCGCCCTTCGCGATCGCATCGGCGACCTGGTCCTCGAGCACCTGCAGCTGCGGTGCACGGGTGATCGCGCCGATGTACGTCGCCTCGTCGGTCGGGTCGCCGATCCGGAAGCCCCGCACGGTCGCGAGGAAGGCGTCGACGAAGGCGTCGTGGATGCGCTCGTGGACGTAGATGCGCTCGACCGAGCAGCAGCTCTGGCCGGTGTTGTACATCGCGCCATCGGCGAGCGATTCGGCCGCCGCGACTGCGTTCGCATCGTCGCAGACGTAGGTCGGGTCCTTGCCGCCGAGCTCGAGCTGGAGCCGGATCATCCGCGCGCCGACCGCCGCCGCGATCTTGGCGCCGGTCCCCGCCGACCCGGTGAAGAACACGCCGTCGACCGGCTGGGCGAGCAGCGCCCCACCGGTCTCGCCGGTCCCGACGAGGGTCGTGAAGACATCGGTCGGCACACCCGCGTGGTGCAGGAGACGTGCGATGTGCTGGCCGGTCAGCGTCGCATATTCGGACGGTTTGTAGAGCACGGCATTGCCGGTCAGGAGGGCCGGCACGAACACGTTGCCGCCGACAAAGTACGGGTAGTTCCAGGCCGAGATGTTGGCGACGACGCCGAGCGGATCGTGACCGATGCGCTCGGTCACCGATGCGTCGGCGAACACTGTCTCGGCCGCCGTGGCGCGCTCGACTTCGGCGAGGAAGAAGTCGATGCGACCCAGCAGGCCGTTCAACTCGTTGCGTGATTGCCGGATCGGCTTGCCAACTTCGGCGGTCAGGGTCGCGGCGAGCGTCTCGAGGCCGGACTCGACCCCGGCCCGAAAGCGCGCGATGCAGGCCTGGCGTTCCGCCAGCGGTAGCGCCGCCCAGCGCGGCTGGGCGACTCGCGCGCGGACCATCTTCTCGGCCACGCTGTCGGCGTCGTCGACGGCGACCTCGGTGATCGGCGCACCGGTGGCGGGGTTGGAAATCTTCAAGGAGGTCATTGGTTCTGGGCACGCTCGGCGGCGGCAAGGAAGTCGTTCAGCATCGGGGTGTCGTCGAGAGTGCCTTCGGCGCGGCGGTGAAATTCGGGATGCCATTGCACCGCGGCCATGAAGCTGCCGCCGGGGCGACGGATTGCCTCGATCAGGCCATCCGCCGGGCTTTGGGCCTCGACGACAAGACCGGGCGCGAGGTCCTTGATGGCCTGGTGGTGGACGCTGTTGACAGTCGCCCGGCCGAGACCGCGATGGATCTCGGCGAGCCGGCTGCCCGCGACGAACGCGATTTCGTGGAAGTTGCGGTCGTAGATCTTCGCGTTGCGGTGAGAGATCGGTCCGGGTCGCTGGGTGTCGATGTCCTGGTACAGCGTGCCGCCGAGCGCGACGTTCATCAGCTGCAGGCCGCGACACACACCAAGCACCGGCTTGCCGCGCGCCTCGAAGGCGCGCAGCAGGCCCTGCTCGTACTCGTCGCGGATGCGATCGCCCGACCAGCGTTCCTGCAGCGGCGTCTCGCGGTAGCTGCCGGGCCAGACATCGGAGCCGCCCTCGAGCACCAGCGCATCCAGACGCTGCGCATAGTCGTCGAGGGTGACGTCACCCTTCTGCGTGTCGCCGGCCGGGCTCGGGATCATCAGCGCGAGCGCCCCCATCGACATGACCCAGTGCGCAATCGACTGCTCGACGTACTGCAACGTCTTGCCGGTGAAGATCGGACGATCCGGATCGGCGTGGAAGAAGCAGGCCGAGATGCCGATGAGAAGACGCTCGCTCATCGCTGTGCCTCCTGGTGCCGCACCTCGTCACGCTGAGACGCGAGCAGAAGCCCAGCCGAAGCCTGCAGCCGCGTCACATCGCCTCCGCGAACAGCCGTTCGAAGTCGGCCGCGGTGCACGGCCGCGGGTTCGTCCGGTGGCACATGTCGGCGACTGCGATCTCGACCATCCGCGGCACGTGCTCGCTGCGCACGCCGGCCGAGCCGAGGTTCGGCGCGATGCCGATCTGCTGCTTCAGCTCCTTCAGCCACGGCACGAACGCGGCGCCGCCGCCGCTCAGGCCGGCCGCATGGGCCAGCTCGTCGAACTTCGCCGGCACACTGGCACGGTTCCACGCGAGCACGGTGTCGATCATCAATGCGTTGGCAAGACCGTGGTGCAGGTCGCAGACGGTGCCGAGCGCATGGGCGCACGAATGGACCGCGCCGAGGTCCTTCTGGAATGCGATGGCGCCCATCATCGAGCTCATCATCATGTCGGCGCGCGCATTCAGGTTGCCCGGCGCGCGCACTGCCGTCAGCAGCGCACGCGCGGCGATCCGCGTGCCCTCGAGTGCGATGCCGTCGCAGAGCGGGTGATAGGCCGGCGACAGGTAGCTTTCGACGTTGTGCGTCAGCGCGTCCATGCCGGTCGCCGCCGTCACCGCAGGCGGCAGGCCGAGCGTCAGCTCCGGGTCGGCATAGACCGTCTTGGCAAGGATCAGCGGCGAGAAGATGACCCGCTTCACATGCGTGTCCGCCTCGCTGATCACGCTGCTGCGGCCGACCTCGCTGCCGGTGCCCGAGGTCGTCGGCAGCGCGACGAAGGTCGGCAGCCGCTCGATGATCGGACGCACCTGCGGGTGGTCCCAGACGTACTCCATCACGTCGCCCGGATGCGTCGCCATCAGGCCGACGACCTTGGCAACATCAAGTGCCGCGCCGCCGCCGATGCCGACCACGCAGTCGGCCCCATGCGCGCGATACGCCGCTGCGCCGCCCATCGCCTGCGGTCCGGTCGGATTGCCGAAGATGCCGCCGTACACCGCAACGGCGAGCCCTGCCCGCTCGAGATCGGCCTTCAGCTCGGCGATCAACGGCAGCGCAGCAAGACCGCGGTCGGTGACGATCAGCGGCCGGCGCAGCCCCTGCTCGTGCAGATGCGAGCCGACGAGGCGGCGGGCGCCGGCGCCGAAATGGATCGTCGTCGGGAACGAGAAGCGGGTGATGGTCATGGCGGAAGCCGGATCGAAGTGGATGTCAGTTCGGAGACGTCGATTGCACGCGCAGCCAACGCAGCTCGACGGCGTCGTTCGGCCACTGGATGGCACGCACGTTCTTCTTCATCGCCCAGGTCAGCGTGCGGCGATACAGCGGCACCATTGGCAGATCGTCGGCGACGAAACGCAGCACCGTCGCAACCATCGCGCGGCGTCGCGTCAGGTCGGGCTCGACGCGCATCGTGTCGATCAGCGTGTCGAGCTTCGGGTTGCTGTAGCGGCCGGCATTGAAGGTGCCGAGGCCGCTCTTGTCCCAGGTGCGGAACAGCGCGTTGAGCGAGCCCCAGGCCTCGGTCGTCGGCGTCCAGCCGAACTCGACGAGGCTACCGGTGCCCTGGCTCAGCTTCGGGAAGAACTGGTTGGTCGGTGACGAGCGCAGGGTCGCGCGGATACCGACCTGCGTCAGCATCGCGGTCATCGCCTGGCACACGGCCTCGCGCCAGGCGACGTTGACGCAATCGAGCACGACCGAGAAGCCGTTCGGATAGCCCGCCTCGGCGAGCAGCGCCTTCGCTTTCGCCGGGTCATACGGCAGCCGGCGATCGAGCTCAGCCGGCGAGCCGTCGACCAAGGTCGACATGAAGCCGCCGGTCGGCACAGCCAAGCCGCGCAGCACCTTCTGCCCGATCAGCTCGACATTGATCGCGTGGTAGACCGCCTTGCGCACGCGCAGATCCTTGAACGGATTGCGGCCCTTCACGTCGCTGTCGGCGAGTTCGTCGTGCCACTGGTCGAAGGCGAGGTACTGCTCGCCGATGTCGGCCGTCTGCAGCAGGGTCAGCGACGGTTCGCTCTTCAGCCGCGCGACGTCGGGAGTCGGCGGATCGAGCAGCATCTCGGCACCGCCCGAGATCAGCGCGGCGAGCCGGGTCGCGTCGGAGCGCACGGTCAGCCAGATCACTTCGTCGACGTTGCCCGAGCGCTTGTCGCTCCAGCCCCACCAGCGCGGATTGCGCTTCAGCACCGCGCGAATATCCGGCTCGTAGCGGTCGAGCATGAACGGCCCGGTCCCGTTTGCATTGCGAACCGCGTAGGTCTCCTGCTTGCCGTTGAAATCCTGCGCGACCTCGACCTTGTTCTTCTCCGACCAGGCCCGGCTCATCATCGGCAGGAAGATGAACTTCTCCGGCAGCACCGCGTCCGGCGCCTCGAGCTGAACCTCGAGCGTCTGCTCGTCGATCCTCTTCGTGCCGAGCACGCCCTTCATCTGGAACGAGCGCTGCGACGGCGCCGTCATCGCCCGCTTGATCGAGAACACCGCGTCGTCGACCGTAAACGGCGTGCCGTCGTGGAACGTGACGCCCTGGCGGATCTTGAAGCGCCAGGTCTTCGCGTCGACCGCCTGCCACGATTCGGCGAGCGCCGGCTCGAGCTTGAACTTTTCGTCGCGAGTCACCAGCGATTCGTAGATCTGGTAGACGACGCGCGAGTGGTACAGCAAGGCCAGCGCGTGGGGGTCCATCGTCTGCGGGTCGAACGCAGTGGCGATCCGCACGGTGACTGCGGCAGCGGCGGTCGACATAGCAAAGCCAACTGCCATCAAGCTCAGGCAGAGCCAGCGTCGTGGTCGGCGGAGGTAGGTCTGGGCCATGTCGGTCAGGATGTCCGATCGTCAGTGGGGTCGTGCGGGTTGAGCGTCGCAAAGCCCTGGGCGCGTGGCCAGGCGTGCTTCGCTGCAGCGGTCGGCGCGCAGCGCCGACTGCCCTGCGGTGCTCGGTGCTCGGGGGCGAGCGCAGAACTCGCCCTCGCACGGGCGGCATCCTGCTGCGCAGGCTGCCTGTGCTCGGTGCTCAAACAGGCTACGCTCGACCCCTCGCCTTGCGGCGATGCGCAACCCCCGAGCCCTTGCGCTCCTCGGCGCCGCAGAGGCGCACGCCCGGCCACCCGCCCACGGCTTTGCGAGGAACCACGGGTGCAGCCATCGAGAACTATCCACAGGTTCACGCAGAGGTGCGGGTGGGCGGCAGGCGCAGCGCCTGCTGCGGCGCCGAGCAGCGCAGACCCGTGGTCGGCGCGCGCTCGCGCGCGCTTCGTCATCTGACTCATCGCGACTGTTTGAGCGCAGCGAACGAAGTGAGCGAAGCGAGTTTTGCGATGCGACCGCGGGTCGAGCAGCGCAGGGGAGTCGCCGCT
>Ga0207691_10000715_pt1 | contig 32846 bp, 37 predicted proteins | sample KBSM13metaG_FD_184327 | JGI IMG/M metagenome (GOLD analysis project Ga0207691, IMG submission 184327) | Miscanthus rhizosphere microbial communities from Kellogg Biological Station, Michigan, USA - KBS M1-3 metaG (SPAdes) (version 2) | ecosystem: Host-associated > Plants > Roots > Rhizosphere >...
TTCGTTGATGGCGAAGCTGCCGTCGAGGTGCGGGTCGTTGATGTAGCCCTTCCAGCCGACGGTCGTGCGCGGCTTCTCGAAGTAGGCGCGCATGACGACCAGGAGATCGTCCTCGAGCTCGCCCGCGACCGCCTTCAGGCGCAGCGCGTAGTCGATCGCCTGGTCGTGATCGTGGATCGAGCACGGGCCGACGACGACGACGAGCCGGTCGTCGCGGCCGTGCAGCACCGCGGCGATCGCGGCCCGGCTGCCTTCGACGAGAGCGAGCGTGTCGGCCTCGACCGGCACCCGCTCCTGCAGCAACGCCGGTGTGATGAGAGGACGCACGGCGCCGATGCGGACGTCGTCGATGCGAGTCGTGTCGAGCGTGCTGTCGCGCGAGCCGACCTCGCGGTCGTGCTGGGGGTCGTCGAGTGGCTTCATCGGGGTGTCGATCTGCGCGTGGCGCTACCGATTGTCGGCGCTGCCGACCTCAAGCTTGAGGACGTCGCAGCGACGTCGATCTTGACTGCGCGGCGTCGCCGCGGATGATCTGCGGCCATGAAGGCCAAGCTGTTCTGTCTCGTTCTCCTTCTCGCACTCGTTCCCGATGCCTTCGGCCAGGCGAGCCAGAAGGTCGTCGACATCGCGACCCGACCTGGCGTGACGCAACGGATGCTCGTCCTTTCACCGCCGGCGCCGAAGGCGGCGGTCGTGCTCCTGGCCGGCGGCCACGGCGGGCTGCAGATGTTCGACAACGGCTCGATGAAGTGGGGAGAAGGCAATTTCCTGGTCCGCACGCGCCAGATGTTCGCCGACCAGGGGCTTCTCGTCGTCGTTGTCGACACGCCCTCGGACCGCCAGTCGGCGCCCTTTCTCGGCGGTTTTCGCCAGACCACCGAGCACGCGGCCGACCTCAAGGCCGTCGTGGCGTGGCTGCGCGAGTCGGCGAAGGTTCCCGTCTGGATGGTGGGAACCAGCCGCGGCACCCAATCGGCGGCCTACGCGGCGACGCAGCTCGACGGGCCGGACGGGCCCGACGGTCTCGTCCTGACCTCGACCATCCTGCGCGACGAGAAGGGCCGCCCGGTTCCCGCCATGCCGCTCGAGAAGCTGCGCATGCCGGTGCTCGTCGTCCATCACGAGCAGGACGGCTGCGCGCTCTGCTCGTTCGCCGACATCCCCGCCCTGATGGCCAAGCTCGACAAGGCGCCGAAGAAGCAGCTGCTCGCGTTCAAGGGCGGCGCGAGCCGCGGCGACCCGTGCGAGGCGTTCGCGTACCACGGCTTCAACGGCGTCGAGCGCGACGTCGTGGCGCAGATCGCCGCCTGGATCACGGCACCGTAGCGGGCGCCTGGGCGACGTCGATCCATTCCGCGCCGGCGAGCTCGGCGAGACGCTCGGGCGTGATGCGAAGCGCGTGGTGGGTGTCGCCGGCCGCCGGAACGACGACGTCGAAGCGGCGCAGCGACAGATCGGCGTAGACGCGCAACGGCCGCGGCAGCCCGAACGGGCAGACGCCGCCGACCGGATGGCTCGTCGCCTCGAGCACCTCGGCCGCGTCGAGCATCTTCGCCTTGGCGGCGAAGCGGTCCTTGTACTTGCGGTTGTCGAGGCGCGCCTCGCCCCCCATCACGATCAGGATCGCCTCGCCGCCGAGGCGCAGCGACAGCGTCTTGGCGATGCGCGCCGGCTCGACACCGTGCGCAGCGGCGGCGAGCGCGACCGTCGCGGTGCTGGTCGTCGCCTCGAGGATCTCGATGTCGGGAGCACGCTCGGCGAGGAAGGCTCGGACGGATGCCAGGCTCATCGTCTCGTCGCCTCCACAAAGGCGCTCGGCCAGGCGATTCGCTTCTTCACAGCGTGCTGACGAGGTGACCGCCATCGACAGGAATGACGGCTCCGGTCATGTACGACGACGCGTCCGAGGCGAGCAGCAGCAAGGGGCCGTCGAGCTCTTCGAGCCGGCCTGGGCGCTGCTGCGGAATCCGCGCGACGATCGCCTGGCCGACCGGCGAGCGCAGCAGGTCGCGATTGATCTCGGTCTCGAAGTAGCCCGGCGCGATCGCGTTGACGCGGATGCCGTGCTCGGCCCACTCGAGCGCGAGCGCCTTCGTCAACTGGACGACCGCCGCCTTGGTGGCGGCGTAGGCGACGACCTGGCTGCGCACGCGCACGCCGAGGACCGAGGCGATGTTGACGATCGTTCCTCGCATACCGGTGCGCACCATCTCGCGCGCGCTCGCCTGCGCGACGCGGAACACGCCCGAGAGGTTGACGTCGAGGACGCCGTTCCACGCGTCCTCGCCGAGCTCGAGGCTCGCGCCGCGCGCGATCGTGCCGGCGTTGTTGACGACGATCGCGGGCGCGCCCAGGTCGGCGCTGATCCCGGCGATCGCAGCGGCGACGCTCGCCGCGTCGGTGACGTCGAGCGCGTAGGCTCGCACGTCGGCGGCCCGCGCGACCGCGGCGCCGATCTCGGCGGCGACGGTGCGGCCGAGGTCGATGCGTCGCCCCGCGAGCGCGACCTTGGCGCCATGCGCGGCGAGGACGCGGGCGAAGTGAAGGCCGAGGCCGCTGAAGGCGCCGGTGACGAGGGCGGTCTTGCCGGTGAGGTCGTGGGCGTTCATGGCGCCACTATGCCCGCGTTGCGCCGAGCTCGATCCACACCGGCGCGTGATCGCTCGCCCGCTCGCGGCCGCGCTGCACGAGGTCGACCTCGGCGCGTCTCAGGCGCGCCGCCAGCGCCGGCGCGAGCAGGAGGAAGTCCATGCGAAAGCCGGCGTTGCGGCGGAACGCGTTGTCGTTGACCCAGAAGGTGTAGACGCGCTCGGCCGGATGGAGGTGCCGCGTCGCATCGATCCAGCCTTGCGCGAGCAGCCGTTCGTGCAAGGCGCGGGTCTCGGGCTGGAGGACGGCGTCGAAGCGCCAGAGCCACGCGTTGTAGATGTCGGCGTTGGTCGGCACGACGTTGAAATCGCCGGCCAGGACGACGTCGCGTCGCGAATCCATCAGCGTGCGCGCGTGCGCGATCAGTCGCTCGAACCAGGCCAGCTTGAAATCGAACTTCGGCCCCGGCTGCGGATTGCCGTTTGGCAGGTAGACCGACGCGATCCTGAGGCCGAACACGTCGACTTCGAGATAGCGCGCCTGCAGATCGCTCGCATCACCGGGCAGGCCGCGCCGCACTTCGCTCGGCGCGGCGCCGCGCGCGAGGACGGCGACGCCGTGATGGGCGCGCTGTCCGTGCCAGACCGCACGGTAGCCGGCCGCCTCGATCGCGGCCGCGGGGAACGTCGCGTCGCCGGTCTTGATCTCCTGCAGGCAGGCGACGTCGGGACGCGCTTCGTCGAGCCACTCGAGCAGCCGCGTCAGCCGCCCGTTGACTCCGTTGACGTTGAAGGTCGCGATCTTCAAGCGCATCGATCCGGCAGCAGCGGTGCGGCAAATTGGGCAGTTGCCGTGCCGGCCTCGCTCGCGACGGACGAATGGCCTTGAACTATTAGACTACTTGCGCGACGGTGCTACCGTGATGAGCAGCCAGCCCTTGATCCAAGCGCGAAATCGAAGAGCGGCCCCGCGCAAGGCGATCCGCCAGCCCGCCACCGTCGCCTACGGCGACGCGTCGCGGACGGTCCAGACCTGGGACCTCGGGCGCGACGGGATGTGCCTGCTGTCGGCGCGGCCGATCGCTCCCGGCACGCGCTGCACGATCACCTTCGAGCTCCCGGTCGGCGCCGAGCGGATCGGCGTCATCGCGGCGGCGAAGATCGTCTACTCGTCCTATTCGGCGGCCGGCGAATTCAAGATCGGCGCGTTCTTCACCGACCTCGACGAAGCCACTGCCTTCGCCCTCGGCGAGTTCGCAGCCGCCGGCTGAGCGACGGCGAGCGGCGCGCGCTCGATCGTCGCCAAGGAGAGCGCCCAGACGGTCGCCGAGAACAGCGCCATCCCGACCGAAGCGCAGGCGACGAGGACGATGCCCGCCTCCCACGGGTGGCTCAACGCAGCGAAGGCGCCCGCAGCAGCGAGGCCGAACCCGACCGCCCAGAGGCGGCCCTTCGCCGTCGCGAATTCGCCCAGCGCGAGCGAGTAGCTGGCGAGAAAAACCAGGGCAAGGAGCATCTGCTCGGGCCCCATGGTTCTCGCGATCTCGACGACGTCCCGCATGTCCTTCTCCAGCGCTCTCGACTGAAGTCAGGATGCCGCGGCGACGGCGCTCGCGCAACGGCTGTCACATGTGCATCGAGGCCGCCGTGGTTCGGATCACGCCGACGGTTGCCGGCCCGCCACAGCCCCGCGACCGCGGGATACCGAGCGTAAGAAACTCAGCGCTGGAAGCGGTCGCCGCGGGCTGGCGTGGCGCCGCGCGACCGCTTCGCGGCGGGCTTGGCGACGCCGAAACCGGGCTCGCCGGCAGGCGGCGTCGAGCGCAGCCGCGTCAGCAGGTTGTCGGTGATCTCGCGGCTCGGGCCCGACGACGTCGTCGTGCGCAGCCGGCGCAACAGCGACCGCGTCGAGGTCAGCGCGACCGGCGCGCGGCCGGTGCCGTCGAGGTCGGCGAAGCAGCCGTTGATGCCGAAGAAGATGTTCTCGGCCATGTTCTGCAGGGCGCTGACCGGCCCGGCGAAATCGCCGATCGGCAGCAGCCCCATCTCCTCGTTGGTCAGCGTCAGCGCGGTTCGCGCCGCGGCCTGGTAGGCGTCCGGCGCCATCGGTTCGATGTTGCGGTCGGCGCGATCGAGCGCGACGACAAGGTCGCGAAGCTGCTTGATCCTGGCGTTCATTCGGTCTCCCAACAAAGGCCGTGTGCTCCCAGTCGATCGGCCTGTCCGGCACCCTTCTTGAGTGCTCTGGTGCGCGAATCGACACGTGTACTGCGCGAAAAGCAACTCCGGGGCCAACTTGTTCCGTCCCGATTCGTCCGATCGCCTCTCGCCGGTGCGCCGCTACAGTCTGCCTCAATGCACTTGCGTGATCTGGCGCGCGACCGCCACTTTCGTCACGGCGCGAGCGACATGCTGGCGTTCGGCCCCGGCCTCGCCGCATGGGGGCTCGTCACCGGCGTCGCGATGACGCAGAGCGGCCTCGGTGTCGGCCTCTCGATCCTGATGAGCCTCACGGTCTACGCCGGCAGCGCGCAGCTCGCCTCGCTGCCGCTGCTCGCGAGCGGTGCGCCGATGTGGGTGGTGTGGGCCTCGGCGTTCTGCGTCAACCTGCGCTTCGTGATCTTCAGCTCGCAGTGGCGCGTTCACCTCGGCCACCTGCCGCGACGGCGTCGCCTCGTCCTCGGCTACCTGCTCGCCGATCTCAATCTGGTCGTCTTCCAGAAGGCGTGGCCGAACCGTGATTCGCACCAGACCGGACAGGCGCGCTACGCCGCCGGCGGCGCGGCCGCAGTGTGGACGGTGTGGCAAGTTTCGTCACTCGTCGGCATCCTTTTGTCATCCCTCGTCCCGCTCAGCTGGGGCCTCGGCTTCGCCGGCACGCTGTCGATGCTCGGCATCGCCTATTCGCTGCTCAACGACCGCATCGCGTGGGTCGCGGCGATCGTCTCGGCGGCCGCGGCGGTGGCGGCGTTCGCCTTGCCGCTCAAGCTCAACATCCTGGTCGCCATCGCCGCGGCGGTGGCGGCGAGCCTGGTCATGGCGAAGGCCGGCAGGCCGGCGCAGGAGCGCGCCTCGTGACGACACCTGCCGAATGGGCGGTGCCGGGATGGGCGTACGGCGCGATCACGATCCTCGGCATGGCCGCGGTGACCGCGCTCTCGCGCGGCTTCTTCCTCTGGTCGAAGCGCGACGTGCGCCTGCCCGACGCGCTGCAGCGGGCGCTCCAGGTCGCGCCGCTGGCGGCGATCGTCGCCGTGCTGGCGCCTGAGATCTTCATGGCGCATGGCGCGCTGATCGACACGTGGCGCGACGCCCGCCTGCCGGCCGCGCTCGCGGCGACCGCGTTCTACGCCTGGCGGCCCGGCGTGCTCGGGCCGCTGCTCGCGGGGCTCGCGGTCTACATGCCGCTGCACATCGGCCTGGGCTGGTAGCGGCCGAGCGCCGGTTGCGCGTGGCATCGGCGGCGCCGCCAGCGAGCGCGCCGCTCGCCGTATCGAGACGATTTCAGGTCGCGGCGGTCAGCCGCCTGACCCGGCGCTGCGCCGCGGCCGTGATGAGGCTTCGCTCGATCGGCGACGCGTGCGCGAAGAGCGCCTCGCCTTCCTTCAGGCAGGCCGCCTGGCGCTGTTGCGCCGCGGCGGGGGGCAGCGCCTCGAAATCTCGCTCGGCCGCCTTGAGCAGCTCGCGTGCTTCGGCTTCGTGAACGCCGGCGAGATACTGGGTGCCGATGATGGCGATGCCGCTGCGCACCACCTTGAGAAGAACGGGCTCGCGCGGCTCGCCGGCCTTGACCGATTGGGCGAGATCCGCTTCCTGCGCCTTCAGCGCGGCGACGCAGGCGGCGGCGTGCGACGCGGCAGGAGTGGCCGCGAGCGCCGAGGCCGGCAGGCCGGCCAGGGCGATCGCTGCCGCGGGGAAAACCACTCGGAAATGATTCATGGCGAGAAGGCGCGACGAAGATCCGTGTTCAACGAAAAGATACTCCAGCGGTTGACCTAGCGGATCTTCGCTGCCTCGATCTCCATCTGCGCCACCAGGCGATCCATCTGGTCGATCACGGCCTGGATCGTCGCCCTCTGGGTGAGGTCGACGCCGGCGTTCTTCAGCTGCGTCATCGGGTGCTCGTTGCCGCCGCTCTTCAGGAGCGTCAGGTAGCGGTCGGTCGCGGCCTTGCGCGACTCGGCCGAGCCGGTCGTCATCGCGCCGTACAGCTGTGCCGACGACGCGAAGCAGGTCGCGTACTGGTAGACGTAATACGGCGAGTTGAAGAAGTGCGAGATGCGCGCCCAGGTCCACTTGTAGAAGTCGTCGACCGTCACCGCGTCGCCCCAGTACTCCTTGAGCAGGCCGGCGTACAGGTTGTTGAGGACGTCGGTCGTCAGCGGCTCGCCCTTCTCGATCAGGCGGTGCGCGCGCAGCTCGAAGTCGGCGAACAGGACCTGGGTGTAGAAGGTGCCGACGATCGAGTCGACCGCGTGCTGGAGCAGCAGGAAGCGCTCCTTGGGATCGCTCGTCTGCTTGAGCATCTGGTCGAGCAGGAAGCGCTCGTTGATCGTTGATGCGACCTCGGCGACGAAGATCGTGTAGCCGGCGGTGACGAACGGCTGGGTCTCGTACGACAGCACGGTGTGCATCGAGTGGCCGGCCTCGTGCGCGAGCGTGAAGGCGGCGCCGAGCGTGTCGTTGTAGTTCATCAGCATGTACGGGCCGACGCCATACACGCCGGCGCTGTAGGCGCCGCTGCGCTTGCCTTCGTTCTCGTAGAGATCGATCCGGCCGCCCGAGACGAAGCGCTTGTACTTGGTGACGTAGTCCTCGCCGAGCGGCGCCACCGACGCGAGCGCGAGGTCGCGCGCCTGCTCGAACGGATACGACTTGTCGGACCGGTAGATCGGCTGGAACGCGTCGTAGAGGTGATAGCTCGGCAGGCCGAGCAGCTTCTGGCGCAGGCGCGCGTAGCGCTGGAAAGGCGCGGCGCCGGCGCGCGTCGCGTCGATCAGCGTGTCGACGACGGCGCGCGGAATCGCGTTGCCGTCGAGGGCGGCGTCGAGGGTGGTCTCGAAGTTGCGCGACTGGGCGAGAAACCAGTCGCGCTGCAGCGTCGCGTTGTAGATCGCCGCGTACGTGTGGGCGGTCGCGCCGTAGGTGCCGACGTGCGCGGCGGCCGCCTTGCCGCGCTCGCTCTGGTCGCGGTTCTTCTCGAGCAGCGCCGCATAGTTGCCCGGCGACAGGACGACGTCGCTGCCGTCGCCGAGCCGCAAGGTCGGAAACTTGATGTCGGAGGTGCTCAGCTCCTGATAGATCGTGACCGGCGCGTCGTTGAACTGGCCGGCGAGCGACAGCAGCCGCTCGCCCTTGTCGTCGAGGACGTGGGCCTTGCGCCGGTAGGCGTCGAGGGTCGGGAAGCGGTAGGGGGCGAGTGCGGCCGTCCGTGCGATCCACTCGGTCGCGGTCGCTTCCGGGATCTTGAGCAGCTCGGGCGTGAACCACGCCGACGCGGTCTCGAACTTGGCGGACACCGCGCTCATGCGCTGGAACCGGCCGGCGACCGCCTGGTCGCGCGTGTCGACGTCGCGCTGCAGCTGCGGGTAGCGGTACAGGCGGTATTGCAGCTTGCCGATCTCGTCGAACGACTGGTAGGCCTTGAGCAGCGCTTCGGGCCCTTGCGCGAGCGTTCCCTTGAGCTTGGTGAACGCGTCCATGCGCGCGTTCATCTCCTTCATGCCCTCTTCCCACGCTTCCCAGCTCGGATAGATGGCCGAGAAATCCCAGCGGTACTCGGCCGGGATCTCGGCGCGGTTGCGAGTCGTGGGCTTGGCGGCGATCGCGGCGGTGGAGACGGCGGCGGCGCACAAGGCGCCCGTGACGGCGATGGACATCTTCATGGAAGGCGAGGAGACAAAGGGGTTGATCCTAAAGAGTTTCTGGGGCCTCTCCCGGCCGGGTCAACCTGCTGCGGCGACTCGGTTTACGAGCGTCGGGCCAGCGAGTAGCCTTGCCCGCATCAGCGGGCCAACCGTGCATGGGGCACGAGCCGCTCGCCCAGGGAGGCTCCCATGCCAGTCCGCAGCATCGCAGGCACCGACCTCGGCTACGCCCTCGTCATCTTCGACGAGAAGGGCGAAGAACGACCGGAGCCCGACGGCACGTTCCTGAGCGAGACGCTGGCCCAGCGCGTCGCCGATCGAGGCCGCCCGGTCACCGACGTCTTCTTCACCGCGCACGGCTGGCAAGGCGACGTGCCCGCCGCGATCGCGCAATTCGATCGCTGGATCGCCGCGATGGCCGGGCAGCAGGCCGATCGCGCCGCGGCCGAGAAGCGTCCGGGCGGCTTCGCGCCGCTCATCATCGGCCTGCACTGGCCGAGCCGGCCGTTCGGCGACGAGAAGCCGCCGACCGGTGCGCCGGCCGTGCTGTCGGCCGGTGCCGCCGAGGGTGCAGCGGCCGCCGAGGGCGTCGACGCCTGGGCCGCGCGCATCGCCGACACGCCGCGCGCGCGTGCCGCGATCCAAACGATCCTCGACGCGACGCGCCAGCAAACCGGCGCGGCAGCGCCCTCGCCTGCGCTCCTCGACGCCTACGCGACGCTCTTCGCCGAATCCGGCCTCGAGGCTCGCGGCAGCGCGGCACCCCCCGGCGCCGACCAGGAGGGCTTCGATCCGGCCGCGATCATCGCCGCGAGCGGCGCCGGCGCGGCCAAGCCATCGACCCAGCTGCTCGGCATCGGCGACACCATCGGCGGGCTCTTCCTGTCGCCGCTGCGGCAGCTGTCGTTCTGGAAGATGAAGGATCGCGCCCGTGCGTTCGGCGAGAACGGTGCCCACGAGCTGCTCGCTCGCCTGCAGATCGCGGCGCCGCGCGCGCGCTTCCACCTGATGGGCCACAGCTTCGGCTGCATCGTCGCCTCGGCCACGGTCGCCGGCCCGGCCGGCGAGCCCGACCTGCCGCGGCCGGTCGACTCGCTGTTCCTGGTCCAGGGCGCGCTGTCGCTCTGGTCGTACGCGAGCGACATCCCGTATGCCGCGGGGACGGCGGGCTACTTCCATCGCATCGTCGAGCACGGCCTCGTGCGCGGACCGATCGTCACGACGCGCTCGTCGCACGACACCGCCGTCGGCCGCTTCTACCCGCTCGGCGCGCAAGTGAGGACGCAGCTCGTCCTCGGCAACGATCTGCCCGCCTACGGCGGCATCGGCTCGTTCGGCATCCAGGGCACGAAGGGCGCCCTCGACATGCCGATGGGTGCGGCGAACTTCACCTACGGCTTCAAGCCGGGAGCGATCTACAACCTCGAGGCGAGCGGAGTCATCAAGAACGGTGGCGGCGCGTCGGGCGCGCACAGCGACATCGCCCATCCCGAGGTCGCGCACGCGTTCTGGTCGGCGGCCCTGGCGGCGCCTCTGCCGCCGACGGCGACGCTTTCGCCCGGAGCCGCTGGCGCCGCGGCACCGGCGGGCGGCGGGCTGCTCGGCGCTGGCGAGCGCGGTGCGCCCCCTGCCGCGAGCGCGGAACTCCAGCAACAACCTCTGCAGTTCCAGATCCAGACCCAGGAAGACGTCGCGCCGATGCGTCCGATCCGGTATCGCGATCGCCCTGCGGCGGGAAGCAGGAGCGCGCCGGGACCGCCCGTGGCGCCGGTTGCGCCGGCGCAGCGATACGTCAACGTCGCGCTCGAGGATCAAGCTGCCGACACCATCCTCCAGGCCGGCGCCTGGTACACGCTGGCCCTCGACGTCGACGTCGGCCAGCATGCCGACGCGCTGACCACGGCGCCTTTCTCCGACGCATCGCTCTTCCCGCAAGGCGTCGACGAGACCGCGATCACGGTGCAGCTCGACAGCGCCGATTTCGACATCCCCGACCCGATCCGGCCGCTGCGCGTGCCGCGCTCCGGCAAGTCGCGCAACAAGGCGCGCTTCGAGATCTCGCCGCTCCACGAGGGCGCTTCGTCGCTCACCGCGACGCTGCACAAGGACGGCAATTTCCTGCAGAGCATCGCGATCACCTTCGTGATCGGCGGCACGACGCCAGTGCCGGTGCAGACGACCGCGCGCGGCAGGTCGGTCTCGGCAGCGACCGCGCTGCGGCCGCGCGACGTCAGCGTGACGATGACGCTGCGCGACGGCGGCTACGACTGCCTCGCCATCGGCGCCGTCGCCGCGCGCGCCCACCTGCCGCTGCAGCCCGCCTTCCTCGCCAGCGCCATCGACGCCGCGCGGCACGAGATGATGAAGGTCGTGATGCATCAGGACGCGAGCGGCGCCTACGTCTTCCAGACCGGGATCGACATCGCCGACGCCGATCGCGACTTCGCCCTCAAGACCATGGCGCGCGCCGGCGCGCTCCTGTTCCAGAAGGTGTTCTTCGGCCCCGCCGCCGGTGACGACTCGAAGCGGATCGGCAGCTTCCTGCGCACGGTGGCGAGCGACCCGGCACGTCGTCTCGAGCTCCAGGTGGTCGCGGAGACCGCGCCGATCCCCTGGGCCTTGCTGTACATCGGCGACGCTTCGACCGGCGCGACGCTCGACTGGGACCTGTTCCTGGGCATGCGTCACGTGATCGAGGAAATTCCGCTGCAGACGAACATGGCGGTGATCGACGAGCCGATCGGCAGCGACCCGCGCCTGGCCGTCAGCGTCAACGTCAACAGCACCATCGACACGCAGCTCGGCGGCAGCTACGTCGCCGACACCAACGCCTGGTGGGCGAACGCGCAGGCGGCGAGAAAGCGCGTCGGCGTCACGTCGCGGACGACGAGCGCCGACGTCATGCGCGCCCTCGCCGATGTGGCGACCGACGACCAGATCCTCTACTTCTACTGCCACGCCGAATCGGTCGGGCTCGACGACCCGGGCGGTCCCGACGCGTCGGCGCTCGTCCTCAGCGACGCGCGAATCACGCTCGCGGACCTCAACCTCGACGCGCCGACGACGACACCGCTGCGCGGCAAGCCGCTCGTCTTCATCAACGCGTGCGAATCGGCCGAGCTGTCGCCGGCCTTCTACGACGGCTTCGTTCCGTATTTCATGGCCAAGGGCGCGCGCGGCGTCATCGGCACCCAGTGCAAGACGCCGGCCCTGTTCGCGGTCGAATGGGCGAAGCGCTTCTTCGATCGCTTTCTCGACGGCGCTGCGCTCGGCGAGGCCTTCCTCGACCTGCGGCGCGAGTTCCTCGCGAAGCACGGCAACCCGCTCGGCCTGCTCTATGCCGTCCACTGCGACGGCGACACGCGGATCGAGCCCGCGCTCGTCTAGCGGCGAGAATGGGCGCCATGAGCGCCACGTCGAATTCCAGCGTCCCCGTTCCCGAAGGCTTTCGCGCGCGCGAGTTCGGCGGCGGCTTCATCGGCGTCAACGGCCCGCTCTACGCGCGTCGCACCGAGGCGGGCTTCCAGCTCGGCTTTCGCGTCGAAGAGCGTCACTGCAACCCGATGCGCATCTGCCACGGCGGCATGATGGCGACCTTCTGCGACATGCTCCTGCCGATCTCGGCGCACGTCATGTCGAAGGAGCTCGCCGAGCGCTTCCTGCCGACGATCAACCTGCAGATCGACTATCTCGCCGCATCGCCGCTCGGCGCCTGGGTGCAGGGCGAGGCGCAGCTGCTGCGCGCGACCCGGAGCCTGGTCTTCATGCAGGGCCTGGTGCAGGCCGACGGCGTCAGCGTCGCCCGCGTCAGCGGCATCTTCAAGATCGGCCCGCCGTTCGACGACACGATGCGCCAGGCGCGCGCCGTCGCGCCCGGCTGACGTTCGCGATCAGTCGTCGTCGCGAACGCGGAACGCGCCGACGAGCTGCTGCTGCGTGTTCGGCGGCACCGCCTCGTAGTGCGAGAACTCGATCGTGTAGCGCCCCTGCCCGCTCGTCAGCGCGTTGAGCCGGCTCTGGTAGCCGAGCAGCTCGGCCATCGGCGCCTGGCCGCGCACCATCATCGTTCCCGGCGCGCCGTTGGCGGTGCCGCTGACCATGCCGCGCCGCGACGCCAGGTCGCCGGTGATGTCGCCGAGCGCCGGCACCGGCGCCGTGATCTCGACGTTGACGATCGGCTCGAGGACGATCGGCCGCGCCTCGCGCACCGCCGCCATGAACGCCTTCTTGCCGGCGGTGACGAACGCGATCTCCTTGCTGTCGACGCTGTGGTGCTTGCCGTCGTAGACGACGCAGCGGACGTCGACGACCGGATTGCCCGAGATCGCGCCGGTCGCGAGCACCTCGCGAACGCCTTTCTCGACCGCGGGGATGAACTGGCCGGGGATCGTGCCGCCCTTGACCTGGTCGACGAACTCGAAGCCGGTGCCGCGCGGCAGCGGCTCGATGCGCAGGTACACCTCGCCGAACTGACCGGCGCCGCCGCTCTGCTTCTTGTGACGGTGGTGACCCTCTGCGGGCGCGGTGATCGTCTCGCGGTAGGCGATCCGCGGCGGCTTGGTCTGCACCTCGAACTTGTAGACGTCGCGCAGCCGCTCGAGCAGGCAGCGCAGGTGCAGCTCGCCGAGGCCGTAGACGATCGTCTCGTTGGTGCCGGGAACGTGCTCGAGCTTGAGGCACGGGTCCTCGTCGACGAGCTTGGTCAGGATCTCCCACATCCGCTGCTCGTCGCCGTGGCGCTTGGGCGCGATCGCGAGGCCGTGGACGGGCTTGGGAAACGGCAGCGGTGCGAGGTGGATGTGGTCGTCCTCGGCCGCGTCGTGCAACACGGCGTCGAAGCGGATCTCGTCGACCTTGGCGACCGCGACGATGTCGCCTGGCAGCGCGCTCTGCACCTCGACGTGGTCCTTGCCCTGCAGCATGAACAGATGCCCGACGCGGAACGGCTTCCTGCCGTCGCCGATGTAGAGCTGGCTGTCGCGCGTCACCGTGCCCTGGTGGACGCGAAAGATGCCCATCCTGCCGACGAACGGATCGACCGTGACCTTGAAGACGTGCGCGAGCACGTGCCGCTTCGCGTCGGGCGCGGCGGCGAGCTTCTCGGCGCCCTCGCCTTCGCCGCGCAGGAACTCGGGCGGATTCGCTTCGCCGGGATGGGGCAGCAGCTTCACGATCACGTCGAGCAGCTCGGCGATGCCGGCGCCGCTCTTCGCCGACGCGAAGCAGACCGGGATGAGGTGGCCTTCGCGCAGCGCCTGCTCGAGCGGAGCGTGCAGCTCGGAGGCGTCGATGTCGCCGTCGTTGAGGTAGCGATCGACGAAGTCGGCATCGACCTCGACGACCTGCTCGACGAGCGCGCGGTGCGCGGTGTCGACGCTGCCGAAGTCGGAGTGCCCTTCGCGGTTGTGGAAGCAGTCGACGACCTTCGTGCCGCCGGCATCGGGCAGGTTGAGCGGCAGGCACTCCTTGCCGAACGCCGCCTGGATCTGCGCGAGCACGTCGGGCAGGTTGACGCCGGGAGCGTCGATGCGGTGGACGACGATCAGGCGGTCGCGGCCGCGCGCCGCCGCGTGCTCCATCATCCGCATCGCCATCGGCTCGACGCCGGTCTGCGCGTTGACGACGACGACGACGGTCTCGACCGCCTCCAGCGCCGGCAGGCTCTGGCCGAGGAAGTCGGGCGCGCCGGGCGTGTCGATGCAGTGGATGCGCGTGTCGCGATGCTGCAGATGCAGCACGCTCGCGCTCAGCGAGTGCAGCATGCGGCGCTCGAGCGGATCGAAGTCGCTCACCGTCGTGCCGCGCTCGAGCGTCCCGGGGGTGGTGAGCGTTCCCGAAGCGACGAGCAGGGCCTCGGCGAGGCAGGTCTTGCCGGCGCCCGACGGACCGACGAGGGCGATCGTTCGGATCGACTCGATCGCGGCGCTGCTCGCGGCTTGGACTGGACTGGGCATGCGGTTCTCCTAAGGACGTGCGGGCAGCGGCGCGCTGGCATCGAGCGCGCGCAGGAAACGCTCGGCGGCGGCGAGCTGGTCGAGGGCGACGTATTCGTCGGCCTGGTGCGCCTGGGCGATGTGGCCGGGGCCGCAGACGACGGTCGGGATGCCGGCGCGCTGGAAGAGGCCCGCCTCGGTGCCGAAGGCGACGAGCGTCGTCCGCTCCTCGGCAGCGAGATGGCGAGCGAGGACGACCGCCGGGTCGTCGTCGGCGGCGAGGAACGACGGCATGGCGCAGATCGTCTCGAAGCGGATTCCCGCGTCAAGGTCGACGGCACGCATCGCCGGCTCGAGCGACTCGGCGTACGCGCGCAACTCGGCCTGCATCGCGAGCGCGTCGGTGCCGGGGAGGTTGCGGAACTCGTAGTGGAAGCGGCAGTCCTCGGGGACGATGTTGTCGGCGACACCGCCTTCGATGACGCCGACGCAGCCGGTCGTGTACGGCACGTCGAAGCCTTCGTAGCGCGGCGCACGGTCGCGCCAGTGCTCGGCCATGTCGACGAGCTTGCCGATCACGCGCGCGCCGACCTCGATCGCGTTGACGGCGCGCGGCGTCAGCGACGAATGCGCGGCGTGGCCGCGGACGCAGCAGCGCCAGCGGTAGACGCCCTTGTGCGCGAGCGCCGGAATCATCCCGGTCGGCTCGCCGACGACGCAGGCGCGCGGCAGCGCCGCGCCCTGGGCGACGAGGTCCGCGATCATTCGCTCGGCGCCGAAGCCGCCGACTTCCTCGTCGTAGCTGATCGCGAGGTGGACCGCGAACGGCAGGTCGGCGGCGAGCCAAGCCGGGACCTGCGCGACCGCGACGCCGATGAACCCCTTCATGTCGGCGCTGCCGCGGCCGTAGAGGCGGCCGTCGCGAACGTCGGCGCCGAGCGGATCGACCGACCAGTCCTGGTCGTCCCACGGCACCGTGTCGGTGTGCCCAGAAACGACGACGCCGGCAGGCTTGCCGGCGCCGATGGTGGCGAACAGGTTCGCCTTGCTGCCGCTGTCGTCGAAGGTGAGGCGGCTGGCGACGCCGTGGCGGGCGAGCTCGTCGCGAACGAAGTGGATGAGCTCGAGGTTGGAGTTGCGGCTGACGGTGTTCATGCGGACGAGCGTGCGCGCCGTCTCGAGGGCAAGCGTCGAGGGGGTGATCGGCCGGTCCACCGGTGCAATATAGCGACTGCGAGACTCCTGCGATCTCATGGACATCACCCGTGACGACATCGACGCCGCCGCCCGCCGGATCGCCGGCGACGTGCGGCGCACGCCGCTGCTGCGCATCGCCGGGCGCGAGCTCGGCGTCGACTGCGCCGAGCTCTGGCTGAAGCTCGAGCACCTCCAGGTCTCCGGCAGCTTCAAGGCACGCGGCATGTTCAACCGCATGCGCGCCGACGTCGTCCCTGCTGCCGGTGTGGTGATCGCCTCGGGTGGCAACGCCGGAATCGCGGTCGCGTACGCGGCGCGCGCGCTCGGCGTCCGTGCCGAGGTGTTCGTCCCGGCGTCGTCGAGCGAGGCGAAGCGCGCCAAGCTCGCGCAGCTCGGCGCCGTCGTCACGGTCCGCGGCGCGAGCTACGCCGACGCGCTCGCCGCCAGCCTCGACCGCCAGGCGACGACCGGCGCGCTTCTCATGCACGCCTACGACCAGCGCGAGGTCGTCGCCGGCGCCGGCACCCTCGCCGCCGAGGTCGAGGCCGATGCCGGCGTCCCCGACCGCGCGCTCGTCAGCGTCGGCGGCGGCGGGCTGATCGCCGGCGTCTGCGCGTGGTTCGCCGGCCGCTCGCGCATCGAGGCGCTCGAGCCGGCGCTGGCGCCGACGCTCGCCGCGGCGCTCGGCGCCGGCTGTCCCGTCGACGTCGACGTCGCCGGCATCGCCGCCGACTCGCTCGGCGCACGCCGGATCGGCGACATCGCGTGGTCGCTCGCGCGCCGCCACGTCGCCGCGTCGCACCTGCTCGCCGACGACGCGATCCGCGCCGCGCAGCTCGCGCTCTGGCACGGGCTGCGCCTCGCGGTCGAGCCGGCGGCGGCACTGCCGCTCGCCGCGCTGGCGACGCGCGCCGTCGTCCCGCGGCCCGACGAGAAGGTGCTGCTCGTGATCTGCGGCGCGAACGTCGACCCGGCGACGCTCGGCGGATGAGCACTTGCCTCCGCGCCCGCGCACACTGGAGCCCGCCATGGAGATGACCCCGCCGATCCGCGACGACGAGCGCTTCCTCGCCAGCACGCACGTCGTCACCAACGTCGGCAGCGAGCTCGCCGACTTCAACGTCTACCGCAGCGATCGCGCGCTGGTCGACGCCGTCCGACGCGAAGGCGCAGCCTGGGCCGACGACGCGCTCGAGCGCTTCGGCGCGGCGATCGGCCGCGCCGAGTACATCGAGCTCGGCGCGCTCGCCAATCGCAACCCGCCCGAGCTCGACACCCACGACCGCTTCGGCCACCGCGTCGACCTCGTCCGCTTTCATCCCGCGTACCACGCGCTGATGCGGACGTCGATCGAGCACGGGCTGCATTCGTCGCCGTGGACGGACCCGAAGGCGGGCGCGCACGTCGCCCGCGCCGCGCACTTCTATCTGCACACGCAGGTCGAGGCCGGCCACGGCTGCCCGATCACGATGACGTTCGCGGCGGTGCCGTCGCTGCGCACGACGCCACAGGTGGCAAAGCTCTGGGAGCCGAAGGTGACGGCGCGCGTCTACGACCCGCGCAACGTCCCCGATGGCGCCAAGCAAGGCCTCACGATCGGCATGGCGATGACCGAGAAGCAGGGCGGCTCGGACGTGCGCGCCAACACGACCCGCGCCTTCCCGCTCGCGAGCGACGGTCCAGGCGAGCCGTACGAGCTCGTCGGCCACAAGTTCTTCGTCTCGGCACCGATGTGCGACGCGTTCCTCGTTCTCGCCCAGACCAACGCCGGGCTGTCGTGCTTTCTGGTTCCGCGCTGGCGGCCCGACGGCAGCAAGAACCCGCTGCAGATCGTGCGGCTGAAGCGCAAGATGGGCAACGTCTCGAACGCGTCGAGCGAGACCGAGCTGCGCGGCGCGCTCGGCTGGCTGCTCGGCGAGCCGGGGCACGGCGTGCGCACGATCATCGAGATGGTCGCGATGACGCGCTTCGACTGCATGGTCGGATCGTCGGCGGGCCAGCGCGCCGCGGTCGCGCAGGCGCTGCACCACTGCTCTCTGAGGAAGGCCTTCGGCGCCCTCCTCGTCGAGCAGCCGCTGATGCGAAACGTCCTCGCCGACCTCGTCCTCGAGAGCGAAGGGTCGCTCGCGCTCACGATGCGCGTCGCCCGCGCACTCGACTCGCGCGGCGGCGACGCCCGCGAGGAGCTGTTCGCCCGGATCGCGACTCCGGTCGGCAAGTACTGGATCTGCAAGCGCACGCCCGGCCACGCGTACGAGGCGATGGAGTGCATCGGCGGCAGCGGCGTGATGGAGGACAGCCCGATGCCGCGGCTGTTCCGCGAGTCGCCGGTGAACGCGATCTGGGAAGGCAGCGGCAACGTCCAGTGCCTCGACGTCCTGCGCGCGATCGGCCGGACGCCGGAGGTCACAGGCGCGCTCTTCGCCGAGCTCGCGCGCACGCGCGGTGCGAACGCGCGCCTCGACCGCGCGGTGGCGGAGCTCGAGCGCGAGCTCGGCGACCGCGACGACACCGAAACGCGCGCCCGCGCGGTCGTCGAGAAGATGGCGCTCGCGCTGCAGGCGGCGCTGCTCGTCGAGTCGGCGCCGGCTGCGGTCGCCGATGCGTTCTGCGCGTCGCGCCTCGACGGCAGCGGCGCGCGCAACTTCGGCACCCTGCCGCGCGGCGTCGACTGCGCCGCGATCGTCGAGCGCGCGATGCCGCACGCCTGAGGTCGGCAGCGTCGCGCCGCCGCGACGCGTTTTGTGCGAGCTTTTGCACTTCGGCGACGACTTTCCCGGCCGCCGACGCCCGCAGACGCCCCGCAGCGGCGGACGATGCGCCATGGCCGCACGCCTGGCGCAGATCGCGATCGCGACGCTCGTCGCGGCGCTCGCCGTCGCACCGCATGCCGAGGCCGGCGAGCTGACGGCGCTCGAGACGCGCTGGATCGAAGGCATCTGGCCGGTCGTGCGGTTCGCGCGCGAGCAGAAGCTGCCGCTCGACGTCATCGTGCAGCCGCAGGACGAGCCCGACGCACCGCCGCTCGCGCTCGGCTACGTCGACGGCCGCTGCAAGCTCGTCCTCTCGATGCGCGGCAACGCCGAGGCGCAGGCGACGCTCGATCGCATCGACGGCGACCTCGTCGAGGCCGCGCTCGAGCTGATGGCGGCGCACGAGCTCGGCCACTGCCGGCGCTACCTCGACGGCACGTGGTTCGGCGGCGGCGCGCGCTTCGCTGCCGACGATGCGGCCGGCGGCCGCTCCGGCGCCGCCGAGCAGGCGGCGATCCGCCGCGAGGAGGCCTACGCCGACCTCGTCGGTCTCGGCTGGGCCCGGCTGCGTCGGCCGCACGACTACCGCCGGCTCCACGCCTGGCTCGTCGACGAGCGCACGCGCGAGCTCGTACCCGGCGGCACGCACGACACGCTCGCCTGGATCCGCCTCGCCGGCGACGCCGACGCGCTCGCCGGCGGCTCGATTTTCGGCGCCGCGACGCGCCTGTGGAGCGCGATGCCGGGAGCGCAGGCCGACTGACGACCGCCGCATGCGGCTATCCTGTCGACTGCAACGACAGGGTGGTGGCGATGCGCGCGTGGACCGTGGATGCCGACGACATTCGCGTCGCCGAGGACTTCGACGAGTCGCTGCTGCACCGCACCCCCGAGATCGACGCGTTCCTGACGCCCGAGCGCGACGACAAGTTCATCGTCATCGGCACCAAGGGGTTCGGCAAGACGCTGCTGCTCAAGGCCAAGCGCGTCCTCTACCAGCGCGCCGGCCAGGCGACGTGCCTGCCGAACGGCAACCTGCTCGACAAGCCGATCGGCGACAAGATCTTCGGCCGCGAGTCGATCGCGCTCTTCTCGGCGTCGCCGCTGCCGTGGTCGAAGGTGTGGCTGTCGGCGATCGCGATGGCGACGCTCAAGCACGTCGGCGCGACCGAGGGCCTCAAGCTCGGCGCGCGCACCAACGGCCTCGTCGCCGACCAGCAGCTGCACAGCGTCATCGACCACTTCGTGCGCCTGCTCGACTTCACGCCGAGCGAGCTGCAGCGCTGCGCGACCGAGACCGACGGCCACCTGGTGCCGCGCCTCAGGGCGCTGAACTCGCCGCTCGCGATCTTCATCGACGGCATCGACGAGTACTTCAACAAGCACGTCGAGAACTCGCCGGCGAACGCGAGCGTGACCGGCGAGCTGTCGCCGAACGTCTGGTTCTTCGCCCAGCTGGGGCTGGTCGAGGTCGCCTACCAGCTGCGCCGCATCAACCACCACCTGAAGATCTTCGCCGCGATCCGCAAGGAGGCGTACGCGCGCCTGCCCGAGCGCACGGCGATGGTCCAGCAGTACCGCGGCAGCGCGGTCGACATCGTCTACTCGCCCGAGAGCCTGCACGAGATCTTCGTCAACAACGTGCGGCTGGTGAAACCCGACCGCATGGTCAAGCCCGAGCTCGGCAAGGCGAAGCCGCTCGAGGCGTTCCTCGGCCGCACCAGCGTCGTCGACACGTCGACGCACGAGGAGGAGGACGCGTTCGAGTACATCTGCCGCCACACGCTGCTGCGCCCGCGCGACCTGATGACGATCGGCGAGCGGCTGACGGCGCTGCGCCCCGACGAGCGGCGCAACGAATACCGGCTGAAGGAAGCCGTCAACCAGGCCGCGAGCGAGATCGCGCACGAGTACCTCGCCGAGATCGCGCCCTACGTCGGCGACCTCGACACCGAGCGGCTGTTCCAGCGCCTGCCCGGCCACGTCATCACTCGCGCCGAGCTCGAGGCGATCGCCGAAGGCTTCGGCATCGCCGAGGGGCGCGATCCGTTCAGCAGCCTCTATCGCGTTGGCCTCCTCGGCTACGTCCAGCACGACCGCGTCCGCGGCGGCTGGAAGCAGCGCTTCCTGCGCCCGGGCGAGGCGACGCTCGACACCAACGGCGCGCTGCCGCGCTCGACGCACTACCTCGTCCACCCGGTGCTGTTCGACGTCATCGCGCGCAACCATCCGGCGTTCCTGCAGCGCATCGACCGCACCAACGTCGTCGGCTACGACCGGCCGTGGCGCGAGACGGGGAGCGTCGACCGCACCGTCAACGTCCGCCAGTGCTGCGTGCTGAAGGCCGACATCCAGGCGTTCTCGTCGCTGATGCGCGCCGGCGCCGACGCGCCGGTGCGCGCCGCGCTCGAGGACGCGGTGCATCGCTGGGCGCCGGTCGCGGCGATCACCGAGGTGCGCGCCGGCGACGCTGTCCTGATCGCCGCCGACGACCCGGTCGCGCTCGCGCAGACCGCGCGCCACCTGATGGACGATGTCTACCAGGCGCCGGGGCAACCGCGCCTCAGGATCGCGCTGCACTACGGCGAGGTGCAGACGCGCCAGGGCGATGCCGACGTCGTTCCCGAGATCGCCGGCGGCGACGCGCTGCTCTGCGCAGCGCGCGTCGAGCCGATCGTCGAGCCCGGCCAGATCTGGGTCACCGAGGCGTTTCGCCAGCAATTCCTCGAGCGGCCGTCGCTCTGGCGGACGTCGCCGCTGGCGCCGCCGGGCGGCGACGAGATGTTCAACGTCAAGAAGAAGGGCTCGAGCGAGCCGGACGCGTGGGTCCGGCTCTACCGGCTCGAAACCTGAGCGCTCGCTAGGCCGAGCGCGGCCGCGCCGTGCGATGGTCCGTCTCGATCGGCCCGTGCAGCGAGCTCGGCGCGTCGGGATGCGCGTTCGCCGAGATGCCGACGCCGAGGCGATCGACGAGCTCGCCGCCGAGCCAGCCGGTGACGACCGCGATCGCCGCGCCGCAGAACGACAGCGCCCACGCGAGCGTCGGCACCTGCTGCGCCTGCGGATAGCGCAGCCACAGGCTGACCGCGAAGAGCGCAAGGACGACGACGTTGCCGCCGCCGTGCAGGCCGCCGATCCGCTTCGCGCGCGTGCCGGACGGGATGGCGAGCCAGTCGATCAGGCCGAACGGCGCAGCGAGCAGCCCGCCGACGATCCCGGATGCGATCAGCGCGAACGCGACCGTCGCCGCGTACGGCGCGCCCGAGCCGAGGTGGATGATGTCGAAGAAGACCGACGTCGCGAGCAGCCCGAGCGGGAAGACGATGAGCATCTGGTGGACGGGGTGCCCGAACAGCTTGACCCTGCTTTCCATACCGACCTCCGAGTGATCCAATGGTCGTGCGGGCAAGCGGGGTGCCCGAAGCGCTGGGTCACGTCGGCTCCGGCGCGTGGCAACGGCGGCACATCGGTTGCTCCGCCCGCGCTGGCAACATGCTCACCCCGAACGCAAAGGACGAACCATGACGACACGCAGAGCGATCCTCCACTGGCTGCCGGCGGCAGGTGCCGCGCTCGTCGCCGCGAAGGCGGGTGCCCAGGCGAACGCGAAGCCGGTCGAAGAGAAGGAGCCGCAGGCGGTCGCGCTCGGCTACGTCACGGACGCGGCGCGCGTCGACAAGGCGAAGTTCCCGAAGTACGCGCCGCCGCAGCAGTGCGCGAACTGCCAGTTCTACACGGGCGCGGCGACCGCGCCGACCGCGCCGTGCACGATCTTCGCCGGCCGGCCCGTCGCCGGGCCGGGCTGGTGCAGCGCCTACGTGAAGAAGGCCTGAGCGTCGCCGCCTATTGGCGGATGCCCTCGACCTGGACCAGCAGCGGAATCTCGTCCGGTGTCACCTCAGCGAGGGCGCCGAGGCCGTACTGGCTGCGCCGGAACTTGCCTTCGAAGTCGCCGCCGCACACCTCGCGCTTGAGCATCGAGTTCTCGTAGCAGTTGAAGCGCGTCGCCTTCAGCGCGAGCGGCTGCGACTTGCCGTTCAGCGTCAGCGTTCCCGACACCGAGGCGAGCTTGTCGCCGTCGAAGACGAACGTGTCGGCGGCGAAGTGCGCCGTCGGGTTGACGGCGACGTTGAACATGCGATCGCCACGCAGGAATCCCTGCAGACTCGCCGTCGCGGTGGTGATGGTGGCCAGGTCGATCGTGATGTCGGCCTTGCCCGACTTCGCCGCGCGATCGATCGTGACGGTGCTGGCCTTCGTGGGCTGCACACGCCCTCGCTGCGTCGACGTGCCCATGTGCAGGGCCTCGAAGGTGATGACGCTGTGGTCGGGATCGAGGACGAACGTCGCCGGCTCGGCCGATGCCGCAAAGGCAGCGGCACACAAGGTCGTGGCGAGGAAGGCTTTCGGCATGGGTCGGTCTCCGTGGGTTGTGGTTGTGCTGGCCCGGCTGCCAGTCCTGTGAATGCCGGTCTGCCTAGAGCGGGTTCAATCCCGTGAAGACCAGCTTGAAGCGGACGCGAACCTCGTTGGCGACGAGCGAGACGTCGGTCCACTCGTTCTCGCCGATCTTGTAGTCGAGGCGCTTGACGACGAACTCGCCGCTCGCCGTCGACTGCGCTCCGTTCTGCACGATCGTCACCGGCACGACGATCTCGTGCGCCGTTCCTTTCAGCTCGAAGCGACCCTTCGCCTGGAAGCGGCCGCCGCCGAGCGCGGTGATCGCGTTCGACTGGAACGTCGCGCGCGGAAACTTGGCGGCGTTGAACCAGGGGGCGCGCGGCAGCTCGATGTCGGTCTCCGCGAAGCCGACCGTCGCGCTCGCGGTGTCGACCGAGACCGTCACCGAGCCGCCCTCCGGCGCCTTCGGGTCGAGCACGAGCTGGGCGTCGAAGCGGCGGAACTTGCCGTCGACGGGGACGCCGCTCTGCTTGACCTGGAAAGCGATCTCGCTCTGCGCCGCCACGAGCCTGGCAGGCGCTGGCGACTGCGCGTGCACGGCGCCGGCGGCGAGCAGCAGCGCCGCGCCGAGCACCCGCAACGACGCTCGTGCCGCGATGGTCACGTGCTCCTCCGCGACGGCCACCAGGGCCACATCCGCGCCATCAGGTGGTCGTGGTCGACGAACTGGTGCTTGCATGCAGCGGCGACGTGGAGCGCGACGATGCCGGCGAGCAGGTACGACGACGCCTGGTGCAGCGGTGCGAGGACTTCCTCGCCGAACAGCTTGTTGCGCGGCACGAAGTCGGGCAGCGGCAGCCAGCCGAGCCAGACGACGGGAACGCCGAGCGCCGAGGTCGTCGCCCAGCCGAGCAGCGGCACGATGAAGAAAAGTGCGTAGAAGACGAGGTGCGTGCCGCGGTACGCCTGCTGCTGCCACGGCGGGGTGTGCGCCGGCAACGGCGGCGGCGGATGCCCCGCGGCGCGCCAGCCGAGCCGCGCCGCCGACAGCGCGAGCACGGCGATGCCGAGCCACTTGTGCCAGTTGAACAGGCGAAGCCGCTGCGGCGAGAGCGGCAGGTCGACCATCGACAAGCCGATCAGGAACGAGACGACGATGCCGACGGCGAGCAGCCAGTGCATCGCGACGGCGACCGTTCCGTAGGAAGCGGCGAGATCGGGAGCGGTCGCGGCATCGTCCATGGCAGGAGGCGCGGCGTCTGCGCAGCGCGTGGCGCGCGATTCTAGACAGCGCACCGACAATCGTCGTCGGATGCGCCGGCGACCGCCGCCGTTCCCGCCATCGCCGCAAGGAGCCTGCCATGCCGCCGACCTTCCACCTCCTGCCCGGCGCGCCGAAGCCGGTCGCGCCGTACAGCCACGCCGTCGAGGCGGGCGGCTTCGTCTTCGTCACCGGTCAGCTCGCGACCGATCCCGACGACGACGCGAGGCCGCTTCCCGACGGCATCGAGGCGCAGACGACGAAGGTGATGGCCAACCTCCGCCGCGTCCTCGAAGGGCTCGGCCTCGGTTTCGCCGACGTCGTCTCGGCCCGTGTCTTCCTGACCGACTTCGACCGCGACTACGCGACCATGAACGCGTGCTACGCACGCCACTTCGCCGCCGGCAAGCTGCCGGCGCGAACCACCGTCGGCGTCACCCGGCTCGCGCGCGGCGGCATCGTCGAGATCGACATGGTGGCGGCGCGCCGCTGAGCGGCGCCGGCACCGTTCGGAAGGCGCGCTCTCGCGCCGGCGTGAACTTCGGCGCACCTTCGATTCGCCGTCGCCGATCGGCGAGTCCGGCGGCAGCCGGCGCGCGCATCATGGCGACGGATGGCGATCCCGATTCCGATGCGCATGACCAAGATCGCTCTCTATCGTGCGAGCCTGCTGGCCGACAACCTCGGCATCCGCCTGTGCCTGGCCGCGCTGCTCGTCATGCCGTCGGCCTTCATCTTCCTGCTGCCGATGCTCGCGCTCCTCGGCACCGCCGACGACGCGCTGCTGCCGGCGGGCCTCATCCACGACGGCAGCGGCTGGATCGCGCTCTCGCTCGCGCTCGGCGTCGGCTTCAGCGGCGCCTGGGCGCGGATCGTCCTCGCCGGCCGACCGCTGCTGCGCCGACCGGGACCGCGGCGCTTCGTCCTCGCCGCGCTCGCGCTCGGCGTCGCCGCGATCGCGATCGACCTGCTCGCGCTCCTCGCGTCGTCGTCGCGCGACGATGCCGGCTGGCTCCTCCTCGCCGCGCTCCTCGTGAGCACGTTCCTGCTCGCGGGAACGCTCGGTCAGCCGCGTCCCGAAAAGCTCCATCACTTCTGACCGGCGGCTTCGGCGCCCGCTTGGCAAGGCCGCCCGTTGCGGACGGTGACCGCGAACGGCGCGTCGCCGCGCTGCAGCTTCAGCGACGGCCGCGCTCGATCCGCTAGCGCAGCGCGCCCATCACGGGGTCGGGGCGCATCCGCTCCATGACATCGGCGACGACGATCGGCGAGCGCTGCGGGATCGCGAGCAGCGTCTCGAGCTCGTCGTCGAGACTGACGTCGTGGAGCCATCCCATCGTCCAGCCGAGGTACTCGCGCTCGGCGCGCGTCTCTTCGCTGAGGACGCGGAACTCGCCGTGGCGCGGGTCGGCGCCGATCCGCCTGACGAGCGCCTCGACCGTTGCCCGCTCGCCCTCGAGCACTTGCGCGAAGCAGCGTCCGGAAAGGAGCAGGCAGCCGGTGATGCCGAGCCGCTCGTTGCTCGAACGCCAGCGCGCGAGCGTCGACTCGATCACAGCGTGGCCGAACGGCGTCGTCGCCCGGCTGACGTAGAAGGTCTGCAAGACCGCCATGGCGCGGATGCGAAGGGGCGGCGTTCGGCTCGACGACGCGCGTGCGCCCTGGAATCGGCGGTCAGGGCCCCGAGGTGTCGGTGCGCAGGTCGATCTGGAACATGTCCTCCGCGACCATCTCGGGGACGCGGGCGCGCAGGTTGTCGTCCTGGCTGAGGTCCTGCGCGAGGTCCATCGCCTGCTCCGGAGTGAGCCCCGGATTGAGGCCGACGAGCCGCTTCGAGCAGCGCGCGCACCAGTCGATGTTCGAGCGGATGTACTCGACACCCTGCTGGTCCCAGCGCGACTGGAGCGGGAGGGTCTGGTCGAACGAGGTGTGCATCGTGAGACAGGCAATGAAGCGATGCCGAAGTGTCGCGTGGCCACCGCCCGCACGCCCGTGAACACCGTCCCGTTCGTCCGCCCGCCGCTGTAACACGGCGGTCAAGCGTGAAGTGTTCGGCGCCGCCCGGAGCCGTCGCCGCGCTGGGAGATACTCGCGTCTTCCCTCTCCGCTTCGGAGCTCACCAATGAACGCACCCACCGATCTCGCGCGGCTGCTGCCGCGCCTCGAGGGCGCCGTCTCGCCGGAGGAATGGCAGGCGCGCGTCGACCTCGCCGCCGCCTACCGCCTCGTCGCCATGTTCCGCTGGGACGACCTCGTCTTCACCCACATCACGGCGAAGATCCCGGGCACCGAGCACTTCCTGATCAATCCGTACGGCCTGATGTTCGACGAGATCACGGCGTCGAGCCTGATCAAGATCGACATCGCCGGCAAGGTGCTGCAGGAGACGAAGTTCCCGATCAACCCCGCCGGCTTCACGATCCACAGCGCGGTCCACGCGGCGCGCCACGACGTGCAGTGCGTGATGCACACGCATACGCTGAACGGCGTCGCCGTGTCGGCGCAGAAGCGCGGCGTGCTGCCGATTTCGCAGCAGTCGATCTTCGTCCTCGCCGACCTCGCGTACCACGACTACGAAGGCGTCGCCCTGCGCGACGACGAGAAGCCGCGGCTCGTCGCCGACCTCGGCGAACGCTCTTTCCTGATGCTGAGAAACCACGGCCTGCTGACCGTCGGGCCGGACACCGCGACCGCGTGGCAGCGGATGTACATCTTCGAGGCGACGTGCGCGATCCAGCTGCGCGCTCAAGCCGCTGGAACGCTCGCCGACGGCGAGCTGCTCGAGGTCGATCGAGCGATCATCGCGACGGCGATGGAGCAGCAGCGCGGCGCGACGCGCGGCGCCGGTCCGCGCGAGCTGATCTGGCCGGGCCTCCTGAGGAAGCTCGACCGCGTCGACCCGAGCTATCGCAACTGAAGCCCTCCGCGCAGCCGACGCCGATGCCGCAACATCGCCGCGCCCGCCGACGCGCCGAGCAGTGCATCCTCGTCCTCCAGGGCGGCGGCGCACTCGGCGCGTACCAGGGCGGCGTCTACGAGACGCTCGAAGGCGCCGGGCTCGCGCCGACGTGGCTCGCCGGCATCTCGATCGGCGCCATCAACGCCGCGCTCGTCGCCGGCAACGCGCCCGAGCGTCGCGTCGAGCGGTTGCGCGAGTTCTGGGAAGGCGTCTCGACGCTGCCGTTCGGCGTCGTACCGCCGCAGCTTCCCGAGACGCTGTCGTCGATCGGCCGCACGCGCGACGTCGTCAACGAGACGAACGCGACGGTCGCGATGCTGTTCGGCGTCGCCGGCTTCTTCCAGCCGCGCATCCCGCCGGCGCCATTCCAGCCGCCGGGGACGCTCGCCGCGATCAGCTACTACGACACCGAGCCGCTCAGGCGCACGCTCGAGCGGCTGGTCGACTTCGACCGCATCAACTCCGGCGCGACTCGCCTCTCGGTCGGCGCCGTCAACGTCAGGACCGGCAACTTCCTGTACTTCGACAGCAGCGAGCGCACGATCGACGTCCGCCACGTGATGGCGAGCGCCGCGTTGCCGCCGGGGTTCCCGCCGGTCGAGGTCGACGGCGAGTTCTACTGGGACGGCGGCCTGGTCTCGAACACGCCGCTGCAGCACGTCCTCGACCAGCCGGGCAGCGAGCACAGGCTCGTCTTCCAGGTCGACCTCTTCGCCGCGCGCGGCGAGCTGCCGGCGACGATCACCGACGTCGCCGAGCGCGAGAAGGACATCCGCTACTCGAGCCGGACGCGGCTCAACACGACCGTCGAGCTGAAGCGCCAGGCGCTGCTGCAGGCCGCGCAGCGGCTCGTCGCCAGGCTGCCGCCGCAGCTGCGCAGCGACGCCGACGCGAAGCTGCTGGCGCGGATCCCCGCCGACAGCGCCGTCACCGTCGTCCACCTCATCTATCGCAGCAAGCACTACGAGAGCCAGTCGAAGGACTACGAGTTCTCGCGCGCGTCGATGCTCGAGCACTGGAGCGCCGGCGTCGCAGACACGACGCAGACGCTCGCCGACCCGCGCTGGCAGCAGCGCAAGCCGCCGACGAGCGGCGTCGAGATCTTCGACCTCACGGCCGAGCGCCCGCTCGCCGCCACCGTCACCGCCTACCCACTTCCAGGAGCAAGAGTCGCATGAGCAAGCAACTGCAGGACAAGATCGCGATCGTCACCGGCGCCGCGAGCGGCCTCGGCAAGGAGATCGCCGCCGTGTACGCGCGCGAAGGCGCCAAGGTCGCCATCGCCGACCTCAACCGCGACGCCGCCCAGGCGGTCGCCGACGATCTGAACAAGGAAGGCCTGCGCGCGATGGCGATCGCCGCCGACGTCGCCGACGAAGGCCAGGTCAACGCCGCCGTCGCCGAGGTCGTGAAGGCGTGGGGCGGCGTCGACATCCTCGTCAGCAACGCCGGCATCCAGATCGTCCATCCGATCGAGCAGTTCCCGTTCGCCGAGTGGAAGAAGATGCTCGCCATCCACCTCGACGGCGCGTTCCTGACGACCAAGGCGTGCCTGCCGCACATGTACGCGTCGGGCCGCGGCGGCAGCATCATCTACATGGGCTCGGTGCACTCGAAGGAAGCTTCGATGCTGAAGGCTCCGTACGTCGCCGCCAAGCACGGCCTGATCGGCCTGGCCAAGGTGGTCGCCAAGGAGGGCGCCAAGCACAAGGTGCGCGCCAACGTCGTCTGCCCGGGATTCGTCCGCACGCCGCTGGTCGACAAGCAGATCCCCGAGCAGGCGAAGGAGTTCGGCATCAGCGAGGAGGACGTGATCAAGAAGATCATGCTGAAGGACACCGTCGACGGCGAGTTCACGACCGTCGCCGACATCGCCGCGGTCGCCCTCTTCTTTGCCGCGTTCCCGACCAACGCGCTGACCGGCCAGTCGCTGATCGCCAGCCATGGCTGGTCGATGGAATAGCGCAGCGCGCGTACCATCGCGCGCATGGACAGTCTCGATCTCCAGGTGCTCGTCCAGGCGCGCGACTGGCGCCGCGCCGGCCACGGCGTCTGGCTCGTCACGGTGCTCGAGACGTGGGGCTCGGCGCCGCGGCCGCCGGGGGCGCTCCTCGCGATGCGCGACGACGGCCTTGTCGTCGGCTCGGTCTCGGGCGGCTGCGTCGAGGACGACCTGATCGATCGCGTCAGGAAGGGCGAGCGCGTGCGCACGCCGTCGCTCGTCACCTACGGCGTGACGAAGGAGGAGGCGGCGCGTTTCGGCCTGCCCTGCGGCGGCAACCTGCGCCTCGTCCAGGAGCCGCTCGTCGACTTCGCCTGGATCGACGAGGTCCTCGAGCGCGCCGCACGCCACGAGCTCGTCGCCCGCGTCGTCGACCTCGCGAGCGGCAGCGTTCGCGTCGAGCCGGCGCGCCGCGGCGAGGCGTTCAGCTTCGACGGCAAGGCGATGCGCGCGCTCTACGGCCCGCGCTGGCGGATGCTCGTCATCGGCGCCGGCCAGCTGTCGCGCGCGCTCGCGCAGATGGCGCTCGCGCTCGACTTCGAGGTCATCGTCTGCGATCCACGCGAGGAGTACCACCTGACGTGGGACGTCGCCGGCACCACCTTCAGCACCGCGATGCCCGACGACCTCGCCGTCGAGCTGCAGCTCGATCCGCACACCGCCGTCGTCGCCGTGACGCACGACCCGAAGCTCGACGACATGGTCCTGCTCGAGGCGCTGAAGTCGCCGGCGTTCTACGTCGGTGCGCTCGGCTCGCGCGGCAACACCGCGAAGCGCAAGGAACGCCTGGCGATGTTCGACCTCAGCGCCGCCGAGATCGCCCGCCTGCACGGCCCGATCGGGCTCGACATCGGCAGTCGCACGCCGGCCGAGATCGCCGTCTCGATCCTCGCCGAGATCGTCGCCGTCAAGAACGGGGTCGCGCTGACGCAGAAGAAGCCGGTCGCGGCAGCGGCGTGATCCGCTGGCTGCGGGGGCCGCACGATCCGCTGCCGGACCCGGGGCGCGGCGCTGCCGGCGGCGAGATCCCCGGGCTCGTCGCTGCCGGCGGCGAGCTGACGCCGGCGCGCCTCGACGAGGCGTACCGCAAGGGAATCTTCCCCTGGTTCAGCGAGGGCCAGCCGGTCCTGTGGTGGTCACCCGATCCGCGCATGGTGCTGCTGCCGGCGGAGTTCAAGCTCGCCCGCTCGCTCAGGAAGGCGATCCGCCAGTTCCTCGCCACGCCCGGCGCGAGGATCCGCATCGACAGCGCGACGCGGCGGGTCATCACCTCGTGCGCGACGGTGGCGCGCGAAGGCGAGACGGGCACCTGGATCGTCGCCGAGATGATCGACGCGTACGCAGCGTGGCACGCGCTCGGTCGCGTCCACAGCTTCGAGACGTGGATCGACGGCGAGCTCGCCGGCGGCCTCTACGGCGTCGCCATCGGCCGCATGTTCTTCGGCGAATCGATGTTCGCGCATCGCACCGACGCGTCGAAGATCGCGCTCGCCGCCCTGGTCGCGTTCTGCCGCGCGCACGCGATCGAGACGATCGACTGCCAGCAGAAGACGCCGCACCTGGCCTCGCTCGGCGGCCGCGAGATCGCACGCAGCGAGTTCCAGCGGCGGCTGCGCGACGCGGTGACGCTCAGCGACGTCGCCGATTGGTCCTATGATTTGCGGCTGTGGGAGGAGCTGGGCCTCGGCACGGCGCCGGCCGGCCCCGCGGCTCCCGAGGACAGCCGCCCGTGACACACCCGAAAGAGCTTCCGCTCGCGTCGCTGCAGTTCTACGCCACGGCGCCGTACCCGTGCAGCTATCTGGCCGGGCGGATGGCGCGCTCGCAGGTCGCGACGCCGAGCCACCTGATCCACGCCGACGCGTACTCGGGCCTCGTCGCCAACGGCTTTCGCCGCAGCGGCATGTTCACGTACCGGCCCTATTGCGACGGCTGCCGCGCGTGTCTGCCGCTGCGCGTTCCGGTCGCGACGTTCACACCGACGCGCAGCCAGCGCCGCGCCCAGCGCGCGCACGGCACCCTGCAGGCGCGGGTGCTGCGCCTTTGCTTCGTCCCCGAGCACTACCAGCTCTATCTGCGCTATCAGGCGGGTCGCCACATCGGCGGCGGCATGGACCACGATTCGGTCGAGCAGTACACGCAGTTCCTGCTGCAGAGCCGTGTCAACTCGCGGCTGGTCGAGTTCCGCGAGCCCGCCGAGGGCGGCGACGGCGCGCTCAAGATGGTCTCGATCCTCGACGTCCTCAACGACGGGCTGTCGGCGGTCTACACCTTCTTCGAGCCGGAGCCGCGCACCAGCTACGGCACCTACAACGTCCTCTGGCAGATCGAGCAGACGCGCCAGCTCGGGCTGCCGCACGTCTACCTCGGCTACTGGATCCGCGGCAGCGAGAAGATGGCGTACAAGGCCCAGTTCGGGCCGCACGAGCTGCTCGTCGGCGGCGAGTGGCTGCCCGCCAGCGCCGTGCCGGGCTAGGCCCGGCACCGGCGCGAGTCCCTCCCATGGCGTGAACAGGCCCTAGCACGATGGAATTCGACGTCACCCGCGAGCAGTGGGTCGAGCGCTTCGCCCTCCGCCTGAGCCAGCTCGAGGTCGGCGCCGAACCCGAGCAGTTCGTCGAGCTGGCGACGGACCTGTGGACCTCGCACGGCCATCGTGACGCCGTCGCCGCCGCCGACGACGAGTTCGCGCGCCGGCTGCAGAAGAGCGTGACCACCGGCAGCGACTTCGCGAGCACCGAAGGCCTCGGCGAGGGCCACTTCGAGCGCACCGAGCGGATCCCGGTCGAGCGCGTCCAGGCGCCGGGCGAGTACGTCCGCGACACCGACGAATGGATCGCCCGCTGCGTCGCCCGCGTCCTCGCTCTCGATCCGATCATCAAGCGCGAAGAGGCCGAGCGTTCGGTGAGCGAGCTCGCCGGGCTCGAACGCTGGCGGCTGCTGAAGCCCGAGGCCGCCGCCGACCAGCTCTACACCCCGATCCGGCCGCGCTGACCCGCAGACGGCCGCCTTCGCCGGCGGCACGTCGATTGCCGGAATCCGCGATCGGCGACGGCGGGAGACGACCTTGGCACAGGCACGCGACGAGAAGGACTCGGGGCCACGCGGCTCGGCGGACGGGTCGACGCCGGACATCCTGTCGCTGCTCGCGGCAGACCACGCCGAGGTTCGCACGGCGCTCGACGAGTACGAAGACATGGGCGAGGACGAGGACGCATCGTCCGGCCGCCAGCAGCTCGCGCAGCGCATCTGCCGCATGCTGACCGTGCACGCGACGATCGAGGAGGAGTTCTTCTATCCGGCGGCCCGCGAGGCGGGAGTCGACGCCGACCTGCTCGACGAGGCGAACGTCGAGCACGCGTCGGCGAAGGCGTTGATCGCGCAGATCGAGGCGTCGGATCCCGACGACCGCCTCTACGACGCCAAGGTCAAGGTGCTCGGCGAGTACGTCCGCCACCACGTCGAGGAAGAGGAAGGCGAGCTGTTCGATGCGTGCCGGCGCACCGGGATGGATCTCTACGCCATCGTCATGCCAATGGCGACGCGCCGCGCCGAGTTGATGCAGGCCGATGAATCAGCCGGCCGCGGCGGCGGCAGGCGCGCCGGCAAGAAGAAGTCCGCCGAACCGGCGGCTCCGGGCTGAACCCGCCTGCGCGCCGGCGACAACTTTTCGGTGCCAGCGGCACGGCGCCGCCGTGCCGAGGTGGGACAATCGCAACCATGGCGGAAGACGACGTCCGGGTGCTCGTGGTCGACGATGTCGCCGACGCCGCCGAAGCGCTGGCCGAGACGCTCGAGATGAGCGGCTACAAGGTGTCGGTGGCGAGCGACGGCGCGCGCGCGCTCGCGCTCATCGAGGCCGAGCAGCCGCACTGCGTCCTGCTC
>Ga0207691_10000717_pt1 | contig 32709 bp, 25 predicted proteins | sample KBSM13metaG_FD_184327 | JGI IMG/M metagenome (GOLD analysis project Ga0207691, IMG submission 184327) | Miscanthus rhizosphere microbial communities from Kellogg Biological Station, Michigan, USA - KBS M1-3 metaG (SPAdes) (version 2) | ecosystem: Host-associated > Plants > Roots > Rhizosphere >...
CGGCGGTTCGCGCTTGATGCCGAGCCCCATGTCCATCGGGGCGTCCCGCAACAGTTCCATGGAGTGCCTCGCCCGCTGCTCGGGATCGTCGCGGGTCAGAGTCGGCAGATTCTCGGCCGTGCCGTTCGCCATTGAAATTCGCTTCTCGAACGCGGCCGCCGGCTTGAAGAACATGTGCGCGAACTTGGACCACGCGACCGTGCCGAACAACACGGTCGTGCCGATGATGTAGAGGAGGAAGAAGAAGCTCGCCGCACCGCTGCCATTCGCCTGCAGCGCGGCCCAGGTGAGGCCGAGCGTCACGCTGCCGACAAGCGACAGCACGAAGAGATCCGCGCGCATGAGCCGCAGCGGGGAGTTCCCTTCGGCCGCGACGTCCGCGCGGATGAAGAACCAAAACCAGTAGCCGCCGGCGCAGACCATTAATCCGCCCACCCACCAGAGCAGCGGCACGATCGCGGGCGCGGGTGTCGCGGGCGTCGGGTACTTGAATACGAGCAGGGCCGTCGTGACGACGTAGACGACGAAGCCGTACATGGTCAGCAAGTGCGCGAGCCGGCGGCGGGCGCTGCAGAACTCCCCCGACGCGAGCACGTCGACCACGCCGGTCTTGATCGCGATCGAGACCATGTCGCCGCCGCTCACGGCCCGCGGTCCCTTGGCCTTCGACCGCCGCCAATTGTCGAAGAAGTAGCGCGCGCTGCCCTTGTGCATGATGTCGAACAGCGTCCCCAGCACAACGGCGACGACCATCAGCACGACGTAGGTTTGCATCGCGCTGGGCGGCATCATGCTGCCGAGCGCGGCGAACGGATTCCTCGTGAACATCGCGGCTCTCTCCTGCCTTGAAAGGCCCTTCCCTCGGCGCCGATTCTAAGAGCGCGATGCAAAGAGTTGAGGCTAATCTCGCTATGTCCCCATAGAGGCCGTTAATGCCATACTATGGCTGTTCATAGTGCGAACACGCCTTGGCCATGCCCGACCGCCGCCCCGCAGTGACCATTCGCGAAGTCGGCCTGCGCGACGGCCTGCAGAGCCTTTCGCGCACGATGCCGACCGCACAGAAGATCGAATGGTTGCGCGCGAGCCATGACGCCGGCGTGCGCGAGATTGAGGTCGGCTCGTTCGTTCCGCCGCGCCTCCTGCCGCAGCTCGCCGATACCGCGGAGCTCGTCGCGTTCGCCAAGACGCTGCCGGGGTTCACGGTTTCGGTGCTCGTCCCGAACCTGAAAGGCGCGGAGCGCGCGATCGACACCGGCGCCGACCTCATGCTGCTGCCGCTGTCGGCGAGCCACGCGCACAGCCTCGCGAACCTGCGCAAGACGCCCGACGATGTGCTCGCGGAGCTCGCGCGGATCCGCGATCTGCGCGACGGCCGCGGCTCGTCGTGCCTGATCGAGGTCGGCATCAGCACGGCGTTCGGTTGCACGATCCAGGGTCGCGTCGATCGCGCCGAAGTGCTGCGTCTTGTCAGCGGTGCGATCGCCGCCGGCGCCGACCGGGTAGGTCTCGCCGACACGGTCGGCTATGCGGATCCTCTGCACGTCGAGAAGCTCTTCGCGCAGGCGTACGCCGTCGCGGGCGATCGTCTTGCGTGCGGCCACTTCCACGACACGCGCGGACTCGGGCTCGCCAACGTGTTCGCCGCCTGGCAGCAAGGCATCGGGCGCTTCGACGCCTGCCTCGGCGGCATCGGCGGCTGTCCGCATGCGCCGGGCGCGAGCGGCAACGTCGCGACGGAGGATGTCGCCTACATGTTCTCCAGCATGGGTATCGACACGGGCCTCAACTTCGACAGGCTCATCGCCCTGCGGTCGCGCCTTGCGCAATGGCTCGCCGGCGAGACGCTGCACGGAACGCTCTGGCGCGCCGGCCTGCCGAAGACGATGACGGCGGCGGGCGCCGCCGGCTAGCGCGCGCACCCAACACACGATGGACGCCACCGCCCTGAACCCTGCCGCGCAGCCGCTCGAAGGCCTGCGCGTGGTCGAGTTCACGCACATGGTCATGGGACCGACGTGCGGGATGATCCTGGGAGACCTGGGCGCCGAGGTCATCAAAGTCGAGCCGATCGATGGCGAAGGCACCCGTCGGCTGCTCGGCGCGGGCGCCGGTTTCTTCCCGATGTTCAATCGCAACAAGAAGAGCGTTGCTGCGGACCTGCACCATCCCGATGGCGCGGCCGTCGCCCGTCGCTTGGCGGTGACGGCCGACGTCGTCGTCGAGAACTTCAAGCCCGGCACGATGGCCAAGTACGACCTCGAGTACGCATCGCTGTCGCAGGCCAATCCGCGTCTCGTCTACGTCAGCAACAAAGGCTTCCTACCAGGCCCCTACGACCATCGCACCGCGCTCGACGAGGTCGTGCAGATGATGGGCGGTCTCGCGTACATGACGGGGCGCCCCGGCGACCCGCTGCGGGCCGGCACGAGCGTCAACGACATCATGGGCGGGATGTTCGCCGCCATCGCGACGCTCGGCGCGCTCATCCAGCGAGGCGTTACCGGCCGCGGAATGGAAGTCCAGTCGGCGCTTTACGAGAACAACGTGTTCCTGATGGGCCAGCACATGCTGCAGTTCGCGGTCACAGGGCGGCATCCGCAGCCCATGCCCGCGCGCGACAATCCCTGGGCGATCTACGACGTGTTCACCGTCGCCGACGGCGAGCAGATCTTCCTGGCCGCGGTCAGCGACGCGCAATGGTTCGTGTTCTGCGATGCGCTCGGGCTCGCGGATCTGAAAGCCGATCCGGCGTACGCCACCAACAACCAGCGGGTGGTGCTGCGACCCAAGCTTCTCGCGCTGCTTCGTGAGCGGCTAGCGAATCGGCGCGCCGACGAGCTCGCCGACATCATGGAGCGCGCGGGGTTGCCGTTCGCGCCGATCAGGAAGCCCGAGGACCTCTATGACGACCCGCACTTGAAGGCGACAGGTGGCCTCGCCGATGTGCGGCTTCCCGACGGCGAGAAGGCGGGCGAGACTGTGAAGACGACGCTGCTTCCGATCACGATGGCGGGCTCGCGCCTCGGTGTGCGGCTGGATCCGCCGAAGCGCGGCGAGCATACGCGCGAGCTCTTGTCGGAGCTCGGGTTGACCACGGACGAGATAGACGAGCTGTACCGGCAGCGCGCGGTTGCGTGAGCTGCATCCATTCGGCAGCCAGCGAAGCAATGCTCTCGAAGATCGGAGAAAAGTGATGTCCTGCAACAGAACCTGGTTCAACCGCCGCGCGTTCATCGCGGTTGTCACGGCGAGCGCGCTCACGGTGAGCGCTCCGTCGCTTGCGCAAGTCCCTCAGCTCACCGAGAAAGCGGTGCGCGTCGTGCTTCCGAACGCGACCGGCTCGGGTGTCGACACGATCACTCGCACCGCGCAGCCGGCACTCGCCAAGGCGCTCGGAAAACCCGTGGTGATCGAGAACCAGCCGGGAGCCGGCGGCATCGTCGGCGTCCAGACGCTGACGCGCGCGGCGCCCGACGGCATGACGCTGTCGATCGTGTCGAACAACGTCGTGATCTTCCCGAGCGTGTACAAGACGCTGCCGTTCGAGCTGCCGGGGGACATCACGCCGATCGCGATCGTCGGCTTCACGCCGATCGTGCTGGTGGTGAATTCCAAGGTGCCGGCGAAGGATGCGAAGGAATTGATCGCACTGATGAAGGCCCAGCCGGGCAAGATCAATTACGGCTCGAGCGGCAACGGGACGATCCTGCATCTCGCGGCGGAGCTCTTTCTCGACGAAGCGGGCGTCAAGGCGACGCATGTCCCGTACAAGGGCGTCGGGCCCATGGTGACGGACCTCCTGGGGGGCCAGGTCGACTTCGTCACTGCCGCGCTGCCGAGCGTCCAGCAGCATCTTGCGAGCGGATCGCTTCGCGCGATCGGAATGGCAACGGCGAAGCGCGTCGCGGCCGCACCCGACATTCCGACGTTCGTCGAGCAGGGCTTGCCCGGCTACGTCGTCGAAGCGTGGTTCGCGGTGATTGCCCCGAAGGGCATGCCACCGACGGAGGTGAGCCGCGTTCACGACGCGGTGGTCGCGGCGTTCGCCGATCCGGCAGTGAAGGAAGCGATGGCAAAGCAGGGCAACGTCATCAACGTCTCGACGAGCGACTATGCACGCGATTTCTTCAGGACCGAGCTCGCGAAGTACGCAGCCATCGTGAAGAAGGCCGGGATCGAGCCGCAGTAAACGCCTTTCTCCCGTGCGCCGTTTATGCTTGAATGCGCGTACCTAATCGCCATTCGGCATAAACTTTTTTCCAAGCGAGTTTTTCGCATATGGCGGATCGACGCCTCCAGGTTTTTCACGCGGTCGCGAAGCACCTGTCGTTCACCAAAGCCGCCGAAGCGCTCTTCATGACGCAGCCGGCGGTCACGTTCCAGATCCGGCAGCTCGAGGAGCGCTTCAACACGCGGCTCTTCGATCGCGCTCACGGCCACATCACGCTGACGCCGGCGGGGCAGATGACGCTCGACTACGCCGAGCGGATTCTCGCCTTGTCGTCCGAGCTCGACACGCGGCTCAAGGAGCTGACGGGACAGGTGACGGGCCTGCTGCTGATCGGCGCCAGCACGACCATCGCGGACTTCCTGCTGCCGCAGGTGCTCGGCGAATTCAAGGTGCGCTTCCCGGAGGTGATGCCGCGCCTCTTCGTCGCCAACTCCGAGGCGGTACAGGCGCGACTTGCCGAGCGCACGCTCGACGTCGGCTTCATCGAAGGCGATTCGCACCTCCCCACGCTGGTCACCGAGGTGTGCTGCGACGACGAGCTGCGCGTGGCGTGCGTGCCCTCGCATCCGCTCGCGAAGCACAAGGTAGCGACGCCGCAGTCGCTGATGGACCACGCCTGCATCCGGCGCGAGTCGGGATCGGGCACGCGCGAGGTAGTCGACCACTACCTCGAGAAGAACGGTGTCGCACCCGATGCGCTGCAGGTGGTGATGGAGGCCGGCAGTCCGGAGGCGATCAAGGGACTGGTCGCCACCGGCGTCGGCTTCGCGATCATGTCGCGCGCGACGTTCGCGATGGAGACGCGGCTCGGCCGGCTCGTCCAGGTGCCGCTGTCGCCGCCGCTCTACCGCCACTTTTCGGTCGTCTACCCGAAGGAGCGCATCCACTCGCGGCTCGTCAATTCGTTCGTCGAGTTCGCGAAAGAACGGATGACGGCGTTGCAGCGCGGCACCGAGACCCTCGAGCTCGTGACGGAGCGGGTCCGCGCGACGCCCGGTGCGTGATCAGCGTGCCCTCATCGTGCTGAGTGCCCGGTGAGCTTGACCTCGACCTTCTCGTCTTCGGGCACGCTCGCGTAATACTCGCGCAGGATCGCGAGCACTTCCGGCCGCGAGAATTCCGGCGGCACCTCGCTGCCCTCGGACAGCCACTTGCGCAGCTTGGTCCCCGAGACGAGCAGGCGATCGCTTTCGCCGTGCGGGCACGTGCGGCTCGACGCCATGCCGCCGCACGGGTAGCACCAGAACGTCCAGTCGATCTTGAGCGGCTTGATTTCGAGCGCGTCCTTCGGAATCTCGTCGAAGATGCGGTGGGCGTCGAACGGCCCGTAGTAGCTGCCGACGCCGGCGTGATCGCGGCCGATGATCTGCCAGGCGCAGCCGTAGTTCTGGCGGAACACGGCGTGCAGCAGCGCTTCGCGCGGTCCGGCGTAGCGCATGTCGAGCGGATAGCCGGCCTGGACCACGGTGCCGGGAACGAAGTACTTGTCGATGAGCGCCGCGATCGCGCGCGTGCGCACGTCGGCCGGAATGTCACCCGGTTTGAGGTGCCCGAGCAGCGAGTGGACGAGCACGCCGTCGCACGTCTCGATCGCGACCTTCGCCAGGTATTCGTGCGAGCGATGCATCGGGTTTCGGGTCTGGAATGCGGCGACGCGCGACCAGCCGAGGCGCTCGAACGCGGCGCGCGTCTCTCCCGGCGTCATGAAGAGCGCGCCATACTTCGCGTCGAAACCGCCGGTCGACAGCACGCGGACCGGGCCCGCGAGGTTCACGTCGCCTTGCTCCAGCACCATCTTCACGCCGGGATGCGCGCTGTTCGTCGTGCGGAAGACCGACTGGCATTCGTGCGCCTTGTCGATGCGGTACTGCTCGGTGACCTGCATCACCGCGAGCAGTTCGCCGTCGTCCGGGTCTAGGAGGGCGACGTCCTCGCCAACGCGAATCGTCGCCGCGGTCGCCGCGTCGACCGACAGCGTGATCGGTATTGGCCAGAAGAGTCCGGATGCCGTCGTAAGGCTTTCGCACACAGCTTTCCAGTCGGCGTGCGTCATGAAGCCGGGGAGCGGCGTGAACCCGCCGATCCCGAGCATGATGAGATCGCCCTTCTCGCGGGAGCTCACGCGGATCGAGCGGAGCCCTGCTGCGCGAGCGCGCTCGGCAGGCAAGGCGTCGCCGGCAAGCAGCAGCGGCGACAACTGGCCCCGGCCGTGCGGGGGGACTAGCCTGGAACCTGTAGGCAAGCTCGAGCGCTCCTGGAGATGGCGCTGCATTGTCGGCAGCAAGGCGGTCGCCGGCAAGCCGTTGTTCGAATGGATGGATAAGCGCATTTGATCGACCGGCATGCCTTATAATGGAACGCCATTCTGAAATCGCCTTGAGCGGGTCGGAGTTCCGATGACCTTTCCAAAGATGGCAGTCCGAACGTCGCTTGCAACAGCCGTCGCTGCGCTGTTCGTGCTGCCTCCCGGTCCCGTCGGTGCGCAATCGCCGCCGGCGACCGCGGTACCGTACGATCCAATCGTGGTGACCGCGACGCGCGACGCGCAGCGCGCGTTCGACGTGCCGGCCTCGGTCGACGTGATCGACGGCACGATAATCCGCAGCGGCCAGCCGGCGATCAACCTGTCGGAGTCGCTCGTGCGAGTGCCGGGCGTGTTCGCGGCGAACCGGCAAAACTACGCTCAGGATCTGCAGATCAGCTCGCGCGGCTTCGGGGCCCGCGCGCAATTCGGCGTGCGCGGGGTACGCCTGTACCAGGACGACATTCCGGTGACGATGCCCGATGGGCAGGGGCAGACGGGCAGCTTCAGCCTCTTGTCGGCCGGGCGCATCGAGGTCCTGCGTGGCCCGTTCTCGACGCTGTACGGCAACGCCTCGGGCGGCGTGATTTCGGTGTACACGGAAAACGGCACGCCGGACCCGACGTTGAGCTTCACGGCCAATGCGGGGAGCTACGACACGATCAACCTCGGTGTAAAGGCCACCGGCATCCAGGACGGCGTCGGCTACGTCGGGGCCTACAGCTGGCTCGACACGGACGGCTATCGCGACCATTCGGCCGCGACCCGCCGCCTCGCCAATGCAAAGCTCACGTTCACTATCGGCGAGTCGACGCGGGTCACGGTGATCGGCAGCCGGCAATATCAGCCGAACACCCAGGATCCGCTGGGTCTCACCCAAGCGCAGTGGATGGCCGACCCCCGGCAGGCGGACCCCGTGACGACGCTCTTCAACACCAACAAGACGATCAGCCAGTACCAGGGCGGCCTCGTGATCGACCAGGCGCTGACCAGCGACACCAGTGTGCGGCTGACGGGCTTCGGCGGGCGCCGGATGATCGAGCAATTCCTGGCGTTGACGGGCGCCGCGCCAACGTCATCCGGCGGCGTGGTCGACCTCGATCGCAACTACGGCGGCTTCGGCGCGCGCCTCGTCTGGAAAGGCAGCGCCGCAGGGCGGCCACTGACGCTCAACATCGGCGCGGACGTCGCGCGGCAGAAGGAGCATCGGCTGGGCTTCGTCAACAACTTCGGCGTGATCGGCGACTTGCGGCGGGACGAGGACGACACGGTGACCGGCACCGATGCCTACGCCGAAGCGCAGTGGTATCTGTTCGACAAGGTGTCGTTCACGGTCGGCGTGCGCTCGAGCAAGGTCGCCTACAACTCCGACGATCACTACATCACGGCCGCCAACCCGAACGACAGCGGAAGCCGCACCTACTACAACACGAGCCCGATTGCTGGCGTGCTGTGGAGCGTCGCCGACAACATGAACACGTATTTCAGCTTCGGCCAGGGCTTCGAGACGCCGACCTTCGCCGAGCTCGCCTACAAGCCGATCGGGCCCGGCCTCAATTTCAATTTGCAACCGGCGACCTCGACAGCGTACGAGCTCGGGCTCAAGTGGCTGCCGCTGCCGTCGCAGCGGGTGAATCTCGCCGTGTTCACGGCCAAGACCAAAGACGAGATCGTCATCAACACGGCGACGGGCGGCCGCACGACGTATGCCAACGCGGGCAAGACGCGGCGCCGCGGCGTCGAGGCGGAGTGGGACGCGGAGTTGCCCGGCGGCTTCACCGCGCACGCGAACTACACTTATCTGTTGGCTGAGTTCGCCGATCCCTACACTTCCGGCACTCCGCCCGTCATCGTTCCCGAAGGCTCCCGGCTGCCCGGCGTGCCGCCGCAGCAGTTCTATGGCGTGCTCAACTGGGCACCGGGGGGCTACCTGGGCTTCAACGTGAGCGGCGAAGTGCAATACGTGGGCAAGATCTACGCGAACGATCGCAACACGGCCTCGGCGCCCGCGTACACCATCGGCAATGTGCAGGCGGGCTTCGCGCAGACCGCCGGACACGTGAAGTTAAGCGAATATGTGCGGCTCAACAACATCGCCGACAAGAAGTACGTGGGCTCGGTGATCGTCGGCGACACCAATCAGCGGTACTTCGAACCTGCACCAGGGCGCAACTGGTTCGTTGGAGCGACTATCGGCGTCACGCTCTGATCGGGTCAGCTCTGATCGGGGTCAGCGCCGGTAGCGGGCCTGCGCGAGCCAGTTGGACGTGACCGTCAGCAGGAGCGTCGCGGTCATCAGGATGAACGCCATCGCCGCGCCGAACGGCCAGTTCGTGAGACCGGCGAACTGGTTGTAAACCGTCGGTCCCATCATCTGGAACGTGGGCCCGCCCAGAAGCACAGGCGTCGCATACGCGTTCATCGCCAGGATGAACGAAAGGATCGTGCCGGCGATGACGCCGGGCAGCGCCAGCGGAAGGATCACGTGGCGAAACGTTTGCCACGGTCCCGCACCCAAGCCGAGTGCGGCTTCCTCGATCGCCCGGTCGATTCCTTCGAGCACCGCCTGCAGCGTCAGCACGACGAACGGCAGATTGACGGCGATCACGCCGACGACGACCGCGAACTCGGTGTACATGATCTGCAGCGGCTCGCGGACGATGCCGAGGCCGAGCAGCACCGAGTTCACGAATCCGCGATTGCCGAACAGCACCATCCAGCCCGCGGCCCGCACGGCATTGCCGACGAAGAGCGGCAGGATCACGGCCATCAGCAGGAGATTCTTGAACCGGGATCGCGTGCGCGCAAGGCAGTACGCCATTGGAAACGCGAGCACGACGCAAATTGCCGTGCACAGCGCGGCGACCCGGATCGTGCGCAGCAGCACCACGCGGTAGAACGGGTCGGTGAAGAACCGCGTGTAATTCTCCAACGTGACGGCATCGACCATCACCTTGGCGGGCGTGAACTGGTTGAGGCTGTAGCGGAACAGGATGACGATCGGCAGGACGATGCCGATCATCACCACGATGGAGGCCGGCGCGAGCATCGCCGCGGCCGACCACGGCGCGCCGCGCCGGGGCGTCATCCCTTGAACGACTTGTCCCACCACTCCTTCAATGCGGAGTCGTTCTTCGCGAGATAGCCGTAGTCGAGGTCGATCAGGCGCTTCCGCTCCTCGGTGGTGAAGCCGATCCGCTTTTCCGTCTCGGCCGGGATCTTCGCGTTGGTGACGCTGCCGTTGTAGCCCATGTCCTCCGCGAAGGCCTCCTGCGCGGAGGGCTCCAGCATTTCGTTGAGCCAGAAATGCGCGGCGTCCTTGTTTTGCGCATTCTTCGGAATGACGAAGCCGGAAATGTAGAGTGGAATGCCTTCCTTAGGCGCGACGGTATCGACCTTGGCGCCGGCCTTCTGCCACTGGACCGCGCGCGCTTTCCACATGATGCAAATGCCGACTTCCTCGTTCTGCAGCGCCTGCGCCATTGCTTCGTTGGTGGGCAGGACCTTGGCGCCAGCTTTCCGACAGGCCATCAGACGCTCCTTGCCGGGCTCGTAGTTGGTCATCGATCCGCCGGATGCGAGGGCCGCCGCCATCATGGTGAACTGATACTGGATGTCGATGATCCCGAGCTTGTTGCCGTGCTTCGGGTCGAGCGCGTCAGCGAAGCTCGTCGGCGGGGTGGTAACGAGCTTCGGGTTGTAGAGGATCACCTTGCCCGAGTAGATGTGCCCGACGCCATACGGGTACTTCATCTGGGGCAGCAGGAACTTCGAGTTGGGGATCTTCGCGTAATCGACCGGCAGGCAAAGGCCCGCGTCGTTCATCTCGTACATCTGCGCCGCCGAGAGTCCCTGCAGGTCGCTCGTGCCGCGCGGCAGCCGCGCTTCGGCACGCATCTTCGCCCGCCGCTCCGAATCGCCGCCAATGTCGTGCACGACCTCGTACTTCTTCGGCACGAGCAGCGGCGTGTCGATGTTCTTCGCGAGCAGCTTCGAATAGTCGCCGCCCCACGTGCCCACCACGATGCGCCCGCCCGACTGGGCCCACACCGGGGAGAGGACGCCGAGCGTCGACGCGCCCGCAAGCGCTCCGCCGGCCTTCAGCAAACGGCGCCGCGTAATGAAAGAGTGATAGTTGTCCATGCCGAAGTCTCCGTTGTGACGATGGCGTTCGTCGATCAGCCTCTAGCCGTCGCCATCGTCGGCAAGCACGAGGCTGGCCTCGCTGGGCCAGTGCAGATGAAGTCGGTCGCCGGCTGCGTGCGCGGCATCGGCGAGCTTGTTCGGCGCCTGGACCATGATCCGGTCCTGAGGCGTCAGCCGCACATGGTATTCCAGCACGCCGCCCAGGTACGACGCGAATTCGATCGTCGCCGGAAAGCAGTTGGCGTCGGGTTCGGGCGCGGCAGACAAGGTGAGGCGCTCAGGCCGCAATGCGAGCACGCGCCCGCCTGCAGGGACGTCGTCCCGGCACCGAATCGCAAGCCCGCTGTCGCTTACGAAGAGGCCTGGCGCGCCGATCCGTCCGCGCACGAAGTTCGTGCGGCCGACGAACCCGGCGACAAACGTGTTGGCGGGACGCTCGTACAGCTCGCGCTGCGTGCCGACCTGCTGCACCCGGCCGTTCGACATCACGACGAGGCGGTCGGCCATCGTGAGCGCTTCCTCCTGGTCGTGCGTGACCATGACGGTCGTGAGCCCCAGCTTCTTCTGCAGCTCGCGGATCTCGACGCGCACCTCGTGTCGCAGCTTCGCGTCGAGATTGGAGAGGGGCTCGTCGAGCAGCAGGATGTCGGGCTCGATCACGAGCGCCCGCGCCAGGGCGACGCGCTGCTGCTGGCCGCCGGACAACTCGCGCGGCAGGCGCGCTTCGAGGCCTTCCAGGCGGACGAGGCGCAGCGCTTCCGCGACTTTGGCGTCGATCGCACCGGCTCCCACGTCGCGCATCTTCAATCCGAACGCGACGTTCTGCGCGACCGTGAGGTGAGGAAACAACGCGTAGCTCTGGAAGACGAGGCCCGTATTCCGCTTCCACGGAGGTCGGCGCGTAATCTCCGCGCCGCCCAGCCGGATCTCGCCGGCCGTCGGCGCGACGAAGCCGGCGATCATCCGCAGCGTCGTCGTCTTCCCGCACCCCGACGGGCCCAGCAATACGACGAGCTCGCCTTCCGCGATGTCGAGGTCGACGTCGGACACCGCGCGGAAATCGCCGTAGGACTTGGTGATGCCGGAGAGCTCGAGGCGCGCCATCGCGAGTCGGGTCCGGTCAGAGCACGCGCGTCAGCTTGACGTAGCGGTCGGCGACGAGCATCCCCGCGCCGATCAGCGCGATCTGCAGCAGCGACACTGCCGCGATGGTCGGGTCGATTCGCCACTGCAGGTACTGCAGGATCGCGATCGGCAGCGTCGTCTCGCCCGGCGCAACCAGGAACAGCGTCATCTCGAGGTTGCCGAACGAGATGATGAAGCTGAAAAGCGCTGCCGCGACGACGCCCGGCTTGATGACGGGAAGCGTGATCCTGACGAACGCCTGCAACGGGGTGGCGCCGAGGCTCTGCGCCGCTTCCTCGATCGAGCGATCGAAACCGGCGAGGCTCGCGGTGAGCAGGCGCACGGTCCACGGGATCGTGATCATGATGTGGGCGAGGATGAGGCCCGCGCGCGAGCCCAGCAGCGGCAGCTCCGTTGCCAGCTCGACCTCGATCTGGAACACGTAGATCGCGGTTCCGGCGACCACGCCGGGCACCACCAGGGGCATGACGAGAAGCGTGTTGATCGCCTCCCGTCCCGGAAAGTTGCGGCGCGCGAGCACGAGGCTCGCCGGCACCCCGAGCACGAGCCCCCCGATCATCGCCGCGACGCCGACCTGCAGGCTCGTCAAGAAGCCGCTCACGAAATTGTTCTGGTCGAAGATATGCGCGAACCAGCGCAGCGTGTAGCCGCGCGGCGGGAACGTCACGATCTCGTTCGCGAAGAACGAGAGCCAGCACACGAAGAAGATGGGCGTGAGGATGATGCCGTAGCCGAACGCCGCCGCAGCGACGAGCGCGGCGCGTCCGGTGACGCGCGTGTCGAAGAGCAGGCCGCGTCGAGCGCTCAGCGTTGTGGGCATTTGCCCAGCCGCGCGCGGCATCGGGCCGCCTCGCCGTTCACGCCGCCGCCACCAGGCGATTCTTGTGGAAGCGGCCCGCTTTCATGATCACCGACAGGTTCTCGCCCTGGCCCGTCAGGAGCTCGAGTTTCTTGATCGGGTCGCCGTCGACGACGAGGATGTCGGCGTACGCGCCCGGTGCGACCACCCCGAGCTTGCCCTGCATCCGCACGATCTCGGCGCCGACGAGCGTCGCCTGGCGGATGATCTCGATCGGTGAAAGCACCTCGCGGCGAAGCATGAACTCGCGGCTCTGGTCGACCTGCAGCGCACCGAGGAGATCGGTGCCGTAGCCGACCTTGATGCCGGCGCGCTTGCAGATCTCGAGCGATTTCAATCCGCCGTCGATGACGAGCTCGTTCTTGGCCAGCATCTCGGGCGTCATTCCGAACTCCGCCGCCCGCTCCTTCATCGCGTAATAAGCGACGAGGTTCGCGACGAGGTAGGCGCCTTTCGCCTTCATGAGCTGCGCCGATTTGTCGTCGATCAGGTTGCCGTGCTCGATCGTGCGCACGCCCTGGCTCACGGCGCGGGTGATCGCGTCGGGCGTGTACGCGTGCGCCTGCGTGTAGCGGCCGAACGCATGCGCCTCCTCGACGGCGGCGCCGATCTCGTCGAGCGTGAACTGGCGGCTGTCCAGCGGGTCGTACGGGCTCGCCACGCCGCCCGACACCATGATCTTGATCTGGTCGACGCCCTGCCGAAGCTGCTCGCGCACCGCTTTGCGCATGGCGTCGGCGCCGTCGACGACTTCGAGGCAGAAGTTCATCGCGTTGCAGCAGTGGCAGCTGTGCTTGTGCACGTCCGTGCGCCGCCGGGCATCGGAATGGCCTCCCGTCGGACCGAGTGCCCGGCCGGCGATGAACATCCGCGGCCCGGGCAGGAGGCCCTGCGCGACGCCGTCGCGCACGCCCCAGTCCGCGCCGCCGGTGTCACGCACCGTCGTGAAGCCGCGATCGATCATCGCGCGCATGAGCGCTGCCGCGCGCACCGTCATCATCGTGAGCGGGATCGCCTCGAGGTAGCGGATGTTCACTTCGGAGAGCATCACATGAACGTGGCAGTCGATGAGGCCAGGCATCAGCGTGAGGCCCTTGCAGTCGATCACGTCCGCCTTCGGCGCCTTGATTGGTTTCGGCGAAACCTCGCGGATCGTCTCGCCTTCGACCAGCACCGACATGCCGCCCGCTAGCGCGTCGGCGTACGGATCGAGGAGCCTCGCGTTCTTGAACAGGACCTGCGGCATCGCGAGCGCTCCTTGTTTCCGTACCGGCGTCAAAGACTTTTTGCCGCGACGATCATGCCACGCTCACCCGCGCGCCGCCAGTCGCGGAGCCGTGAGCTGCCAGTGCCTCGCGCCGCGCCAACGCAGCGCGGACGAGCCTGCGGGTGAAGCCGGCGTGACCTTCGGGATCGTGGAGGAGACACAGATCGGCGCTGCCCGCATCGGCCGGCGGATAGTAGACGCCGCAGTTCGGATTGATCTCGAGCATGAACGGCGTGCCGTGCGCATCGATGCGCAGATCGCAGCGGCCGAAGCCAGCCCCGCCGAGCGCGACGAACAGCCGCGCGGAAGCGTCGCGAACTCGCAAAGCGAGTGCAGCGTCGGCGACGGGGAACGCCGCCATCTCGTCATAGTCGACCCACTTGAGCGAGGCGTGCTTGAACGACTCGCCTTCCGGAAATCGGTACTGGATTGGCGTATACGTCTTGGGCCGCGCGGGATCGTCGGGATTTTCCGCCACCAGCACGGTGACTTCCGTGCCCGCGATGAATTCCTCGATCAGCGCCGCGCCGTGCCGGCGCATGATCTTGCGCGCCTGCCGGGCGAGGCCTCCGGGCGACACCACTCGCGAGTGGCGCGAAAGATCGACGCTCGAATAGCTGCTGGGGTGCTTGACGAACAACGGATAGCGAAGGTGTGAATGGGCGCGCCGGACGTCGGCCGGCTGGCGGGCGAGCACGTAGTCGGGCACGGCGATCCCTTCTGCGTCGCACGCGCGCTTCATCGCGACGCGCGACGGCTCGTAGAATTGCGATGTCGCGCCGGTGAACGCGACACGGTGCCGCTCCAGCTTGCGCACGACTTCGATGCCCGGCGTGTCCTGGTCGGCGGCGCCGTCGCACAGGTTGAAGAAGACGTCGAACCCCCGCCGGATGCAGCCTTCGACCTGGTCGACCGCCGTCGCGTTCTTCAGGCACTCGACGTGCCACTCGGCATCCGGATAGAACGGCCGCGGATCGCAAGGCCAGTCGTCGGCGGCAAACGGCACGGCGCTCAAGTCCTGGTTCGTAAGGAGGCAGATGCGCATCGGACTGGCGGGGGCGGCCGCCGTTGCGCCCGTGGCTGGACCGGGCGTGAACGACGCGGCGGGGGCGGGCGTCACCCGCCCGGCCGCCAGACCATCGTCTTCTCGTAGTCGGCGGGTGTGGGGGCATGCACCGTGGCTGCCATTGCCACGCCGACGAACCGGACCTTGTACTTGCCGAGCTCGATCACGTCGTTGTTGCGCAGCACGTGCCGCTTCGCGAGAACGCCGTTAACGAGGGTGCCGTTCGTGCTGCCGAGATCCACGAGGATGCAGTCGTTCATGTCGTCTCGATCACTGCATGCTCGCCGCTCACCGCGAGGTTGTCGATCTGGATGTCGTTGTGCGGCTAGCGGCCGATCGTCGTGCGTTTCTTGGTCAGCGGAACCTCCTTCAGCACGACATCATCCAGACTCAGTATCAGTTCTGCCATAACAGACCCCATCCCCCACATCCGCCATCAGGAAAACGATTACCATTCGCCCAGCCGAGTGACGTGTCCCGAAGGGACGCCTGGCGTGTCCGCGACGACCCGGTCGAGTATAAACCGGGATTTTCATGCGGCCGGAGGCACCGGCCCGCGACCGGGCGCATACGACGCCGGTTCGTCTTCAGCGCAACAGGATGAAACTACGCTCTCCTCTTCGAACATGAACGTCTTCGTCGCCTTTGCCCGGCCTGCGCTTCTTGTGTTGACGGCGGTCGCGCTCAATGCGCCGTGCACGGCGGCCGCGGAATCGGCAGACGGCTGGAACGATTTCGTCGACAAGGTCGGAGCCACGACACCGTTTCCACTCGGGAGCGCTTCGGCGCGCGAGGAGGGCTTCTGGCATGGCGTCTGGGACGGCACGAAGCGGATCTGGAACCAGGGCTCGCAGGACCTCTACCTGTCCGGATACTACTATCACGCGCCCTACCGGTATTCGGAGGAAAAGCGCGACGAATTCAACGACAAGGCATGGGGCCTGGGGTATGGGCACACGCTGACCGAGGACAACGACAATCAGCGGATGCTGGTGGGAATCGTCGCGCGGGACTCCTACCGGAAGCCCCTGTACGTCGCCGGCTACGTGTGGCTCGCGCGCTGGGAGATGGGTCACGACCTGCGCGTTGGCGCCGGCTACTCGGCGCTCCTGATCGCGCACAGCACGGCAACGAATTACTGGCCGGCGCCGTACGTCGCGCCTGTCGCGTCGATCGGCACCAACAACGCGGCGATCTACGGCACGTATGTCCGGGGCGTCGCCTGGTTCGTCGTGAAATTGAGCTTCGATCGCTGACGGCGGCGCGGTAGCATAGGGCCATCTGCAGCCTGGCAGGAGCAAGCAACGATGGCGGTCTCCCCCCTGGCCGGCAAGCCGGCGCCAAAGGAGCTCCTGGTCGACGTGCCGAAGCTCGAGCAGGCGTTCTTCGAACGCACGCCCGACATGGCCGACCCGGCGCAACGGGTGAGCTTCGGAACGAGCGGACATCGCGGCTCGTCGCTGACGGGCGCATTCACGCGCGCTCACATCCTGGCGATCACGCAGGCGATCTGCGATTACCGCAAGAGCCACGCGACGACCGGACCGCTCTTTCTCGGCAAGGACACGCATGCGCTGTCCGGGCCGGCGCAGGAGGCGGCGCTCGAGGTGCTCGCCGCGAATGGAGTGGAAACGGTGTTTCACGGGCACGACGGCTTCACGCCGACCCCCGTGATCTCGCGTGCGATCGTCGCGCACAATCGCGGCCGCGAATCGGGGCTGGCCGACGGCATCGTCGTCACGCCGTCGCACAATCCGCCGGAGGACGGCGGCTTCAAGTACAACCCGCCGAACGGCGGACCGGCTGACACGGCCGCTACGACGTGGATCCAGGATCGCGCGAACGTGCTGCTGCAGTCCGACACCGGCGTACGACGCATGCCGCTTGCGGACGCTCTCGAAGCGGCTACGACGCACGCGCGCGACCTCGTGCTGCCCTATGTCAACGACCTCGCGAGCGTGATCGAGATGGATACGATTCGCGCGGGCGGCCTCAGGCTCGGCGTCGATCCCCTGGGGGGCGCAGGCGTCGCCTATTGGGAGCCGATCAACCGCGTGTACGGCCTCGACATCGAGATCGTCAACGACGCGGTGGATCCCACGTTCTCGTTCATGACCGTCGACCACGACGGCAAGATCCGGATGGACTGCTCGAGCCCCTATGCCATGGCGCGGCTCGTCGCGCAGAAGGATCGCTATCGGGTCGCGTTCGGGAACGATGCCGACGCGGACCGGCACGGCATCGTGACACCCGCGGCCGGCCTCCTCAATCCCAATCACTATCTGGCGGTGGCCATTCGGTACTTGCTCACGCATCGCGCGCAGTGGCCGCACCACGCGGCGATCGGCAAGACGCTCGTGTCGAGTGGAATGATCGACCGTGTCGTCACCGCGCTGGGCCGCACGCTGACCGAGGTGCCCGTCGGCTTCAAGTGGTTCACGGCAGGATTGCTCGACGGCTCGCTCGCGTTCGGCGGCGAGGAATCCGCGGGCGCGAGCTTTCTCGCGCGCGATGGCACGCCGTGGACCACGGACAAGGACGGCATCGTCATGAATCTGCTTGCGGCCGAAATGACCGCTCGCACGGACCGCGATCCCGGGGAGCACTATCGCGAGCTCACGGCGGAGTTCGGTGCGCCCCTCTACACGCGAATCGACGCGCCGGCCACGCCTTCGCAGAAAGCGGTGCTCGCGAAGCTTTCGCCCTCCGCCGTGACCGCCCCGCTGCTCGCGGGAGAGCCGATCACCGCACGGCTCACCCGCGCTCCGGGCAACGATGCGCCGATCGGCGGGCTCAAGGTGACGGCGGCGAGCGGCTGGTTCGCGGCGCGGCCGTCCGGGACCGAGGATCTCTACAAGCTGTACGCCGAGAGCTTTCGCGACGAGCGGCATCTGCAGGCGATCGTCGACGAGGCCCGACAGATCGTGGCGACCGCGCTGGCGTCGTCGCCGGGCGCGTGAGTCCACTCGACGGGGAACCGTTGCCATGCGCCGGCGGTCACTTGCTCGAGGCCTTGCCATAGGCTTCCGCCATTTTCATTCCAGGCCGATGCGGAACGCTTCGCCTGCCCGTTACCTCATCCGAGAGGAGATGTCATGAAACCCGGCACGAATCCCACGCGGCAACTCCACGAGCTCGGGCAGAGCCTCTGGCTCGACAACATCACCCGCGATCTCATCGCGAGCGGAACGCTCGCGCGCTACATCGACGAGTTCACGGTGACGGGACTCACGTCGAATCCCACGATCTTCCACCAGGCGATCAAGGCCAGTTCCGCGTACGACGCATCGATCCGCTCTAAGCTCGCGAATGGCAACCGCGGCGGCAAGTCGGGCGAGTCGCTGTTCTTCGACGTCGCGATCGAGGACCTCCGGCAGGCCGCAGACCTGTTCATGCCGGTGCACGAGCGCACGGCCGGCGTCGACGGATGGGTCTCCTTGGAGGTGTCGCCGCTGCTCGCCTACGACACGAAGACCACGCTGACCGAAGCGCGCGAGCTCCATGCGCGCGCCGCGCGGCGCAACCTGTACATCAAGATCCCCGGAACGAAGGAGGGCGTGCCGGCGATCGAGGAGGCGATCTTTGCCGGCGTTCCGATCAACGTCACGCTGCTGTTCTCGGCCGAGCAGTACCTCGCGTCGGCCGAGGCGTATCTGCGGGGTATCGAGCGACGCATTGCGGCCGGCTTGAGTCCTGACGTGGCCTCGGTCGCCTCCGTCTTCGTGAGCCGCTGGGACGTCGCCGTCGCGGGCAAGGTGCCCGCCGAGCTCACGAACCGGCTGGGCATCGCGGTCGGGCAGCAGTGTTACAAGGCCTATTGCGAGCTTCTCGCATCGCCGCGCCAGCAGCGCGTGATGAACGCCGGCGCGCGGCCGCAGCGGCTGCTGCTCGCAAGCACCGGCACCAAAGATCCGAAGGCCTCGGATATCCTCTACATCCAGGCGCTCGCGGCGCCGCTCACGATCAACACGATGCCCGAGAACACGCTGAAGGCGTTCGCCGACCATGGCGAGCTCGCAGCACCCATGGCAGCCGATGGCGGCGATAGCGCGGCCGTGTTGCGCGATTTCGCGAAGGCAGGCATCGGCGAGAAAGCGCTCGCGGCGAAGTTGCAGGAAGAAGGCGCCGCCGCGTTCGTCAAATCCTGGAGCGAGCTGATGGCGGTGATCGAGTCGAAGAGCGCGGCGCTCGAGCCAGCCCGATGAGCGCGAGCGGCAGTCGGGTGAGCGCGAGCGACAGTCGCGTGAGCGACAGAACGGACGCGCTGGTCTTCTTCGGCGCGACCGGCGATCTTGCGTACAAGAAGATCTTTCCGGCGCTGGCGGCGATGGAGAAGCGCGGAAAGCTCGCCGTCCCGATCATCTGCGTAGCGCGCTCCGGCTGGGGCATCGACCAGCTCGTCGCGCGAGCGAAGGAAAGCGTCCAGACGCACGGCGTGTTCGACCCTGCCACGTTCAACGGGCTCGCCGCCCGTCTTCGCTATGTCGACGGCGACTACAACGATGCCGCCACCTTCGGGCGGATCAAGCAGCAGCTCGCGGGCTCCCGCCACCCGGCGCACTACCTCGCGATACCGCCGGCGCTGTTTGGGACGGTGATCGAGCAGCTCGCCGCGTCGAGCTGCACCGAGGGTGCCCGCGTCATCGTCGAAAAGCCGTTCGGGCGCGACCTCGCCTCCGCGCAAAAGCTCAACGCGATCCTGCTTCGCTCGTTCGACGAGAACCACATCTTTCGCATCGATCACTATCTGGGCAAGAGGCCCGTGCACCAGATGGTCTTCTTCCGCTTCGTGAACGCGTTCCTCGAGGCGTTCTGGAACCGGAGGTTCGTGAGAAGCGTCCAGATCACGATGGCCGAGAGCTTCGGCATCCAGGGCCGCGGCGCGTTCTACGACCAGGTGGGCACGGTCCGCGACGTGATCCAGAATCACCTGTTCCAGGTGCTCGCGAACCTGGCGATGGAGCCGCCGGCGCGGAACGACGCCGAATCGATGCGCGACGAGAAGGTCAAGGTGCTGAAGTCGATCGCGCCTATCGATGCAAGCGACATCGTGCGCGGACAGTTCGCGGGCTATCGCAACGAGCCGGGCGTCGCGCCCGATTCGCGCCGGGAGACCTTCGCGGCGCTCAAGCTCGGAATCGACTCGTGGCGCTGGGCAGGCGTGCCTTTTTTCATTCGCGCGGGCAAATCGCTGCCCGTGACGTGCACCGAAGTCGTCGTCCGCTTGCGCCGTGCGCCCAAGATGTTCGCCGGCTCGGCAGGCGTGCCCAACCACGTGCGGTTCCGCATCAGCCCCGAGACGACGCTCGCGATCGGCGTGACGGTGATGGACGAAGAAGACAGGATGATCGGTCAGCAGGTGGAGCTGCTCGCGAGCCAGCGCCCAGGCGCCAAGGAAAGGGATGCGTACGATCGCGTGCTGAGCGACGCGATGGCGGGCGATCGCACGCTGTTCGCGCGCGAGGATTACGTCGAGGAAGCGTGGCGCATCGTCGACGCCGTGCTCGCCGCGGATACACCCATCTACGAGTACGCGCCAGGCAGCTGGGGACCTTCGGAAGTCGATCGGCTCGTGGCGCCGCCCGGCGGCTGGCAGGATCCCGTTACAGTCTCGCTGTAGCGAACAACCCATTCTCGGCGAAGCGCACGCGGCGACGCATTTGCGTCGCCCATCGACGCATTCCGTCACTTAAGCGCGCGTGACGTCAGCGCGCACTGCGCCGCGCGATCGGCTCGCGCCCGCATGCGAACCCGTGTCGCAACCTTCGGTCCGCGAGGTCCGACCGTTCGAACGTCCGATGCCAACGGCCTAGGACAATGGCATACGTCCTGCTCCCGATGCACGGCAAAGGCCCACGTTCACGCGTCGCGGCGGTCGTGGACGTGGACATCGCAATGCAAGCGACGTGCGGCAGTAGCCGACAGCGAATGTAGACGACAGCTCTTCCACGAACCGGGCAATGCGAACTAACGAAATGCGGCACCGCGGCTTCACGCTCCTCGAGTTGATGGTGGGTCTCACGATCGTGGGAATGATGCTCATTGCGGGCTTGCCGTCGTTCACGACGTTCCTTCGCAACGCGGAGATCCGCTCGACGTCCGAATCGATCGCCAACGGCCTGCGCGTCGCGCGCTCGGAAGCGACGCGGCTCAACCGGCCCGTGAGCTTCACGCTCGCAGGCAGCGGCAGCCCCGACTGGGCGATCAACATCTTCAACCCGGTGACCGGATTGCTGCTGCAACCGGCGCTGCAATCGTATTCCCGATTCGAAGTCGGCAAGAGCGCGCGGGTGCTCGTCTCGCCGAACAATGCGCTGGCCGTCACGTTCAACGGACTGGGTCGCGTCGTCTCGCCTTCGCCGATCGTGACGCCGAACCTCCAGCAGATCGACATCACGTCCATGATCGCCGGCGAAGCGAAGACGCTGCGCGTCTTCGTCGACGATCTGCACGGCGTGCGGATCTGCGATCCCGATCCGGCACTGCGAATCATGGTGCCCCCCGACGCGAGGGCGTGCTGATGATCGCGATGCGCAAGTTCGTGCGCCGGCGATGTGGCGCACAAGGCGGCAGCGCGCTCCTCGAGGCGCTGATCGCGATCCTCGTCTTTTCGTTCGGCGTGCTGGGCCTTATCGGCATCCTCGCCGCCTCGATCCGCGCGACGAATGACGCGCGTTATCGCGCCGAAGCTGCGAACCTCGCCAACGCGCTGATCGGCGACATGTGGGCGACGGCCGCCGGCGACCTCGATCCTCAATTCGGCGCCGGCGGGCCCAAGCTCGTGGCGTGGCAAGGCCACGTGGCGTCCCAGCTGCCGGCGGCCAGCGGCGCCAACTCGCCGCTGATCGATCTCGCGCAGCCAGGCCTTTCGACGCAAAGTCGGTCCATCGTCGTCACCGTGTTCTGGCAAATGCCGGGCGAGACGGTTCGGCACCAGGTGCTCGTCACCGCGCAGATCGGAAAGAACATATGAGCACCAACGGCCGCTTCCAAACGGGCAACCGCGCGCGCTGCCTCTAGAGGTGCGGCGGTCATGAGCGCTCGGAGTCGGCACTGGCGCCAGCGCGGCGTCGGTCTCATCGAGATCATGGTGGGCATCCTGATCAGCATGCTGATGGTGCTGATCATCTACCAGATCTATCTTGTGAGCGAAGGCCAGAAGCGCACGATTACTGCCGGGAGCGACGCGCAGCAGAACGCGAGCTACGCCCTCTTTCTCATTGGCCAGGACCTGATGGGCGCGGGACAGGTGATCTCGTCGTCGATGGCTGCGCTCGCCGGCTGCGCGATGCTGCGCCCGATACCCGCGGTCATCGCGGGGGGCGCGACGGACAACGATCCCGATTCGATTACCGTCTTCTACGGTGGGTCGGCTTCGTTGTCGACCCCGGCGCCGCTTCTGAGCAATGCATCGGTCGCAAGCTCGCCGCCGGCGGCGTACGTCGTAGCGGGGCCGCTGGCCTTCAGCCCGAACGACGTCGTCGTCGCCGTCCAGGGGGCCAATTGCACGCTGTCGACGATCAACGCGGGCGGCGTTTCCGTGGCCGGACCTACCGGCATCTCCACCCTGAACCACACGCTCTCCACCACGACCGGTAACAACGCAACTGCGACGTACGGCGCAGTCGTCGCTTCGCTCGTCAACCTGGGGCAGGCCGCCACGCCCGGCGAGCCGGCACGATTCGGACAGACCGTTTACACGGTCGATGCAGCCAGCCGCACGCTGCGCACGCAGAGCCTGCTGCCGACCGCGCAGCCGGTGACCGCGGCGGTCAGCAACGTGATGAACCTCAAAGCGCAGTTCGGTCTCGACACCAACAACGACGGGACCGTCGACACGTGGCAGCCCGCGACCGGCAACTGGTCGGCCGGCAACTTGCCGCTGCAGCCGCTCGCGACGTGGCAGCAGATCCGCGCGGTGCGGATTGCCATCGTCACGCGCAGCGACCAGTACGAAATGCAACCCGTTACGACGGGGCCGCTGCAGATGTTCTGCACGACGGACCCGTGCGCGGTTTCGATGACGCTCGACGCCGACGCCCAGCACTACCGCTACAAGGTGCTGGAAACGACGATCCCGTTCCGCAACGCGCTGTGGAACGCGCCATGAGGGCCAACCCGTCTTTCCGCCATCGCTCGCGCGGCATCGTGCTGTTCGTCGCGCTGCTCGTGATGGTCGCGCTGTCGATCGCGGGCGTCGCGCTGTTGCGCTCGACCGACGCGGCGACGGCCGTCACCGGCAATCTCGTGCTGAAGCAGGCGGCGAACCTCGCGGTCGATCGCGGCATCGAGCGCGCGGTGCACGCGCTGTGGGAAGCGGCGCCGATCCTCGACCGCACGAGGCACGCACCCCAGCAGAATTTCTATGCCTGCGTTCGCGACCCTGCGGGTGCCTGCATGGCCGCGAACGGCACCGTGCCGAAGATTCCGGACCTGCTGCTCGGGGCGAACGGATGCTCGTCCTCGAGCCTCGCGAGCGGCCTCATCGCCAACGACGACGCGGGCAATCGTAGCTGCTACGTGATCGAACGGATGTGCCTCGCTCCCGGCCCCGCCATTCGCAGCAACTGCAACCTGGCCACCGGCGCGCTCGGCGCCGATCCCGGCACCGAGCACTACATCGGGCTGATTCGACCCGGCGATGCGTACTACCGCGTCACCGTTCGGGTCGAAGGCCCGCGCAACACGGTGACCTACGCGCAGGCCGTACTGAAGTAGACCGCTTTCGCCGTAACCCGCGTTTTTAGGAGCGTCTCATGATTGCCGCCCGTCCGAACGCATGCACGCGCATGCTCGCCGCGACTCTCGCTGCTGCGGTCGCCTTGCAGCCGCTGGTCGTGCACGCGGCCACCATTCTGGAGACGCTCGCCGAGGTCCCGATCCAGGGTCTGAATCCGGTCAAGCCGAACATCATGTTCACGATGGACGACTCGGGAAGCATGGGTTGGGACTTCCTGCCGGACTACGTCGCCTGGGTCGCCTCCGGCATCGCGCACTGCCGCGATGGGATCCAGTGCGGGGGTGCAACGTCGCAGCCCGGCGGCGGATACACGTTCAGCCAATACGATCCGCCCGTGCGCAGCGCCGCCTACAACTTCGCCTATTACGATCCCACCGCCGCGTATCGCGCCGGCAAGAAGTCCGACGGCACCGATCTGCCGTGCGAGGGCTCGGACGCGACGTGCGGGGCGCCGTGGACGGCCGTTTACGCGAACGGCTTCGCCAATTATCCGGGCAGCAACAACGGCGCGACGATCGATCTCACGACCGCTTATCCCGATTCCGTCTGGTGCATAAATTCGAGCACGACCACGGTGGAGAAGCAGACGGCCGACTCGAACGGCTCGGTCTGCCGCCGTAACGGCCGGCCGTACAGCGCCGTGACGGTAAGCGGCAATACGACGCCGGCGATCAGCGCCGGCTACAACTACCCGAACGCCTCGGCCAGCTGCGTCGGCAGCGAGAAGTGCAAGTTCATCTACGAGTTCCCGCTCAACGGCAGCCCGTATTACTACACGATCTCCAAGGTGCAGTTCTGCTCGAGCAAGGACGCCGCCGGATGGGGAACGACACCCTGCACGACCCAGTGGGATCCGACGACGTACAAATACGTGCGCTACGGCACGGGCGCCGCGACCTTCGATCCGCAGGCGTTCACCCGCGTCGACATCAAGCCGTCGGGATTCCTCGTCAACGGGGCGTCGGCGGCCAACCCCAACGGGCGCACGTACGCGCAGGAGATGGCGAACTTCGCGAGCTGGTATGCGTTCTACCGCACGCGGATCCTGTCGATGAAAGCCGCATCCGGGATCGCGTTCTCGGCGCTCGACCAGAACTCGCGCGTCGGATTCCACACGCTGTGGGAGAACGCCACGCTGTTCACGAACGTCAAGGACTTCACCGCCGCCAACAAGCAGACGTGGTTCACGAACGCCTACAAGGTCGCGCCGAGCGGCGGCACGCCGCTGCCGGATGCGATGTGGCGCATCGGCGAGCTCTTCGCCGGCAATCTCGCCGGTAGCGGGTTGAGCGGCGCCACCGATCCGCTCGATCCAGTGACGGGCAAGTGCCAGCCCAACTTTCATCTCTTGTCGACCGACGGCTACTGGAACAGCGCGCTGTCGTACACTTCGCGCGGCGACAATGACCTGACGGTGCCGTCGCTCTCGAACCTTCCGGGCGCGACCGGCTTCACGCCGGGGCAGAGCTTCCCGCGCCCGTACGTCGAATCGTCGCCGGCGACGAGCAACAGCCTCGCCGACCTTGCGATGTACTACTGGATTCGCGACCTGCGTCCGAGCATCGCCGACAAGGTGAAGGACTCGAGCGCGCCGTGGCAGCACGTCAGCACCTATGGCCTGTCGATTGGCGCGCGCGGGACGATCGACTATCCGAACGGGATCAACGCCGTGTCATCCGGCACCGCCACCTGGCCGGCGGCGACGGGATCGGGCGGGCCCGAAGCGATCGACGACCTGTGGCACGCGTCGATCAACAGCCGCGGCAAATTCTTCAACGCGAGCAACGCGCAGCAACTGGCGGAAAGCATCGTCGCGGCGCTCGCCGACTTCACGGACCAGTCGGGCACCGGCACCGCCGTCGGCATGGGCGGCGCGCAATTGAGCGTGACGAACCAGTACGCGTACAAGACGAGCTACGAGACGGGCCTGTGGGGCGACGTCAAGAAATACGCAATCGACATCGGCACCGGCGTGCTGCCGCTCGACGCCAACGGCAACCCCGCGAACCCGCCGCTGTGGTCGGCGGCGAGGGAGCTCGACGCGCAGGCGGCCGTGAGCGGTGCCGTTAACGGCTGGGACACGCAGCGCCGCATCGTAACGATCAACGACTCGACGGGGTCGGTGGTGCCGTTCCGGCTCTCCAATCTTTCGGCAACGCAGCAATCGTCGCTGACGGCCGGCTGGAGCATCGCCGCGGTGCAGCCGACGGCGCAGCAGGTGCTGAATTACCTGCGCGGCGACAAGTCGAACGAGGGCATCAACACCGCGAGCTTACGCACGCGCTCCCACATACTCGGCGACATCGTGTATTCCGGCGCGGTACCCGTCGGCGCGCCGAGCGGCCCCTACGCGGATACGGGAGCAGCGGGCTCGCCGAACCCCGGTTACAACGCCTTCAAGAGCGCCAAGGCGCTCCGCACGCCGATGGTTTACGTCGGCAGCAACGACGGCATGATGCACGCGTTCGTCGACAACACACCCAATGGCGGCAAGGAGGCGTGGGCGTATATTCCGAAGGTGCTGTTCGGTGGCGGCGATCCCAACGATACGGCGCACACCACTTCGGCGGCATTCCAGTTGGGAGCGCTCGCGTACCGGCGCGGCGGCATTCCGCTCTACGCGCACAAGTTCTACGTCAATGCGACCGCGCGCGTCTGGGACGTCGACTTCGCCTACACGAACTCCGCGACTCAGCCCGCTACCGGCAACGACTGGCGGACGATGCTCGTCGGCGGGCTCGGCGCCGGGGGCCGCTCCGTGTACGCGCTGGATGTCACGAATCCGGTCGCGCCGCCGCCGCCGTTCGTGTCGACCGACACCGAAACGACGTCCGCGTCGAAAGTGCTGTGGGAGTTCACCGACGCGAACCTCGGGTACGTCTATGACGCACCCACGCTCGTCAAGACGAGTGCCTACGGCTGGGTCATTCTCGTCGCATCGGGCTACAACAACCCGGGGGGCAGGGGCTATCTCTACGTCCTCAACCCGAACGCGCCGACGCGCGCCGGGCAGCTCCTGAAGAAGATCCCGCTGCCGAACGACGCCGGCACCGACGCGGACCCGACGGATCTCTCGACGATCCGCGCGTTCACCGCGAGCCGGCAGAACCCGTACGTGCTGCAGGCGTACGGCGGCGACATCAGGGGCAACGTCTGGCGCTTCGATCTCTCGAGCTCCGACGCGAACCAGTGGAAGGCGGAGAAGATCGCGACACTCAAGGACGCCACCGGCAAGCGCCAGCCCATCACGACCGGCGTACGCATCGAGATCGACCAGAACAACAACGTCGACCGTTACATCTTCGTCGGAACGGGCAAGCTGCTCGACCAGCAGGACCTCGTCGACACGTCGGTGATCAACAGCTTCTACGTGATCCGCGACGGCACGTGGACCGTGCCGGAGCCGGCGCCCACCGTTCCGTACTCGCGTACGAACCTGACGGCGGTCAACGGATCGACCATCGCCGGCATCGGAGCCGCGCCCATCGGCCGTGGCTGGTACCAGGACGGCACCGACGGCAGCCTAAAGATCAACTCCGATGTGTACGCCGACGTCAACGTCGCCGTGTACGGCTTCTCGAAGCCGTCGGACGATCCGTGCCTCGGCGTGCTTTCTTCCAAGCTGTATGCCCGCGACCTGACGACGGGCAATTCGTTGCTCATCGGCAGCAGCGGCAGCATCGTGGCGAACGTCGACATCGTGGGCGGCATCGCCGGCGTGGCGCTGATCCAGGCCGACTCGGCGTCGAGCTCGGCGCCGCCGCCCGTCCTGGTCCAGGTGACGACGATGAACGGCCAGGTCGAGAGCGTTCCGGTGAGCCTGGCCGGTGCCGTCACGCAGAAGCATCGCGTGACATGGGGATTGGTCAGTCCTTAAGGCATGTGTGGTCAGTCCCTAAGGGACGTTTGGTCAGTCCCTAAGGAATGTGTGGTCAGTCCCTAAGGGACGTGTGGTCAGTCCCTAAGGGACGTGGTGAGTCCCTGCGCGTCACGGGGCGAGCGGTGACGCGAACCGCTCGTCGACGTCGATCCGGTAGCCGTTCGCCAGCCGGTTGGTGGCATTGGCGAGCGCGACGACGGCAATGAGCTCGTCGAACATCGCCGGCGTCATGCCTTTCGCACGGGCGGCCGCCGTGTGCGAGTGGATGCAGTACTCGCAGTTGTTCGTCACGCTTACGGCGATGTAGACGAGCTCCTTGACCAGCGGATCGAGCACGCCGGGTCCCATCGTTGCCTTCACGTTCGCCCAGGTGCGCGCAAGCAGCGGCGGGTCGTGCGCCAGCGCTTTCCAGAAGTTGTTGATGTAATCGGTCTTGCGCGTCGCGCGGATGTCGTCGTAGACCGCACGCACCGCTTTGTCCGCGGCTTCGTACTCGATCAGCGGAACCAGTGCCATCGCTCCTCCTGTTGCGGCGTGTCGACGCCAGCGTCGTGGCTGCCAGCTACTGCGGCGCACCGTTGACGCGAGACGGTCCCCATGCGCCCAGTGTAACGAGTGCCGCCGTGCTCGCCTCATCGGCCAGATACCGGGGCGCGTCGTCGCCGGGGACCGGCCTGTCGAGCAGCGAGGGCATCACGGCGAGAAGGCCCGCGCGCGTTTCCGGGTCCGCAACGGCCGCGTCCAGCGCGGCGCAATCGGCCCACACCGGGACACCCGCTGCGGTCGCCAGGTAGACGCGGCCGGTCGCCTGCTCGGCGAAGGTCACTTGCGGGAAATGCTCGAGGCACTGCTTCAGGAAGCCGGCGTTGCGCTCAGGGCGCAGGATCTCCTTGTCGCGATACAGCTCATCGGGTGACCTTGCGTCGACGTTCACCCGACGATAGCGCTCGACGTCGAGCATGCAGCGGACGTCGAGCACGTTCAACGCCCGGTTCGAGCCGAAACCGACGGTGCGAGGCCGCTCCCCGGCACGCACGCTGTTGTCGAGGAGCTCGAACTGCACGCGCTTGTCGTCGCGCTTCGCCCACGTGAAGAGGAGTCCCGGCATTCCGGAATACGCGACGACGCCGTGCGCGAGCGTGTCGTCCACCGCCTTGTAGCGGCCGACCTCGAGCCCGCGCTTCCATGCCCGCTCGACCAGCATTTCGGGCGGCGTGATCATGAAGAACAGGTAGACGTCGTGCCCGAAGCGCGTCAGCAGGTTGCTGCCGGCCTCGTCCGATTCGGGCGCGAAACTGTCGAAGCGGAAGCGGTCGATCAAGAGATGCGTCATGTCGCCGCGTTCCGCCTTGCGCGCCATGTAGGCGTCGAGCTTGTGGTCGATGATCTGCAGCTCCTCGCCGGTGAACGGCCCGCCGTATTTGTACGCGGCGCCGAGCGTCACGTAATCGAGCAGCTGCTTGCGCCAGATATCCGGGCTGATGATTGCGAATTCGCTCCACTTGACGCCGATGTCCGCCGCGAGCTGTCGCTGGCGCGGGCGCAGCGTGCTCTTTCCCGACGCCGACGCGCCTTTCGTGTTGAAGACGACGGGCAGCTCCTGTCGCGGCAGCAGCACGAAAGCTTCGGCGCGCACTGCCCGGGCTATGAGCGGCTCCAACTCTCGACCGACGAACTCGGTGCCGTACGCATTGCACGCGAGGTCGAGCGCAAGCCCGGCGATGGTCTCGCGGCTTCCCCATATCCTGCCGTGGCGCACGAACAGGGCGGACGCGACGCGCGCGAGAGCGCGACACGCCGCCGTCCGCACTTCGTCGCTCGCCGTACGCGCCGCCGCCTCCCATGCAGCGATGGCCGCGCTTTCCGCGTCGATGCCCGCTTCGGCGCTTGGCTCCGCCTCCCGCGGCCGCTGGAACAGCGCGCGCAGCCGACCCGTGGCGCTCGTCGCCGCCGCCTTCTCTTGCGCGGGGGGATAGAGCAGTGCCAATTCCTTCTCGATTGCGGCTGCGAGACCGCGGCGGAGCGCTTCATAGGCCGCGTTGATCGCCTCCTGCTGCGGCGTGATGTAGCTCGCGAGGATCGTCGATACCGTGCGCCGGAAGTTGATCCCGAGGTCCTCGAGCTTCGCGCCGTCCGGAATGGAGAAATCGGCCGTGACGCGGACCAGGAGCTCGTGCAGCGCGAGCCGTTGCGGCCGGAAGGCGACGAGCTCGCTCACGGGCAGCCCCGTCAAGTCGTGCAGCTCCTCCGCCTGCGTGAGCGAGGTGTACACGTTCTCCGGACGGTGGATCGTCGCGAGATGCCGTATCTCGCGCGGGATCCGCGAAAGGACGCCGGGATGCCAGTGGTCGAATTCCACGGCGACGGCATCGCCGGCTGGGAGCGCCGCCTTTTCCACATCCGGCGCGCCGGCCGCCATTACGGCCCTTCTCGCGTCCGCGGCACCGGCGCGCGGGCCTTCATTGCGGGGGCTTGACGCCGTCCTTGCTGACCTGGATCCGGGGCGCAGTGAGCGTGCCGTCGGGCTGCGCCTGCGCGCTCACGAACACATATTGCCCGACGACGAGATCCGCGCGGGTGCCGGGAACCGCGCGCACGATTGCCGCTTCGGGAGGCACGACCACCTTCTTGGCGCCATCCTTGTACGTGAGCAGGATCTCGCGCTTGCCCGTCGCCTGCACCTCGCCGACCTTCGCGTTCGTCATCGTGGACCCCGGCGTCAGGTCCCACGGCGTGTGCCCCTCCGCGGCGGTCGGCGGCAGGTAGTGGACTTCGACGGCCACAAGCGTGCCGTCCGGCCCGGGATTAGCGGTCGTGCCCACGTAATCCCCGGGCTTGATGTCCTCGAAGCGCGCGGCTTTGGCGACGGCCACGGTCGCGTCCGGCGGGAGCACGAGCGTCAAGTCGCGGCCATCGCGCGACTTGACCGACAGCGTGTCGGCGCTGACCGCGGTGATCGTGCCGCGCACGCGCACTGCGCTCTGGGCTTGGGCGAGCGGCACGGCGAGCACGAGCGCGACAATTCCGCATGCGGAGATCCACTGTTTCGACGTCATGTTCGATCCTTTCGAAAACGAGCCGCGACGGGCGGCCGATTGAGTGATCAACACCTTCGGCCTGCGCATTCTTCCCGATCGGGAAATTGTACGGTCCTGTCCCAGGGTTTTGGGGACCGGCGCGCGGTCGCCGGTGCGCAGCCGATTCATTGACATTCAAATGCTTTAGATGTCAAATAATTCGGTGAACATCGTCTGCATCGGCGGCGGGCCGGCCGGCCTGTATCTCGGGATCCTGATGAAAAAGAAGGACCCGCGACACGAGGTCGTCGTGATCGAGCGCAACCGCCCGTACGACACGTTCGGCTGGGGCGTTGTGTTCTCCGACCAGACGCTCGGCAACCTCGTCGCGGCCGACGAGCCGACGGCGAAGACGATTCTCCGCGCCTTCAATCACTGGGACGACATCGACGTCTTCTTCAAGGGTCGCCGGATCACCTCCGGCGGCCACGGGTTTTGTGGAATCGGCCGCAAGCGGCTGCTCAACATCCTGCAGGCGCGCTGCGAGGAACTCGGCGTCGAGCTCGTGTTCGAGTCGAATGTGACCGACGACCGCGCGGTCGCCGCGCAGTATGGCGCCGACCTCCTGGTCGCCTGCGACGGCGTCAACAGCGGCGTGCGCACGCGCTACAGCGACATGTTTCGACCGGACATCGACGTTCGGCGGTGCCGCTTTGTCTGGCTCGGCACGAAGAAGCGCTTCGACGCGTTCACGTTCGCGTTCGAGAAGACGGAGCATGGCTGGTTCCAGGCCCATATCTACCAGTTCGACGGCGACACCTCGACGTTCATCGTCGAGACGCCCGAGGAAGTCTGGCGCAGCGCGGGACTCGACCGGATGAGCCAGGAGGAGGGCATCCGCTTCTGCGAGCGGCTGTTCGCCTCCCAGCTCGAAGGCCATCCGCTGCTCTCGAACGCGACGCACCTGCGCGGCTCCGCGATCTGGATCCGCTTCCCCCGAATCGTCTGTGCGCGGTGGGTGCACCGCATCGACGTGGAGGGGCGTGAGGTGCCGATCGTGCTGATGGGCGATGCCGCGCACACCGCCCACTATTCGATCGGCTCTGGCACGAAGCTCGCGCTGGAGGATGCGATCGAGCTCGCACGATGCTTTTCGACGCGCGGCAGCGAGGGCATGGACCGCGTGCTGTCGGTGTACGAGGAGCTGCGCTCGACGGAAGTGCTCAAGATACAGAGTGCCGCGCGAAACTCCATGGAATGGTTCGAGAACGTCGATCGCTACACGAGCCTCGAAGCCGAGCAGTTCGCGTACTCGATGCTGACGCGCAGCCAGCGCATTCCACACGAGAACCTGAGGCTGCGCGACGCGGGCTACGTCGCCGGCTACGAACGCTTCGTTGCGGAGCACGCATTTGCGCAGGCCGGCGTGCCAATGCCTCCGGCGATTTTGCGTGGCAGCCGGCCGATTCCGCCGATGCTGACGCCGTTTCGCGCCCGCGGCGTGGTGCTCAAGAACCGGATCGTCGTTTCGCCGATGGCGCAGTACTCGGCGGTCGACGGAATTCCCGGCGACTATCACCTCGTGCATCTGGGCGCCCGGGCGATGGGCGGCGCGGGAATGGTCTGCGCGGAAATGACGTGCACGTCGCCGGACGCGCGGATCACGCCGGGCTGCACCGGCTTGTGGAACGACGCGCAGCGCGATGCGTGGCGGCGGATCGTCGATTTCGTCCACGCCGAAACGGACGCCAAGATCGCAATGCAGCTCGGCCACGCCGGCGCCAAGGGCTCGACATGCGTGCCATGGTCGGGGAGGGGCGCGGACTACCCGCTGCCGAGCGGCAACTGGCCGCTCGTCGCAGCGAGCGCGGAACAGTATCTTCGCGGCGTGTCGCAAACGGCGCGGGCCGCAACCCGCGACGATCTCGCGCGGATCAAGGCGGACTTCGTCGCCGCGGCACGGCGCGCAGCCGAAGCGGGTTTCGACTGGCTCGAGCTCCATTGCGCGCACGGCTACCTGCTGTCGTCGTTCATCTCGCCGCTCACCAACCG
>Ga0207691_10000719_pt1 | contig 32701 bp, 29 predicted proteins | sample KBSM13metaG_FD_184327 | JGI IMG/M metagenome (GOLD analysis project Ga0207691, IMG submission 184327) | Miscanthus rhizosphere microbial communities from Kellogg Biological Station, Michigan, USA - KBS M1-3 metaG (SPAdes) (version 2) | ecosystem: Host-associated > Plants > Roots > Rhizosphere >...
CTTCGGAGCGTTTTCCTTTTCCGCCCAGGCCTCTTCGATCGTATCGACAAATGCCCACGCTTGTTCGACTTCGTCGCGACGCGCAAAGAGAGTCGCATCGCCCGCCATCGCGTCGAGCAGCAGGCGTTCATAAGCCTCGGGACTCGCTTTGCCGAACGACGTCCCGTAATGAAAATCCATCTTCACCGATTCGATTCGGAAGCTGGTGCCAGGAACTTTCGCCTGCATCCGGAGCGAGATGCCTTCATCCGGCTGAATTCGAATCACGAGAACGTTTTGTTCAATCGCTTGTGACTCACGATTGAATAGCACCGAGGGCGCTTTTTTGAAATGGATCGAAATTTCCGTTCCGGATTTCGGCAAGCGTTTGCCAACGCGGACGTAAATTGGCACCTCCGACCAGCGCCAGTTATCCACCAGCATGCGGAGCGCAACGAATGTCTCAGTCTGCGATTTCGGATCGACGCCCTTCTCCTCCCGATAAGCAGTGACGGGTTGGCCGTTGATAGCTCCGGCTGCGTATTGCCCCCGGACAACAAACGTCCCGACTTCGTCCTGGCTGAAGGGTCGCAGCGAGCGCACCACCTTCACTTTTTCATCGCGAATACTGTCGGCTCCGAGATCAGTCGGCGGCTCCATCCCGACGAGGCAGAACAATTGCAGGAGATGATTCTGGACCATGTCGCGCAACGCGCCGGCCCCCTCGTAGTAACCAGCGCGATTTTCCACGCCTAACGTTTCCGCGGCCGTAATCTGAACGTGATCGATGTAACGCGTGTTCCAGAGCGGTTCGAAGATCGCGTTCGCGAAACGCAGGACCAAAATGTTCTGGGCGGTTTCTTTCCCGAGGAAATGATCGATTCGATAGGTTTGATCTTCCTTGAACGAGCGCTGCACGATTTGATTGAGATGCCGCGCTGATGCGAGATCGGTTCCGAACGGTTTCTCCAAAATGACGCGGGCCCAGCTTCCTTCCCGCGCTTTGTTCAACCCAGCCTTGTTCAGATTTTCAACAATCGTTTCGAACTGTTCCGGCGAGGCAGCGAAGTAAAAGAGGCGATTGCCACGCGTGCCGCTTTCCTGGTCGAGGCGGTCCAGACGCTCGGCGAGCTTCCGATAACCCTCCTCATCGGCGAACTCGCTTTGGTGATAGAAGAGGGACTGGGCAAAGTGCTGCCAAACTTCATCACGCACCGTTTGCCGGGAAAAATTCCGCGTCGCTTCCGCCATTTCAGCGCGAAACTCCTCATCCGTTTTCGGCCGGCGCGCGAAACCAATCACCGCCACTGCGGGCGGCATCTCTCCATCGGCAGCAATATTGTAGAGCGCGGGAATGAGCTTGCGATGGGTGAGATCGCCGGTGGCGCCGAAGATCACGATCGCGCAGGGCTGCGGAACGGCTTTGCTGGAGAGTCCTTCGCGAAGTGGATTGGGTAATTGCTTGTCGCTCATGATTCGGGCGGTTTTGGAAGAGCTGGACAGCTTAGGCTGACTCGGGCGCCGAGCATAAAGAAAATTTGGTTGGGAAACTGCGTCCTCGCGCAGCCTGCGCTCGTTAGGCTAGACTCGTTAGGCGGGTTTCAAACGCGTTACCAATCGCGGTTCGCATGTCGGACCGAAACACTGGATCTGTGCGCCGCAATGAAACATCTCACACACCAAAACAGTCGGGCACAGGAACTATTCCTTGTGCGTAAAAAACAAACAACCAAATCGCGCCTTCTGCGCCAAACCTGCGTCGCCCTGGCGTCGCTGACACTGGGCATCGCGGCCTTCGCGCCGCGCATCGCTTCAGCTGCAGCGTCTGATGGATGCGACGGCGGCGGATTCTCCCTCCTCGGGCTGACCGGCGACCAAAAGAAGACCCTCGTTCCGGCCGCCAGCCTGCCTTCCACTTTTCTCGTGAAGGGCAAGTATGTGGAGTTCACGGTCGATGCGGCGAGCTTCGGTTTATACAACTGGACGCTGACTGGCGTCGCGAACCCTCTCGATCTTACCGGCGGCAAACGCACCGTCGTGTTTTCGAGCAAGCTGCCCGATCATCGCGGGTTGGTGCTGACAGGCGACCTCGAGGTCGACAGCACTGACGAAGGGCTCGTCATCACTAGGAGCGGTCCCGGTTTGACCATGAAGATCCAGGCCAAAGACTGCGCCAATGGCGGCGTCTTCCAGGTCGAAGTAGAGCGAGATGATCTCACTGCCACGACCTTCACGCATACCCTGGCGGATGACGTCTTCTACTATGACAACCCGAACGTTCGCGATCTGCTCGGCGAAAATCTCCCTTGCTCTGGTGTGCTGCCAGACGGCACTCAAGTCGTCTGCAAAGGTGCCAATCCTGACGGCACTGTGACAGTCACCGCGCGAGTGAACTTTGGGAACGACTTCTCCGCCAAGTTCGTCGGACGCGACAGCGCGCAAATGGCGACCCGGCTCACGACTGGTTGCCCTAACGACATTCCGAATCCTTTCCATCCTGGATTACAGGATCACTGCGGCGGCGTTTCACAATGGAGCGTCTCCAGCGGTGGCCGCATGGGCCAGGTGATGGGCGAAGATGCAACCGAGATCGCGCCGGCCGCGACTGCTTGCATCAAGAATTGCACTGCGCAAAACCAGGTGAATGGCAAGGCCGTTGTGGTTGGTTTCCCATTCCCAGTTCCGGCTGAGGTTCGCCTCCAGCCGCGGACGAGCACTCCTGGCACCGGCGTCCTGAGCGCGGTCACGCTCTCAGCCATTTCGGTGACCGATCCTACGACCGTTCAAGGTATTGCCACACTCAATGGAACCGCGCCCACCGCGGGCGTTATTGCTAATCTCACCAGCAGCAATCCCACCGTGGCGAGCGTGCCAGCGAGCGTTGTGATTCCAGCCGGAGCGACTTCGGCTCAGTTCTCGGTCGCTACGACTGCGGTTACCTTACCGACATCAGTTACGCTGAGCGCAAACGCAGCTGGTCTGACCAAGACCGCTGTGCTGGCCGTAAATCCGCCAGGGACCCAGGTTAACGATACCGTCGCGGTGCAAAGGGCTGAATACACGACCAGCAAAAAGAACCTGCGTGTCGAAGCCACCAGCAGCAACAAAACTGTCACCATGACGGTGTCCAACACCTCGACAGGTGCCGTTCTCGGAACGTTGACGAACAAAGGCGGCGGCAAATATGAAGCCAACCTTTCGGTCGCGACGAATCCGGTGAGCATCACGGTCAAGAGCAGCGGCGGCGGCAGCGCCGTTCGTGCAGTGACGGTCAAGTAATTCACACACGCCTTCGTCCGGAGAGTGCGGCTTCGGCCGCGCTCTTCGGGGCGAAGTGTTGATTGAGGCGGAACGCTACTTCAAGCGTTCCGCCTTTTTTCGTTCGTAATTATCCGCCGCTCTCATTCGTCATCGCGATTCGGCGAAGCGCGAAGAGGGAACTCACAATTGCACCAGGTAATTTCTTACTGTCTGGGAGCGCGGACTGTGGACGGGAGTTCTCCGTCTACGCGAGTCGGGATGACAAATGAAGAGCGCGAGGCTTTCGATCAGCCCGGCAATGAAAACCTGCGCGTCAGTTGTTGCACCTGTTGCCGGACCATTGCGATTGCCCGTTCGTCCTCTCGTCCGGCGAGCGCTTCCGCAAGGAGATCTGCGATCTCGAGCATTTCCTCTTCCTTCATGCCGCGCGTGGTCACGGCGGGTGTGCCGAGCCGAATGCCGCCCGGTTTGAAAATCGGGTAAGTATCAAACGGAATTGCGTTCTTGTTCACAGTGATGCCAGCGCGATCGAGCACTTCTTGCGCGACTTTGCCGTTGATCTCTTTTGGTCGTAGATCCACCAACATCAGGTGATTATCGGTTCCGCCCGAGACGATGCGGAAGCCATGTTTTGCCACGCCGGCGGCTAGCGCCTTGGCGTTAAGGACGACTTGGTGCTGGTACTGGCGGAAGGCCGGCTGAAGCGCCTCGTGAAAACAAACCGCCTTCGCCGCGATCACGTGCATAAGTGGGCCGCCTTGAACACCCGGGAACACCATCGAGTCGATCGCTTTCGCAAATTTCTCCTGGCAAAGCACAATCCCGCCGCGCGGACCGCGCATGCTTTTGTGCGTCGTCGTCGTCACAAAATGCGCGTGCGGCACCGGACTGGGATGTTCGCCGCCCGCGACGAGCCCCGCAATGTGCGCCATGTCGATGAAAAGGAGGGCGTCAACCGAATCGGCAATCTGCCGCAACCGGGGGAAATCAAGGAAGCGCGGATAAGCCGACGCGCCGGCAGTGATCATCGCCGGTCGCACTTCTTGCGCCTGTTTGGCGAGCCCGTCGTAATCGATCTGTTCGGTTTTTTCGTCAACGCCGTAGTGGGTGACTTGATAAAGTTTGCCCGAGAAGTTCGCCGGATGACCGTGAGTGAGATGACCGCCGTGGGCGAGATTCATCGTCAGGATCCGGTCCCCGGGTTTTATGGCGGCGAAATAAACCGCCATGTTGGCCTGGGCGCCGCTGTGCGGCTGCACGTTGACGTGTTCCGCGCCAAAAATCCTGAGTGCGCGATCGATCGCGAGCTGCTCGACTACATCGACATTTTCGCAACCACCGTACCAGCGTTTCCCCGGGTAACCTTCGGCGTACTTATTCGTTAGGCACGAGCCTTGTGCGGCCATGACCGCGCCGCTGGTGAAGTTTTCTGAAGCGATCAACTCGATGTTTTCGCGCTGCCGCCGTTCTTCCGTGGCGATCGCGTCGAAAATTTCCGGGTCGACCTGACGGAGGTCGTTGCCTGACGATGGATTGGTGCGGCCGGCGCCGGTTTCGGAGTCGAGAGGGTGAGGCATATTTGGAATGATGGGTCGCGAAGTCGGGGTGGCGCGCCCGGCGTGGGGGACCGCGAGTTCGGTTTGTTCTACGAAGGCCAGGACGCTCGGTAAAGCTTTTTCAATGCAGTCAGCGCATTCCTCATAAACGTTGCGTCCCAATCCAATCGGATCGGGCAGATCTCTCCAACAAGTCGCGCCCGGCTGTTCGAATTCACGCAGGAGGTATGTCTTCTCTGCGCTTTGCGGGAAGAGCAGGTGGATCGTCTCGAGATGCGAGCCGGTCATGCCAAAAATGTGCGTCGCCCAATCGACCAGCGTCGCGGTGAGCGGTTGACTGCGAAAACCTGAAAGATCCACCCCGCGCGAGCGACAAACTTCGACCCCATGCACGCTCGGGGGCTGTCCACGCACCGCATGCACACCCGCAGCGTCAGCCACGATATCCTTGCGATTGCCGACGAGACGGCGGAAAAGTCCCAAAGCCATGGGGCTGCGGCAAATGTTGCCTGTACAGACAAAGAGAACGTTTTTCACGGTGCGAAGGCGAGGCCTCGCCAAAGTAAAATCAAACTCGGTCAAGTCAACGCAATGACCTCTTTTAGCCTAACGACGCCAGCCTACCCATGAGGTCCGCGTGGAAATCACTTCGTCACAAGTTGGAATGGCTTGGTCTGCGCCTGCTTGCGGCCATCATCCCGAAACTTCCGCGCCCGTTCGTAGTCCAATTTGGGAGAACCGCTGGGTCGATCGCAGCGTATCTCGACTGGCCGGGACGCCGGGTCGCGCTGAGCAATCTCTCAGCTGCGTTTGGCGATCGATTCTCAGCCGCGGAACGCGCGCGAATCACCCGCCGATCCTATGAACAATTTGCCGGCACCATGATCGATCTGCTTTGGAGTCCGCGCGTGACCGCGAAGAATTACCGAAGGCTGATCGATTTTGTTGGCTGGGATGAATTTGCGCGCACGGTGGGTCCGACTGGGCCGTGCATTATTGCCACCTGCCACTACGGCAACTTTGAATGGTTTAGTCTGGCCGCTGGTTATGCCGGGCTGCGTGGAACGATCATTTCCCAGGAATTCAAGAATTCGCGTCTCGATCCGATTTTCAACCAGCTCCGCCAGCAATCGGGTCATCAGATGGTGCCGCGCGAGGGCGCAATCGTGAAGCTGTACAAGACGTTACGGCGGGGAGGTTCGGTTGCGATTCTCGTCGACCTGACTCTCCATCCGCGTCAGCCAACCGTGGCGATCGATTGTTTTGGAATGAAGATGTCGGTCACCTTCGCCCATGCCTGGCTCCATCGCCGGACCGGTTTGCCGATTGTGCCGGTGCATCAGGAACCGTTGCCCGGCGGCCGTTGCCGGGTCGTTTTTCACCCGAAACTCGAGATCCCGCCCGACGCGACAGACCAGCAGATTGCCCAACTCTGCTGGGATCAGTTCGAGCCGATCGTCAGGCGTGATCCGGCGCCGTGGCTCTGGATGTACAAGTATTGGCGTTACCGCCCGACTGATGCGTCGCGAGATTATCCATTTTACGCCGAAACCCGACCGCGCTTCGATGAGCTCCTGACGGAGCCGTTGTAGGGCGCTTCTTTCGACGCGGCGATGTGCGACTGCCAACCGTGGTGGGTTGCGTCCCCGGTTGACAAGCCAACCACCATGCGCTCTCCAGTTGGGAAATATGCGCCTCATTTTCCGTCTCTTCTTTCTCGTTCCACTGGTTGGGCTTGTTGTGCTAACGAGCTGCACAACCATGCCGACCACCTCGACAACGGGTGCTTATCACGTTGTCGCGAAAAAGCCGAAAGATCCTTCGAAGGTCCGCGTCGATCTCTCGATTTCGAAGCAGAACGTTTATGTCATGGAAGGGGATCGTTGCCTGATGGCGGCAGCCGTTTCGGTCGGCTTGCCTAACAAACCCACGCCGAAGGGTCATTTCACCATCTACAACAAGATCGAGCACAAACGTTCGGGTTCTTATGGCTATCGAGTGCAGGGAGATCGGGTGGTCCCGGCCGATGCGGGTGCAAACGTTCCCGGAAGATATGTTGGCTATCCGATGGGTTACTGGTGCGAATTTGCCCCGGCCTACGGTTTCCACCAGGGCTTTGTCCATCCCTATCCGCGCACCCATGGCTGCGTTCGTTTGCACGGTGAAGCGGCGCCGAAGTTTTTCGCCCTCGTCCGCAACGGGACGCCAGTGAACATCGCCAACACCCAGCCTGAAGATGATACGATCGGACCAAGCGTCCGCCGGGTCGACGATTCAAAAGCACCGGACCCAGACCCGCGCGCCATGATCACATCTGCAGGCTTCCAGGAGCCGACCGGTCCGTTGCTCGAAGAATAGAAATGTGGGAGGGGCCTTTGCGCCCCGATCTCGTAAAGTTCTGCTAGCAATGGGGCAATCGCGACACTAAGGCCGCTCCCGCATTAGCGCCGACTAACGAGTTGCGGCTGCCACCGCCTGCGGCGACATTAGCGGGTGAGCGCGAACCTCATTTCCAGCGGCACAACCGCGCGCAACAAGGTCAACCTCCGCACGCCGGAGGTGATGTCAGCTGTCCAGGAGCAGGTCGAGTCGCATTATCGCAGTGATATTGTCGATCAAGTCCGCCGGCAGGGCGGTATTATCTCGGTCGGCGATCTGACCGTGCGATTGGCGAAGCAATTTGGTTTTTGTTATGGGGTCGAGCGCGCCATCGATCTTGCGTATGCCGCGCGCAAGGTTTTTAAGGATCGCCGCTTATTTATTGTCGGCGAAATCATTCACAACCCGGAGGTAAACGAGCAGATCTCGTCGTTAGGCATCAAGAATCTGACCGGACACAATAAACAGGCCGACATTTCGGAATTACAGCCCGACGACGTTGTGATTCTTCCCGCCTTTGGAACGGAGCTCTCGATTTTGCAGCAGATCAAGGATCGCGGTTGCCAGATTGTCGATACGACCTGCGGTGACGTCATGAGTGTTTGGAAACGTGTGCGCAAGTACGCGAGCGAATCCGCCACCTCCATCATCCACGGCAAAGCGGAACACGAAGAAACCAAGGCCACTAGTTCTCGCGCGCTCGGCGATGGGAAGGGGCATTATCTGGTCGTGCTGACGCTGGCTGATACCGATTACGTTTGCGATTACATTCGGAACGGCGGCGACAAGCAGGCCTTCCTGGACAAATTCCGCGGCGCCTATTCTCCAGGCTTCGATCCCGACATTCATCTGCGCACGATCGGTGTGGCCAATCAAACCACCATGCTCCGCGGCGAGACTGAGGAAGTGCAGCGTCGCATTCAAAAAGCGATCCTCGATCGCGACGGCGCCGAAGCGGCCGCTAAGAATTTTCGTTTCTTCGACACCATTTGCGGCGCAACCCAGGAACGGCAGGACGCCCTGCGCGAGTTGCTCGACGTTCCGATGAATTTGTTGCTCGTCGTGGGTGGATATAACAGTTCTAACACTTCGCACCTCGCCGAAATGGGAGAAGAAAAGTTGCCGACCTATTTCGTCCTCAACGCCAGCCGACTGATTTCCGAAAAGGAAATCCGGCATTACGATCTGCATCAGCGTCAGGAAATTGTCGCGCGTGATTGGCTGCCTCAGGGCAAAATCGTCGTAGGCATCACCGCAGGCGCTTCCTGCCCGAACAATCTGATCGAAGAGACACTTATCCGCTTGTTTCAGCTACGCGGAATTGGTGTCGATCAGTTATCCGCTGCGGCCTAACGATTGCGCCGTCGGTTCGCGTGATTACAGGGACTAAGCGGCGCTCTTTCATCCGTCCTGCGGCCCTGGCCGATGCGAGCGAAATCGCGCGACTCGCGGGCCAGCTCGGTTATCCCGCCGAGGCGAAGGAAATCTCTAACCGCCTCGAATCGCTGCTTGGCCGACCAAACCATTTCATCGCTGTAGCCGCCGCCGGTGAAACCGAAAGGGATCTTCTTGGCTGGATCGCCGCGGAAGAGCGCGAACTTCTCGTCGCTACGCCACAAGTCGAGATCATGGGTCTCGTCGTCGATCACGCCGCGCGGGGCGGGGGAGTAGGTCAGGGGCTCGTCACCGCTGTCGAACGCTGGGCAAAAACTCGTCAATCAAGGCATGTGGTAGTACGCAGCAATGTCGTGCGCACCGAATCTCATCCTTTTTACGAGCGGCTGGGATATTCCCGGCTAAAGAGCCAGCACGTTTACTTAAAGGAATTTCGGTCGTTCTAGCTATTCCTTTCATGGGTTTATTTCTTTTCATCATGCTTCTCCGGAAGACGTGGGCATAAGTTTTATATTCATTGCGTTTTCCGTGAGCCGATTAGGGCATAACGACGTGAGAAGTTGTCTATTAGGGATAATCGTCGGCTCGATCCCTGATTGGGATGTAGCGAAAACCAAGAAGACCTCGTCCGACTAGGTCTGACCTAGTGAGTCTATTGCCCCGCGCGTAAGGTCGGCCGAGTTACGATAGCCAAGCTTCAGCTTGATATGCGCGCAATGCGCTTCGACGGTCTTACGACTAATACCAAGTTCTCACGCGATCTCGCCAATACCGTGACGCGAGGCAATCGAGGCCTGCACGCTGCTATCGTAGCCCGCCGTATCTGTTTACTGCAATTTGATTAACCCGCGCCGCCCGAATAGGACACCAGAAGGGAGCCAGGCGTTGTAGCGCAAGTTCCAGCTTGCGAGGTTCAAAAAAGGATTTGTCGCGGTTGACCGCTTATTGCATTGGGGAGCAGCAATCCCACTCCCTTGGCCATCAGAATATCGTTAGCTGGACGCGCTACGACGGTGAGTGCCGCCGCCCCTGCCGGGGCGGATTCGTTTTTTTGTTCATTCTAACCAGTGGTTCGCACCACCGGCTATCCGCCGGCGACCTTCCAGGTCCGAGACCGAGTCGCCTGTTCCCGCGCAAATGCCGGCTGCGCTTCGATTCTATTTTGAATGCGTGCGATTTGGAAAGGCAGTATCAGCTTCGGACTCGTTAACATCCCGATCGCTTTGTATCCGGCAACACGGCGCGAGGAGTTAAAATTTCGCCTTCTGCGTGAGAGCGATTTGAGCCCGGTGAATTACAAGCGTGTTGCCGAGAAAGATGGCAAAGAGGTTCCGTGGGATAAGATCGTAAAAGGCTACGAATACGAGAAAGGGAGATTCGTTGTCCTAAGCGAGAAAGATTTTCAGCGCGTCGATCTCGAGGCAACGCAAACGGTCGATATCACCGACTTTGTGGAGCTCGCAGAAATTGACCCAATGTATTTCTACAAGCCGTATTTTCTCGAGCCGCAAAAAGGGGGCGACAAAGCGTATGTACTCCTGCGCGAAACTCTCGAGAAAACCGGCAAGGTTGGGATTGCAAAAGTCATCATCAAGACGCGCCAATATCTCGCCGGAGTAAAGCCGCTGAAGCACGCCCTTGTCCTCGAGCTGATGCACTTCGCCGAGGAGTTGGCCGACGCTGAGAAGCTTAACCTGCCGAAGAAATCTGCTGAGCCGGGCAAGCGCGAGATCGATATGGCCAAGACACTTGTGGAGACCATGAGCACCAAATGGGATCCGACGAAATACAAGGACGAGTATCGTGACGCGTTGATGGAAGTGATCGAAGAAAAAGTCGAATCGGGCGGTAAAGAAATCGAAACGAAACCGCGACCCAAGCAACCATCCTCGAAAGTAATCGATCTGGTCGCCGTGCTGCAGGAAAGCCTGGCTCAGTCGGGCGGCGGCAAGAAAAAGCACCCCGCAAAAAAAAGGAAACACGTCACTGCGAAGAAAGCCGCTTGATTCTCCCGATCGGCGGATCGTTAGGCGATTTCTGCGAGCGCGGCCGCAACTGCGCCCGGGAGCTGGTGTGGTCCGTCGCCGCCTATACGCGCATCGATCGCCTCCAACTGCCGTATCAAATCAATCACATCACGTCGCGCCAACGGCCCGCCGGCTGCGTCGCAGAAATGCGTGCGACAACCGAATGGTCGATCAGCGTAGATCAAGCACCGGCCCGATCGCTCATCGAGCATGGGACAGGCGCCGTCCGCCTTTGAAGGAAGTTTGGTGCGGCCGGTGGCGCGCCAGGCGCGCGCCGCGACCAGTGCTTCGCCCTTCGTTAGGTAAGGGGTCAGTCCTGTGAGCTTGAACTGACAGCATTCGGTCCGCCGGATGCATTGTCGCTCGACGGGGCGTGTCGCCAGTTCGGCGTAGATCTGCTGCACTTCACCAAGCGCCTCGGTCGCAGATTCATCCGACAATCGCGCGTTTCGATTCCTTGTTGGCATCGCAATTGGCAAGATGCTGCCCTACCGCTCTGCTGCAAATTTCTTGACGCACCTCGATTCTCTCGGTAAGACCGGCCCCGCCATGATAAACAAATGTTCCCCCAAGGGGTTCGTCGTGGGTTGCGCTCTGCTCGCAACTCTTCTCATCTTATCCACGTCCGCCTTTGCCGCCACCGCCTGTGTCTGGCGGGTGACCAACGCGCCTGCTCCCTTCTACCTCGTCGGGACGATCCACGCGCTCAGCGGCAAGGATTATCCGCTACCCAAGCCATACACGGAGGCAATACACAATTCACAGCAGTTCTATTTCGAAATCTCCCCGCATGACCCAGACGACAAGTTTGGGAAGTTATTCGAGGCTGCGGCTGTCTATCCCAAAGGGGGTGACATTCGAAAACACATCCATCCCCAGACCTGGGCTTTTTTGGAGAAGAGATTCAGGGAATCCAATGCTCTCAGGCAGTGGCATTTTGGCGAGCACTACATTGAGGGCCCGCAAGAATTACGACCTTGGGCGATTGCCTATATGGTCTGGGGTATCCGTGGCTACAGCAATATCTCCGGGCAATATGGAGTCGACAACCATATTAGCTATGAGGCGAGACGAGCGGGGAAGGCGTGCGGCGGGTTGGAGTCGTACGAGGCGCACGTCGATGTCTTGCGCGGCATGGCCGATATCGACGCCGAGCTGATTCTGCTTGATGCCTTGGTGCGCGGAGACCAGCGGCGGGACGATTATAATGCGATGCGAGCGGCTTGGAGACGTGGCGATATCGGGGCGATGCTGGCGGAAGACAGTCGCCAGCGCAAACTGAACCCGGGAGCGGAAATGCGCCTTCTGGATTATCGCAATCTGCGCTGGATTCCGAAGATCGAGGCCTTAATCAAAAGCGGAGTTCCCACCTCAATCGTCGTCGGAACGGGACATTTTTGCGGTACAAATAGCGTGATCGATCTTCTCGAGAAAAAGGGCTACAAAATCGAACAGCTGTAGCTCGCGTCGGGCAGATCAAGGGAAAAAATCGCCCTCCGAAAAAATTATTTCATGCCATTAACAAATTATGCTTGCCAAACGCAACCGGTTCCGTGTAAGCATTAGATGTTCTGGGGGGAACAGCCGCCCTTCATGCTCTTCGAGCGTGGGGGGCGGTACTTCCTCGGAGACCCCCAAGACCCCGATCGCCCGCGTTGCTCGCAGGCGCAATTGCCGATAAAGAATCGTCTTCGGCATAACGCTTGCCGGAGGTTTCGAATCGCGACGCACGCTCCACGCTTGTCGCAAGAGGAGAACCAGCCCCGCTGATCTCGATTACTTCCTCACTGCAATCACGTGCGCCTGGGTTTTCCCGGTGATGTCCCTCGGGCCAAACCGCTGGGTGAGCGCGTCGGAGGCGGCGATAGTCGCGTCGCTGAGAAGTGAAGGATCACGCGCCTCGATCTCGCTTCGCAGTGGCGTGCCCTGACAGTAAGCCATCGCTGCCGACCGGGCCCATAAGGTATGGCTCTGTTTCGCCACGGTCGTGAACTCTGGCGTCGCGGTGAAACCGCCGGCGACAAGATCATGCTCGATCATGTCACGGGACCAGTATCCATGTGGAATACGCGCGTGATAATGCGGGGGATCATTGGGAAAGAACGCTTCCAGTGCCGATGTCACGGTATGGGCAAACTCATTCTTCTCGATTCTGTCCCAGACGTTGAAAAGAAAAAGACCGCCTGGGCGAAGGACTCGTCGCACTTCTGCGAACGCTCTTGGTTTGTCCGGAAAAAACATGACCCCGAACTGACAAAGAACTGCGTCGAATGTCCCGTCGGGGAAGGGCAGCGCGACGACGTCTGCCTGCCGCCATTCCACCGGTCGCCTGGTCCCGACTGACTTGGCTTGCTCAACCATGCCTTCATTCAGGTCTGTCGCGACGATCGTTACGTTTTCCGACAAGGCGGATGCCAACGCGCGAGTTACCACCCCGGTGCCGGCGGCAACCTCAAGGACATGGGAAAGACTTTCTTGCGGCAGCCGGCTGACCAAATCCGCCGCATAAGGTTCGAAAACCATCGGCACAAAATATTTTTCATAGAGCTTCGGGATTGAGCCGTCGAAAATAATATCTCTGTCCAGATTGCTCATAGGATTTGGTGCTTCAAAATCTTTCTCATTGCCAGCGCGAAATCTGTTGGTAAGTCGAACCGATGGCAAGGCTTGCCTTTTGCCAGATGTATTGTTAGGTAACAAGCGGAAAGTGAGGATTGGTTCGCTTCGGATGGAGCGGGCCGAAAAGAAAATGAAAACACTCGTTGCTCTCTGCGCAGTAATCGGTGCAGCTTTTTTCCTGGGTAGCTGCGCTGACCAAGGCACCCATGCTACGGCCAACAACACGCAGGCTTCACACGGCCTAATTTACCCTGGTTCCGTCGCCCCGGTCTACGGTGGCCCCGCCCCTGGTCCTGTCAGGCAGCGGACCGAACCATAGTTACTTCGGCTCCCGGCCAGTAACTCATATCGGCTAGCATCATGGCGTGCCCGCAAGCGGCGCGTTAGCCTAGGCGCTTTTGTGTTGGGTCACAATTTCGTAACTGTTCTGTTACGGAAAAGTTGCGAAGCGCTGCTCATCGCCGTCTCAGCGTGCCCATAACTTTCGACAAAAAACCTGGTCGGGATCATCATTTTGGAGACACAACTGTAGGACATTTATCCTACCCTTTCGGACATTAGACATAAGAGGTAAGCACTTACTTCGCCCGTTTCCGCATAGGCCGAACTGCTTCGTGCCCGCAACCGGCGCGCTGAGCGGTCTTTACTTTTGCCGCCACAGCGGTCGTGTCAGGCAGGTTGGCCCGCCTCCTCCTTTGACGCTGATTTCCTTTCCTGCGTATTCGTAGACCGTGGCTCCGGCGACTTCGAGTCTCGCATGAGTAACCGGATTACCTGCGATCATTACGCAACGACGAGGCGCAAGCGCGAGCACATTTGCTCCCATGCTTTCGAATTCCTCATCCGGCACCTCGACCAGCTGCATCCCTCGGCTGATTAGCAATTGGCGAAAGGGGACAGGCATGAGCGGCGAATAGACCACCGCCAGATCTCGATCTACCGGACTGAGGATCGACATAAGATGAAAAACGTCGCTGACGCCGCGCCAATGGGGCAGCGGCACAATTACAAAATCCTCCACGCTGTCTCCGAGAAAGGAGCGCAATTGCTCGATGCCCTCCGCGTTGGTTCGGTAGCCGTGTCCGATTGCAATCGTACGTTCGTCGAGCCAGGCGACGTCGCCACCTTCCAGGCGTCCGGGCGATTGAATTGTGCCAAGGATTTCGCAACCGGAGGCGCGCAAGGCAGCTTCCATTGCGGCTGGCTCACCTTCACGCTGCGGCTTGCCCATGTTACAAAGAATGACGCCGCGGTCGCAGACCACCGCTGCGTCTCGAACATAGATTGAATCCATTCCGACTCCGTGCGCCTTGGGGAGAACGTGAAGTTCGCAGCCGGTCTTGCGCAGAAGTTCGAGAAACGCGTCGTATTCCGCAATCGCTTGGGCAAAATCTGGCGCGGCGGTGTAGTTCAAGTCTTGCCACTGCGCGGCGATGGCTGCTGGTTCTTGAAAAGCATCCCGGGCATGCTTGACGACGAGTTTCTTAATCGTTCCAAATTCGGACTGACTAGTCATATTGCAGGCACCCGTCGATAAGATCAGGGCTGTCTTGGTGTCACCCAGCCGATCGGACCGCGGTAACTTCGCGTAGTATGAAGCCCCAGCCTTTCGATATCCGCCTCATATTCGCGCCGCTTGATCCAAAGCTTTAATTCATTATCAAAAAGGGCTAACTCACAATCGTAGCAACCCGGAATTTCATCGGCATACCCGGCATAAGTCACAACACGGGTGCCAATCGGCATGTTTCCCAACTCCGCGGCCACATAACTGTTGTATTTTTTGAACAGAAAGGGAGAAAGAGGGACAGTAACGTCGATCTTATTGCCGCGGGTCATATTTTCCTCGAAAGGGTTGTAGAGATAAAAGGCATCATAATCACGAAAAGTGAGGTCGAGGAGGTTGCCGTGAATAATGTTTAAGCCCCGCAAGTGCATTCTCTCCGCCGCGTTTCTAGCCGCAATAACCAATTCCTCGCGTTGTTCCACTCCGGTGAAAATACCCTGCGTGAGCGACGCGCCGACCAGGCAGAACTTACCCGGCCCACAGCCCACATCCAAAACGCGCGTGCCAGGCGAGGTCACCAACAGTCTCGCCGCCTCTACAGCAACGCGGACCGGCGTCCAATGAAGTCCCGAAAGCTCTCGAATTCGGGCCGGGTAGATCTGGTCGAATTTTTCGTTTTCGACGGACCGCAGATCGGATTCAACCAGATTCGCATCCATCTGATAAAGTGTCGCAGCTTGGTTCGAACTGGAAGCGAGAAAAGATACTGCGCAACGCGGGTCGACTATTTTGCGGCTGAAATTTTGTTGTATCGGCTCAGGTCGATCTGTAGTTTGCGCATGAATCGCCCGCGTCCAGCAAGCGTTGTTCGGGCCGGGCCCAACCTAGGAAGGCTATCCCAATGAGCGACACATATGTTCCAATGATCAGTTCCGGCTCGGCCGGTCCACTCGGCGTCCTCCATCTCCCGCGCCTCTGGCAGAAAGTTTCCCTCGAATCGCAAGGCAAGCTCGCACCCGGCTATCCCGGGATCGGCCGAGGCTATGATGCAATGACATGCGCGGCCCTCGGGCTCGATGAGAAAGCTGTCCAGGATTATATCGCGGAAAAGAAGCCAACCTATCCGCAGTTCGAAAGTTGGGTGAAGCAGAACGCGAAGTCGCTGAACAAAGAGGCGGTGGATAAACACAACGCAGCGGTGCGTGGTTATATCCATGATGATGAGACGCGTCGCGATATCCTGGGGGCGTGTGGCATTTCCGACGACGCAGCTGCGCCGAAAGACGCGGTAAACCTGAACAATCTGGACGACTGGTACGGATTTCACCAGGCGGTCCTGAAATAAGCCGCGATTAAAGAGCAGGGGACGGGGAGGTCAGTAATCTCCGCCTCTTCCTTGTACGCCATGCCTGCTTTCCGTAAAACGATCGAGACCTTTGTTGCCGGGGCAAGAACTCTCCCGCAGCAGTACCTCATTTCGCCTCAGGTTTTCGTCGAAGAACAAGCGAAGATTTTTACGCGGCAATGGATCTGCGTTGGGCATCAGAGTCAGATCGCCAAGTCGGGTGATTTTTTCGTTCAAGTGGTCGGGGGCGAAAGTCTGATCATCGTGCGGGATCGAGCTGGCAAGATTCACGGCTTTTACAATGTCTGCCGACACCGCGGGACGCGGTTGTGTGAAGAGGCAAGCGGACGCTTCGGCGCGATTCAATGCCCTTACCATGCCTGGACTTATGCGCTCGATGGCCGCCTGACCGGAGCGCCGCACATGGATGAGGCTTCGGGATTCGATAAGGCGGATTACTCGTTGTATCCGGTGAACCTGGCGTTGTGGGAGGGTTTTATCTTCGTTAGTCTGGCAGATACTCCGAAGCCGCTGGCGGAGGTGTTTGCTCCTTTGGCCGGTCGATTCGCTCACTGGAATCTGCCGCAGCTGCGTTCGGCTCGGAGGATCGATTATGATGTGCAGGCGAACTGGAAGCTGATTTTTGAGAACTATTCCGAGTGCTATCACTGTCCGGGCGTGCATCCGATGCTGTCGAAGATCTCGCCTTTCGATTCCTCCGAGAATGATCTCTCGGAAGGGCCGTTCTTGGGCGGCTTTATGTCAATTGCGCAGGGCAAGAGCCTGACCATGAGTGGTAACGCCTGCGCCCTGCCGGTCGGGAACATTAAGGGCGAAGATCACGCTCGCGTTTTCTATTACTCTATCTTTCCTAACATGCTTCTCAGCATGCATCCGGAATATGTGATGGTGCATCAACTCTGGCCACAATCACCGGGACGAACACTGATTCAATGTGATTGGTTCTTCCATCCGGAGGCATTTGAGCGCGCCGATTTTCGGCCTGAAGACGCGATCGAGTTTTGGGACATGACTAACAAACAGGATTGGCACGTGTGCGAGCTGAGCCAGAAGGGGATTGCGTCGCGCGCCTACCAGCCGGGACCGTATTCACCCCGGGAAAGTATCCCCGCGGCCTGGGATCGAGAATATCTGCGGCACATGTAGCCGTCGCCCTGTGGCGACGTGAGAGTGATTGTGCTGGCTGAACGAGTGCCCACGCTTCGCACAGCGAAGCGGCTACAATGGTGCCGCCGAAGCGCCTACCCGCCAGCCATCGCTCCGATGATAAAGAATGGTTCGCTGCCAGTGGCAATCGCGTCGGGTAACGCCGCATCAGGCAGTTCGTGTGAAAAATCTTCGCCACAACAAAAGAAGCGAACGAGCGGGCGGCGTCGCTGCGTCGTCTGATCTCGCACCGTCCCGCGCAGCACCGGATAGGTTGCCTCCAGAGCGTCGAGCACAGTGCGTTGCGTGACCGGTTGGGCGACCTCGAGTTTCACTTCATCGTCAACCTTCGCCAGGGTCCGGAGATGGACCGGAAGCACGACTCGGATCATGGCAACGTTTGAGCTTCGACAGAAAGAACCGCAGGGAGATCGCGAACAATCGCATTCCACGTGTCGCCGGCATCAGCCGAGCCGTAAACCTGCCCACCCGTCGTTCCGAAATAAACGCCGCATTTATCAAGCGAGTCGACTGCCATGGCGTCGCGCAGCACGTTCACGTAGCAATCGCTTTGCGGAAGCCCTTTCGTGAGGGCTTCCCATTCGTTGCCGCCGCTTCGACTGCGATAGACACGCAGTTTTCCATCGGGTGGAAAGTGTTCGGAGTCACTCTTGATCGGAACGACGTAGATCGTTTCCGGTTCATGGGCGTGCACGTCGATCGGGAATCCAAAGTCGGAAGGCAGATTTCCGCTCACTTCGTTCCATGAATCGCCGGCATTATCGCTTCGCATGACGTCCCAATGTTTTTGCATGAAGAGCACGCCGGGTCGCGAGGAATGCATGGCGATGCGATGCACGCAATGGCCCACTTCCGCAGTCGGATCGGGCAGCTCGAATTGAGATTTCAATCCTTGGTTAATCGGACTCCACGTTGTCCCGCCGTCATCGGTGCGGAATGCCCCGGCCGCTGAAATCGCGACAAACATGCGCTGAGCGTTCGTCGGATCGAGCACGATCGTGTGCAAACACATGCCGCCCGCGCCGGGCTGCCAGAGTTTGCCTTTGGCGTCGCGCAATCCGGATAACTCATGCCAGGTTGTCCCGCCGTCGGTGCTACGGAAAAGTGCGGCGTCTTCTGCGCCCGCATAAACCGTCTCGGCCTCGGTCAAGGACGGTTCAAAATGCCAGATGCGTTTGAATTCCCACGGATGCTGGGTTCCATCGTACCACTGGTGCGTCCCGGGCACACCGTCGTAGAGGAAATCTTTTCCGACGGCTTCCCAAGTCTCGCCGCCGTCATCCGATCGCTGCACCTGTTGCCCGAACCAACCGCTGCTTTGCGATGCATAGATTCGGTTTGGATTCACCGGCGATCCTTTCAGATGATAAATTTCCCAGCCTGCAAAATGTGGACCGCTGACCTTCCATTCGGCGCGCTTTCCATCCGAGGTCAGGATGAAAGCGCCTTTGCGTGTGCCGACGAGTAATCGTAGAGCGCTCATTGCTCTACTCCTACCGCTGACGGCGGTTCATGTGCAAACGAATTGCTCGTCAATAGAGCCGGAGAAATTCGCGCGCGGTCCCGCTGAGGAGAAATGTTTTTTCTTCAATGGAGAGATCGGCCATCGACTCAATCAACGCGCCCGGATGTGCTTCGCCTAACGGAAAGGGATAATCCGACCCGAGTGCGACGCGCTGGACACCGAAAAGGCGGCAAAGGAACCGGATTGCTTCGGGATCATGGACCAGCGAATCGACATAAAAACGCGCCGGTTGTTGATCCCCACGCTCGTCAACTCGCGCCAGGTAATTGCGTGGGCTGATTTGGTTATCGATCGCAACCAGATCAGGTCGAACATTAAAACCGTGTTCGATCCGGCCAACAGTGATCGGGAAGGCGCCACCGCCATGCGCGAAAGCGACACGCAGATCGGGAAAGCGCTCGAAGACCCCGCCGAACATCATCGAGCAAATGGCGAGCGACGTTTCCGCCGGCATACCGACCAGCCAGGGCAACCAATACTTCGGCATCCGTTCTTTTCCCACCATGTCCCACGGATGGACAAAGATTGCGGCACTCAATTGCTGCGCCGCGTTCCATACCAGGTCGAGCGATTTGTCGTCGAGATTGCGGGGCGCACTACCGAGGTGCGTATTCGCGTCGACATGCGATCCGATTTCCGCGCCACGCAGACCGAGTTCGTTAACGCAGCGCTCTAGCTCAGCGGCTGCGAGGTCCGGGTCTTGCAGCGGGATTGTTCCCAGACCGGCGAAACGCGTCGGATGCGCGCGCACGACCTCAGCAATGTGGTCGTTAAGGCGGCGCGAAAGGTCCAGTGCATCGGCCGGTTTCGCCCAGTAGCTGAACATCACCGGAACAGTCGAGAGCACCTGAATGGTGACCTCGGTTCGATCGCATTCCTCGATCCGGCGGGCCGGATCCCAAGTGTTATCGCCGACCTCGCGAAAGAAGCGGTCGCCGATCATCATCCGCGCGCAGCACGGCCGATAATGCTCCATCCTAACGAATCCGCCGTAGCCGTACTTCGCGTCCAGGTCGGGCCATTCGCGCGGCAGGATGTGGGTGTGTAGATCGATCTTCACAAGAAAAGTGACGAGTGATTAGTGAAAGGTGACGAGTTCAATCGGCGAGTTGTCTGGTCACTCGTCACTTGTCACACGTCACTGTTGTTAGAATGGTTTCGTCGGCTCCGGTTGCGGGACTTTCGTGCCGCACTTCTTGCAGGTACGGCGCGCGTCGTCGTTCCAGAAATCCAGCATCGCTTGGCTGAAATGCTTCACGATGTCGCCGCAATCGAAGTCGATGTCTTCGACCAGCGCGCCGCAGTTCTCACAGTAGAAAATGACATGCTCATGCTCACCGGGAGGACGGCGGCGCTCGACTACCACTCCGAGCGTATCGGGCGGCCGCACCGGTGCGTGCGGAACATTTGGCGGAATGAAGAAGGTCTCGCCTTCACGCACCGGGTAATCCACGATTTTTTCGCCCTCGCGGATCCGCACCTTGATGTCGCCTTTGAGTTGATAAAAGTACTCTTCCGAATCGACCAGGTGGAAATCGTTCCGTGCGTTTGGCCCCTTGATCACCATCACGAAAAAATCGCGTCCGTCGTAGAGGTACTGATTGCTCACCGGCGGCTTAAATCCGTCACGGTGCTCTTCGATCCAGTTACCGAGGTTTGTTGCCGGCTTCACTTTTGTTTCCATAAATTTCTCTTTCCTCTAAACCTCTCGCGCGGCGCGCTCAACCCTTTCGTCAGCTTGGCCACTCTCACGCTTGCCGTCATACCAGAGCGCGAGCTTGTCGCGGGTGCGAACCGCGGAGGGGCCGCTTAGACAAACAAACAAAAACTGCGCGAAGACAGAGCCGGGCGAATGCATGCGCAATTTGCGGGCGGAGGTAACGATCGGTTCACGCAGGATTTTGAAACGTCCGAGGTTCTTGAGCGCGACGCTAAAATAAACTTCTTCCCCGGCAAAGTATTGCTCGTCAAAGCCGCCGACCGTTTCGAATGACGTGTGACGGGTGAACAGGAACGCGCCGGCACCCAGCCTTCCGATGGCAAAGTAAATTGCAGAGAAAGCGCGAAGGGCAATTTTACCCCACCACGGCAGTGGCTGGTCCATTGCCACGTGCGCACTCCCTCCGCTGCAACCCTCCGCCAGCGCCTCCAGGGCCTTCGTCACATGGCCCGGCGCGATGTGCGTATCGGCGTCGACGAAGAAAAGAAATTCACCGCGCGCCGCGCGCGCGCCGGCGTTGCGGGCCGCTGCTATTTGGCGACGATTTATGCTGACAACGCGAGCCCCGGCTTGGCGAGCGATCGCATCAGTCGCATCGTTTGAGGCGTCATCCACCACGATGATTTCGTACGTTTCTCGGGCAGTGCCAGCCGCGCTTCGGATTGCTCGCAATGTTTCTGGCAGCTCATGTTCTTCGTTATGGGCGGGGATAACGAACGACAAACTGGGCGCGGTCGCCGAAAAAAGGCTTTCGAGAGTTTGAAGAACGAAGTTGTAGCCGTCCGCCCATTGGCTGCCGCGCGGACCGGCGACATTGAGAGTCTGAATATTGTTTTCTCTGACGAACTCTTGAAGTTCTTGCGCCGCATTCGTAGGCGAAAGAGCGCTCGCATCGATGACAAGGGACGGTTTGTTTTGTTCCGCGCATGATTCGGCCGTAGCCAGCGTTCCACCCTGGAGTGAGCCGGGATGGAAGATCACTGTTCCATCCGCGTCCTGAACGTTCCGCACGGTTCGTTCCAGATAGCCGGCACCCGGCAATTCGTCGACTGGGAGATAGGCCGGGATGACTCCATTTTCGTCGTGACGTCCGTTCGGGCACCATCCGCCGCAGTCTATGCCTAACGAGAGTGCGGCATCGAGCGCAGCGCGATCAACTCCGGTTTGCCCTCCGGAAATGATTCTCATCCGCCGGCTTGCCGTGCCTTTTCATCGAGCGCGAGATAGTCGTTCCGCGGAGGACTGAAGGTGTCGATTACGGTTGTGTCTTCGATGGTTTCGACGCCGTGCGGAACGTTACTCGCGAGATAAAACGCATCACCCGCTCGTAATTCGTGCGGCACCCCCGCGACAATGAGTTTCATTCGCCCTTTGATGACATGCGCGATCTGCTCCTGAGAATGGGAGTGCTCAGGCATTCGACTACCGGCGACAAGCTCCGCCCGCATTTGATACATGGTGGCGCCCGCTATGATCGTGCGCCGCTTGATGCCCGGGCAAATCTCGATCCAAGGATTTTCTTTTTCGCTCACGCTCAAATCATCGCGGATTTTTGGGGCGCGGCAAACGTCGAGGGATGATCCGCCTCAGGCGGATGTCGTCCGTGTTTCTGGCTTCGATGGATCGCTAATTGGAATTAGAAACACGGACGGGACAGCGCCCGTCCCTCCAGTCGATACGCCTAACGACGGCACCTATCTGTTTGCTTTGCGAATCGCTTCCGTCCAATCTCGCGCCATGCCCGAACTTCAGCCGCCGCCACCGCTTCCGAAATCGCAGCCCTTTTTCAAGCGCAACAGCACGGTCATCAAACTGTTCGGAGTCGGCGCGCTGATTCTCGTTCTGCTGATTCCGCTCGCCATGATTCAGGGAGTTTTGAGCGATCGACTGGAGCGACGAAACGAAGCGGTCAGCGAGATCACCGATTCTTGGGGCAAGGACCAAAACATCATTGGCCCGGTTTTGGGTGTGCCGTTTCAATACAAATTCAAATCCGTCAAAGACACGACAATGCCCGACGGCCATGTAGAGCGACGCGAGGTGGAGGAGATGTTAGTCGCCAACGCCTTCTTCCTTCCGGAATCGCTCCAAATCTCGAGTGACGCGCAAACCCAGACATTGCACCGCGGGATTTATGACGCGGCGGTTTTTCGCGCGCAGGTGAAGATGTCTGGAAAATTTGCTCCGCCCGACTTTGGCGCTCTCAAAATTGACCTCAAGGATGTGCAATGGAAGGACGCTTTCGTGACAATCGCGGTCAGCGATTTGCGCGGCACCCGAGAGGGGCTGGTGCTGGATTGGAATGGCGCGAAACATTCGCTCCAACCAGGTTCGCAACTGCCCGGTTACACCACCGGCGCGACCGCCTTGCTTACGAGCGATCAACCAATGGACAAGCCCGCGGAATTTTCCATCGCGCTCGATGTGAATGGGAGCGGCGGAATTTTCTTTGCGCCATTCGGGGTGCAGAACGACGCCGGCCTGAAATCGAACTGGCCGGATCCGGGATTTCGTGGCGCGTTTCTGCCAGCGGAGCGCTCGGTCCGCGCCGATGGATTCGACGCGAAATGGAAGGTTTCCTATTACGGCCGCGATTATCCGCAGGCGTGGACGAGCATCGGCGGCAATCAGCGCTTCAATGAGAAAACGGTTTCCGCCTCGCTCTTCGGCGCGCAATTCCTTTCGATTCTGGATGCCTATCGCTTTGTCGAACGGTCGATCAAGTACGGCGTGCTTTTTCTTGTCCTCGTTTTCACAACATTCTTTCTCTTTGAGGTGACGGCGCGGCAGAAGATCCATCCGTTTCAATACCTGATGGTGGGCGCGGCCTTGTGCCTCTTCTATTTGCTTCTCCTCTCGATCTCGGAGTTTGTCGGCTTCGGTCTCGCCTACTTGATCGCGACGGTTGCTTCGACCCTGCTCATCACCTGGTATTGTAATTTCTTCCTCGGCGGCGGGATGCGGACTTTGATGATCGGGGCAGGATTAGCCGGCGTTTATACCTTCCTCTACATCACTTTGCGGCAGCAGGATTATGCGCTTTTGATGGGCGCGATTGGCCTTTTCGTCCTGCTTGCGGTCGTCATGTATGTCACGCGCAAAGTGGATTGGTATGCGCGGGATGTAAGTTGAATTTCATCACCGCGATGGATCGGACGGAGCCCCCGGCCAGCCTAACGAGTCCGGTAATACGAGGCACGATTGTTGCGTTCATCGTGCTCTTTTTTGCCATCACGAACATCCCCTGGACGCTGGACGATTACGACCAGGCGAAACAGGCGTACACCTCATTCGAAATGGTGGGGCAGGGGCATTGGCTTTACCAGCACACGCCTAACGAGGGCGTTGCGACCAAGCCGCCGCTGGTGGGTTGGATTTCGGCGGCGCTCTTTGAAGGGACTCGCTGGTGGGATGGAGCGTGGCGCCTTCCGTCGTTTTTCGCCGCGCTCATTCTTCTTCTGCTGATCGGACGCGAAGCGAGCGCGGCTTACGGCAGCGCGGGTGGTCTGATCGCGCTGAGTGCTTTCGGCCTCAATCTGCTCGCGCCACGTCTCGCCACCCTGGTGCGAACAGATATGCCGCTCGCTCTCGCCAGTTTTCTGGTCGGTTGGCAAATCTGGCGCCACATCCGCCTCGCCCAACCGTGGACCACACGCGACCGAACGATCGCTTTTGTTCTTCTTTCGTGTGCGATGATGATCAAGGGGCCGATTATCTACGCCTTTATTTTGCCCGGGTTGATTGCCTATCAGATAGCGCGCCGGTGGACCGGTGCTCCAAGTGCGTGGAGCGGGCTCTGGCCGTGGTTGCTCTCTCTCGCCGTATTCCTGGCCTGGGCGATCGGAGGAATTCGTGGGCAACCCGGATTTTACGACAGCGTGGTGATACGGGAGTTTGCGGGCCGGTTTACGGAGACGATTCACAAGCCGCAGCCGCCTTACTTTTACCTTCCGCATCTCCTCCATAAATTTGCTCCCTGGAGTTTATTGTTGATCGGCTTCGGTTTGTTTTTTTGGAGGCGTCGAGGCCGCATCATGCGCCCGGAAACGCTCTGGCTTGTCTGCTGGAGCATCGGGGCGTTGGTCATCATGTCGGTCATTCCATCGAAGCGGGTCGACCGGATTTTTCCGGTGGTGCCACCGCTTTGCTTATTGTTAGGCGCGCAAGTCGCTGCGCTCGGAGAAATCGAGCGCTGGCGGGCGAGGACACGTCCGTGGCTGGCGGCTGCACTGCTGTTTGCCGTGTTCTTCACGGGCGGGTACGTGGCCTGGAAGATTAGTCAGGCACGGGCGGCGCGGAGTGATGCACTGGTGCAATTTTCGAAGCGAGTTCGCGCCGAAGCCGAAAAATATCACTGGCGTTACGAAGTCGTAGGTGGACGCGAGGAGGGAATGCTTCTCTACTTGCGGCGCCCTCATTTCGTGAAACCTGAAGATGCGCTGCGGGCGTGGCAGGCCGGTCAGCTCGACGCTCTGGTTGCTCGCAACCAGCCATTCCGAGACTGGCGCGGGCTGCTTCCGGATGCGCAACTCTTGTTCATCTCCGAAAAGTCCGACGAGCTCGGTCAATACTCGCTCTTTGCGCGCAGCGGGACACAGGTGCGCTAGCGGCCCAAGCGCCGGCAAAAGTGCGCTCGACATCTCATTCCCAGCCGATACGCTCCCTGAGCATTTTGCCTAACGAGTTTCATGGAATTTCCCAAAGCAGAGATCGAAACCCTTTGGTGTCCCTGGCGGGTAGAGTATTTTGAACTCAAGGATCGCAATCCGAACTTCCTCTCCGACGCCGCCCAGGCGAGCGACGATGCCGCGCACCTTGTCATTACCCGGCGGAAAAATGTCTTTCTGATGATGAACCGTTATCCCTATGCGGTGGGCCATCTCATGGTCGTGCCTTATCGCAAGATTTCGGAAATGTCGTCGTTAGGCGAGAACGAGGTGCTTGAGCTCTGGGCCCTGGCGGTGCACGCGCAGAAGCTGCTGCGGATTGCAGTCAAAGCGCAGGGGTTCAACCTCGGACTCAATCTCGGAATCGCGGCCGGCGCGGGGGTGGCCGATCATTTGCATCTGCACATTGTTCCACGCTGGACAGGCGATAACAATTTCATGCCGGTTCTCGCTAAGACACGCTTGCTCTCGGACGGGCTGCAGGCGCTTTACGAGAAGCTGATCGCGGCCCAAAACCTGCAGCCGACCTAACCTTATGGCGAACAATCCCACATGGATCGAACCCCCGCCGGAAACGAAAGGTGGTCTTGGTTGTGTCGGCAAAGGCTGCCTCCTCTTTGTCGCGCTCGGTCTGATCGTGACCCTACTGATCGGACTTGGAAGCTACTGGTTCGTCGGGCACGAAGTCGTCGCTTCGCAGCCGGTGCAGATCCCGGTAGAGGAGCTTTCTCACGATGAGTTGAGTGACCTTAATCACCGCATCGAACAATTCCGCACGACTCCCCCAACTCCTCCAACTCCGCAGCCCACGGCCGCGCCAAGTGTGGCCAACGAAACTCCGACGCCTGTCCCCAGCGTTCCGGCTGAATCGGAAAGGCAGCTGACTGTGAGTGCGTCCGAAGTTAATGGTGTGATCGCAGCTAATAAGAAGGCACGCGGTCACGCTTATGTCAGCCTGAGCGGAAATACGGCTACAGTGCAAATTAGTATACCGACGGACAAAGTTCCTGGACTGCCGCCCGGCTATTTGAACGGAAGTTTCAATATCACCACAGACGGGCCTACTCCCATCTCGGCGTTGAAGGTCTCCAAGATTGAGGCAAACGGATATTCGGTCCCGTCAGACATCACGTCGTGGAGCTATCGCGGTCAATCGATAATGGGTTATGCTGTGCAGGCGGTTGCGCCTTACAAAGTTAGTACCGTGGAAGTGCGTGACGGTATAATCATCGCCCGTTAGGCACTTCCTTTTTTGATTGGCTGACTACGGTCGGATAATTTCGCGAACGAAGACGTTCAATTGCCCGTCAGACTGTCGTCGAACTTCCGTTACTTCATAGGGCCGGGAGGCATCACGATCGAGGGTCGAACCGGGTTCGGGCAACGGCGCCCCCGCCGGATAATCGACGATGATACGAACGTTGCGTCCCACCGAGTCTGGGCCGCGATCCCCTACGGGCCGAAGCACGGCACGATTTGCATCCGCGAAATTGACTACGAACTGACCTTTCAGATAACTCCGCTCCCCCCGAGTGCCGTTTGTAGCAACCTCTCGCAAGCCCGCGTTATCAAGAATTTTGCCGGCTGGTGCCTGACCCGGTGGAAATGTTTTCCAGGTAGCGCCGGTAGTGGAAGTAAGTGCGACGGCAGGTGAAGAAGCAGTAACCGGGAGTGCGCGCATAACTGTCGGTTCCGTTGATGCGCCCGGAGAGGCTGCGGCCAGTGAGGTTTGCTCGTTAGGCTCGTTCGCGTCGTCGGTGACTGGTTGTGCGCGTCTAATCTTGGCCGGAGACGCCCCCACCAGCGGCGGGAGAAACGCGTTGCCTTTCTGGCTTGCAAATCCACTCTTATTGCGTGCCAGTCGCAGGATTGGAGGGGGGGAAGGCTCGTTGTCAAGGGGCACGGCCGGTTCCACCCGAACGAGTGCGTCCTCGGCTTGAGGAGCAGTTTTGGCTACGTTAAGCCCGGGCAATGGCAGCGTGGTAGTCGCAGGTGCGAGCCGCGAACGATAACTCTCGTAATGAGTTTCGGCTGCCTGGCGCATCTCGTTTTTGATCAGCGGCCACCCCGCCGCCAGATTGAGATCGATCGGCGGCTCCAGGCTAAAGGTTCCGGCTCCGCGCGTCACGGCATAGCTCCCGTAGAGCAAAGGAATCGCTGTGATCTGCACGCGTCCGTCCGGTAATCGTGTCACGTGAATTACAGCCGAAAGATCGTGACTCCGCTCAAGATTCATATCCATCCCTGTGGCCAAGCTTTCCTTGAGCAAGGTGGCCGTGTGCTCATCGGCCGTCGTAAAAACGTGCTCCATCAACAATTCCGGCTGCTCGACCGCGCGGGTCAGGGCCACTACGCCGGTGGTGAAGACGTCGTTAGCCGTCAGCTCCCGGGCCTCGACAATATTGAAACGGCCGACGACATAAGTAACAAGGCCATGCACCTGTTGGAAATTACGAATGAAGTTGCGCGTTAACTCCGCATCTTTGCGCCCGAGCTCCGCCGGTCCCATCGCCTGATAGCGCGCAAACAATTGCTTTGGACTTAAAAACTCACCGGCCGGTCCGGAAGTCAGGGCGAATCGCTTTGGTGGATCGATCTTGTGCAGTTTTTGCAGTAACCGATAACTCTCCGGCCGTTCCGGCTGTCCGATGACGTAGAAGCTGCCTAGCCAGGCGGCCATCGCCACGCCACTGAGGAGAAGAATCGCGATCGTCCAGGCGAAGAAGTTAGTTCTCTTTCGCTCAAAGCCGTGCCGATCATCGAAGCGAAAAAGGTCAGGTTCCATGCCAGGGACGCGCTATGCGCCCATCTCGGACTCGCTACGCCGGGGGAGCGGGTTCGAACGATGTCCCACAGCCGCAGGTTCGCGCCGCATTTGGATTCAAGATGCGAAATCCGGCGCCGGTCAGCCCTTCTTCAAAATCCAGGGTCGCATCCCGTAGATAATCAGCGCTTTCCGCATCGATAAAAAACTCGACTTCTTCACGAGGCACAACCGCGTCGCCCTCATGGCGTTCGTCGAGAGTCATTTCATATTGCAATCCCGAACAACCACCCTTGGCGATCTGCAAACGCAGGCCCTTGCCCGCGGCGGCGGACTGCTCCGCGAGCAACGATCTGAGGTGGTTAACCGCGCTTTCCGTAACCTTAATCATCTTTAGAAACGCTATCGTGCGCCGTCCGCAAGTCAACCGGGCGCTGCCTAACGAGGCAGACACGGAAAACACCGGTGGCCAAAAAGCTTGACCGAAACCGGTAGTTTTTTGCAAAAACTTGTCATGTTTTCCCTTTGGAAATTGTTAGGCGTTGTTTTTCTGGGTCTAGCGCTTGGTACTCTGCAACTTCGAGCGGACCAATCAGCCGAGGTGGGTGGCGCCGATGCTCAACCCGTCTGGCTGGCAACTCCCGCGCCGCAATATCCCGTTACCGCGACGGCACAACTCATTTCCGGCACGGGCAGATTTCACCTTTTCTTTGATACAGCCACTGGTCGTGTGACCCGGGTGGCGGTGGAGCAAAGCACTGGCTACAAAGTTCTCGATGATGCGGCGATTCGCGGGCTCTCTCAATGGCGCATCAAGCCGCACACGTTCGACGAGGTCCTGGTCCCTTTTGCCTTTCACCTCGGTTCGAAGCCCGATGACTGGGTGTTCAAACGCTTCCAGGAAGCATGTCGCTACGCTACCTATACGCCGCTCCCCAAACCGCCGCGCCGCGCCTATCACGATTATGCCAGGATGGGCAACGGCTGGTATCAACTCACGATCGATTCCCGGAGCGGTCACGTGACCGACGTCAAGGTGGTTGATACTTCGCGCTCGGCCCAGCTTGATGACGCCGCATGCAAAACCTTTCTGCAATGGCGGTTCCAGCCGAACACGGTCAAGAGCGTCACGCTCCCGGCGTTCTTCTAGTTTTCCAAATTCGCCTCAGTCCGCGCCCAGCAGCGCAGCACCTCCGCCACGCTCCAGGCTTGAGCAATGCAGCCGCGCGGTGTATGAGGCCTCTCAGCATCGAAGACTTCACTGATCGTGCCGATCCCCGCTTCATCGAGATGGGCGGGAAACCCGTCGAGAAACGCGCGCGCCTGCTTAAGCTCGTTAGGATGAACTTTCAACCAGGCATCAATGAATGGTCCGATCAACCAGGCCCAAACCGTCCCCTGGTGATAGGCCGCGTCGCGTGTCCTAAGATCGCCGTGATAGTTTTTCTTGTATTCGGGATTGCTTGGCGAAAGCGAGCGCAGTCCGACCGGAGTTAGCAATTCTCTTTCCACTACTGCGAGCACTGACGCCCAGCGCTCTTCTTGCAATATGGGATTATCAAGGGAGAGAGCAAAGACCTGGTTAGGACGAATTGAGTTATCATTCCCCTCGGGGCCATCGAGCACATCATAAAGGTAACCGCCTTCCTCATACCAAAAGCGCTCGTTAAAGGATGTGCGCGCACGTTGCGCATGCTCACGATAACGATTGGCTGTTTCCTCGTCGCCAGTCTCGTTTAGCCATACGGCCAGCAACTCGAGTGCATTGTACCAAAGGGCATTAATCTCCACCGCCTTACCACGACGCGGGGTAACGACCCAGTCATCCATCTTCGCGTCCATCCAGGTGAGTTGATAACCCTCCTTGCCCTGGACGAGCAGGCCGTCTTTCGAATCGACATGGATATTAAACTTTGTGCCGCGTAAGTGATGTTCGACAATGTCACAAAGGGTAGGAATCAACGCTTCTAGCGTCGCCCGGTCGGCGGTGGCACTTAAGTAACGTCCGAGCGCATGGAAAAACCAAAGGGTCGCGTCGGCCGTGTGATAAAGACCTTCCGTCGTGCCGTCCGGAAACATGTTGGGGATCAGTCCATCGCGGACGTAATGTGCGAAGGTGCGCAGAATGTATCCTGCCTCCAGCGTCCGGCCAGTCGTTATCGTTAGGCCTTCCAAGCTGATCATCGTGTCGCGGCCCCAATCAGTGAACCAATGATAACCGGCGATGACCGTGCGCACTTCGTCGCCGGCTGCGTGCGCTCGTGCCTCTTCCTCCACTCGGCCGGCGGGTGTGATGACAAATTGGTCGGCTGCCAGGACCAATTCCGCTCCCACGGTGTCCTGCGCCGCCGGATGCGCCTGCTCGAGCAATCGCGTCCGCCGAATTCGCTCCGATTTTTGCGCCGCTGTTGGCGCCAAGACATCGACGATGTGCCACTCTTCGGTCGAACCGATCAGTGTCGCCGTTCCGTTTTGCTGGAGATTGATGCGAAAATTGCCCGGGCTCCAAAGATCCCCTTCGTAATCATAACCACGGTCCAGTTCCGTCCGGTAAACGATTTCGTGGCTCTTGCGCGGCTCGATCAAGAAATCGCAATCACAGTCGGACAACCGCATTCGCAGGGGCGGAAATCTTTTTGCCGCATCGAACACTTCATAGCGTCCGTCCGTCGCCCGGATTTCATAAGTAGCTTCGGACAGCGCGTCGACACGATCGGCGTAGTGTCGGAAGTGGAAGGCCGGTCGCACTTCCAGCCTCGGCAGAGTTCCGGACCCGCTGACCCGATAGGTAAGGTGGACCGTATTTTGCCGATGCGGCATGATGATCCGCTTCTCGATCGTTAGGCCGCGCACCGTAAAGACCCAGACAGGCAGACCCTTTTCAAGGCGGAATTGCTTGAAGTGTTGCACGCCATGAAGCTCGAGCTGGCCGCGGGCGCGCTCTTCCCCGCCGAGCGGCACCAGATCGTTCTCGCCAAAGCGAAGAACCTCCGAGACATGACTCCACATGACGCAGCGCCCCAGGGGTGCGGGCAGGGCCGCCACCAGGAGGCCATGGTAACGGCGGGTCACGGCCCCGGAAACGGTGCCCGAGCCGAACCCGCCCAGCCCGTTGGTCACCAGCCATTCCCGGGTCAGGAGGCCTTCCGTGGAAGGCTGCTCCGGCTCCCAGGGCATGACCCGCGGCCGAGGAGTTTCACGCAAAGGTTTGAGTTTCATAATATGAGAAATCGTTAGGCGGACCGCGCCGGCCGTAGCACCACGGCTGCTTCTGCCGGTAGTCTCCAGCCAGTCTTGCTTTCAACGGCGACTTCGCCTGCACCGCCGTAGCGCTTTGCTTCGCTTGACCAAAGCGTCTTCCAGCCACCCGGCCTGGGCGGAGCGAGGAGCGGTTCCGGAGCAACCTCAAGCGGCAAAGTCTTCCCGAGATTGATCACCAGGAGCCGGTCGTCGCCTAACGAGTCGAGATAACGGAGCACAAAAGCGCGCGGCCCCAAAACCGCGCCGTCCACTTTGCCTCGCTCCTGCACGGAGAAATTGCGATCCTCGCGCCGCAGCCGGATCAGGTCCCGGCAGAGCGCCCCAATCTCGGGATGCTTTCGGCGTTCTGAGAAATCGAGTTTACACCGTTGAAAAGTCTTCGGATCGGAGGGATCGGCGATTCTCCTCTGTGCCTTTTTGGAGGCGAGTTCGGGAAATTGGCGGAGGAATTTCAAGCGGCCCTTGCGCACCGGCTCCCGCAGTTCATCAGACACATCGGCAAAATAAAGAAAAGGTGTGGTGGCCCCAAACTCCTGACCTTGAAACAGCATTGGCGTCCAGGGCGCCAGGAGAACCAGTGTGAGTAGCGCGCGATAACATCCTGGGGAAGCCGTTAGGCGAACGCGCTCGCCTGCGGCCGAGTTTGCCACCTGGTCATGATTCTCGACGAAGCCGACGAAGGCCTCAGGCGCGAGGCCATGGGTCGATGTTCCGCGCCTCTGCTTCTGCCACGTGTAACGCTGACCCTGATAAAGGAAACCATGCTTCACCGCCGCGATGAACTCCTGGGGCGTGCCTCGGTAATCGGTGTAGTAGGCAGGATGCTTTCCGGTCAGCGCGACAATCGCCGAGTGATGGAAGTCGTCATTCCACAGACCGTCCAGCCCGTAGCCTCCTTCGCTGCGAGGGCGGATTAACCTTGTCTCCTGCGGCTCGTTTTCCGCCACCAGAAAGATTGAGCGTTTGCCGGCTGCGGCGCGCGCCGCTTTCCCAATCGCAGCCAGAATGTGTTCCTCGGATTTGTCGAAAATGCTTTGCGTCGCATCGAGCCGAAACCCGTCAAAATGGAACTCTTCGATCCAATAACGGGCGTTGGTAATGAAGAATTCGCGGACTGGTCTGGAATCGGGCCCGTCGAAATTGATTGCCGTTCCCCAATCCGTTTTGTGACGCCTTGTGAAATAAGAGTCGGAAAAAACCGTCAGGTAATTTCCGTCCGGCCCAAAGTGGTTGTAAACGAGGTCGAGAATAACGCCCATGCCTAACGAATGTGCCGCATTGACGAACGCGCGCAGATCGTTCGGCGTTCCGTAGAGACGGCAGGGCGCAAAAAAATCGACACCATCGTAGCCCCAACCGAATTCGCCGGGGAAGTCTGCGATCGGCATCATTTCGATTACGCTGATGCCGGTTCGCGCAAGCTCGCGCAGCTGGCGCGTGGCGGCGGCCCATGTTCCCTCGGGCGTGAAAGTGCCGACGTGCATTTCGTAGATGATTTAGCCCTTCAG
>Ga0207691_10000720_pt1 | contig 32686 bp, 33 predicted proteins | sample KBSM13metaG_FD_184327 | JGI IMG/M metagenome (GOLD analysis project Ga0207691, IMG submission 184327) | Miscanthus rhizosphere microbial communities from Kellogg Biological Station, Michigan, USA - KBS M1-3 metaG (SPAdes) (version 2) | ecosystem: Host-associated > Plants > Roots > Rhizosphere >...
TCAAGCGCCTCGGCATCAAGTCCGAGTTCGCCGCCGGCCTGCGTATTACCGACAAGGCGACAATCGAGGTCGTCGAGATGGTGCTGGCCGGCTCGATCAACAAGCAGATCGTCGGCTACATCAACGCCGCGGGCGGCAAGGCCGTGGGGCTTTGCGGCAAGGACGGCAACATGGTGCAGGCGCGCAAGGTGACGCGCACCATGGCCGATCCGGGTTCGAACATCGAGAAGGTCGTCGACCTCGGCTTCGTCGGCGAGCCCGACAAGGTCGACATTACCGTTCTCACCCAGATCCTCGGCCGCGACCTGATCCCGGTGCTGGCGCCGGTCGCGACCTCGGCCGACGGCGCGACCTACAACGTCAACGCCGACACCTTCGCGGGCGCCATCGCGGGTGCGCTGAAGGCGAAACGGTTGCTGCTGCTCACCGACGTGCCCGGTGTTCTCGACAAGTCGGGCCAGCTCATCAAGGAGCTGTCGGTCGACGAAGCACGACGGCTGATCGCGGACGGCACGATTTCCGGCGGCATGATCCCCAAGGTCGAGACCTGCATCTACGCGCTCGACGCCGGCGTCGAGGCGGTCGTGATCCTCGACGGCAAGGTCGAGCACGCCGTGCTGATGGAGTTGCTCACCGACGCGGGCGCCGGAACGCTGATGCGGCGCTGACGCCAACCATTGCTCCTTCCCCCGCCGGTTGTATGCTGCCCCGCGGAGCGCATCATGGCCGAAGACGGGAAGAGCGAGAGCAGGCCGGACGCTGCGCCGCTTCCGCCGATCGCCGGCAAGGCGAAGGACCTCGAAGCGCTGCGCAACGCGGTGGTCGATGCCGCCAATGTCAGCGCCGGGCTGTGGTTCAGCTATCTGTTCGTGCTGCTTTATCTGGTCATCACCGTCGGCAGCGTGACGCACCGCAATCTCTTGTTCGAGAGCCCGGTCAAGCTTCCTTTCCTTGGCGTCGAGCTGCCCCTCCTCGGCTTCTTCATATTGGGACCGGCGATATTCCTGATCGTGCACGCTTATGTGCTGCTGCACTTCGCGATGCTGGCCGACAAAGTCGGCGTCTTCCACGCAGAGCTTCTGGCGCAAATCGCCGACGAGGACATCAGGACCCGCCTGCGCCGCCAGCTTCCGAGCAACATCTTCGTGCAGTTTCTTGCCGGGCCGCGCGAGGTCCGCACCGGACTGAACGGCGCCATGTTGCGACTGATCGCGCTGGTCAGCCTGGTGATCGGGCCGCTTGCGTTGCTCGTTCTCCTTCAGATCCAGTTCCTGCCCTACCACCACGAAGCGGTGACCTGGTGGCAGCGCATCGCGGTCGTTGCGGACCTCGCGCTGCTGTGGGCGCTGTGGCCCTCGGTCGCGCGCGGCGAGACGGCCGCCGTCGGCTGGCGCGACTTCAAGCGCATCGGCGTGATCGCGGCCGCGGCGGCGAGCCTGGTGCCGCTCGTGCTCGTCTTCACCATCGCGACGTTTCCCGGCGAATGGCTCGACAGCAATCTGCCGTCTATACGGTTCGTTCCGGGCAGCAGCGACAAATACGGCAGGCTTCGCTGGATCGGTCCTCACGAATACCTGTTCGGGGGCGGCATCGACTTCATTGCGCGCAAGCCAACGAGTCTGTGGTCCAACCGGCTGGTTTTACCGAATCTCGATCAGCCGGCTGAGAATTTTTCCTTGCGCGGCCGGCACCTTGAGGGTGCCGTGCTGCTCTCGGCAAGCCTCAGGAAAATGGATTTCACCGCCGCCCAGCTTCAAGGCGCCGTGTTCAACGATGCCGACCTGCAGGAGGCAAAATTCCTTTGCGCCGAAACCGGGCTGAAGCTTGGCGCTGAATCTGAATCCGAGTCCGACGATACGAAGGTCGTTCCCGAGAAGCACTGCGCCCAGCTTCAAAGTGCACTGTTCGTCCGGGCGAAGCTGCAGAAAGCTTCTTTCGCCGGAGCACAGCTCCAGCGCGCCTCGTTCAAGGAAGCGCAAATGCAAGGGGCACAGCTGGATGACGCGCATCTTCAGGGCGCGACGCTCGACCGGGCCCAGCTTCAACGCGCGTCTTTGGCTCGCGCGCAGATGCAGGAAGCGAGACTTGAACTGACCGTATTGCACGGCGCCACACTCGTCGACGCATCGCTCGCGGGCGCCTGGCTTGACAATGTTCAATTGCAGGGCGCGTCGCTCGACGGCGCGCATCTGGAGGGCGCCTATATCAAGGATGCGGGGCTTCACGCTGCGTCGCTCAGAAACGCGCGCCTTCAGGGCGCAGTGCTCAACTATACGCATCTGGACGGCGCCATGATGGACAGCGTCGAACTCCAGGGCGCGTCGCTTAAGGGCGCGCATCTTTATGGTGCATCGCTCTATGATGCGAAGCTCCAAGGCGCGCTTATGGATGACGCGCAGTTGCAGGGCGCGTACATGGACAGCGCGCGTTTTGACGGCGCATCCTTGCAACACGTCTTCGTGTGGCGCACCGCGGTCGAGCGCGAGTATCCAGGCGGACGCATTGTCGCGCCGAAGATGGAGCCGGTATTCTCCGGCTGGGCGAACGCCTGTCAGAACAAGGAGGTCTGCGCCTGGAATCCGGAAAAGTTCACAGCACTGAGAGCGCTGATCACCGAGGTCGTGCCGGACGGCGAGAATCGCGCTCAAGCGCTCCGGCGCATCGCGGTCCTCGACCCCGCGACGCCCATCCCGAAAGAGGAGTACCTGGCAAAATTCTGGATCGAACAGGCTCAATCCGCGCCTTCGACCGAGGACTACGACAAGAATCTTCTCGACGTTCTGCAAAAGGTGGGATGCGGCGAAACCGGCGCCCCCTTTGTGATCCGGGGATTGCTTCGTACTTTCGACGAACGCTTCAAGCCGGGCGATCTGCAATTACGCTCACTGGGAGCTGCATTTCTTGATGCGGCGAACTGTCCAGGCGCCCGCGGATTGTCTGAGGAAGACAACAAGACGCTGCGATCCATGCGAGACACAGAACCCGCGCCCCCCGGTCGCAGAGGGCGGCGCGGCCCTCAGCCGGCGCCGAAACAGTGACAAGTTCAGCGTGCTTTCAATTGCTCGCAATGAGCGTCGAGTTCCCGAAACTGTGTTGGAGTCGCCACAAAATCCAGCAATTCCAACATCTTGATCCATCGCCGTGCCGATAAAGGTTGCCTCCCGCGCGCGAAAACCGCATAACGTTGGCGGTTAAGGCCGCGTGAGTGGCCCGGAGGCATGATGGCAAGTCCCTGCCGCGTTCTGATGGTCTATCCGCGTTTCTCGGCGGACTCGTTCTGGGTCTACATCCCGGCCTGCGAGCTTGTCGACGCGAAGTATCCGACCGCGCCCCTCGGCATGATCACGGTGGCGGCGATGCTGCCCCCCGAGTGGGAAGTGCGGCTCGTCAATCGCAACACCGAGGACCTTCAGATCGGCGATCTGGAATGGGCCGACATGGTGATGACCGGCGGGATGCTGTTCCAGCAGGCCGACGCGTTCGAGATCATCGACATGGCGCAGGCGCTCGGCAAGCCCGTGGTGGTGGGCGGTCCTGACGTCAGTTCGCATCAGCACGTCTACGAGCGCGCGGACTTCCGCGTCATCGGCGAGGCCGAGGGCATCATCGACGAATTCATCGCGGCATGGGAACGCGGCGAGCGCAGCGGCCTGTTCGAGGCGGAGAAATTCAAGGCAGACGTCACCAAGACGCCGATCCCGCGCTTCGATCTGTTGAAGTTCGAGCAGTATCTCTACATCGGCGTGCAGTTCTCGCGCGGCTGCCCGTTCACCTGCGAGTTCTGCGACATCATTGAACTGTACGGCCGCGTGCCGCGCACCAAAACCAATGCCCAGATGCTGGCCGAACTCGACGCGCTCTACCGGCTCGGCTATCGCGGCCATGTCGATTTTGTCGACGACAACCTCATCGGCAACAAGAAGTCGGTCAAGCGGTTCCTTCCGGAGCTGAGGGGCTGGCTCGAACGCAACGACTATCCGTTCGAGTTCTCGACCGAAGCCTCGCTCAACCTCTCGGACGACGTGGAGCTTCTCGCGCTCATGCGCGATGCGAATTTCTTCGCAGTCTTTGTCGGGATCGAGAGCCCCGACGAAGAAACGCTGAAGCAGATGCGCAAGAAGCAGAACACGCGGCGCAGCATTCCCGACAGCATCCACCGCATTTACGCGCACGGCATGTTCGTGCTGGCCGGGTTCATTGTCGGCTTCGACGCCGAGAAGGGCTCGATCTCGCGACCGATGGCCGAACTGGTGCAGGACTGCTCGATCCCGATCGCGATGGTGGGGCTGCTCTATGCGCTGCACCACACCCAGCTCGGCCGCCGCCTCACCCTGGAAGGGCGCATTCATGCCGGCAGCGACACACAGCACGCCTCGGGCGGCGGCGACCACTGCACCACGGGGCTGAACTTCGACACGCTGCGACCGCGCAACGACATCCTGACCGACTACCGCGACATCCTGGAGCGCGTTTACGACCCGGTGGTCTTCGCCGAGCGGCTGAAGAAGCTCTCCGACATGCTCGACCGCTCCAAGTCGCGCCTGCACGCGCCGATCGGCGACAAGAAGCAGAAGTTCGGCAACATCGAGACCATCCACCGCATCGTGACCCGCCTGCCCGAGGCGCGCGAGCCGCTGTGGGACGCGTTCAAGTACGTCGCCAAGACCAACCCGGCCGCGGTACGCTTCATCATGGTGATGATGTCGATCTATCTCCATGTCGGCCCGTTCTCCCGCAAGGTGATGGCCGACATCGACCGGCAGATCCTGAACAACGACGTGCCGGCACTGCCGAATTCGCAGATTCCGGCGCATTTCGAGCGCGCGGCCGCGAATGCGTGAGCCCCGCCAGGGAGATTGATATTGTGGAATTGCGGGATCCGCGCGCACCAAACGTGCTCCTGGTCTATCCGCGTTTCGCAGCGGCGACCTTCTGGAATTTCGCGGCCACCTGCGAACTGCTCGGCGTCAAATATCCGGCAGCGCCGCTCGGCCTGATTACCACTGCCGCGATGTTTCCGCCGTCCTGGACCGTTCGGCTCGTCGATCGCAACGCCGAGGAGTTGACCGCGGCGAACCTCGACTGGGCCGACATGGTCATGACCGGCGGCATGCTGGCGCAACACAACGACACGGCCGAGGTCATTCGGATCGCGCAGAAGCATGGCAAGCCGGTCGTGGTCGGCGGCCCTGCGATCACGTCGGTACCGGAAGCCTATCTTCAGGCTGACTTTCAAGTTCTCGGCGAGGCTGAGGGTATCCTCGAAAAGTTCATCGAGGCCTGGACCAACGGCGTGCGCAAGGGCGTGTTCAGCGCCGAGAAGTTCACCGCGGACGTCACCAAAAGCCCGATCCCGCGCTTCGACCTCCTCAAGTTCGATTACTACCTCCACGTCGGTGTGCAGTTCTCGCGCGGCTGTCCGTTCACTTGCGAATTCTGCGACATCATCGAATTGTACGGACGCGTGCCGCGCACCAAGACGACGCCGCAGATGCTGGCGGAACTCGATCGGCTCTATGAACTCGGCTATCGCGGCCACATCGATTTCGTCGACGACAACCTGATCGGCAACAAGAAGGCCGTGAAGGCGTTCCTGCCGCATCTCGCGCGCTGGCTGGAAGAGCACGATTATGCGTTCGAGTTCACGACCGAAGCCTCGCTGAACCTTGCCGATGACGACGAACTGCTGAAGCTGATGAACGCGGCGAACTTCGTCGGCGTGTTCACCGGGATCGAAAGTCCGAATCCCGAGACGCTCGTGCAGATGAAGAAGAAGCAGAACACGCGCCGCAACATCGCGGAAAGCGTCCACCGCATTTACGCGGCAGGCATGTTCGTAACGGCCGGATTCATCGTGGGCTTCGACAACGAAAAAGCCGCGATGTCCGAACCGATGATCGACCTGATCGAGGAAGCCGCAATCCCGGTCGCCATGGTGGGGCTGCTCTATGCATTACCCAACACGCAGCTGACACGCCGGCTTGCCAAAGAGGGCCGGCTGCACCCGCTTCCCGAAATGGTGCCGGACGGTCACGGCGATCAATGCACCAACGGGCTGAACTTCGACACGCTGCGTCCGCGGCGAGAGATTCTCGAGGACTACAAGCGCGTGCTGGACCGGATCTACGATCCGGTCGCGTTCGCCGGCCGCCTGCGGCGATTGTCGGACATGCTCGACAACTCCACCCGCAAAGGGCAGGTGCGCGCCACCGACGCCAAGCGCAAGTTCAGCAGCGCCGGCATGCTGCACAAGCTTATGGCGAGCGTGCCGGAACCGCGCGATCTGTTCCGCGAGACGTTCTCGCATTGCCTGAAGACCAATCCGCGCTCTGCGCGCTGGATCATCGGGCAGATGGCGTTCTATCTGCACCTCGGTCCGTTCTCGCGCTTCGTCATCAACGAGATCGACCTCAAGATCGACCAGATCGATGCGAGCGCGCTCGCCGCGCAACCCAAAGCCAGCTCATCAGTTCCGGCCTTGAGCGCTTAAGCGAACAGGCCGGTCGATCACCCGTCTTGACGCACATGCACTCGCGCGCGGGAAACAACTTGCCGTCGCCGGGATTTCGATTCATCGGTTGAGACTCAAGCGATTCGCCCTGGGCCTCCACGATGCCTTCGCGCGTGCTGTTTCTCTCACTGCTGGCCGGCCTCGGCCTGACGACACCCGCGCGGGCCGACCTGCAGTTCTGCAACAAGACGAGCTACGTGCTCGATCTCGCGCTTGGCCTCGAGGACAAGGGCGCTGCGGCCACGCGCGGCTGGTTCCGCGTCGAGCCCGGCCAATGCAAGAGCGTGATGCAGGGCACGCCGGAGGCCGCGCAGATCTATTACGTCCACGCCCGCGCGCTCGCCGCCTATGGCCCCTCGCCGCTGCCCCAGGCAGGCCAGGCCGATTTCTGCATCGCTGACGGCAATTTCATCATTGCGGCCGCCAAGGCCTGCAACAGCCGCTCGGGCCAGAGGCTGATGCGTTTCTCCGAGATCAAGCCCTCGCAGACCGAACAGGGCCTGACCGCCTATCTCGGCGAGGAAGCCGACTACGATCCCGCGCAGGCGCGGCTTGCCGGGGTGCAGCGTCTGCTGGTCATCGCGGGTTACGATGCCACCCCGATCGATGGGCTCGAGGGCAAGAAAACGGCCGCCGCGCTCGACCAGTTTCTCAAGGATCGCCGCCTGCCGGCCGAAACCGCGAACGGCGCGACCTTCTTCCAGGTGCTGCTCGACGCCGTAAAGGAAGCCGATGGTCTCGGCTTCTCATGGTGCAACGAGACGCCCTTCGCCGTGATGGCGGCGATCGGCATCGACGAGAAGGGCGCGGTCACGACGCGCGGCTGGTACCGGGTCGATGCCGGCAAATGCGTCAAGCCTGATCTCCCGGCGAAGCTGGCGCGGCTGTTCAGCTTCGCCGAGGCGGTCGACAAGGACGGACAGTCGGTCAAACGCGGCGACAAGGCGCTCGCCTGGGGCGGCCCGACGCAGTTGTGCACCGGCGAGGTGCGCTTCGAGATCGGCGAGCAGAAGAACTGCGCCGCGCAGGGACTGACCGCCACCGGCTTTGCCGTGATCGACATGGCCGGCCGGCAGGGCGCGACCGTGCGCTTCCGGGAATGACGCGGCGTGCTTGCATTGACGGTTAGCGTTTGGATTGTACAGTCGATTGAAGCGGCACGGGCGCCCGCGCTATCAGCGTCCAACCCCGAGACCGCCCCATGGCCGACGAGAAGTCGAAATCCACTACCGCGATCGTCGTCATTGCCATTGTTGCGGTCGTCGCCCTCGTCGTTGGCCTGCTCTGGCTGTGCGGCTGCCTCGGCCAGGGCACGAGCGCCGGAAAACGTGGCGAGCGCGTGGCGACAATCCTGGCCGTCAACGATATCTACCGCATCGACGGCGTCGGAGCGGAGGAGATCGGCGGCCTGCATCGCCTGCGCACGCTGCGAAAGGACATCGAGAAGAAGTCCGGCAAAGTTCTTCTGCTGCACGCCGGAGATTTCCTGTCGCCCTCGCTCGAAAGCCGCGTGTTCAAGGGCGAACAGATGATCGACGCCATGAACAATCTCGACGGCGATCCGAACAAATTCGACGCGCGGATGTTCGTCGCGTTCGGCAACCACGAATTCGACGATTCAAACTGCCTCAGCGCGCCTGCACCGCTGAACGCGCGGATCGACGAGTCCCAATTCACCTGGCTCAATGCCAACCTCGACTTTGCGAACTGCGCCAGCATGAAAGACGTGATGGCGCACAAGAACGTCAAGCGCACGGCGATTGTCGAACTGGGCGGCATCAAGTTCGGCCTGTTCGGTATCGGCCTCACCCCCGATATCAGGAACACGAAGAAATACCCGGGCTTCGGCGAACTCTACGAATCGGCGCGCGCCGCGATCAAGGAATTGCGCGCAAAAAAGGCGGACGTGGTCGTCGCATTGACACACCTCAATCGGGAGGACGATCAGTATCTCATCGACGCCCTGTCCGGCTCCGGGCTGGATCTGGTGGTCGGCGGACACGATCACACCTGGATGGAACTCAAGGACAACGCCGGGGCCGTGCGCGGCTACAAGGCGGACTCCGACGCAAAAAGCGCGTGGCGCATCGAGGTTCGCCTGCCGGCAAAGGGCGGCGCCACGTTCGCCGGCGAGCGCATGGTCCTGAACGACGCGATCGCCCGCGACCCGGCGCTCGACGCGCTTGCGAAGAACTGGTCGGCGCGGGCGGAGGCGAAGTTCTGCGCGGAGCGCAAGAAAACCGGGCGGGAACCGAATGGCCACAAGTGCCTGCAGGAGGAGGCGGGAACGGCACAATTCCCTGTCCGGCTGGAAGAGGAAGACAACCGGACGACCGAAACGGAATTCGGCCGTTGGATCGCGCGCGTCGTACGCGACACGACGAACGCGGATGTCGCGATCGTCCACGCGGGCATCCTGGGCCTGAATACCAACCTCGATAGCGGCGCCAAATTGCGCGTCGAACAGATCGTCGACATCTTCCGCTACGACGATCCCGTCGCGGTCCGCAGCGCGCCCGCGAGCGTGGTCTGTGCCGCCATTCGCCATGGCCTCGGCAGGCCGGGCACCGGCGCCTGGCCCCATCTCTACGGGGTACGAGCCGAAGGCGTTCCAAAGACGCCGAAGGAAGCGCAAGCTCAGAAAAAATGGAACGGCGAGATCAAGTTCGAGAACGCCGATATCGATTGCACGAAAAATAGCCCGATAAAAGTTGCCGGCGCCCCCTACTTGCTTTGCGGCGGAGACGACTACCCCGTGATGGCGGCCGACGACGAAAAAGGAGCCAATTGCATCGATATGCTGAAGAGCAAGCCGATCCTCGATCCGGCTTCCACGCCGCCGCAGCCGATCAGCGCCATGGCCGAGAAGGCAATCGCGGCAGCCGGCAAGCTGTTGGTCCTGCCGCCCTGACCGCCGCGGGAATGACAAACCGCGCGCGCGCGTCTACAAGCGCGGCCATGACTGCGCCCTCTCCTGCCCGCGCCGCGCCACGCGGCTTCGCCGACGTCGAGACCTGGGTATTCGATCTCGACAACACGCTCTACCCGCATCACCTGAACCTGTGGCAGCAGGTCGACGAGCGCATCCGCGCCTACATCATGGAGTTCCTCAAGCTCGGCCGCGAGGAAGCCTTTCGCCTGCAGAAGGACTACTACAGGCGCTACGGCACCTCGATGCGCGGGCTGATGACCGAGCACGGCATGAAGGCCGACGACTTCCTCAACTACGTGCACGCGATCGACCACTCGCCGCTCGAGCCGAACCCCGCGCTCGGCACGGCAATCGAGAAGTTGCGCGGGCGCAAGCTGATCCTCACCAACGGCACCCGCGCGCACGCCGACGCCGTGATGCGCCGCCTCGACATCCACACGCATTTCGAGGACGTGTTCGACATCATCGCGGCCGAGCTCGAGCCGAAGCCGCTGCCGCAGACCTACGACAGATTCCTCAAGCTGCACGGCGTCGACCCGGCGCGTGCCGCGATGTTCGAGGATCTTGCGCGCAATCTGGAGGTGCCGCATTCGCTCGGCATGACCACCGTGCTGGTCGTGCCCGAAGGCACGCGCGAGGTTTTTCGCGAGAGTTGGGAGATGGAAGGCCGCGACGCCGACCACGTGGATTACGTCACCGACGATCTCGCGGGGTTTCTCCGGCGCCTGCCTTGACATAACGCCGCGCCGCCCCGACAAACCGGGGCCTTTTTGCACGGGAACGCTCAATGTCCGACCTCGCCAAGACCATCGACGACGCCTTCGAGAAGCGCAACGACATCAGTCCCGCCACCAAAGGGGCGGTGCGCGACGCGGTCGATAGCGCGCTCGACCTGCTCGACAAGGGCGAGGCGCGCGTCGCCGAAAGGCAGAACGGCAAGTGGCAGGTCAATCAGTGGCTCAAGAAGGCGGTGCTGCTCTCGTTCCGTTTGAACGACATGGGCCCGATCGCGGGCGCGGCCGGCGGCGCGACCTGGTGGGACAAGGTGCCCTCGAAGTTCGATGGCTGGGGCGAGAACCGCTTCCGCGCCGCGGGCTTTCGCGCGGTGCCGGGATCGGTGGTACGCCGCTCGGCCTACATCGCGCCGAACGTCGTGCTGATGCCGTCGTTCGTGAACCTCGGCGCCTATGTCGATAGCGGCACGATGGTCGACACCTGGGCGACCGTCGGCTCCTGCGCGCAGATCGGCAAGAACGTGCACATCTCGGGCGGCGCCGGCATCGGCGGCGTGCTCGAGCCGCTGCAGGCTGGCCCGGTCATCATCGAGGACAACTGCTTCGTCGGGGCCCGCTCGGAAGTCGCCGAGGGCGTGATCCTGCGCGAAGGCTCGGTGCTCTCGATGGGCGTGTTCATCGGCGCCTCGACCAAGATCGTCGACCGCGACACTGGCGAGATCTTCATGGGCGAAGTGCCGGCATACTCCGTCGTCGTGCCGGGCGCGCTGCCCGGCAAGCCGATGAAGGATGGATCGCCCGGTCCGAGCCTCTACTGCGCCGTGATCGTGAAGCGCGTCGATGAGAAGACCCGCGCGAAGACCAGCATCAACGAGCTGCTGCGCGACTGAGAGAAGACACCGCATGACGCAGGCGGACCCCATCGCGCTGGCGCGCGACCTGCTGCGCTGTCCCTCGGTGACCCCGGCGGAAGGCGGTGCGCTGGCGTTCATCGAGCGCGTGCTCAAGGACGCGGGCTTCGAGGTCCATCGCGTCACCTTCGAGGAAGCCGGCACCGATCCGGTGGAAAATCTCTACGCCCGCATCGGCGCCGCCGCGCCGCATCTGATGTTCGCCGGGCATACCGACGTGGTGCCGCCTGGCGACGAGCAGCACTGGAGCCATCCGCCGTTCGCAAGCGAGATCGAAAAGGGCGTGCTCTACGGCCGCGGCGCCGTGGACATGAAAGGCTCGATCGCCTGCAAGATCGCGGCGACGCTCGATTATCTCAGCGAGCATGGCGGCGAGCCGAAGGGCTCGATCTCGTTCCTGATCACCGGCGACGAGGAAGGCATCGCGGTCAACGGCACCGTGAAGCTGCTGCGATGGGCGGCCGCGCGCGGGGAAAAATTCGACCACGCCATTCTGGGCGAGCCGACCAATCCGCAGACACTCGGCGACATGATCAAGATCGGCCGGCGCGGCTCGCAGAACGGTACGCTGATCGTCACCGGCACGCAGGGGCACGTCGCCTATCCGGAGCTCGCCGACAATCCGGTGCGCGGCCTCGTCACGCTGATCGCGGCGATCAACGCAGAACCGCTCGACAACGGCACCGCGCATTTCGGCCCGTCGAACCTCGAATTCACCTCGATCGATATCGGCAACAAGACCGTCAACCTCATTCCGGCCGAAGCGCGTGCGCGCTTCAACATCCGCTTCAACGAGACGCGGACACGCGAAGAGCTGCGCGCCGAAGTGGAGCGCCGCGCCGCAAAAGCGGCCGGCAACGCGATCCGCTGGAGCATCGACTGGGAGCCATCCAACGCCGACGTGTTCATCACGATGCCGGGGCCGTTCGTCGAGATGATCTCGAAGGCCGTCACCGAGGTGACCGGGATCGTGCCGAGGCTGTCGACCACCGGCGGCACGTCGGACGCGCGCTTCATCAAGGATTATTGCCCGGTGATCGAGTTCGGCCTGCTGAGCCAGCAGATGCACAAGGTGGACGAGCACGTCGCGACCGCCGATCTCGTGGCGCTGACCGCGATCTATCGGCATATCTTGCAAAGGTATTTCGGCGCATGATCCCGAAAAGTGGGAACCGGTTTTCGGACAAGATCATGCGCAAAATCAGTTCAGTTTGATCCCGGTCTTGCGCGCGAGATCGAGCCATTTCGCGATGTCGGCATTGACGAAGGCCGTAAACGCGTCCGGCGCATTCGGCGCGGGCTCGGCACCCTGCTCGGCAAGGCGCTGCTTTGCCTCGGGCGAGCCGAGCACACGACCGACGTCGGCGCTCACTTTCGCCACCACATCACGCGGTGTTCCTGCCGGCGCGAACAACCCGAACCAGCCGAGCGACTGATAGTCCGGCAGGCCGGTCTCGGCGATGGTCGGAAAATCGGGAAACAGCGCCGAGCGCGCAGCTCCCGTCGTGCCGATCACGCGCAACGTGCCGGCCGCGATGTGCGGCGTCACCACCAATGCAGGAGAGAACATCAGGTCGATGCGCCCGCCGAGCAGATCGGTGACGGCAGGACCCGTGCCGCGGTACGGCACGTGCAACATCTCCGTGCCGGTCATCTGCGCGAACAGCGCGCCGGACAGATGCGACGCCGAGCCGGCGCCGGACGAGCCGAACGACAGCTTGCCGGGGTTGGCCCTCGCGTACGCGATCAGTTCGGTGGCGCTGCGCACCGGAACGTTTGGATTGACCACCAGGATGTAGGGCGGCGCCGCGATCAGCGAAACCGGTGCGAGCTCCCGCGTCACGTCGAATGTACCGCTCTGTCCTCCCGCGAGCGCCAGGATCGCGCCGGTCGAGGCCATCAGCAGCGTAAGGCCGTCCGCGGGCGCGGCGACCACCTGCCGCGTGCCGATCACGCCTGCCGCGCCCGGCCGGTACTCGGAGATCACCGTCTGGCCCCACGCGGTCTGCAGGCCGGCCGCGAGCACGCGGCCGAGCACGTCGGTCGCGCCGCCGGGCGGGAACGGCACGATAATGCGCACCTGACCGCTCGGAAAATTCTGCGCATACGCCGACGTCGCCATCAGAAGCGGCAGGGCGGATAGCAGCACGCGGCGCGAAATCATCTCGATCCTCAGTAGTCCACGCTCACCAGATAGAGCCCCTCGGGCGGCGCCACAGGACCGCACGCCGCGCGATCGCGTCCCGCAAGCGCCCGGCCGAGATCGTCCGCGCTCCATTTTCCGTCACCGACCAGCGCGAGCGAGCCGACCATCGAGCGCACCTGGTTGTGCAGGAACGAGCGCGCCGAGGTCGTGATGCGCACGTCGTCGTCGTCGCGGGTCACGTCGAGCGCATCGAGCGTCTTCACCGGCGACTTCGCCTGGCATTCGGTCGAGCGGAAGGTGGTGAAGTCGTGCTTGCCGGTGAGCCGCTGCGCTGCCTCGTGCATCGCGTCCACGTTCAGCCGGCGCGGCACGCGCCACGCGCGGGTACGCTCCAGCGCAAGGTCAGGCCGGCGGTTCGCGATGCGATAGAGATAGTGGCGTTTCTTCGCCGAAAAGCGCGCGTCAAAGCCGTCCGGCACCTTCTCGGCGGACAGAACCGCGACCGGATGCGGACGCAGATGCGCGTTGACGGCATCGCGCACCTTGTCGACGCGCCAGTCCTTCGCGAGATCGACATGCGCGACCTGCCCGAGCGCGTGCACGCCCGCGTCGGTCCGGCCGGCGCCCGCGACCTTCACGGCATGGCCGCAGAACGCCGCGATCGCGTCGGTGAGCGCACGCTGCACCGTCGGCGCGTCGTCCTGCCATTGCCACCCGGCGAACGGCGTGCCGTCATATTCGATGGTCAGCTTGAAGCGCGGCATCGCGTACGCTTAGCGCAACGGGGTTCCCTTTGCGACCTTGCTGCCGCGGAGAAACTCCTCAGCCTTCATCGGCTGCTTGCCGGCGCGCTGCACCTCGAGCAAGCGCACCGCGCCCTCGCCGCACGCGATCGTCAGATGCTCGTCCAGCACCGTGCCCGGCGCGCCTGATCCTTCGCCGCGCGTCGTGCGCAGCACCTTGATGCGGCCGGCGCCCGGCAATTCGAACCAGGCGCCGGGAAACGGCGACAGCCCGCGACAATGGTCGTGCACGGCTTTCCAAGGCTTGGTCCAGTCGATCCGCGTTTCGCCCTTGTCGATCTTGGCCGCGTAAGCGACGCCTTCATCCGGCTGCGGCGTGAGCTGCAGCGTACCGCGCTCCAGCGCGCCGAGCGCACGCACCATCAGGTCCGCGCCGAGCCGCGCCAGCACATCGTGCAATTCGCCCGCCGTCATGTCGGCGCCTACGGCCAAGCGCTCGGCAAGAGCGACCGGCCCGGTGTCGAGCCCCTCTGCCATCCGCATCACCATCGCGCCGCTCTCCGCATCGCCGGCCATGACGGCGCGATTGATCGGGGCAGCGCCGCGCCAGCGCGGCAGCAGCGAGGCATGCAGGTTGAAACAGCCGAGCGGCACGGCGTCGAGCACCGGCACGGGAAGGATCAGCCCATAGGCGACCACGACCGCCGCGTCCGCCTTGTGCGCACGGAATTCCGCGAGAGCCTCGTCGTCGCGCAGCGTCTTCGGCGTCAGCACCGGAATGCCGAAGCGCCGCGCCTCGCGCTCGACCGGCGTAACCTGCATGTCCATGCCGCGCCCGGCGGGCTTGGCCGCACGGGTGTAGACCGCCGCGACCTCATGTCCGCGGCCGACGATCTCGATCAGCGTCGGCACCGCGAAGTCGGGCGTGCCCATGAAGATGAGGCGGAGCGGCATGTCAGCCGTTGCATTCGAACGGGTTGACAAGTTCAAGGCCAAGCTCGGCGAAATCCGACACGTCCCGCGTCGCGACGACCGCTCGATGAACAAGCGCAATCGCGGCGATCATGGCGTCCATCAACTCCATGCGCCGGCCCGCGCGTTCACGCATCGCCGCGAGACGCCCGTATTCAGTCGCCGCCGCAGGATCGAGAAGAAGAATGCGGCCACGATAGGCTTCGTTCTCGAGTCGGTCGATGGAACCGCGCAAGCGATCGCGCCTGCCACCCGCATCGAGGCGCTCAGCGCCGAACCGCAACTCTGCGAGGACCGGAGTGCAAAGATAGAGTGAGTTGAACGGTTGCGCTTCCAGCCATGCGATCACGGAATCGTCCGGTCGCGCGCGCCACGGCTCCGAGACGATATTCGTGTCCAGCAGGATCATTTGAAATCTGGCGGCGGAGAGAGTTCACCTTTGATTTCGAAAACCAGATCGTCGCCGCGGTCCTCCGGAAGAACCAGAGACATCAGATAGGTTCCCATTCCGACCGGCTTTTCCGGAAGCTCGAGACCTCTGCGAACCAGCAACTTCACCTCGTCGGATAAGCTTCTGCGATGCGCCCGTGCACGATCCTCGATCAGGCGCTTCAAATCGTCCTCGATATCGCGAACAAGCAGGTCGGGCATCGCAGCTTCCTTTCTGATATCAATGATATCAGAGGCGCCATCAGCCGTCTACCCGGCAACCTCGCGCTTGGCCGCCTTGGCGAACTTCTTGATCACGCGATCGCGCTTGAGCTTGGAGATGTGGTCGATGAACAGCACACCGTTGAGGTGATCGATCTCGTGCTGCAGCACGGTCGCGAGCAGGCCGTTCGCCTCGATCTCCTGGGTCTTGCCGTCGATGTCCATGTAGCGGACCTTGACCTGCGTGGGCCGCTCGACTTCCTCGTAGTATTCGGGAATCGACAGGCAGCCTTCCTCGTAGCTGGCCTTGTCTTCCGACGACCACACGACCTCCGGGTTCAGGAACACCTGCGGGCGCTTTTCCTCGTCCTTCTTGGCGGTATCGGCGGTTACGATGCGCTTCGGCACGCCGATCTGGATCGCGGCGAGCCCCACGCCCGGCGCCTCGTACATCGTCTGGAACATGTCGTCGACCAGCGCGCGCACCCCCGCGTCCACGGTCTTCACCGGTTCGGAAACGAGCCGCAGCCGCTTGTCGGGAAGGATGATGATCTCGCGCAACGCCATGCGCGGCGATTTACGAGGCGGGGGAGGCGCGGTCAACCACGCCGAAACGAAACGGCCGGCGCGAGTGCGCCGGCCGCCCCCCGGTCGAAGCCGTCAACGATGGTGATGGCGGTGGCGGTGGTGATGACGGTGGCGATGATGATGGCGGTGACGGTGGTGCCAGCCGCGATGATGCACCTGCTCCGTGGTCGAAACATTGTCCGCCGCGGTGCCGAGGCCGCTGCCGAGCGACAACGGCGTCGCCGACGCCGGAGCCGCGAGCGCGATCGCGGTGCCGGCCAGCGCCATCAGGATGAACTTGCGCATTCGTTTCTCTCTCCTTGGTTGATTCCCCCCGCGCATCCAGAGGAGGCACGGTCAGCGCTCAACCCGGTGTGCATGGGAAAGTTCCGGTTGCCCCGGCGGCGCATTTCATGTTCTTGTTTCGTTCCCGTTAAGACGAATCGCGCTACAAGGCGGACATGACCGAGACCTTCCTCATCATCGGCGGCGTTGCCGTCACCGTCGGCGAAGCCCTCACCGGCTTCGCCTGCATCGTGCTGGCGTTGCTCGGCGCGATCGCCCTCATGCTGGCGCGCGGCTCGCGTGCGCGCGGCGTCGAAGCGGCGCGCCATGACATCCATGCCGGCGAACTTGAAGAGCGCATGGCGGAGATCGCGCGCATTCAGGCCGACACGGCAGGTCGCGTGCACACGATGGGCGAGGTGCTGTCCGGCCGCCAGGCGGAGCTTGCGCGCGCCGTGTCCGAGCGGCTCGATGCCGTGACGCATCGGATCGGGCAATCGATGCAGACCTCCACGCAGAACACGATCGAGAATCTGCAGAAGCTCAATGAGCGGCTTGCCGTGATCGACGGCGCACAGAAGAACATTACGGATCTGGCCTCGCAGGTGACGTCGCTGCGCGAGGTGCTCGCCAACAAGCAGGCCCGCGGCGCGTTCGGCCAGGGGCGCATGGAGGCGATCGTCCAGGACGGGCTACCGAAAGGCTCCTACGAATTCCAGTTCACGCTCTCGAACGGCAAGCGGCCGGATTGCGTGGTGTTTCTGCCCACCGACGCGCGTCCGCTGGTCATCGACGCCAAGTTTCCGCTCGAGGCGATCAGCGCATTGCGCGACGCGCGCTCGGACGAACAGAAGAAGGCCGCCGGGCAGCGGCTGCGGCAGGACGTAACGCGGCATTTCACCGACATCGCAGAGCGCTATCTCCTGCCCGGCGAGACGCAGGACCTGGCGCTGATGTTCGTGCCCTCGGAATCGGTCTATGCCGAACTGCATGACGGCTTCGACGACCTGATCCAGAAGGCCTACCGTGCCCAGGTCGTGCTGGTCTCGCCGTCGCTGCTGATGCTCGCCATCCAGGTGATGCAGCAGATCCTGAAGGACTCGCGCATGCGCGAGGCCGCGCACGAGATCCGCACCGAGGTCGGGCACCTGATGAACGACCTCGGCCGGCTGCGCGAGCGCGTGCTCAATCTGCAAAAGCATTTCGGGCAGGCGAACGAGGACGTGGCGCAAATCCTCATCTCGTCCGAGAAGGTCGCGAAGCGCGGCGGACGCATCGAGACCCTCGAATTCGACGGCGACGAAGCCCCGCAAAGCCGTGTGATCCCCGCGCCCCTCGGCCGCAAAATGACTGCCGCCGAATAGTGCATGATCCCGAAAAGTGGACCCCGGTTTTCGGACCAGATCATGCACCGGAAAAAAAGGCGGCATTATTCTTGCATTAACCGAGGAAGTTCTTAAGCTCACATGGGGGCCTTCGCCGGGGCGAAGGGGCTGAAACTTGGATCTGGGCGTCGGAGCTTATCTGCTCCAGGCTGCGCTGGTGTTCGGGGCGCCGGACAGTCTGGGCACATACGAGAAGGGGCTGTTCTGCGAGTCGGTCGAGCTCGTGGAGCGCGTCGCCGAATTCGCCGAGCGCCGCGCCGATCCGGTGCGCGTCGTCTCCGACATCAATGCGCGTCTCGGACATACCGCCTGCATTTACACCCTGAAGGCGGAAGTGCGCGCCCGCACGGTGCGCTTCGAGAAGACCATCGCGGCGAACCGCAGCGATTACGCCATCTATCAGGTGCAGGTGACGGCGCACGGTATCGCCAAGACCGAGATCGGCGATATCGCCTGGACCTATTCGCAGCCCGTGACGATGTACACGTTGCGCGAAGCGCCACCGGCTCGCACCGTCAGCCACTAAGGGGCATGATCCCGAAAAGTGGACACCGGTTTTCGATGCCGCGCAGCTTCCCGCCGCGACCAGTCAGCCAGATATTCTGGAAAGCCCCGTCATTCCGGACGAGGCGGCGGAGTAGGCGTCCGCGCAACGACAATCAAAGTCAGTACGATCGCCGCGACACCGATCAGCGCCGAATAGATGAAAAAGGTGACGTAACCCGCGCCGAGAGCTGCGGGAGACACGCCCGCCGTACCCGCGCCCGTCACAAAGCTCTCCGGAGTCGTCGTTGAGAATAGCCGCGTCAGTGGCGCGAACAGTCCGCCATCATTTGCGGATTTTGCCGCGCCTTCGATGATGCGTCCCGACTGCGAGGCGATCAGCTTGCCCGGCAGCGCATAGAGCGATGAGAATAGCGCATATTGCGTCGCTGTGTAGCCGCTCGAAGTCAGGCTCGACATATAGGCGATAAGGCAGGTTCCGGCGAAACCGCTCGCAATATTGTCGAGGCCAATCGCGATATAGAGAGCCGGCATGGAATGACCGATCATTGCGAGCGCGATGAAGACGAGATTGGAAACCGGCCCCGCCACCGCGCCGATCACGAGCGCCCGCATCAGCCCGAGTTTCACCACCGCCCATCCGCCGACAAAGACACCGGCCATGGACGCGACGACGCCAAACACTTTGCGCACTTCCGCGATCTCGATCTTGCTGAAGCCGAGATCGAGATAGAACGGGTTCATCACGTTCAGGACGAAGTCCGAAACGCGGTACAGACAGATCAGCGCGAGGATGAGTCCCGCGACCCCCGCATAGCGCTGGAAGAAATCCTTCAGCGGCGCGCCGAAGCTCGCGCCGAGATAAAGCCCCGGACGTGTCCTTGTCCCGGGCAGAGGAGCGCAGGCGAGCGCGATGACGCCAAGGCCGAGCACGACCGCGCCGACCTGAAGGAACACGCTATAGGGCGTGCCCTTCCAGATCGCTGATAGCCCGAAAGCCTCCGCGCCGAAGATCAGGGTCATCGGCGCGGGATCGCCGGAAAGTCCCGCGCCCGCAACGAGCGCGCTCGCGATGAACAAGGCGCCACGCACGATCCATTCACCCGCTTCGGCCAGAGGATTGCTCGGCACGCCTTCGGTATGGATGGGCCGGATCGTATGCTTTGCCTCGCGCGGTGCGAACAGTACCGCGATCACGCCGATGCCCATCAGCACCGCCATCGCGGCGTATGACAGGTTCCAGCTATAGGCCTGCGCCAATACAAGCGGGACCGCGCCCGCGACGATCATCGCAATGCGGTATCCCCATTGATAGGCCGCTGCCATGATGCCCTGCTGACGGTCCTCGGCGACCTCAATGCGCCATGCATCGATGACGATGTCCTGCGTCGCACCCGAAAAACCGACGAACACGGCGAACGCCGCCATCGCGCCGAGATTTTCCGCCGGGCTTTGTCCGGAAATCAGCCAAAGGCCGATCATGATTGCGATCTGCGCGGCGAGCATCCATGATCTGCGATGGCCGAGCCATCCCGTCAGGACCGGAATGCGCGTGCGGTCGACCAGCGGGGCCCACAGGAACTTGGCCGAATAGGCGAGCGTCGCGAGGCTGAAAAAGCCAATGACGGCAAGCGAGACGCCCTCATCGCGCAGCCATGCCGAAAGCGTGTCGAAGATCAGGAGATTGGGCAGCCCGGCTGAAAAGCCGAGCGCCAGCATGACAAGAACGCGCCGCTGAAAGAAATCGACGATCCCGCCCGCCTGTGATTGCGCTAAAGCCATGCCGCCCCCGAATCCAAAAAAGCCGGGTCAACTTGGCGGCATATGCGGCAAATGAAAAGGGCGACTTTCCGGCCACCCTCTCCTTTCCGTCGCTACCGCCGTCAGACGACGATGATAGTCGTGCAAGAAAGCGGTGTGTTCCACCTTCCTGAAAACGTCAGGCACAAGTGCGCTCAGAAAAGCGTCCGCTGCCTGATCGCCGCCGAGAGCGTGCCTTCGTCTAGATAATCGAGCTCGCCGCCGACCGGTACGCCGTGCGCGAGCCGCGTCACCTTCACGTTCGCATCGCGCAACAGGTCGGTGATGTAATGCGCGGTCGTTTGCCCATCGACCGTCGCGTTGAGCGCGAGGATGATTTCGGTGACCGCCGGATCGTGCGCGCGCGAGACCAGCGCATCGATGGTCAGATCGCCCGGCCCGATGCCGTCGAGCGGCGAGAGCGTGCCACCGAGTACATGATAGCCCGCGTTGATGGCGCCGGCCCGCTCCAGCGCCCAGAGGTCCGCGACATCCGCCACCACCACGATCACGGACGGATCGCGCCGCGGATCGACGCACACCGTGCAGGGGTTCTGCGTGTCGATGTTGCCGCAGGTGCCGCACACCACGATCTTTTCCATCGCGATCTGCAGCGCGCTGGTAAGCGGCGCCATCAAGGGCTCGCGCTTCTTGATCAGATGCAGCGCGGCACGGCGCGCCGAGCGTGGACCCAAACCCGGCAGGCGCGCGAGCAGCTGGATCAGGCGTTCGATCTCGGGTCCGGCGACGGCGGGCATCAGCTAGAACAACTTCATCCCGGGCGGGATCGGCAGGCCGCCGGTCAAGCCCTTCATCTTCTCGGCCAGCAGCGCCTCGCCCTTGCGCCGCGCGTCGGCATGCGCCGTGACGATCAGGTCCTCGACGATTTCCTTTTCCTCGGGCTTCACCAGCGAGCCGTCGATGCGCACGCCCTTCATCTCGCCCTTGGCGGTGAGCGTCACGGTGACGAGGCCGCCGCCGGACGTGCCCTCGACCGTGATCTGGTCGAGCTCGGCCTGCATCTCCTCCATCTTCGCCTTGAGCTGCGTCGCCTGCTTCATCAGGCCGAGGAAATCCGCCATCGCCACTCCTTGGTCAGTCGTCAATATCATCCGCGCCGTAATCGTCCGGGTTCGCCGGCGGCGCGTCGCTCAAAGGTTCTGCCGCGCCTTCGCGCCGCGTGACGCCCACGATCTCGGCGCCGGGAAAGCGCGCAAGCACCTTCTGTACCAACGGATCGCCGCGCACGCCCTGCTCCAGCTCCGTCTTCTTCGCCTGCGCCTGAGAGCTCACGGTCGGCGCGCCCTGCTCGGCCGAGACCACGACCATCCAGCGCTTGCCGGTCCACTCGGTCAGCTTGCGCGCGAGGTCGTTCACCAGCGCCTTGCGCGCGCTCGGCTCGAGCGCGACTTCGAGCTTGCCGTCCTCCAGGTGCACGAGCCGCACGTCGCGTTCGAGCGCCGTCTTCATCAGGATGTCGCGCTTCTCGTTCGCGAGCGCGATCAATGCCGGAAAGTTCGCAACGCTCAGGCCGATCGGCGCGGTCTCGCCGGTGCGCATGGTCGCAATATCCGGCACCTGGGCGCTGACAAGCTGAGCTGGCGCAAGCGAGGCGCGGGGAGCCCCGCGCGGCGGCTCGAAGCGCGGCGCGGGCCCGCCCCGCGCAGTACTGCCGCCATTGGCCGGCGCGGGCGATGCCGCACCGTTGCTCTGGATATCGCGGATGACTTCGTCCGGCGTCGGCAAGTCGGCCGCATAGGCGATGCGCACCAGCACCATCTCGGCCGCCGCGAGCGGCTTGCCGGCGTCCTTCATTTCGGTGAGGCCCTTGAACAGCATCTGCCAGGTGCGCGAGAGCACGCGCATCGACAGCTGTGCCGCGAAGGTGCGCCCCCGCGTGCGTTCGGCCTCCGCAAGAGAAGGGTCGTCGGCGACCGCCGGCACGATTTTCACGCGCGTGACGAAATTGGTGAATTCGGCGAGATCGCTCAAGACCACCGCGGGGTCGGCGCCGGAGTCGTATTGGTCGCGCAGCTCGCCCAGCGCCTTCGCCATGTCGCCGTGCATCAGCGCCTCGAACAGGTCGATCACCCGCGTGCGATCGGCGAGCCCGAGCATCTGCCGGATATCTTCGGCGCGCACCGCGCCTGCCGCATGCGCGATCGCCTGATCCATCAGCGAGAGCGCGTCGCGCACCGAGCCTTCGGCCGCGCGCGCAATCAGCGCCAGCGCCTCCGGCTCGGCGGAGATGTTTTCCTTGGCGCAGATTGCATCGAGATGTTTCACCAGCGCGGCCGCATCGACGCGGCGCAGGTCGAAGCGCTGGCAGCGCGACAGCACCGTGATCGGCACCTTGCGGATCTCGGTGGTGGCGAACACGAACTTCACATGCGGCGGCGGCTCTTCCAGCGTCTTCAACAGGGCGTTGAACGCCGCGCCCGACAGCATGTGCACTTCGTCGAGGATATAGACCTTGTAGCGCGCCGACACCGGCGAATAGCGCACCGCCTCGTTGATCTGGCGCACGTCGTCGACGCCGTTATGCGAGGCGGCGTCCATCTCGATGATGTCGACGTGGCGGCTGTCCATGATCGCCTGGTCGTGCAGGCCGAGCACCGGCATGTGGATCGTCGGGCCCTTCACCGAACCGTCGGGCAATTCGTAGTTCAGCGCACGGGCGAGGATACGCGCGGTCGTCGTCTTCCCGACGCCGCGCACGCCGGTCAGGATCCAGGCCTGCGGGATACGCCCGGTCTCGAACGCGTTCGAGATCGTGCGCACCATCGCTTCCTGGCCGATCAGGTCGGCGAATGTCGCGGGGCGATACTTGCGCGCCAGCACGCGGTACGACGCACCCGATGCGGCGGCGCCAAGGTCCAGTCCGGGGCTCGTGGCGTCGTTCATCCTGACCTGGCGGCCCCAGCCTGAAGAATTCGAAAGAGTCGAAATCTGAAAGAGTGGGAGGCTGACGAGCGACCCGAGTCGAAGCTCGTTAGGGCTGCTTCCTTCCGGACCTGACCCGGTTGGCGAGTGGCTCGTCCACCGCCAACCTCCCGCGTCCTATATCGGGCGAACAAAGCAGGAATGCAAGCGTCCCGCCGCACGGCCGTGCTAGCTTTCCCCTAGTGTGGCGGTTCAGAAGTCCGCATCATTCTCGCGGCGAGTCCGCGTTGCGGACTTCTGAACCTAAGCCACACTAGAATCATAGGTTTTCTAGTGTCCTTCGATTCCGAAGTTCGTACACGAGGGTGCTGCATGATGAAACGAACTTCGGAATCGGGACACTAGCATTGATTTTCCGGACGAATTCATGGCCGAGACCTGGACGCTGCACCCGCAACTTGAACGCGACACCGCGAGCATCGGCGACCTGCCGCTCTCGCGCGTGCTCATCATCAACGACGCGAACTACCCCTGGCTGCTGCTGGTTCCACGGCGGCCGGGTGTCGTCGAGTTGATCGATCTCGACGACGTCGAGCAGGCGCAACTGATGACCGAGGTGACGCGCGTCGCGCGCGCGCTGCGCACCGTCACCAATTGCGACAAGCTCAACATCGCAGCGCTCGGCAATGTGGTGCCGCAACTCCACGTGCATGTCATCGCGCGGTTCCGCAGCGACGCCGCATGGCCGAAGCCGGTGTGGGGCGCGGCGCCGCCGCGCCCCTACGAGCGCGAGGAATTGCACGGCTTCGGCCAGCCGCTGCGCAAGAAGATCTGGCTCGAGTGATCAGCCGCCGCCGATCGCGTTGATGAACTTGTCGCGGAACGAGACGGCTTTCTTTGCCGGCGCCTCGCCCGGCTTCATCTCGTCGTCCTTCCATTGCAGGCCGGATTCCAGCAACGACAGGGCGACGCTGTTGGCGTCGACAAAGCCGTCCTTCAGCACCGCACTATTGTAGGCGCCGCCCGCCGCCCCGGCGGTGCCCTTGATCCGTGCCGCGACGCTGGCATGGATCTTCTCGAACGAGTCCTTGCGATCCGCGGCAAACGGGGCTCTGCGTTCTTCGCCGAGCTTCGTCCAGGCACCCTTGAACGACTCGTGAAGCTGGCCGAGGGCCCATTTGCCCGACACGTCGCGCCGCGATTTCAGATATTCGAAATCGAGACCGAGATAGGGTGAGACCTCGCTCGCCATCCAGGCCAGCGGAATATCCGACATGCCGTGTTCCGGATATCCGCCGCCGACGTCGGAATGCACGCCGGCAAACCAGACCTGCTTGAGTTCCTGGCCTCTCGCCTTTCCCTCGGGTGTCTGCGTCCAAAGCGTGGGCACAAAGTTTTTCCGCCGCTCGTCCAGCGCCAAGGCGTGAAAGGCGTGCTCGACATACTGGCCGAGGTCCGTGTTGTGAAATCCGTAGTAACGTTTGAAGAACAAATCGAACTTCGCCAAGTCCTCCGGGATGCCGACCGATCCGACCGTGTCCCACACGCCGATGCACTTGATCGGGACGTTCTGATGCCGCTTCGCGAAGGTCTTGAGTGCGTCCGAATTCCTGTCCTTGAAGGCGTTCCACAGTTCGAAAAACCGGTCGAGATCCTGCTTGCCGATCAAGCCGGCAAAGCCGATCAAGCCCCCGACACTGCGCGCCGTATAGGCACCGCGCGAAAAGCCGAACAGGAAGATCTCATCGCCTTCGCAATAGTTGTGACAGATGAAGGTATAGGCATCGCGCACATTGTGCGCCAGACCGACACCCAGCGCGGCGCCGGTCACCTTGCTGGCGAAGCTGCCTTCGGTGCCGACCCCGGATTGATAGAACACGATCTGCGCAATCTCTTTTCCATCGCGCTTGTCCGTTGGCTGGATCGCCCAGGCGAGGCGGGAGACATTGGTGTAACCGGTGCCGTTGTCGGAGTCGTTCCATGTCCCGTCACAGCACACGACAAGCCGCTTCATCGCCATCGTCGCCTCCCGTTGCCCGCTGATTGGCCACTCTATCCCAGGTAGATTCCGGCGCAAGGAACCGCCCATATCCGGGCGATTTCATGGCCTGCGCGCGGCGTTGATTCAGCACCGCGCGCGTGCGAGTTTGCCGTCCCGCCCCGCCGGAGTTTCACATGTCGCCACGCCCCGATCTCGGGCCGAAGCCGCTCCTCGGCTATACCGCCAGCATTCTGGCACGCGTCGCCGAACGGCGCGGCGATGACGCATTCCTCGCCGCCTGCGCGGCCGACGCGAAAGCCGGTGTGTTCGCGATCGGCGGCGAACTCGTTGTGATGCGCCGGACGTCGAACGGCCCCGACCCGCTGTTCCGTGCCGACGAGGCGCGCGCGCTCGCGCCGGCGGGTGAGACCGTGTTCCTTGGGCTTGTGGGCGAAGCCGGCCGCTTCGGCATCGCGCTCGATCCCGAGGTGACCAAGACACTGAAGGGCCGCCCCGATCTCGTCGTCACCGACCTGCGCTCGATCGCCGTGCAGGGGCTCGTTCCGCCCGATGATCTCGCGCCGCTCGCCGAGGCGAAGGCGCTGCTCGCCTGGCATGCGCGGCATCGCTTCTGCGCCAATTGCGGCGCGCCGACCCGCATGACGCAGGCCGGCTGGAAACGCGAGTGCCCGTCCTGCAAGGTCGAACACTTCCCGCGCACCGATCCGGTCGTGATCATGCTGGCGATCAGCGGCGACCGCTGCCTGCTCGGCCGCGCCGGACGCTTCGTCGCCAACATGTGGTCGTGCCTGGCGGGCTTCGTCGAGCCGGGCGAGAACATCGAGGAGGCGGCGCGGCGCGAGACCCTGGAGGAAGCCGGCATCACCTGCGGGCGCGTCAAATACTTCGCCTCGCAGCCCTGGCCGTTTCCGATGTCGCTGATGATCGGCTGTCACGCACAGGCGACCTCGACCGAGATCACGGTCGACCGCGAAGAGCTGGAAGACGCGCGCTGGTTCACCCGCGAGGAGGTCGCGCAGATGTTCACCGGCCAGCATCCGGAAGGGATCAGCATCCCGCCGCCGATCGCGATCGCGCATCACATCATCCGCGCCTGGGTCGAGGAGGGCGACGGTGTCTTCGCCTGACAAGCATGTGCTCTGCACCGGTATCGCGGTCGTCGATCAGGTTTTTCGCGTCGCGAATTTTCCGCGGCCGGAGGTGAAGACGCAGGCGAGCGAATTCCGCACCGTGAATGGCGGCAACGCGGCGAATGCCGCGGTCGCGATCGCGCATCTCGGCGCGCGTGCGAGCTTCGCCGGGCCGCTCGGCGGGCCCGCGGGCGTCGACAGCGTCGGCGACACATTCCTCAAGCTCGCCGCGAACGAGAACATCGACTGCTCCGCCTGCCCGCGCGTGGCCGGCGCGCCGTCCTCGATGTCGTCGATCTGCATCGACGGGCGCGGCGAGCGCGCAATCGTGAACTACCGCGACGACCGGCTCAACGTGGCGCGCCCGGCCGACCCGGCCGCGCTGGTCGCGAATGCGGACGCCGTGATCGCCGACAATCGTTTTCCCGAATTCGTGCGCGAGGTGTGCAGTGCCGCGCTGGCCCGCGGCATTCCGACCGTGCTCGACGCCGACGAGCCGCGCCGCGACAGCAACGTGCTGCTCACGCTGGTCAGCCACGTGATCTTCTCGGCCGAGGGCCTGCGCGCGACCGCCGGCACCGATCATCTCGGCCGCGCGCTGCTCGACATCAGCAAACAGACGACGGCATTCGTGGCCGTGACCGACGGCGCAAACGACGTGCTGTGGCTCGACGACGGCGAGTTGCGGCAAATCCCCGCGTTCAAGGTCGATGTCGTCGACACGCTCGGCGCCGGCGACACCTTCCACGGCGCCTTTACGCTGATGCTCGCCGAAGGCATGAGCGAACGGCCGGCGATGCGATTCTCGGCGGCGGCGGCCGCGCTCAAATGCACCCGCTATGGCGGCATTCTGGGCGCGCCGACGCGCCAGGAGGTCGAGGCGTTTCTGGCGAAGAACTAAGACGGTTTCCGCACACCAATCACTTTTTCTGCGCCGAGGGGCACGGCGCGCCGCAGGGCGCGCAGGCGCCGGCGAAATCTTCCGGCGAGACGGCGCGTGCGGACGACGGGCTGGTGAGATGGTCCACGATCACGGCGCCAAGCCCCGCGATCAGCACCAATGCATAGACGATGCGCATCAAGCCCTCAATCGCGCGAGAGGCCGAACAGCGGACGCAGCCGGATGCCGATCAGGCAACCGCCGAGGGCTGCCGCAAACCAGATCCAGCCGTGCAGCGAGCCGGACGCGACCCCGCCGAAGAACGCACCGATGTTGCAGCCGAAGCCGATGCGCGCGCCCCAGCCCATCAGCAGGCCGCCGATAGCAGCGGCAAGGAGCGAGCGCGCCGGCGGCCACGCGGTCCGGGCGAACGGCTTTGTGGCCGCTGCCGCCGCCATCGCACCCAAAATCATGCCCAGATCAGTCAGGCTCGATGTGTCGGAGAGGATCGATTCGGCGAGCGCGCGCTTCGGGCCCGGCCATTGCCAGAACTCGGCGCCGGAGAAATCGGCACCGCCAAGCGCGGCAAGCTTCGCGCCCCATACAGTGAAGCCGAAGGTCACGCTCCAGGGGTGATGACCGGCAAGGAATACGCCGATGGAAAGTGCGCCGATGGCGATGGCGCCGACGACGATCGTCGGGCGCGGCTTGAAGCTCGCGCCGCGCGAACGCGCGAACGCGACGATCAGCAGCGCCGCCACCACAATGCTGGCGAGCGTCACCACGAGCCCGCCCCACGGGCCGAAATAGTTCGAGGCGAGCACCGGATCGATGCCTCCTAGCCGCAGAAACGCCGGCAGATGCAGGCTGCCGATCACGCTGCCGGCGATGAACAGCGCGAGCGCGATCAGCATGCGCCCAGAACCCCCACCTGCCGTATAGAGCGTGCCGGAGCCGCAGCCGTTCGCGAGCTGCATGCCGATGCCGAACACGAACGCGCCGATCACGAGCGACGGCCCGATCGGCGCGATGGCGCCGCCGAAGCCCGGCACCAGCGAGGCGACCGGCACGATCACCAGCGCGGCGACAGCGGTCAGCAGCAGCGCGCCGAGCATGCCGCCGGCCTCGCCCTTGACGAGGAACCGGCGCCACGCGGCGGTGAACGAAAATTCGGTCTTGAGGAAAGCGGCGCCGAGCCCGAAGCCAAGGATCACCAGCGCGGCCGAAGCGGGATGGCCGTCCAGCCAAGCCAAGGCGACCAGCACGGCGGTGCCGAGCACGGCCGCGACCAGAAACGGCCCGTCGAGCCGCGGCAACTCCGCAGCCGGAGTTTCAGCCGTCGTCGTACTCATGAGTTCCGCCGGAAATTACGACCCGAAGCCGAGCTTCTTCTTCAGGTCATCCCACTTGGTGCGGGCCGAGGCAAGCGGGCGGCTGGCGTCCGACGTCCAGTCCACCATCGAGCCGTAGTAAAGCTTCACGTCCTTGCGCCCGAGGACTTCGGACAGCACGAACCAGTCGGTCGCCGCCCAATGCCCGGTGTTGCAATACGCAACCGTCGGCCCGACCGGCACCGCGGTCGCGGCGAGCGAGGCCAACTCGGCCTTCGGCTTCAGCCGGTTCGCCTTCACGTCGTAGAACGTCGCGCTGTCGACGTTCACGGCACCCGGAATGTGCCCGTAGCCTTGCGACGCGGGTGCCTTCTCCTTGCCGGCGTAGAACGACGCGGGCCGTGCATCGACCAGCGTCGCGCCGCCGTCGCGCTCGATCGCCTCGACCTCGCGCGCATCGACGAACAGCGACTTGTTCAGCGTCGCGGTGAAGATTTTCGGAGACGGCTTGCTCGCGCCGGTCTCGATCTGATTCTTTTCGGCCGCCCACGCGGCATAGCCGCCGTCGAGCACCGACACGTTGGGTACGCCCGCGACCTTCAGGGTCCAGTAGGTGCGCGCCGCGGAGCCGAAATCCGTGTAGTGCACGCCGGCCGGAACGATCACCACGTGGGTATCTTCATCGATGCCGGTTTCGCCGATCAGCTTTTCCAGTTCGGCGATCGTCGGCAGCATGAACGGCACGCCGCCGCGCGTCACGCGCCAGCCGGCCTTGTCGTAGTCGCTGTGCACCGCGCCAGGGATGTGCCCCTTCTGGTAGGCCTCGACGCCGCCGCCGTCGATCGCCGAGCGGATATCGAGCACCAGCACATTCGCGTCCTGCAGGTGCTGCTTCAACCAGTTGGTCGAGACGAGCGGGGTCGCGTCCTCGGCGTGGCCCGGCACCGCGAGCGCGAGCGACAGCAGCGCCGCAGCGGCGAGCGGGCGTAACGTGCGGAACACAGACAGCGGCTTCATGGACGGTGGCCTCGGTCAAATTTCTCGCTTGAAATAGAATATTCTTCTCTGTAAGAACAGATATGCGCATCAAATAAGAATGAAATTCTAGATCACTCTTCATCGTGGAACGGATCGTCTAAAAAACTGGGGCTTCGTGGCATGGACGCCATCGACCGGAAGATACTCGGTGTGTTGCAAGAGGATTCCTCGCTCTCCGTCGCGGAGGTTGGCAGCCGCGTCGGGCTGTCCTCGACGCCGTGCTGGAAGCGCATCCAGAAGCTCGAAGCCGAGGGTGTGATCCAGAAGCGCGTTGCCGTTGTCGACCCGGAAAAGATCGGGCTCGGCGTCACGGTGTTCGTCGCGATCGAGACCGGTGATCATTCCGAGGACTGGCTTGGCCGCTTCGCCGAAGCGGTGCGCGCGATGCCGGAGGTGATGGAGTTCTACCGGATGGCCGGCGACGTCGATTACATGCTGCGCGTGGCGGTCGCGAGCATCCAGGACTACGACGCGTTCTACAAGAAGCTGATCGCCGCGATCCCGCTCAAGAACGTCACCTCGCGCTTCGCGATGGAGCGGATCAAGCAGACGACGGCGTTGCCGATTCCCAGCGCGTGAGAACAAAACCCGCTCTAGCAGTTCGGCGTGCCCTCGCGCGTCACGGTGTCCGACAGGCGCGGCCGCATGTAGATCTGATCCTTCAGGTTCATCGTGCCGGTGATGACGTAGCCGATCGCCGGCGTGTAGGCGTATTCGGATTCCGCCCAGATCAGCGACGAATTGACGGTGTTGAGCGCAGCGGGCACCGTCACAGTCGAGCCGATTGCGCGCGCGGTGCCGTGCTTGGTATCGCTCCAGCAGACCTTGGCGACGCCGTTGTTGTCGATCTTCACGCTCGACACCGTGATCTTCAGCTTTGAGTCTGAATACGGGGCGACGATCGCCGCGGTGGCGGCGAGGATGTTGCTGCTGTCTGAATTGGTGATATTCGTCGCCTGCGCCACGAGGTCAGCGAGCGAGCGCGCAAGCAGCGTCACCTTGCGGTCGATCGCGATCGCCTGCGACACTTCCACACCGCCAAGATAGAGCGTTACCATGAAGGGCAGCAGCATCGCGAACTCGACCGCCGAGATGCCGCGTTTGTCGCGCAACAGCCGGCGGATCTGGCGGCGCGCGCGCGCGACCCGGAGAGCGAGATGGAGAGCGGGCGTCATTTGCGTTGTCCCTAGTAGGGCTCGTTGCGGAATGCCGCCGTCGCCATGATCAGACGCTTGCCGCCCGACAAGTCGGACAGGCTGAAGCCGAGCAGCGACACGTAGATCGGCCACTCATACATCAGCCGCACCACGACGATGTCGCCCTGCTTGCCTGGATCGTATCCGAAATTGGTCAGCAAATTGCCCTTCGCGTCGATCGGCTTGGAATTGTTGATCGACGAGAACCCGGAGTATTTCTTGACGTCGATCTTGATGCCATTCGCGCAATCGAACAGGCCGAGGATCTTGGCACATACGGCCTGCTTGAACTTCGTCTCCGTGAAGTTTCCGGTCTGCACCTGGCCCGTCATGATGAGACGTGAGGAGTCCGCGACGGCGGTTTCCAGGGTCTGGCTTGCGAAGAAGACGATCGCCGTCTCCATGATGGCGAACATCAGCGCGAGGAAGGGCGCCGCCACGATGCCGAACTCGACCGCGGCGATGCCGTCGTTCCCGCGCGCGAAGCGGCGGACCGTCGTGATGCGCAGGAGCTTTGCGGGAATGAGGCGCCTGGTGCGTTGGGAAAGGCCAGCCCGGATTGCCTGAATCATTGCGCTACTCTCCGGATGCGTCGGGTGCGCGCTGCACCGACCGTCAAGCGATACGACTATCCCGACGGATGCTTATCAAAAGCACGTTGTCGAAGTGTTGCGGCAACCGGGTAAGGGAACGGCAGCGGCGTTCACACTTCGCTAACTACGTCGCAAAGTGAGCCCGACAGACGTGTCAGCGCCCCTTGGTGCCGGCGATGCTCGACTGCGCGTTGCGCGCGTCGGTCTGGCCGGCTGCCGCCGTAAAGTACCCAGGCGAGTCGCCGAGCGTGATGCGGCGTTCGCAGTTCGGCGTGCAGCTGTAGGTCTCGCGCTCGGCGCCGCGATACACGGACACCGTGTGATCGGTCGCGCCGCGCACCACCACCTGACGCTCCATCAGCACCGTGCCGGCGCGATCGAGCACGATGAGATTGGTCGCGCCGTAGCCCTTGCCGGTGACGACCACGAGTCCGCCCGACTGCACCGCGACGTCGGCGATCAGCGGATTGCCGACCACGATGGTTGAGACCTTCTCCGGCAGCCGCATGAGGGTCGCCTGGTCGAGCACGATATTGAGCGGCGCCTCGGCGGCAAGGGCAGGGCGGGGCAGCACAACTGCCGCCAGCAGAACAAGCGCGACCGCCCGGGCCGCGTTGTTAGGCCCGCGGCGGTCCAAATTCGACTTCATCGCAGCTCTCCGCCGGCTCATGGCTACCGTTGGGTCAGCGCTTCTGCGCGGACCGCTGGCACCGATTTGACTTCAAATTGGTGAATGAACTGCAAATGCAGCGTCTTCGCGGCTGTGACGACCTGCCGCGCCAGCATAGACTTTCGCATTCTCAGGGCGACGTTTCAAAGTATTCAAAGCCAATACGGTTGAATTAGATGACTAATACATAAGAGTATAAAATCGACACCGAAGAGAGATCAAACAATTCTGTTATTTCTACACTCTGATTTCAGAGAAATCGAACGTTAACCACATTGATAATCTCGAACTTAGTCTCGATATTCATTGAGCGGGGGGTTAACTTCGTTGCAATCGATGACTGCTAAATTGTCCACATCGCAACGGGGACACAAAAGCCCGGGCGCAAGTGCTCAGACAGCTCACGTGTGGATCCAAAGGAGCCTACCATGAAGACCCTCGTTACGCGTTTCGTGAAGGACGAGTCGGGAGCGACCGCCATCGAGTATGGCCTCATCGCCGCCGGCATCTCGGTCGCCATCATCACCGTCGTCGGCCAACTCGGTTCGAAGCTGAACACGACGTTCGGCAGCGTAAAAAGCGCGCTGGACAAGTAACAATTCTATCTTGCGGTTGAGAAGAGGCCCCGGCTAGTGGATCGAATCTAACACTTGGTGCCCGCGTCTGACGGCCTGGATTATTTTGTCTGGATCGGCAGTCCAGGTGAAGGGCTTGGGCTCGGCATTGTGGTCGAGGACGAAGCGATTGATTGCGGCTTGCAGGTCGACGACCGATAGGAAGACGCCGCGCTTCAATCGCCGCTTGGTGAGCTTGGCGAAGAAG
>Ga0207691_10000724_pt1 | contig 32586 bp, 20 predicted proteins | sample KBSM13metaG_FD_184327 | JGI IMG/M metagenome (GOLD analysis project Ga0207691, IMG submission 184327) | Miscanthus rhizosphere microbial communities from Kellogg Biological Station, Michigan, USA - KBS M1-3 metaG (SPAdes) (version 2) | ecosystem: Host-associated > Plants > Roots > Rhizosphere >...
ACTTCTTCTCGGGGGTGCCACCGGTTCCCACGACCGCCAACCCCAACCCCATCTTTGCCTCGAACGTCACCCCAGACGATACGGGGCTCAAGGACTGGACCGCGGCTGACGTGGCGATCGCACTCAAGACCGGCGTCAACAAAGCCGGCGTGACCCTGTGCGGTTCGATGCCCTCCGCGGCCAAAGGCTACGGCGGCATGACCGACGCGGACGCACACGCCATCGGCGTCTACCTGACGACAATTCCCCCGATCAGCAAGGCCGCGGCGGCCCCGGGTCTCGAGCCCGCCTGCCCAGTCACACCCTGAGAGCATGCGACACGCCGCTGGTTCGTGCTCACTCGAGAGCGGCCAGCGGCGTTCGACCCGACGCGCGTATTCGGGCTAGCGCGGCCTTCCTTGGAGCGCTCAGAGCCCAAATTGCAATACGGAGTTACCGAACGTCGCGACGTACGCTTTGCCGTTGGCAACGACCGGCGGACAGAACTTGGAGAAGAAGTCGTAGTCGAACGAAAATAGCTTCTTCAGCTCGTTGGTGTTGACGATGGTGGTGGCGTCGAACACGACGAACGAGCCCCCCACCACGGCCTGGTTGGCGTCGCCGTTCTTCGGGATGGCGGCCCACAACACGGCGCTGCCCGCCTTGGTTCCGTTCGAGGACAGCGCGAGCATGCCGCCCGGCATCCCTCCGGGCGGAGCCTTACCTGCAGAGGAGAACACGGTGCCCTGATTTCGGAACGCGTCGATGCGTTGATTGCCGAAGTTGTGATTGTAAACCTTGGCGCGCTCGTTCTCTCCCCAAATGTATACGTTGCCGTGGTTTGCCATGCGCAGGTACACGGGCGTGCCGTGAATGTGGTGCATCTTGCCGTCGGGCGTGCCCCCATGCAGATTGCGATCGAGGTTCACGATCGGCCAATTGGGGTCGGCAGGCGTGGTCGTCGCCAGACCCGCTCCGCCGTTCGGTCCGTTGGGCAGATAGGTGGCAACGAACGGTAGGTTGAAGTGCGGGGTCCAGGAATTGTGCCCCAGGTTCGTGCGATTGAGGTTGTACAGCACGCCGTCTTTGCCGCCGCCGAGTAGGTTCTGAAAGCCAGGGATGAGCATTACCCCGGCCGAGCCCAGATCCTCGTCGTTGAATTGACGGAGGTTGTCGTTGAAGGCCGTCCAAAAGTCTTTCAGCGCCAAGCCCGGCTTGCCACCGTTGTTATTGGCGGTCCCCGCCGTGTACGACAGCTTGATGAAGCTCTCGGCGAAGTTGTCGTTGCCGATCGCGCCGTTGCCGGTCGTGAAATAGATGTCGTTGCCGGCGATGGCCGGCGCCGAGCCCGCCATCCAAACTCCGCCAGCGCCTCCGTTCGGCGTCACGCACCAAATCGCGGGCGTGGGACTGAAGCCCGGTTTGTGGTGTAGGCCGCGCGTATCGTAGGCGAACACGAAGCCGTTGCCCGGCCCAACCGGACTCTCGCCGTTCATCGAAAACATCACGATCACGGCTTTGTTGCCGCCGGCTCCCTTGAGCAAGCCGAGCCCGGCGCGCAGCTTTTGATACGGGGTCTGGGTCCCCGTATTGAAGTGCTTGTGCCCGTTGTCTGCATCGCCGTGGACCAAGATCTCGGGCTGTTGATCGGCTAGCGTGGTGGCATCGAGCGTCCACAAGTGATGCTCGCGATTGCCATTGTTCGCCGAGCCCGGCGCCCGTTGAAAGGTGACGACGTACAGGCTGTTCGTGGCAGGGTCGATCACCGGCGTCCCCGCGATCCCCCATTTGTGATAAACACACCACATATCCATCTGGCCTGGCTGCACGCACGGATCGACGGCCGCAGCCAGCGTGCGTGAGTTGAGTAACGCCCCGCTGTTCACGTCGAAGCGGTAGACCGTGTTGTTCATGGTGAAGACGAACAGCACGTTGCCGAGCACCAGCGGCTGCGCTTCGACCTTTTCGTCGACGGGGAACGTGCGGGTCAGGTGCAGCGTACCAAGATTGCCATTGGTGAAGATCGTCTCCGCGCTGTTCCAACCGCTGCGGTTGTTGTCGAAAGCGCGCGTCGTCACGTCCGTTGCACTCGCCACGGAAGCGCAGCACAACCACGTTGCCAGCAGCGACCAAACAAACAGGCGTGATATTCGCTTCATACAAACCCCACGAGCCTTTGCCTAGACGGAGAACAGCGCCGCGCCGCGCACGAGGCGCGGCGAACGTCGCATCATTGTCTGCAACTCCAGGTCGATGTGCAAGCCCGTGATTGGGCCGGGCCCCACCGAAACAATGACTAATGGCATAGTCATGTTGCGCGATCGGGGCGCGGACCGATGGTGGATCTTCACCCTATCTCGAGCTCGAGCTCATGCTGTACGATATCGAGCATGGAGACGACGCGGGATCGGTCGGTTCGTTCTCTGATCGCGTTAGCCGCGTTAGCCGCGCTAGCTGCGTTGGCACTGACGCTGATCGCTTGCGGTCCGCCGCCGGATCCCGTCCTCCCGCCACCGCAGGCAGCCCAAAGCGCGCCGCCGGCGAGCGCAACGCCTCAGCCTGCGATCGTGCCGGTCGTCCCGCCGTGCGGCGCGGAGTGGTGTGTGGTTCCGGGCATCCCCAAGCCGACCACCTTCTCGGCGATATGGGGATCGTCGCCGACTGACGTTTGGTTGGCCGGTGAAGCCGGCACTTTGCTGCATTGGAATGGCTCGTCCTGGACCGCCGCCGCTTCCGGCACGGAGAGTGCGCTGCGCGCGCTCTCCGGCACCTCCGCAAGGAACGTCTGGGCTGCCGGCCTCGATGGCACGCTGCTCCACTTCGACGGCTCGAGCTGGTCAGCAAAGCAGAAGAGCGGCGCGCTCTGGTCGCCGGCAAGCGGAGCCAATGAACGACCGATCTATGCGCTACTCGCGCTGCCCGATCAGCTCTGGGCCGGAGGCTCTGGCACCCGCTCTTTCGGCGGAACCACTTGGACGGAGCCGCATCACGGCTCGCACCTGCCGACGATGGCGATTTGGGGCTTGGATTCGTCGAGCCTGTGGGAGGTCGGGCTGCAAGGCATGGTCAACCGTTGGGACGGGCACCACTGGCAACGGCTCGGGGGTGAGGTCGGTCCCAATTTCTTCGGTGTTTGGGGCAGCACCGCAAACGATGTGTGGATCGTCGGCAGTGCGGGCTCGGTCGTGCACTGGAGTGGAACGCCCAGCACCGTTCCGAGTGGGACGACCAACGATTTGCACGCCGTGCGTGGCTTTGGCGCACAGGACGTATGGGCCGTGGGTGATCAGGGGACGATCCTGCATTGGAAAGGCTCGGCTTGGCTGCCCTCCCCAAGCCCATCCCCCAACGCGCTGCTCGGCATCTGGGGTCCAAACGCCCGCGACCTCTGGATCGTCGGCGAGAACGGCGTGGTGCTGCATCATCAGACGTAGTCGCCGCGAGTCCGACGAGGGTCGCCTCGCGGCGCAGCAATCATACTGTGCGAACACAGTATGATTTTCATTTAGCTTGGCGGCATCGGAGCAGGTCTGGGCTCTTGCCGCCGACGCGGCTCGGCTCACGCGAGATCGAAGCGGTCGAGGCTCATCACCTTGGTCCAGGCCGCGACGAAGTCGGCCACGAACTTCTCGTGCGCATCCGCGCTGCCATAGACTTCCGCCAGCGCTCGCAACAGCGAATTCGAGCCGAACACGAGATCGACTCGGGTCGCGGTCCATTTCTGATCGCCCGTCCTGCGATCACGTCCCTCGAACACATCCGTTGCTCCGGCAGCAGGCTTCCATTCCGTGCCCACGTCGAGCAGGTTGACGAAGAAGTCGTTGCTCAGTGCTCCCGGTTTCTTCGTCAGCACGCCGTGGGGGGACGAGCCGGCGTTGGCGCCGAGCACGCGCAGGCCGCCGATCAAGACGGTCAGCTCGGGCGCGGTCAGCGTCAGGAGCTGAGCCTTGTCGATCAGCAGTACCTCGGCGGGCACGCTGTATTTGCCCTTTTGGTAGTTACGGAAGCCGTCCGCGAGCGGTTCGAGCACGGCGAAGGAGGCGACGTCAGTCTGCGCTTGCGAAGCGTCGGTGCGCCCCGGTTCGAAGGGGACGGTCACGCTGAGGCCGGCGGTCTTCGCCGCGTGCTCGATGGCCGCGCAACCGCCGAGCACGATCAAGTCGGCGAGCGAGACCCGCTTGCCTCCGGACTGCGCTTGGTTGAACGTCGCTTGGACGCTTTCGAGGGTTTTCAGCACCTTGGCCAGCTGCGCGGGCTGGTTGACTTCCCAGTCCTTCTGCGGCGACAGACGAATGCGCGCGCCGTTGGCGCCACCCCGCTTGTCGGAACCACGGAAAGTGGCAGCCGACGCCCAAGCCGTCGAAACCAACTCCGAGATCGAGAGGCCGGCACTGAGTAGCTTGAGCTTGAGTTGTGCAATCTCCGAAGCGCCAATCAGTGGGTGGTCGATACCCGGGACCGGGTCCTGCCAGAGCAGTTCTTCCGCGGGAACCTCGGGGCCGAGATAGCGCACGCGTGGGCCCATGTCGCGGTGGGTCAACTTGAACCAGGCGCGCGCGAAGGCGTCCGCAAACTGGGCCGGATTTTCCAGGAATCGGCGAGAGATCCGCTCGTAGGCTGGGTCGAAGCGCAAAGACAGGTCGGTCGTCAGCATGGTCGGTAGCTGCTTCTTCGTTGGATCGTATGCGTCCGGAATGCAGGCTTCGGCGCCCTTGGCCACCCATTGCTGAGCGCCCGCGGGGCTACGGCTCAGCTCCCAGTCGTACTTGAACAGGTTTTCGAAGAAATAATTGCTCCACTTGGTGGGCGTTTGACTCCAGGTGACCTCGAGGCCGCTGGTGATCGCGTCTGCGCCCTTGCCGCTACCGTGAGCGCTCACCCAGCCAATGCCCAGCTGCTCGATGTCCGCGCCTTCGGGGTTGACCCCCACGTGCTTCGCATCGCCCGCGCCGTGGGTTTTGCCGAAGGTGTGCCCGCCCGCGATCAACGCCACCGTCTCCTCGTCGTTCATGGCCATGCGCGCGAAGGTCTCGCGGATGTCCGTCGCTGCGGCGACCGGGTCTGGCTTGCCGTTCGGCCCCTCGGGGTTCACGTAGATCAAACCCATTTGCACCGCAGCCAGCGGATTTTCCAGGTCGCGTTCGCCGGAATAACGCTTGTCTGCGAGCCAGGCCGTTTCCGCGCCCCAATACACGTCTTGATCCGGCTCCCAGACGTCTGCTCGACCACCACCGAAGCCGAAGGTCTTGAAGCCCATCGACTCGAGCGCGACGTTGCCCGTCAGGATCAGGAGATCGGCCCAGGAAATCTTTTTGCCGTACTTCTGCTTGATCGGCCAGAGCAACCGGCGCGCCTTATCGAGGCTGACGTTGTCGGGCCAGCTGTTGAGCGGAGCGAACCGCTGTTGCCCTCGGCCACCACCCCCGCGACCATCACCGACCCGGTATGTTCCGGCGCTGTGCCACGCCATGCGCACGAACAAGCCGCCATAGTGACCGAAGTCCGCAGGCCAATAGTCCTGCGAGTCGGTCATCAACACTTCGAGGTCCCGCTTCAGAGCTTCATAGTCGAGGCTACTGAATGCCTCGGCGTAATCGAACCCCGTGCCCATCGGATCGGACTTCGTCGAATGTTGATGGAGTAGATCCACCCGTAGTTGGTTTGGCCACCAATCACGATTCGAAGCTCCGCCACCCAGACTATGATTGAAGGGACACTTCGGCTCGGTTGTCATGATGCAGAGCCTAACCCTAGACGTACTCCTTCAAAATCAGAAATTGTGCTGGTGTCGGAGCGAACCTGCAGTCTCCGGTCTGTAGTCGTCGTCTTTCATCGCGTGTGTCGACGAGCAGGCTCGACAGCGTGGACATTTGCAGCAGCTCGCAGATAAAATCACGTAGCGACGAGCGCGCCGCTTCCGGCCGCTCGCCACCGGGACGTCACGAATCACGGCAAGCCCGGCCTCACGTCGCGCGACTGCGGCTGACGGCTGGTGATTACGCAGTAGGGCCCACTTGGCGCGCGGGCCCGGCGGCACTAGTCCTTGGCCATGCGCTACAACCTGTTGGGCAATACGGGCCTGTACGTCTCCGAGCTGTGCCTCGGGGCGATGACCTTTGGTGGCACGGGCGGCATGTGGCAAGCCATCGGCAAGCTCGGTCAAGGAGAAGTGACCACGCTCGTGGGCAAGGCGTTCGACGCGGGCGTCAACTTCATCGACACGGCCGACGTCTATGCCGAAGGCCAGAGCGAACGGCTCGTGGGCGGCGCGCTCCAGTCACTCGGCCGCGCCCGCGAGCAAGTCGTGATCGCGACCAAGGTGCGTGGCCGCGTTGGCCCAGGTGTCAATCAAGTCGGGCTGTCGCGCGCGCACATCTTGTCCAGCATCGACGGCAGCCTGCGCCGCCTCGGGCTCGACTACGTAGACCTGTATCAAATCCACGGCTTCGACCCGGTAACTCCGATCGAAGAAACCGTGCGCGCCCTCGATGACGTGGTCCGTTCTGGCAAGGCGCGCTACGTTGGCTTCAGCAACCTGCCCGCCTGGCTCGCTTCGCACGCCGTGACGTACGCGGAACAAAATGGCCTAGCGCGCTTCCAGAGCGCGCAGGTTTACTACTCAATTGCTGGTCGCGACATCGAGCGCGAAATTGCGCCGCTGTGCCAAGCGCGCGGCCTCGCGATTCTTCCCTGGAGTCCACTCGCCGGTGGTCTGTTGTCCGGCAAGTTCGACCCGGACAAGAAGGGCCCGGCGGACGCCCGACGCGCTTCGTTCGACTTCCCGCCCGTCGACATGGATCGCCTCCCGGGTGTGCTCAGCGCCTTACGTCGAGTGGCAGAACAGACCGGCACCTCCGTCGCGCGCGTGGCGCTTGCCTGGCAGCTCGGTAAACCCTTCATCACGAGCATCATCATCGGCGCCAAACGTCTGGAGCAGCTCGAAGACAACCTCGCTGCGACGAAGCTCGAGCTCAGCGCAGAGCAAAGCTCACTGCTGGATCAAGCCAGCGCACTTCCCCCGGAATATCCGGGCTGGATGGTGCAATTTCAAAACTCCCGGGACCCGCGCGGCACGCCGCAGGCGCCTACGGATGAACAGATCCGGGCCGCGGCGCAGCGCTTGAAGTGAACGCCCCGCGGGCGGGCCTTTGCCTGCGGCCCGCACTGCGGCGTTCGCGCGCACTCGCGTGAAGCCGAGCCATTCGCCGCGCGAGCCGTGCCCTTGACAGAACCTGCGGTCGCCGCGATAACCCGGGCGACCCATGCCAGCTGGCACGATCGACTTCACTCCGGCGAGGGGCTGTGCTCAGCGTGCCGAAGTGAGCAGCTTGGGAGGCGCTTGATGCCGCGCAGCCCGCGCAAGCCAGTCAAGCGAGTCCCGTCCACGCGAACGCAGCTGATCAGAGTCGTCTGGCTAGTCTTGGCCGTCGCCTTGGCGGTGCAATCGCGGGGCGGAGCCGACTACAACCGCTACGCGCAATGGCCCAAAGCGTTCGCGTCCTCGGATATCTTGAAGATTGGCAGTGCGGGGCTGTCGCCAGTGGGCGTGCCGATGACCCATTGGTCTCACGCGCCGGGCCTGATTGCCGACGCAATCGCACGCACGCTGAGCTTGCTGCCGTCGGTCAAGGTCGATCTGCACACCGCGGCCTGGCTCACCGCCATGGCCTTCTGGTGGGCACTGATCGGCCTCGTGCGCATGGCCACACGTCGCGATCCGGTGTGGTTCGTGTTTGCGCTCGGGGCCGCTTTCATCGGCACGCACGCTGGTCTCTACTCGTTCTACCACAGCTCGGAGATCTTCTCGCTCGCGACCTTCGCGGTGGCGACGTACTGGGCGCTCAGCGCCGGACCAGAGCGTCTGCGCGACAGCCTGATCGTGGGTGTGGTTTGTGGGCTGCTGCTCACCGTGCGTGTGAACCTGGCCATGTATGTCGTGTTGCCGATCGCAACGCGCGCGGTCGTGGTCTTTCGGGGCAATCGGAATCGCATCGACAAAGTGCTGGTCTTTCACGCGCTTTCGCTGGGCGTTCCCCTGCTCATGTACTGCGCCCAGCTGCTCTTCTTCAACTATTGGGCCACGGGCTCGCCCACACGGAGCCCGTACGTTTACGGTGACGAGAACTTCCGGAGCGTCGATTTCGCTCACCCGATGTTCTTCACCATGCTCTTTCACGCCTGGCATGGGCTGCTGACCTATCATCCACTGTTCGCGCTCGGGCCGATCGCGCTCCTGGCGCTCACCGTGCGCCGCGAATCACCGCTCAACGAGCGGATTTTCACGGGCTATGCCCTATTCGCGCTGCTCGCCCAGTTCTACGTTCAAGCCAGCTGGTGGTGCTGGTGGAACGGTACCGGCACCTTCGGCAATCGCTCGCTCGCGGTCGGAAGCACCGTGGTCGTCGTTGCTCTCGCCAGGTGGCTGTTCCTGCTCACACAAACCGCCACTCGCAGGAGTCTGACCACCGCGATCGTCGTGCTGCTCGTCAGCGCTGCGTGCTGCGTCTGGTCGCTACTGTTGTACGTTCAAGGCCATTCGAACTACGTCACCTGGCGCGAGCTGCTGCACTGGCAGCGGCAGTTCTTGCTCGATCCGGACATCTACGCCCCCGTCTGTGTCGCAGCGCTGCTGAGCCTAGGCTTTGCCCTGGTCGCATTCCGCAGGCTGCGTATACGCGCGGTGCACATCGCGATCAGCGCCTTCGTTGCGACCGTGGCGCTTCAGGGGCTGTATTCCGAGCTGGTTCGAGGTTGGTTGACGGCGCACGAGCTCCAGGCTCACTCCTCGACCTGGCTGGCGGCCGGGAACGCACTTGCGTTCGCACTGATTGTGTATTTGACGTCCGGTCGCCATGCCATACCGGGTCCGGTGGCTCTCGCCCGAACCGCCGTTGCTGGCGGGCTGTTGTGCGTCTTCGTGGTTGGCAGCTGGTCATTCATCGAGCTGGCCGTGGCGACCAAGAGTGTCATTGCCAATGCCACGGCCAAGCCCCGCAGTTATCACTGGCGGGCGCCGATCACGATCGACGACCTCGTCGGCTGCATGCCCGAATACGAACGCGTCGAAGGCTTCACAGCGGAGAAGGCCGCCTTCAAGCACTTCATCGACGCCGCCGCGAGTGAAGCACGTCGCAGCATCAAGGACCCCACGCCGAGCCAGCCCCGGCCGTTGTGATGCTCGAACCGGCGCGTCTTTCCGCCTGATCGACGCGGGCGCTCGACCCGCAGCGTTGCACTGGCGGCCTCGCTGAAGGGGCAAGGTCGTTTACAATCGCCTTCCCATCATCGCCCAAGCGATCCGCGGCGTTGCTGCTAGGCTCCCGGCCGTGTCGAGCGTCTTTCGAGCTGCCCCTCGTGTCGGTTGTTTACTTACGTTGCTTGCCCTGGTTGCCTTGCCGGACTGCGGTGCGCGGACCGCAATCGACCTGGGGGAACCTTGCGCGAAGGTTGGCGAGACGCGCGCTTGTCAGGACGCCTGCGGGGCGGGCGTAGAGACTTGCACGGCGGGCTTCTGGAGCGAGTGTCTGGTCCCGAAGCTCGAGATCCCTTGCTCGGGCGTGTGTGGGGCGGGCCTTCAGACGTGCGCCGAGGGAGTGATGGGCGCGTGCGTGATTCCGGTGGCGAAGCGAGACTGCAGCAGCGCCTGTGGCAGCGGTCACGAGACGTGCGAGGGCGGCAAGTGGAGTGCTTGCGACGCGCCGCTGCCGAAGCCGCCGGTGTTGCACACGACGATCCGGGATTTTCACGAATCGCAGAGCGATTTCGAATTGCCGGTCGTGGGCGATGTCGACGACCGTGGGATGGTAGAGTCTTTCATCGGCCCCGATCGAAAGCCGGTCTACGCGGGCAAACCGATCACGCGTACCACGCCTTCGGGCAAAGCCGGCTTCGACGTTTGGTACAACGACACGCCGGGCGTCAACCTGAGCACGAGCTATGATCTGCAGTTGACGGAGGACCCGCGCACGCCGGGCAACTACTTCTTCGAAGATCGCACTTTTTTCCCGATCGATAGTCAATTGTTCGGTAAAGAGGGCAATTTTCACAACTTTCACTTCACGCTCGAGACGCACACCCAGTTCGTGTACCGCGGCGGAGAGGTCTTTAAGTTTGCTGGTGACGACGACGTCTGGGTTTTCATCGCCGATCAATTGGTGATCGACTTGGGGGGGCTACACCAGCTCGAGACCGAGACCGTGAACCTCGATCAGCAGCGTACCAAGCTGAACTTGGTGCTTGGTCAGAAGTACCCGCTCGACTTGTTCTTTGCCGAGCGCCACACGATCGATTCGGACTTCATCGTGAACACGACCATCGCCGATGTCGGGTCTTGCGAGTGAGGCGAGCTGTTGCGCCGGTCCGTGGCCATAGCGAGCGCGCTTTCGGGGTCTCGTGGGCAGGGAAGGTCGTTAACAATGGGCCCCGGGCTCTCGCCCACCCGTCGCCGCGCACACTGCAATTTCGCCCCTGACGCGCTGCGACTCGCGGTGTGACGATCGACAGTCCCATTTGTGGCGAAGGAGTACAGACTTGCAACGCGGGCCGGGACTTTCACCAGACGCAGGCTGACTTCGAGTTGCCGATTACTGGAGTTTTCCTTTTCGGGTGACGACGATCTGTGGGTATTCATCACGGATCGACGGCTCCGTGTTAAGAATATCTACGACCGCTGCCGAAGTTGGACCCTGCGAGTGAGATGAGTCGCTACCCGTTCCCGCACACACGCAAGCTCGAGTATCTGTGCTACCCGTCGGCTGCGAACCCGGAGGACGCGCTGCGCGCATTCGAGGCTTGGCGCAGCGAGATCGTGACGGCCGACGGCGCGCGCGGGTTCTTGCGCGCACGTCGCCCAGATACGCCGGATGGCGTGGCCAATTCGACGGTGTCGGAGGGCATCGCCTACGGCATGATCATCGCGGTGCTCTGTGATCAACAGGCGCTGTTCGACGATTTCTATCGCTACGCGCTGTGCTTCGAGAACAAGAGCGGGCTGATGGACTGGTACATCGCGCCGGACGGCTCACGTGCGTTGGGCGTGGGCGCGGCGACCGATTCGGATGAAGACATCGCCTGGGCGCTGTTGATGGCCCACCGGCAGTGGGGCGGGCAGGGGGCGCTCGCCGAGCCGTACTTGGTCTGCGCCAAGCGGCAGATCGAGCGCGTTTGGCAGTGTGAGGTCGACCACGACCGCTATCCGGACATGCTCTTGCCGGGCGATGATTGGCGCGGCCGAAACGTATTCAACCCGTCGTATTTTGCTCCGCATCAGTATCGACTCTTCGCGCAGGTCACGGCCAACCCAGGTTGGCTACGGGTGATCGACCGCGGCTACGAGATCGTGTTTCGGTCTTTGAACGGAGCCAGCGGCAATCGTGAAAACGGGCTCGTGCCTGCTTGGTGTGACGCGGACGGTACCCCGGTCGAAGCCTTCCCCGGGGCGATGACCAACTATCAATACGACTCCGCGCGCTTGCCCTTCCGTATCGCCCAAGACTGGGCCGCGGCGCGCGACCCGCGCGCATTCGAGTATTTGCGGCGCGTCAGCGCCTTTTTTGCGCGGATTGGCGCTGGCGAGATCGTGGACGGCTACACGCTTTCGGGTGAGCCTGCTCCCGATCCTCGTGCCACACGCCCGAACCCAGGCTCCGCGGTGTTCGTCGGCGCTGCGGCGGTTGGCGCGATGCACGATCCGCAGTATCGAGCCTTCATCGACGCGGGCTATGCTCGCGTTCGCAGCGGTACACTGCTCGCGCGTAGCCGCTACTACAACCATTCCTGGACCGTGCTCTCGCTGTTGATGCTCAGCGGCAATTTTCTCGATTTCCCCTCGTGAGCCCCATGTCAATTTCACGCGCGCCCGCGTTCATTCTCGGTTTCGGTTTGTTCTCATGCATCGGGCAGGTGGGGTGTTCCCCGCCGGCTCGTCCTGCGCCGCAAAGTCCTGCGCCGGAGCGATCGGCGGAGCCCGCGGTCAAAGCTGCGTCGCCCGCGTCGCTGGCCTGGCTCGACAAGCAGCTATCGCCCGATCAGCGCGCCGACCTGCTGCTGAAAGCGATGACCCAGGACGAGAAGTTGACGCTCGTCACCGGCTATTTCGGCGTGCAACAAACGTGGAACCATTACAACTTCAAGGAGGCGCGGCCGCAATCGGCTGGCTTCGTGCGCGGCGTGCCTCGGCTCGGCTTCACCGCGCAATGGCAGACCGACGCGGGCATCGGCGTGGCGACGCAGCGCGAAGCGCCGCCCGCGCTCGAGCGCACCGCGCTGCCCTCGGGGCTGCTCACCGCCGCCACTTGGAGCCCGCCGCTGGCCGAGCGCGGCGGAGCCATGATCGGCAGTGAAGCGCGCGCGAGCGGCTTCAACGTGATGCTGGCGGGCGGTGTGAACTTGATGCGTGAACCGGGTAATGGCCGCAACTTCGAGTACGCCGGGGAAGATCCGCTGCTCGCCGGGATCATGGTCGGCCGGTTCGTGCGTGGTATCCAATCGAACCGCATCGTCGCCACGATCAAGCACTTCGCGCTCAACGATCAGGAGACCGGGCGTGATCGCGTGAACGTCCAGATCGACGAAGCCGCGGCGCGCATGTCCGATCTGTTGGCCTTCCAGATCGCCATCGAGCAAGGCGACCCGGGCTCGATCATGTGCAGCTACAATCTCGTGAACGGCGCGTACGCCTGTCAGAACGATTGGCTGCTCAATCAAGTGCTCAAGCGCGATTGGGGTTTCAAAGGTTACGTGATGACCGATTGGGGCGCGCAGCACGACACGGTGCTGAACGCGAACCACGGACTCGATCAAGAAACCGGCGTGCACGAGCGCGGCAAATACGTTTGGCTCGACAAGCTGGCAGCCGCGATCGACCAAAAACAGGTCGCCCAAGCTCGCCTGGACGACATGGCGCGCCGCATCGCGCGCACGCTGATCGAAAAGGGAGCCGTCGATGACCCGGTCGAGCCCGGTCCGATCGACTTCACGGCGCACGCCCAAGTGACGCAGGCCGCTGCCGAAGAAGGCATCGTCTTGCTCAAGAATCAGGGTGTGCTGCCGCTGACCGCGAAAGCCAGCCGTATCGCCGTGATCGGCGGTCATGCCGACGTGGGCGTGCTGAGCGGTGGTGGCTCGGCGCAAGTGTATCCGCCAGGTGGCAGCGCGGTGCCCGGGCTCGGTCCCAAAGGCTGGCCGGGCCCGATCGTGTACTCTCGCTCCTCGCCTCTCGCCGCGCTGCGCAGCGAGCTGCCCCAGGCGACGATCAGCTGGCAATCCGGCACTGATCTCGAGGCCGCTGCGGCCGCGGCCCGCGAGGCTGAGGTCGCGATCGTGTTCGTCACGCAATGGACCACCGAGTCGGTCGACTTCTCCCTCACTTTGCCGGACGGGCAAGATCAACTCGTGGCCGCCGTGGCGCGCGCCAACAAGCGCACGGTGGTGGTGCTCCAAACTGGGGGGCCAGTGTTGATGCCCTGGCTCGATCGAGTCGCAGGCGTGGTCGAAGCCTGGTATCCCGGCAGCCAAGGCGGGCCAGCCATCGCGCGCGTGCTGAGCGGGGCGGTCAATCCCTCGGGCCATCTGCCCGTCACGTTCCCTCGTTCGCTCGAGCAATTGCCGCGCGCCACGCCGGCGGGGATGGCCCTGCCGAACGACGCGCACTTCGACGTGCACTATGACGAAGGCGCTGCCGTTGGCTACCGCTGGTACGCCAAAAAGGGCCACAGCCCCTTGTTCCCATTCGGTCACGGCCTGAGCTACACGACCTTCACTCGCAGCAAACTGGCAGCGAGCGTCGACGGCGGAGAGCTCAAAGTCAGCTTCAGCGTCCGTAACAGCGGCAAGCGTTCCGGCAAGGACGTAGCCCAAATCTACGTATCGCCCGCGGCAGGCGGCTGGGAATCGCCCCAACGCTTGGGCGCGTTCGCCAAGCTCGAGCTCGCCCCCAACGCCAGCCAAGAGCTGACGCTGACCATCGATCCGCGGCTACTTTCGAACTACGAGCCCGGGCGTGGAGCGTTTCGCATTGCCCCTGGCGTGTACCGCGTGACGCTCGCGAGCTCCGCGCGCGACGCGGGCCAAACGGTCAGCGTAACGCTCGCCGAGCGAGTGATCGCGCCGAAATAGCGGTGCTAGCCTGAAGCCGCGCCTAGTGCAGAGTCCGTAGCATCACGCGCTCGAGTTTGAGCAGCAGGGATGGGCAGTTCCCATCCGGAGGCAGCTCGCAATTTTGCAACGAGCTCGGCGCTTCCGACGAGACGAGCCCCAGGGCGAGCGACTAGGCTTTCGGCTCATGTCGAAGGATCTCGCGGTTCGCCTCCGGTCTTGGTCGTGTGAGCTCGCGCTGCTCACCGCGCTTTTGGGCTGTGGCTCGCAGGCGCCGCCTGCGCCGGCGGCGCCCGCGCCAGCCAAAGCGGTCATTCCAGTCGCTAGCGCGCCCGCGCCTGCGCTGGCGCACCCTACGTTCGAGAATCACGGCGGAATGTGGCTGCCGTCGCAGATGCCGGAGCACGCGGCGCAACTAGCGCAGCTCGGGCTCGGGATCGATCCGGCGTTGCTCTCGGATCCGAAGTCGAGCTTGCTCGGTGCGGTCGTCAATTTGAGTGGCTGTTCGGCGTCATTCGTGTCGAAGGACGGTCTCGTTGTCACCAATCATCACTGTGCGACTAGCGCGCTGCAGCACAACTCGAAGGTTGGCGAGAACTTGCTAGAGACCGGTACGTTGGCTGCCACGCGGGCCGAAGAGCGCTCGAGTGGCCCTTCTGCGCGGCTGCGTGTGCTTTCGAAAATGACGGAAGAGACCGAGCGCATTCGCCCCGCACTCGACAAAGTGACGGACGCCCTGGCGCGCGAGCTCGAGTACGAACGACTGGAAAAAGACCTCGTGGGCAGCTGCGAACGGAAGCGTCCCGGGATCCGCTGTGCGCTCGTCAGCATGTATGGTGGGCTACGCTATCTTTTGCTCGAATCGCTCGAATTACGGGACATTCGCATCGTGTATGCGCCGGCCGAGAGCATCGGCAACTTCGGCGGTGAGGTGGACAATTGGCGCTGGCCGCGCCACGACGGAGATGTCGCGTTCTTTCGTGCTTACGTGGGCAAGGATGGCATGCCGGCGGATTATGCCGTCGACAACGTGCCGTATCAGCCGCCGTCGTTCTTGAAGCTGGCTTCCGCGCCGCTTTCGGAGGGAGATCTGGTGTTCGTCGCGGGCTATCCGGGCCGCACCTCCCTGCTGGCCTCGGCCGTCGAGGTGCGCCAAACCGAGCGTATCGTCTACCCCGAACAGTTGGCGATGTTCGACGCTTTCCTAGCGCTGATAGCCGAGCTCTCCAAAGGCGACCCGGAGGTGGCGATCAAAGCGACCGGCCGGCGCCGTGGCTTCGACAACTATCGCACCAAGCACCTGGGCGAGCTCGAAGGCATGAAGCGCGCGCGGCTGCTGGAGCAGAAGGTCGCGACGGACCAAGCGTTGCAGGCCTTCATCGACGCCGACCCGAAGCGCCACGCCGCGTACGGCAGCGCGATTGCCGATCTCGAGTCGGCCTTCGACGAACAGCAAAAGACGCGCGAAGCGGACACGGCGCTGCAGAGCGAGCTGTTGCTGCCGCGGCTCTTGTTCGCGGCCTACCGCAGCGCACGCATGGCCGCTGAGCGGCAAAAGCCAGACGCGGAGCGCGATCCGGAGTTCCAAGAACGCAACGTGCCTCGGCTGCGCGACGAGCAGAAAGCACTCGCTGCCAGCTACCACCCGAAGCTCGATCGAGCACTGTTGAAGCTCGCGTTGCAACGCGACCGCGCGCGCGACCCCCAACACCGCACGCCCGCGCTGGCCCTGATTGCCGGCAAGGATGCCACGGATCCCGCGCTCGATGCCGCGATCGCCAAGTTGTACGACACGACCCAGCTGGCTGAGGAAAAGGCCCGGCTCGAGCTATTCGATCACGGGCGCTTCGCTGCGCTGGCGCAGCATTCGGATCCGATCGTGCGCCTGGCCGCCAAATTGTATCCGGCGTTGCGTGCCGTGGAGGACCGCTCGAAGCGATTCGCCGGCCAACTGCGGCTGTTGAAGCCCCGTTACCTCGCCGCGCTGCTGGCCTTCAAAGGAGGCGCGATCGCACCGGATGCCAACTCGACCCTGCGCCTCGCCTACGGCACCGTGAAGAAAGCTCCGCCCGACGCACCCGGTTCGAACATCGGCGCCTTCACCAGCTTGACCCAGATGGTGGCCAAGAACACCGGCAAAGCGCCGTTCAATGCGCCGCAGCGCTTGCTCGAGGCGGCCAAGACCGCCTCGCGCTCGCGCTATCTCGACAAGACCCTGGCTGACGTCCCAGTCGACTTCCTGAGCGATCTGCACATCACCAACGGCAACTCCGGCTCCGCCACGCTCAACGCGCGCGGTGAGCTCGTCGGCTTGGCCTTCGACGGCACTTACGAATCCGTGGTCTCGGACTGGGCCTACCAACCCTCGACCCGCACCGTGCACGTCGATCTGCGCTTCATCCTCTACCTACTGGCCGAAGTGGATCACGCACAGGGCCTGCTGAACGAGCTGGGGGTCGCACACTGACGGTTAGAGCTGCGGCCGCGCGCGTGCTGGAGCTGCCACGCTGCGCGAAAGCGCGAGCAGCTGCTCCACGCCTTCGACTTGCTGCACGCCGCGATTGCGGAACATGAACAAGCCCTGGGTGTTGGCGCCGCCGCTGCCTTCGACCACGATCGCGACTGTGCTTCGGCGTCCGTCATTCATCGCCAAAATCGTCTGCCGTACGCCTGGCAGGTACGAGATGCCGCTGCCGCAGCAGGTATTGGTGAGCAGGATCCCTTGGCCAATAGCGGCTGCGGCTGGGTTGTCGCTCAGACGCAGGTCGTTCTTGAGGACGGTCGTGTGGTCGGCGGCGAGGACCAGCACGCCGACCATCGAGAAGTCGGCGAAGCCGTCGGGCGGGCTGCCTTGGATGGTATTGCCGAGCACCAAATTGTCCTCCGGCCGATTGATGGGCGCGGCGTCGCCTCCGGGAGCTGCGACCTCGTCTCGCGCCAGCTGAATCACGATGCCGTCGCCGCCCGTACACGGGCCGGTACAGTCGAGCACCGTCAAGTCGTGGATCTGATTGTGTTCGATCCGCCAGCGATCCCCGCCCGTATTGGTGATGGTTTGAGCGGTGCCTTCGAAATCGTTGCAGGAGATCACGATATCGTGCGCGAAACGCGCGAAAATCCCGAACGCGAGGGGCGCCAGATTGGCACTGGAGACGCCGCGGCCATCGAAGATGAAGCCCTGGATTTTCGTGCCACTCGCGGGATTATTCCCGATCGGCCCGGGCATGTAGAAACCCACCCGGCTGACGCCCAAGATTGGCCCGCTGGCGCAGCCGATGATGCGCGGATGCCCGATACCGACCAGCTCCACTCGCTTGTTGATGGTGGCGCCGCAGTACGCGCCCGGATGCACGCGGATTTCGTCGCCGTCGCGCGCGGCGTCGAGCGCGGCTTGAATCGTCGCAAGCTTCCCCCGGACGTGCCACACCTTGGCGCTCGCAACTCCCGTTGAACACAGCAAACCGAGGCTCACCGCAGCCCCCAGCAAAAACCCTCGTCCCATGACCCTACTCCTGGCTGATCCTTCGCCACGCACGAAGGAGCGTCATGATTGTCCTGCCTTTAGCCGTGCACCAGCAAATTCATTCTGGCGTACGCGCTGCACAACCGTTTGACCTGTTTTGGCGGGCTCGCGCACAGCCACGCCTGCAAGTTCGCCACACTCGCCGGCTGCCCGCGTTCGGGCGCGACTGCACGACCGCAACGCTGGCAAGTCATGGACTCAATTGGAATCGAGCGCGGGTGCGCAGGGTCATGGCTCTCGCGCGCCACTCGGCTGTGCTGGCCCTCCACTGCACTATTGCGCGGCAATCCAGGCCAACACACAGGCCTCGTCTTCGTCGCTGAGTGGCGGGCGCGAAAGGGGCATGGGCGATCCGCAGGGCGGGGTCGGCGAGAGCTTTCGATAGATCAGGCTGGCTTCGGGGCTGGTCGGATCGGCGAGGATCGAGGCGCAGCCGACGCCGGCGACGCCGACCACCCGCGCCGCGACGCCCGGAGACACGAGGTCCAGATCTTGTTGTGGCCCGACGGCGTCGTGGCAGCCCGTACCCCCGCAGCTCGGGACGAAGATGCGCGTGACTACGTCGCCGCACGGTCCAGTATCGGGACTCGCATCGACCTCGACGCCCGTGTCGAGGCCTGCATCGGCGGGAGCGGCTGCGTCCTCGCCGCCGTCCGCGCCAGCGCTAGTGTGGCCCGCGCTGCCCGCGTCCAGCAGGAAGCGCTGCTTGTCGTCGAGCGTGCCGGGGCAGCCCGACAACAGCAGCGCCGCGAGCGCCATGCTGGCGGCAGACCAGGCGGACCAGGCGGAGCAATCAGTGCGCATAGCGAACTCCCAAACCAACCTGCAATTGCTCATCGAGCGCGCCGCCCGCGACGTACGGGTCGCCCACCTGAGGGTGGAAGGTGGCGAAGTAGCGCGTATAACGGCCGCTGAGGCGAGCCTCCAAACCCGGGATCAGCCCCAGCGCGAAGCCTAGATTGCCGTCGATGCCTGCCACGTGCGGATCCCGAAAGCGCTGGTAAATTTCGCCCGGCGAAGTGACGAATAGGTAGGCAAAGTCGAGCATGGCCGAGAACCGGCCTGCGATCAGCACCCGCCCGTCCAGGCCGATGCGGAGCGAGATGGTGCGGGCGCTCGGGAGCAAGGCCTCGAGCTGCGCTTGGCTGCTCATCACGAAGTAGCTCGCGTCAGCGCCGAATGAGGCCCCTAGCTCCAGCGGATGGCGCCCGGGGAGCAGCAGCCGTTCGCGGACATCACCGCCGAAGCGCGTCCAGCTGGTATCGATTTTATCACCCTCAGGAGTGGTCGAGTCCAGCGCGAAGGCGCGGCTGAAGCGACCGCGGAAACCGAGGTCGCGAAGCAGCGGCACGTTGCTCGTGGCCAAGGGGTATGCCTCGAGCCCGAAGCTGAGCAGCGGGGCGATTGGCAACTTGTAGGGCCTGAGCTGGTCGCCCAGCGGGTCGCTGTACTCGAAGCGGCGATTGCCGACATCCACGCTCAGCAGCACGCCCACTTCGGTCCGCGCAGCGGCGAGGCGCGCCGCTTCACGGCGCCCCAACGCCTCATGATCGCTCTGGCGCGAGCCTTCGTCGTTTGCTGCCGGCGCTGTGTCGGTGGCGAGCGCGAGGCCGGCTGCGCTGCTCGCGCTGGCCGGCGCCGTTTCGGGCGTGGGCGCAGGGTCTGGTGGCGCAAGCGCGCTGGCTTCTGGCGTGGGCGGCACGGCGCCTTCGGCTTTGGCCAACGCCTGCCCCGCCGCGTCTGGCGTGGCCGCGCTGTCGCTCGCGGCAGGCGCCGTATGCTTGGGCTTGGCGCGCTTCGCTGCCGCGGCCGAGGCGGCCGGCAAAGTGCTCAATAGCAGCGCGGCCAGTGTCAGGCTGCGCGCGAAAAAGAGGCTTCGGCGCATCACAGCGTCAGGCGACAACGCTGCGGATTGCCGTGCCGCTGGTGATCTGATCGTCGAGCTGTGTGTCGCTGAGCCCGATGCCGGCGCCGAGCGTCTTGGCCACCGAAGCCAAGCTTTCGCTCGCCGGAAGATCCCCGCCGTCGGCGGCCGCGCCGCTGGCCGGATCGATGTCTGCCGCATGACCGCCAGGCAAGAGGCCACCGACGACCGCACCCTTGAAGCCTTTGCCGATCATCAGCGCAACGGAATGCGAGGCGTTGTGCCCGCGGCCATTCAAGGAGTCGAAGGTACGCCCGAATACGTTCAGCGTGGCGAACGTCACTTTGTCCTCCAAGCCGTAGCTCTTCAGCCGGCTCATCAAGGCTTTGATGTTGTTGATGGAGGCTACGGTCTGCGACGCTTCGTTGTTGAAATTCGCGTCGCTGTGATTGTCGCCCGAAAATGGCAAATGAATGGTCACGACGGGCGTGACGTTCATCTTGATCAGCAGCGCGGCGGCGGTCACCTGATTGCTGGCATCGTCGTTCTGGATGGTTGCCAGGTCGGCGGCCACTTGTTGAATCATCGTGCGCAGATCGGTCTGCGAAAGGGCCATGTTGTCGAGATAGGCGCGCTCGGCCGTGGTTTGCGCGCGCTTCTCCTTCAGCGCCTGATTCAGCTTATTCAGTGTGTCATCGCGCAGGCCTTGCAGGGTCGCTGCTAGGTCCTTCGGAGCCGAAAGCACGGCTTTGAGCCCCGTGGGCGTGAGCTTCGGCAGGTATTGGCCTTCGAACGAGAGCTGCTCACCGCCGATCGTCACCGGCTGCGTTTGCACGGTGTTGAAGCACGAACGCATGGTCTTGGCGAAGTAAGAGGGCAGCCACTGACCGCGCCGCAGCGCGCCGAATAGCTCCAGCACGCGCCCGAGCTCGCCGTGGTTCGCGGTGCCCGTGGAGTGGTGGAAGAACACAGTGCGGTCCAGGATATTCTGCGGCAGGGTCGACCAGGGCTTGGCTGCGGTCCACTTCTTCCCGCCGATCGTGAGCTGGGTCGCGCTCATCGACATATCGCTCGGATCGGCGTGATTGATCGTGCCGGCCGCGAAGGCCGCCGGCAAATCGTACGTGCCGGGGACGTTGCAGTTCAAGGCGTCGCCGTTGGCCGACATGGACAGAATCAAGTACTGCGAGCTTGCGGCGCACGCGTCGTCCGCGCGCACCGACTTGGGATTGAGCAGGAAGGAGACGGGCAGCCCGGTGGCCATGGCGCGCAGGCCGACCAAGCCTGCTCCAGCCAGCGAGGCCCCGAGTAATTGGCGACGGTTCAGGATGCTCATGGGATACTCCTACAAGCCAATGGCGACAGAGGTCGGCGCGAGGCACGCCACGATGAAGGTGGATTTGAGCGCGTCGGTAGGCTTCGCGCCTGCCGCGATCGCGGCGTCGTAGTGTTCCGTGAGCAATTGCGTGACGCTTTTGCTGTTCGGGTCAGCCGAAGTGATGCCCATGATGTTGGCCACGAAATCGGTGATCGCCGCGTCCTTCTTGCTGCTGTCGTAGCGGCTCTTGGTCTTGTCGACGGTGAGGCTGGCGGCGTACGCGCACAAGGATTCGGTGGCGCCGCGGTAGAACGGCGTTTGAGCGGTGGACAGCGCAGGGGCTTCTGCGCCGCGCAGGTAGCCATCCAAGGGGATGTTGTTGGTCACCGCGATGCGCGTCGTGTTGTCGGTGATGCCCACACACAGGCTGGTCGCCAACTGCAGGCGATTGGTCAGCGCTGCGCAGAAGTGATCTTGGCGAGCAATGCTGACCGTCTCGCCCAAATCACGCCAAGTCTTGCTCTCGGTTTGGCCGGTCACCAGCGGCGACGAAAACAGCTCCACGAGTAGCGTGTGAAAATCGTACTTGGAGTCGACGAACGCTTTGACGACGCGTTTGAACTCCGGGTCTTCCTCCGCGCAGCCGCTGGAGTTGGCGTAGTAACAGAGCTTTTGTGCCCAGGCGCTGGCGTATAGCGGATGGTTGGTCAGCGCATTGGCAAAATCGTCGAACGACGTAAGCTCCGCCTTCTCGCCTAAGTAGTCGAAGGAAGCGGAAGAGAAGACCTGCGCTGGATCGTGCTGCGTGTGGTACGAGTAGGTGAACGATTGGCGGAAGATGTTCCGCATCGGGTCCATCGTTTGGTGGCAGCTGTAGCAAGGGCTGGTGGGGTCCGAGTGTTGGCCGTCCTTGCCGTTGTCGAGCACGGTGGACGTGCCCTTGTCGACCGGGTTGATGCTGCGACCCAGGCCCACGATCAAGGCCTGGTTGAGCGTGTCGCGGTGCTGATTGCTGTTGTTCGTGGGCCAGTTGGCGAAGAAGGCTGGCGTGCTGAAATAGCCAACGCGAGGTGTGCGCACGACAATCTCATCCGTGCTGCGTAGCGTGGGCAGATCGTAGAACGGCGTCAGCTTTTCGCCGGCATTGGCCACACGCACCGTGACCGGACGCCAGATCACGTCTTGGGCAGTGACGTTGGGCGAGGTGAAGCTGCTGCCGCCGCTGCAGTTGTATTGGTAGAGGTTCTTCTTTTCCGGCGGGACATCCTCGGGGATGGTCAGGGTCGGCGGGCCATTTGCGTCCGTGGGGTCGCTCACGTAGTTGCGGGTCGCGTAGCCGAACAGCCCCAGGAAAGCCGCCGAGATGCTGGTGTATTTGCGCTGGTTGTACAGCACGTCCGCCTTCATGGCGTTGCCGCTTGCGTCGACCAGCACGTAACCATTTTCGTCTAGCTGCGGCATGCTGCACTTGAAGGGGGCCGGGACGGCGAAGTGCATGAAGTTCGGGCTCGCCGGGTCCATGGTCTCGCTGAGCGGGATGTTGTTGGGCACCACCGGCATGGCAGCTGGGTCGAGCGGCGGCTGGTAGGTGAGCCAGAAGGCTTGCGTCGTGCTCAACGTGCCGTCGGGCATGGGCAAGCTGATCGTCTGCTTGCCCGCGTCGTCGACCTGCGCTTGATCGAGCGCGAGGTAGAGCGACATCAAGCTGGGTGTCATCATGAACGTGTGCGTAGTCACGGTGTCCGTGAACGGCTTGCTGTCGGCGATGATCTTCAGCGCCGTGCGAGCCATCGACTCTTGCGCTTGCGTGAACATCGGCAGGTTGCCGAGGTTGTCGACGCTCAGCTGATCGAAGAAATCATTTTGCGAGATTTGTGTTTGCTGGAAGGCCTTGCTGAAGAACGTGCCCAGCTTGGCCTGCGCCTCGGGCTTCACGAACCAGGCGTCGACCTTGGCCCTCAGGGCCGAAGGATCCTGCTCTACTTCGGCGATATCTTCTTCGGTCGCGGGCAAGCCGAGTAGAAGATTTTTCACCTTGGCGACGTACACACGCGCTGGGACTGGCTCGAACGGGACCTGTACCGCAGCATCGGGCGAATCATCCGGCGCCCCCGCCGCGCTCGATGAAGACGAGCCCGACAAGGACGAACCCGAGCTCGCCGATGACGCGCCGGCCGAGGATGCTGACGGCGAAGGCAGGACATCGAGCGTCCCCGTGCAGGCGCTGGCGACGGCGCCCGCGACCAGGGCTGAGGCTGCCCAGCTATGAATGAGCCTAGACGACATACAACGACTCCTCCGAGGCCTCGAAGTCTCAGCAACGAGTTGGGTCTTAGGACTCTCTCATAGCGACACGTCGCTCGTCCACTCTGCACTCTGCTGTCTACTCTCTACTTCTGCGCGCGTGATGTGTGAGCCGCGCGTACCCTGTCTGTCATCTGTCCCGATCCGAGGCTCCGCGCACGAGTGCTCGCACACGCGCATGCGCACTTCACGAGCGCGGCGCGCTCGCTCGCGCAAGCCAGCTCGGGCTCGCTCACTTGCGAGGGTTGCGGCGCGCTTTCACGCTGCTAGCCAACGATTTCATTCGCTGCTCGCGCTCATGCAATTCGTGTCCGTGACCTCACGCATGGTTTTTGGGTTGGGAAATTTCCGAGCTGCAAGGAACGTCATTGGGGCCCGCTGCCTACGGGGGCGCCGCCGCGCCCGGGTTTTCGGGCTCAGTCGCGATCGACTTCGTATTTTGCGGGGAGGAGTCCTTCGACGACGGCCCGCCGGCTCACACCGGCCGAGCGCGCCTCCCTAGCCTTCAGCCGAGTGGGCGGCGCTGGAACCGGTTGCAGATGCCACGTCGTTGGCGCGTGCAGGATGCGCGCGGACGCACTACGCTTCGAATGGGGAGCGGGTGGGCCTGCTCCGGTTCGATGGTTTACTGGAGAATGGAAATACAGATGTCGTCGCCTCGATCTGCGCTGCTGGTGCTTGCCTGCGCCTTACCAACATTGCTGTGCTCCGTGGCCTGTAGTGGCGATGCTCAGTCGAACGGGTCGGCGGGCGCCGGCCCGATCTCGGCTACTGGCGGTAACAGCGAGGCCGGCGCCGGCGCTGGCGCCGGCGCTGGCGGGGCGGCGGCTCACGTGGGCGGTATGAGCGGAGCCGCCGTGGGCGGGTACGTTGCGGCCGGCGCTCCAGGAACGGCTGGAGCGCCAGGCGCTGGGTCTGCCGGACTTCCAACGGCAGGCGCTTTCGGATCGGCAGGAGCTCCTTCCGGCGGAGCGCCCTCCTCGGGCGGTGCGAGCGGCTACGGCGGTGGTGGGGCAGCCGCAGGCGGGGCCTCGGGTTGTTCGGGTCTCAGCCAAACGCGTTCCGCGCGCACGGGCAAGAGCGCCGGCTTCAGCGGCGGCTACCAGTCGGATTACTACCCGCTATACAGCCATGCTTGTAGCGTGGCCGCTGATTGCGCGGCTGCGTGTGTGACCGCGGGCGGCACGCAAACCTCCTGCGCTGCCTCGGAATGTGTCGACAGCTCCCCGGACTATTGCTTGCCGCCTACCTATTGGTTCGATTTCGACAAGTTGCTGACGCAAAGTAGCAACCAAGATCCTGTGGAGACCCAACAAGAATCTTCAGTCTGGTTGATCATGGTCAATAACCCGTACCGAGATCAGCTGCTGGCGAGCAATTTTCAATTCGAGATCCCGAGCGGCGCCAAGATCCTCGGTATTTCCTTCGCGATCCGAGAGGCGGCGGGGTCCGAAAACATGATCTCCGATTTCAGCGTGCGCGCGCTCTCCAACAACGCCACGGTCGGGCTCGACCGCGGGCACACGACGGCCTGGTCGACCACCTTTCACCCGGAAATCTACGGTGGCGCTGCGGATCTGTGGGGCACCACTTGGACCGCCGACAGCGTGAATGCGACGGGCTTTGGCATCGCGCTCACGCCCATGTATTTGGATAGCGCGGGTAACGACCGCGCCTATGTCGACTTCATCTCTGCCACCGTGACCTACGACGTCTGCAAGTAACGCAGCCCGGGTCGATCAAGGGGGCGTTTGCTGCGCTGCGAGCTGCGCTGTGGCACTTGCGAGCGCCCCCTCACGAGCACCCGTAACGCTGCCTTACGCCCCGTGACACTTCTTGTACTTCTTGCCGCTCCCGCACGGGCAGGGCTCGTTTCTTCCGACCGCCGCCGACGGTGCAGGCGCGCTGGCGGCGGCGCGTTGCTGCGCGAGGAAGGCCGCCGCTTCGCTCTCGCGACCGGTATCGAGCAGGTGGGTCGCGATGCGCACCGTGGCTTCCCTGCGTAGTGTTGGCTCCGCGATGGCGAGCGCACGTCGGTAGTACGCTTCCGCCGCGTCGCTTTCACCCAACGCGTGATACACGTCGCCAGCCTTGTATTCCGCAATGTAGGGATCTGCCGCTGTCTCGAGGTTCGTGAGCACGAGCTCGAGCGCGCGTTGTCGATTACCGGCCTGTGCATAGGCAATGGCGATCTCCCCCAACATGTGGTCAGGCGCGCAGAACTTCAAGGCTTCGGCGACGCTCACGGCCAGCTCGGTTTCTCGGCCATCGCTGAGTCGCCCGGGCACGTTCAGCACGGAGTCGATGATCCCGAGCTCGTCATCGACTTCAGAGAGCAGCAGCAAATTGCCGTCGAGCTCGAGCGCGAATGCCAGCGTGGCTTCGCCCAGCTTCCGCAGCAGCGGCTGAGTCTGCTCGGACGCCGCAGCGTCGCCCAAGTCCAAAAGCGCGTCGAGCTGCTCGATCACGGCCGCCGCGAGCGCGAGCGGCTTTTCCAACTTCGCAGCTGGCTTTCGCTCGTCGTCGCTGTGCTCGTCGCTGTCGTGGAAATCCAGCCCATCCTGGGAGACTGGCGCGTCTCCGACCGATTCGACTAACACCGGGGAGAGAAGCGGCGCTGTCGTTTCGGTCAGCGACAGTACGCTGAGGACGTAGCGATGTTCGCTGCCAAAGTCATAAATGTAAACGAAGCGCTGGCCGACTTTGAGCTGCAGCCGAAACAAAAGTGCTCGGTCCGCGCGCGCGCCGTCGGTGCGAGGGTCGACGAATTCCGTGGCGCGATCCCAATATTGGCCCGACAGGAAGAACGCGTACAAGTGATCGTCGTCGCCGATGTTCAGCGTCTCGAGCATGATTTCGTGCACATCATGCAGGCTATTGCGTCCGTCGAAGTCGATGACGCGCTGCACTTCGGGCATGCCATCTGGACTAATCGATAGGCGAATGGTTCGGTGGGGCACGCGCGCAGCCTAGCGTTTCGTGCCGCTGGGAGGAACGTCGAGCTGTGCAGGCTGCGGCTCGGCCAAGCGCGGCTCGGCCAAGCGCTGATCGGCCTCTCGAAATAAGCCAGCTAGCGAGCGCACGAACGCTCCCAGCCAGGGACTTCGATCGAGCTCGCGGTTCAGCGAATCTGCGGTGATAAGCTTCACGGTCACGTCGCTGAGCGCGACCACCGATGCGGTGCGCGGAGAACGGGCAAAGACGGCGGTTTCGCCGAAGACGGCGCCCGGACCCAGGCGGCGCAGCGTGATGCTTCGTGCGCCAGCCTGACGCCGCACTTCGCATTCGCCGCGCTCGATGATGTAGGCCGCATCGCCCTCCTCGCCCTCCGTGACGATGTATTCGCCTGCGCGAAACAGCTTGGCCTCGAACCAGCGGTCGCCGCTCAGAAAGCGCTCCAGATCGCGCTTCAATTCGAGCACGCTCTGCTGGCGCTGTGCGGGGTCTGGGGAAAGTGCCTGGCTGGTGATGCGGTTGAGCTCGGGCGGCAGTTGCGCCCAGAGCTCGTTTTCGCGCGGCAGCGCGATCGGCCCGGTGCTCAGCGGACGCTGGCGTTCGTTTGGCGCGCTGCCGGTCAAGATCTCGTATAGCAAGCCGCCGAGGCCGAAGACATCGGTCCGCTCATCCAGCAAGTGATCCTGCCCGCGCAATTGTTCTGGGGCCATGTACGCAGGGGTGCCCTTGATGACGTCCGTGCTCATGCTGTCGTTCGCTGTGCTCGATAGCTGCACCGGAGCACTGAACGCTTCCGCGTCGGCCAGCTCCTCGGAAAGACTTCGCGTGCTGGTTCGACGCGTCACCGAGGCGACGCCCCAGTCCATCAAATACACCTGGCCGTGATCGCCAACCATCACGTTTTCCGGTTTCAAGTCGCAATGAATGACGTTGCGGCTGTGCGCGAAGGACAGCGCATCACACACGCGGAGCACGACACCCAAAAACTGCTGCAAGTCGTCCGCGCTGCGCGGCCCGGCCTTTTCTGCCAGCAGCTCCGCGAAGGTCTGACCCCGGACCAACTTCATGACGATGAACGGGTTGTCGTCGTGCTGGCCCAAATCGTATACCGGGACGATGTTTGGGTGATCCAGTTGGCCCGTGATTTGGGCCTCGGCGATGAACTTTCGCCGCAGCTCCTGGTCACTCTCGGCCAATGATTGCAGCAGCTTGACTGCGACGCTGCGACCCAGCACCGGGTCGAAGGCGGACTCGATGTATCCCATGCCGCCTCCGTCGAGGTGCCCCCTTCGCTGGTAGCGCTGAGCAAAGGGGGCGGCGGCTGAGAGCCTACTTCGGATACCCGTGGTGTGCGGCTCTTGCTCGGTCGGGCTCGGGCCGGCGTCCGCTGTTTCGTCAACTACTCTGGGGATGGACTTGTCGATGGCCATGGGGCGAGTGGGCTCGGTAACGCCGTAGGGTAGCCCAATTCGCCCGAAAAGAGCAGTGGTCGGGTGTTCACTCGGCTGGGCTCGACAGCGCCGGTGCGCCATCGCTCGCAACGCGCGCGAACGCCAAGTAGTTCAGGTTCATGTCCCCGCTGTCGAAGACCACGCGCGCGCTGCAAGCGGCCGTCTTTGACTCCGACATTTTGCCAAATGTAGTCACTCGCCGAGAGTGGCAAAACGGCCGAAAATCAGTCCCAGCCGGTGCTGTCGCCTTTGGACAGGATGGCGCTCACGGCATAAACCTGGCCGCCGTACATCTTGAACATGTGCATGTCCGGGTGTCCGCCCGTGAACAGCGTGAAGCCGACGCCCAGACCGGTCTCGACATCGGCGATCACTAGCCGCGGATTCAGCACCGTGCTCGAGCTCGACGCGGCGCAGCCCGCGCCTTCGCTACAGACGAAGTTGCCGCCGCCGTTCTCCATGCGCTTGCAGGTGCTCGTGGTGTTGCACACGCCCTGCGGGAATTGCTTGAAGTACTTGGTCATCCAGCCCGTGAGCTCGGCGCGCGTATTGCGCTTGTCGCTCGCCACCGGCTCTTCCCATTTGATGGTGTCTTTGCTCGCGGCGAGCGCGGTGGTGTTCGAGGTCACCCCGGTATAGTCACCGGCTCGCGCGGCGATGGTTTCGATTTCGGTGAGCTTCTGGTCGACGAGCTTGAGCCGAACCGCGACCGGAATGTCGGTCGTGCCGTCCGGTACGACGGCTTCGCTCGCGGACATGCAGGCCTCGGTGTCGAGCGCGCTGTGTGAGTACTTCAGCGTGCCGGCGGTCTTCCACAGCGGGGCATCGGCGGGTTTGCTCGCCTTGCCGTTCTCGGTGAACTTCAGCGTGTCCGAAAGCGGCAACATCGTGGGATCGTGCGCGGCGAGCGCTTTGAAGTAGCTATCGACCGTGGCCTTCAGCAGCTCGCGAGTGCAGCCGACACTGGCGCCGCTCCCGCCGGCGCCGGCCGTGACCGTTGCTCCGCCGCCGGCGCCGCTGCCGCCGATCGCGGGCGCCCCTGCTTGCCCGGCTCCGGGCGAACCGGCGCTCCCAGGGCTGCTGCCGCCCCCGCCAGTGGCGCTTCCGGCGTTGCCATTGGCCTTGCCGGCGCTGGCGCTCGGCGCGCCGCCCGCGGGCGCGCCACCCGGAGCCGCGCTCCCGGCTGCGCCCGGAACCGCACCGCCGGCGCCGGCGACAGCGCCCGCGGCCGGATCGCTCGAGCACCCGGCGCCGGCGCCGAGCGTGAGACCGAGCGCGAGGCCGAGCGCGCCTCCGGCAGTAAACCTGCAAATAGCCGCATTTTTGTTCGACTTGGGCATGTTTGGCTACGTTGGATCCCCGGTGACCACCCGGGGTGATCGCCGCGAGCACCCATTCTATGCTCGTCGGAAATTTCGACCGCGCAGGCGGAACGCCCGGGCCAACGCGCGGCAGCTTGCACGCGCGGTGTTAGCTCGCTACCACGCGCTCGTCGCGCGCGCGAGCGCGGAAGACGCGGAAAGAGAACCGAAGAGCGTCAGCGCATCAAAAAGCGAAACCTGAAACGAATGCGCCTGTCCTGCGGTACTGCTAGATTGTTTTGTCTTATATCCGCGAGCGCAGGCACGCGAGCGCGCTTAAGGAACATGGCGTGACTGACGGAACGGCAAGGGCGACAAGAGTAGCGAAGGCTGCAGCGGTGATCCTCACGGCGGTAAGCTGTAGCGTCTACGATGCGTCGCTGATCGGGGGCGGACCCGCGCCCGGCACGGGCGGCAACGGTTCGGCGGGCCACTCGGGTGTTGCGGGCCAAGTGAACGCCGGCGGCCACGCCGGGGTTGCGGGCAAGCCGGTCGAGAACGGCGGCGCGGGCGGCTCGAGCTCCGGCGACGGCGGGATGATCGACACGGCCGGCGCGATGGATGCCGCCGGTGAAGGTCCCGAAGGCGGCACCGCGGGTGGCAGTGGAACCGCCGGCAGCGCCGGCAGCAGTGGCGCCAATGGCGGCAGTGGCGCGAGCGCGGGTAGCACCGCCGGTGGCGGTGGCACTTTGGGCGGCGGCAGCGGTGGCAGCGGCGGCACTGCCGCTGGCGCCGGCACCGGCGGTGCTCCTCCCGTGACCGGATGCGCCAAGCTCAGCGTTCCCATGGACGATAGCAACGATCGCGTGCATTTCGTGATCTCGCTCAGCTCCGCAATCGATTTGAGCAGCATGACCACTGGCATCGTCACGATGCACCTGTACGTCGAAGCAGGCGCCGCGGGCACCATTTTCAACTACGTCCAAGATTCGCAGTACCACTACTTTGGTGTAACCACTGCCAGTCGCCCCGCGCTGAGCAGTCTCAGTGGTTGGCAGACGCTCAGCTTCCCTGTCGGCGCACAACCCGTCGGCTCGACCGCGATCGTCAAGACCGACATCAGGCGCATCGGCATCGAGATCAACGCCGCGCCCGATACCGCCGGTTGGTCGAAACCGACCGTCGTCTACATCGACTCGATTGCGGTGATGTCTCCTGCGTTGTCCTTCCCCTTCGACACCACCGCCACGGTGAGTACTACGCCTACGGGCTCGGACGTCGCCGGGCAAGTGCTGTGGCAGCACAACGGCTCTTCGGACACCACGACCACCGGCGTCACGCTCACCTGGCAAAACGCCTGCCCCTGAGCTCGGCGCATGAGCGATGCGCTGCGCTTGGTGATCTATGACGCGACGCAACGCTCGCGCCGTCCGCGCGCGCTCGGGCTCAGCTGGCAGTACGGCACACGGCTGTACCGCGCTCTCGGCCGCGTCGACGGCGCGTATGGCGCGCGCAGCTTCGCGGACGCCTTCGCCTGGCTCGCGAGTCACGAACCGTCGCGAGCGATCGCCGAGCTACAGTTTTGGGGCCACGGCAAGTGGGGCTCGGTATTCATCGACCGGGAGCCGCTCGGTCGCGACCTGCTCCGCCCCGGACATGCGCACCATGCGGCGTTCAGCGCCTTTCGTGAGCGCCTCACGGGCGATGCCCTGCTCTGGTTTCGTACCTGCGAGACCCTGGGCGCGCGACCTGGACGAGATTTCGCAGCCGCCCTCGCCGACGCGACCGGCGCTCGAGTCGCAGGCCACACGTTCGTGATCGGCTTCTACCAGAGCGGGCTGCACTGCTTGCGCCCGGGCGAATCGCCGCGTTGGTCGGACACGGAAGGGCTCGCTCGCGGCAGCGCGGCTCAGCCGGAAGCCGCGTTGCCGTCGTCGCCCAGTGCGCCGAACACCATTACTTGTTTGACTGGTCGGATCCCCGAAGGCTTCTGAGCTCTATTTGCAGCATCGATCTCTGCTCCTGATCGACGGCATGCAGGAAGGAACCGGTCTCATCGCGAAAAACAAAGTGTGTGTAAGCACTTTGTTTTTTTCGGAAAGGGTTCTCTCTTTTCGGCTCGAGGCGGGATAGCTCAGCGTTGGCCAATCCGCGCGGACCGGGCAAGTCGAGCCGGCCGAATCGGTGCCTGAGCAATTCCGGGACAGGCCTAGAGCGCGGTGCCCGCGACGTCGAGCTCGGCCACGCAGTTGAAGGCTTTGCCGCTCGCCTCGTTCAGGGCGACGAAGCGAATGAAACGCCCGGCCTTGGCCGGAAAGGTCACGGTCGTCGGCGCCTTGCCCGTGCCGAAGCTGCCGGTCTTCACGGCGCTGCCCCAATTGGTCTTGTCGTTGCTGACGTAAAATTCGTAGTCTTTGACCATCCCGTTCTGGTTGTCGTCTTGGCGCGGCGTGTAGCGCATGCCGGTGAGCGAGTAGTTGGCGCCGAGGTCGATCACGATCTCGTGCGGCGGCATGGGCTTCGCGCTTTGATATTCCGTGTGCCAAAACGTGGAGGTCGAGTCGTCGAAAGCGTTGCTCGCGTGGCCGTCTTCGGCCGCAGTCTCTTCGCTGTCCGTCGAGACCAGCGACCAGCTCGCGTGCGAAACGAAGCCGCTGTTCATCGAGCCGCCCGCGCTCCACTCACCGGTGGTCACGTTGAGCTGCCAGCTGGCGTAGAAATCCATGACCAGCTTGGTATCGCCGGAGATCTTGAGCGGTAACCAGATGTACTTGGAGCCCTTCAGATCCGGATCTTGCCAGCGATCGCCGGCGTAGATGTAAGTCGTCGTTTTCGTGCCTACGACTGGAATGATGAACGCGGCCTGGGTATCGAAGCCCGTGCTGTCGCCCACGTTCGCGAGCGCGCTCCAGGGGCCCTGCATCGAGGTCGCGGTCGAGAACTTTTGCTGATTCGGGTCCCAGTTCGTGGCGCCCGAGTTGACGATGAAATAGTGCCCCTTGGCCTTCATGATCGCGGGCGCCTCGCGGTAGCTGCCCGGCCAGAGCGTGGAGATCTGCGACTTCATGTTGGTGTAGTCGTCGCTCAGATCGTACAGCGAGAGATCCTGGTTCTCGTTCGACGCAGACAAGAAATAGGCTTTGCCGTCGTCGTCTTTGAACAAGGTGTCGTCGCGCGACATGCGATCGTTCGGGCGGAAGTGGCGCACTTGCGTGTAGGCGCCATCCACCGTGTCACTGCTGAACACGCCCGCCTCGGCAGTGGCATAGCTTTGCCCCTCCCAATGCAACCACATCACGAACTTCTTGCTGGTGTCGTTGTAGATGACCTTTGGGCGCTCGATGATGCGGTCAGCCGCGGCGAGATCGGTCGAGGTTTGCTTGGTGATGATCGCGCGCTTGAATTCCCAGTGCGAAAGATCCTTCGAGGCGTAGCAATTGACCGCCTTGAAGCCGCCCGAGTTGCCCGATTTGTCTTCGCCGATCCAATACCAAGTGTCGGCCACGCGGATCAGGCCAGCGCCGTGCGCTTCGATGCGATTTCCGGCCGTATCCTGCCAAAAATCGCCGTTCTTGATGGTGACGATCACGTCCGAGCCCGCGCCGCCGGTGGCGCTCGCAGCGCCGGCGCTGCCGCCTGTCGCGCCAGCGCTGCCGTTGCCAGCGCTGCCATTGGTTACTGCCCCGGCGCCGGCCGCGCTCGCCGAGGTGCCCGCGCTCGCCGAGGTGCCCGCGCTCGCCGAGGTGCCCGCGCTCGCCGAGGTGCCCCCGCTCGCCGAGGTGCCCGCGCTCGCCGAG
>Ga0207691_10000734_pt1 | contig 32373 bp, 24 predicted proteins | sample KBSM13metaG_FD_184327 | JGI IMG/M metagenome (GOLD analysis project Ga0207691, IMG submission 184327) | Miscanthus rhizosphere microbial communities from Kellogg Biological Station, Michigan, USA - KBS M1-3 metaG (SPAdes) (version 2) | ecosystem: Host-associated > Plants > Roots > Rhizosphere >...
AGGCGTTCTATGAGATGACCACAAAACTGATGTCTGATCCGATGAAGTTTGCGGAATTGCAGCTCAATTTGTGGCGCGATTACGCGTCACTGTGGCAGAGCTCGATGCTGCAGTTCTTCGGCCAGCCGGCGCCCGCAGTCATCGAACCGGCAAAAGGCGACCGGCGGTTCAAGCACGACGACTGGCAGCACAACTTTATTTACGACTACATCAAGCAGTCGTATCTGATCGCCGCCAAGCATCTGCACGGCACTGTTGCAAGCGTCAACGGGCTCGATGAGCAGACTGCAAAAAAGGTGGACTTCTACACTCGCCAGTACATCGATGCGCTGTCGCCGAGCAACTTTGTGCTAACCAATCCGGAAGTGCTGCGCGAGACGGTGGCCTCCAGTGGTCAGAATCTCGTGAAAGGCTTAAACCATTTGCTTGAAGATCTCGAGAGCGGTCAGGGCAAGCAGTTGCGCGTGAAGATGACCGACTCGACGGCGTTCCAAGTCGGCAGCAATCTCGCCATGACGCCCGGCAAGGTTGTATTTCAGAACGATCTGATCCAGTTGATACAGTACGCGCCGCTCACCGAGCAAGTCTATCGGCGCCCATTGCTCATCCTACCGCCATGGATCAACAAGTACTACATTCTGGACATGCGCGAAAAGAATTCGCTCGTGCGCTGGGCAACGGAGCAAGGCCACACGGTATTCATGGTGTCGTGGGTAAATCCCGACGCAAGCTTTGCGCAGAAAACGTTTGACGATTACATGATGCAAGGGCCGCTCGCCGCATTGACTGCAATCGAGCAAGCGACGGGCGAACGCGAGGTCGATGCAATCGGCTTCTGTCTGGGGGGCACATTGCTCGCATCGGCGCTGGGCTACATGGCAGCGACAAAGGACGATCGCATCAAAAGCGCGACGTTCATGGCGACAATGATCGACTTCGTGGAACCTGGCGAACTCGGCGTGTTCCTTGACGAAGAACAAGTTTCGAACCTTGAAAAGAAAATGCTCGAGCGCGGCTTCCTCGAAGGGTCGGAGATGGCGACGACCTTCAATATGCTGCGTGCGAATGACCTTATCTGGTCATTCGTGGTGAATAACTACCTGCTGGGCAAGGACCCGTATCCGTTCGACCTGCTGTACTGGAATTCAGATTCCACGCGTATGCCTGCAGCGATGCATGGTTTCTATCTGCGCAACATGTACATCAAGAATCTGCTGCGCGAACCGGGCGGAATTGTGCTCAACGGCGTGCCGATCGATCTTTCCAAGGTGAACGTTCCGCTTTACTTTGTATCCACGATCGAAGATCACATCGCGCCGTGGAAATCCACGTATGCCGGCGCCAAGCTCTTCCCGGGGAAAGTGCGCTTCGTGTTGGGCGGTTCCGGCCACATTGCCGGGATCGTTAACGCGCCCGCGGCGAATAAATACGGGTACTGGACGAACGAAAAGTTTCCGGACAGTCCTCAAGAGTGGTTTGACGGCGCCCGGCATAACCCGGGCTCATGGTGGGCTGATTGGTCCAAGTGGGTTGCTCCGTACGCCGGCGAAAAGGTGCCCGCGCGCATGCCTGGGAAGGGCGCATTGAGAACCATCGAAGACGCTCCCGGATCCTTCGTGCAGTTGCGGCTCGATGCAAAAGCCGCCGCCTGATCAAGTCGCGCCCAATCTTAATTCCTTCAGGTAGCGTAAGCCGCTGATTGCACGGCTGCCGTACCAGGACGTCATTTCACCGTCGATGAGTTGCACTCGTCGGTGTCTGTCGTGCGGAAGCAATGCGGCGATCTCGGCGATATCTCGCGGACCGAAGCGATACGGCTCGCTGCTAAGCAGAACGTAGTCAAGCCCGTTGAGCGTGGCTGCGTTCAGCTCGATTTCGGGGTAGCGCGACTGCGTGATCTCCGGCGACGTGTCCCAACCGATCAGGGCTAGCATGCGCGAGATGTAAGTGTCGCGGGAGACCGTCATCCATGGCTTGCGCCATATGAGATACAGCACATCCCGGCGAGGCAGAGCGCTGCACGAGGCGACGACATCGTCATAAGCGTCAATAAACTGCGCCGCGAGCTTCTCGGCCATTGGCAGAACGTCGAAGATGCCGCCGAGCAACCGATAAAGCGCGACGTTGTCTAGCGGCGTGAGCGGGTGGGTGGCGATAACGTGCGGAACAGTCTCCCGTATCTCGTCGACGGTCGGCTTTTCATTTTCATCGATATTGACGATAACGTGCGTTGGTGCAAGCTCACGCAGCCGACGCAAGTTCACATCCTTCGTTCCTCCCAGCTTCGGAATACTGCGCACCATCGCGCGCGGATGAACGCAGAATCCGGTTCGTCCGACCAGCGCTTTCGACAGTCCCAGATCGCAGACGAGTTCGGTAATACTAGGCACAAGGGAAACGATACGCGGCGATGCGGCGCGGTCATGATACGTGCCGGTAGCATCGATAAACTCAGACGGAGAGCGGTTTTGCCTTGGTGGGGGCACCGGCGTAAGCTAGCGCGGACGTTAAGCCCATTATGACTGATCTCAGCGTTCAGCAGCGAACCATGCAGCGCGGGTACTCCGCCAAGCACAAGGTTCGGCTCATCACCGCCACGAGCCTATTCGACGGCCATGATGCGTCGATCAACGTGATGCGGCGCATCCTGCAGGCCAGCGGCGCCGAAGTCATTCATCTCGGCCATAACCGGTCAGTCGACGAGATCGTCACTGCCGCGCTTGACGAAGATGTGCAGGGCATCGCCGTCAGTTCATATCAGGGCGGCCACGTCGAATTCTTCAGATACATGATCGATCTCCTGCGGGAGCGTGGCGGTGCGCACGTGAAGGTGTTCGGCGGCGGCGGTGGTGTCATCGTGCCCGCGGAAGCCACTGTACTTCATGCGTATGGTGTCACGCGAATCTATACGCCGGAAGACGGTGCCCGCATGGGGCTGCAGGGCATGATCAATGACATCCTCATTGCCTGCGATTTTGACCAGAGTGCGGCTGGCAGTGTCGAATTGCAACGGGTTGCTGAAGGTGATCGGCGCCAGCTCGCGGGCTTGCTCACCTTGCTCGAAAACGGAACCCTCGACGCCCACGCTCGCGCCGATCTTAGGGAGCGCGCGCTCGCCACACGCAATGTCCCGGTGCTCGGCATCACGGGTACGGGCGGCTCCGGCAAATCATCGCTGACCGATGAGCTGGTCCGCCGCTTGCGGCTCGATCAGAACGATTGCCTCAAGGTCGCATTGATCGCCGTGGATCCATCACGGCGGAAGAGCGGTGGAGCGCTGCTGGGCGACCGTATACGCATGAACGCGATTTACAGTCCGCGCATTTATATGCGCTCGCTTGCGACGCGCGACTCGCCCAGCGAACTGGCAACCTGCGCGCCCGATGTCATCGCCGCCTGCAAAATCGCCGGCTTCGATCTGATCCTTATTGAAACGTCGGGCATCGGCCAGGGTGATGCCGGAATCGTTCCGCTCGTCGATACGTCGCTGTATGTAATGACGCCGGAGTATGGTGCGGCGAGTCAGCTCGAAAAAATCGACATGATCGATTTTGCCGACTACGTCGCGATCAATAAATTCGATCGCAAAGGCGGCGAGGACGCGTTGCGCGATGTGCGCAAGCAGGTGCAGCGCAATCGCGAGGCGTTCGGCAAACCCGCGAGCGAGATGCCGGTGTTCGGGACGATCGCGGCGCGGTTCAATGACGACGGTGTGTCGGCACTGTATCAGGCGTTGAAACCGGCATTGGCGGCGCATGGACTCAGGTTTGAAGCCGCGCGCATGGCCGCAGTGACTGTTCGTGCTTCAACTGGAAACCTATCGATCGTCCCGGCGTCACGTACTCGTTATCTCGCGGAAATCGCGGCGGTGGTGCGCGCCTATCATAGCCATGCGCTAAATCAGTCGCGCATTGCGCGCGAGCGCCAGCAGTTGATGGAGACCAAGCGCATGCTGCAAGAGTCTTCCTCATCGCGGCGCACGCAGGACTCCCCTGTGTCGGCGCATTCGCTTGGCGAAGATCTCAGCACACCACTCGATACCCTGATTGCAGAGCGCGACGCAGCGCTCCATGCGGGCAGCAGGGAGCTTCTCGCGCAATGGCCGCGCATAAAGGAAGCGTACTCGGGTGACGAGCATGTCGTCACCGTGCGCACTCATCAGATCGCTACCGGGCTTACGACTGCGACGTTATCCGGGACGCACCTGCGCAAGGTCGCACTACCGAAATACCAGGATCACGGTGAATTGTTGAGTTGGCTGCTGCGCGAGAATCTGCCGGGTTTTTTTCCCTACACCGCCGGGGTGTTTCACTTCAAGCGCGAGACTGAGGACGTCACGCGCATGTTCGCCGGCGAGGGCGATGCGTTCCGCACAAATCGACGGTTCAAAATGCTGTCCGGGCATGCGCCGGCCAAGCGCCTATCGACGGCGTTCGATTCCGTCACGCTGTATGGCTGCGATCCGGATGAGCGTCCGGATATCTACGGCAAGGTGGGCAACTCGGGCGTATCGATTGCGACGCTCGACGACATGAAGGTGCTTTACAGCGGCTTTGACTTGTGCGCGCCTGACAATTCGGTTTCGATGACGATCAATGGCCCGGCGCCCACCATACTTGCAATGTTCCTGAACACGGCGATCGATCAACAAATCGACGCCTATGTAAATAAAGAAGGGCGCCAGCCGGATGCCGGGACCATGGCGAAGCTGCGCGTCGACGCGCTACATACAGTGCGCGGCACCGTGCAGGCCGACATCCTCAAAGAAGATCAGGGACAGAACACGTGCCTTTTCTCGACGGAATTTTCACTCAAAGTGATGGCCGACATCGCGGAGTACTTTACGCGCGAGCAGGTGCGCAACTTCTATTCGGTCTCGATATCGGGTTATCACATTGCGGAAGCAGGCGCGAATCCGATTTCTCAGCTTGCCTTCACGCTCGCGAATGGTTTCACTTATGTGGAAGCTTATCTCGCGCGCGGCATGCACATTGACGATTTCGCGCCGAATCTTTCGTTCTTTTTCTCGAACGGTATGGACGCCGAATATTCGGTCATCGGACGTGTTGCGCGGCGTATCTGGGCGATCGCGATGCGCGATCTTTACGGGGCCGGCGAGCGCAGCCAGAAATTAAAATACCACACGCAGACTTCCGGACGATCGCTGCATGCCCAGGAAATCGACTTCAACGACATCCGCACGACGCTGCAGGCGCTGATCGGAGTGTACGATAACTGCAATAGCCAGCATACCAATGCATATGACGAAGCGATTACTACTCCGAGCGCTGAATCCGTGCGCCGTGCGATGGCCATACAGCTCATCATCAATCGGGAATGGGGTCTCGCCAAGAATCAGAATCCCAACCAGGGCTCATTCATCATCGACGAACTGACGGAGCTTGTCGAAGCGGCGGTGCTCACTGAATTCGAGCGCATCGCCGAACGCGGCGGCGTTCTGGGTGCCATGGAGACGGGTTATCAGCGCGGCAAGATTCAGGAAGAGTCTCTTTATTACGAAACGCGCAAGCATGATGGGACGCTGCCCATCATTGGCGTCAACACGTTTCGAAATCCTCAGCCTGTCGAGGCCGGGGATGTTGTCCAGCTCGCCCGCTCGACAGACGAAGAAAAGCAAAGCCAGCTAAGGCGTCTGCACGACTTCCAGCACCGGCATCGCGACGAAGCGCCCGCAGCTTTGGGGCGCCTGCAGGAAGTGGTGCTGGCGAACGGCAATGTGTTCGCGGAGCTCATGAATGCGGTGCGCGCGTGTTCGCTCGGTCAGATTACAAATGCTCTGTTCGAAGTCGGCGGCCAGTACCGGCGCAATATGTAGCAGTTAAGGTTGTCGGCGGTGAGATAGGGTAACCTCGTAGCGGACGACGTTCCGAGCTCAGATCAAATACTGGTAGCGTTGCAGAGGAGCCGGCGATGCCGGGGCAACAAAGCGAACCCGATACGTTTTCGCGCCTGCTGTTGCGCAATGCACAGCGCTGGCACGATCGTCCTGCAATGCGCGAGAAAGACCTGGGTATATGGCAGACGTGGACCTGGGCGGATGTTGCAGGTGAAGTAAAGATCCTCTCGTGCGGACTTGCGGCGCTCGGTTTCAAGCGCGGCGATCGGCTTGCCGTCATCGGCGACAACCGGCCGCGCTTGTATTGGGCAATGGCGTCTGCCCAGGCGCTCGGCGGCGTGCCGGTCCCCCTGTATCAGGACGCAGTCGCGAGCGAGATGATCTACGTATTGCAAGATGCCGAAGCAAAGTTCGCGGTTGTGGAGGACCAGGAACAAGTCGACAAGCTGCTCGAGATTCTGGCGCAGTGCCCGAAGCTCACGCATATCATCTACGACGACCCGCGCGGTATGCGGCATTATCGTCATCCCCGCTTGTACAGCTTCGATACGCTTGTCGAAAAAGGCCGCGCGCACGATGCGGCTTACCCACGATACTTCACGGACGAGATCGATAAAGGCGATACGAGCGACCTCGCGGTGATTCTCTACACCTCGGGCACTACGGCTAAACCGAAGGGGGTGTCCCATACGCATGCGGCATTGCTTGCGACAGTGCGGGTGCTGGTCCAATTCGACCAGTTTTCAGAGCGGGATGACATCCTCTGTTATTTGCCGATGGCGTGGGTCGGTGACTTCCTGTATTCGTTTGCGCAGGCACATGTCGCCGGATTCTGTCTCAACTGTCCGGAGTCTCCGAACACCGTGATGCAGGACATGCGCGAGATCGGTCCGACGTATTTTTTTGCCCCGCCCCGCGTGTACGAGAGTCTGCTTACTACGGTGATGATACGTATGGCCGACGCCGCACCGGTGAAGCGCGCGGTGTTTGACTTTTTCATGCGCGTAGCCAGGCGCGCCGGGCTGCGCATACTCGAAGGCAAGCCCGGTGTCGCGTTCGTTGATCGCGCGTTATATGTGCTCGGCGAGTGGCTGGTGTACGGCCCGCTGAAAAACATGCTCGGCATGTCCCGTCTGAAGGTCGCGTACACCGGCGGTGAAGCCATAGGCCCCGACCTCTTCGATTTTTATCGCTCGCTCGGCATCAATCTCAAACAGCTGTATGGCATGACCGAGACGTGCGTCACCGTGTGCATGCAGCGCTCGGGCGACGTGCGGCTCGACACTGTCGGACCTCCGATGCCGGGCGTCGAAGTCCGGGTGGCGGACAATGGAGAAGTACTGGTGCGCTCGCCCGGGCTCATGCGCGAATATCATCGCCAACCCGAGGCGACCCGGGAAGCAATCGACACCGATGGCTTTTTTCATACGGGAGACGCTGGATACTTCGATACCGACGGACATATCAAAATTATCGACCGCGCCAAAGACGTCGGGCGCATGGCGGACGGCACCCTCTTCGCGCCGAAATACATCGAGAACAAGCTCAAGTTTTTCCCGTACATCAAGGAAGCCGTGGCTTACGGCGACCAGCGCAACGAGGTGTGTGTATTCATCAACATCGACGTCGCGGCAGTCGGTGATTGGGCGGAGCGCCGCAACCTTGCGTACTCAGGGTATGTCGATCTCGCCGCAAAAGCCGAGGTTTACGATCTGATCGCCGATTGTGTCGCCAAGGTGAATGCCGATCTGGCGCGTGATCCGGCGATGGCCGGGGCGCAGATCCATCGTTTCTTGAACATGCACAAGGAACTGGATGCGGACGATGACGAGCTGACACGCACGCGTAAAGTCAGGCGCCGATTCATCGCTGATAAGTATGCGCCGCTGATAGAAGCGCTGTATTCGGGAAAGAGCGAATGCCCGATCGAGACCGCGATGAAGTTCGAAGACGGCCGCACGGGTGTTGTGCGCGCCGTCGTAAAAATACGCGAAGCAAACGTATTTACACCTGAGCAGGTCAAAAAGGCGGGCTGAACGTTCGAGATGCAAGCCGCGCGACACCTCGGGGATGCAATACTCAAAATCGAAGATATCGCGCTCGCGTTCGGGGGAGTCAAAGCGCTGACCGACGTCAGCTTCGACGTGCGTGAGCACGAAATCCGCGCAATTATCGGACCGAACGGCGCCGGCAAAAGCTCGATGCTCAACGTCATCAACGGCGTTTATCATCCGCAAAAGGGCAGGGTCACGTTCAAAGGCGTGACACGCAAACAAATGCGGCCGCATGAGGCGGCAAAGCAGGGCATCGCACGTACCTTCCAGAACATTGCGCTGTTCAAAGGCATGACCGTGCTCGATAACCTGATGACCGGGCGCAACCTCAAGATGAGCGCCGGGTTGTTGGCTCAGGCGCTGTGGTTCGGGCCGGCGCTGCGCGAGGAGATTGAGCATCGCAAAGTGGTCGAGCGAATCATCGATTTCCTGCAAATCGAGAGTATCCGCAAGACGCCGGTCGCGCGACTTCCGTATGGATTGCAAAAGCGCGTGGAGCTTGGGCGCGCACTCGCTGCCGAGCCCGACCTGCTGTTACTCGACGAGCCCATGGCGGGCATGAACGTCGAAGAGAAAGAAGACATGTGCCGGTTCATACTCGATGTCAACGATGAATTCGGCACGACTATCGTGCTTATCGAACACGACATGGGCGTGGTGATGGACTTGTCAGACCGCGTTGTAGTGCTCGACTACGGCCGCAAGATAGGCGACGGCACACCGGAAGAAATACGCAACAATCAGGCGGTGATCGATGCGTATCTGGGCGTGAAGCATTGAAGGCGATCGTAAGCAAGCGGCGTCGCATTCATCGCTGTCGCAACCCGCTGCTGCACTTCCGAGCGTCTGTTGCCGCTAAGCTCTGACTGACCTCATGGGTTTCTTTCTTGAAGTCTTGATCGGCGGCCTCATGTCCGGCGTGCTGTATTCGCTCGTCGCGCTGGGTCTGGTTCTAATATTCAAGGCGTCGGGCGTTTTTAATTTCGCACAGGGAGCGATGGTGTTGTTTGCAGCGCTCACGCTCGTACGCTTGATGGAAAAAATGCCGCTGCCAGTGGCGCTGCTTGCTACCTGTGTGGTCATGTTCCTGCTCGCCTATGTCATCGAGCGCTGCGTTCTACGTCCGCTCGTTAATCAGCCAGGCATCGCACTGTTCGTCGCTACGCTCGGCGTCACATTCTTTCTGGAAGGCTTTGGTCAGATCGTCTGGGGCAGTGACATTTACAAGCTCGATCTGGGAATCCCGAAGCAGCCGATCATCATGCTCGACAAGGTCTTCGATGGCGGCATCCTGGTCAACAGCGAGGATCTGTTCGCCACGGTGGTGTCCGGCGTGCTCGTAATCGGGCTGGCGATTTTCTTCCAAAAAACGCGCATCGGCCGCGCGCTGCGTGCCGTAGCAGACGATCACCAAGCGGCGCAGTCGATTGGCATACCGCTCAACCAGATCTGGCTCATCGTGTGGACGGTCGCGGGCATTGTTGCACTGGTCGCAGGCATCATCTGGGGCTCGCGGCTCGGTGTGCAATTCTCATTGTCACTGATTGCACTAAAGGCGCTGCCCGTCGTCATCCTGGGCGGCTTCACTTCCGTGCCGGGCGCCATCATCGGTGGACTCATCATTGGAGTCGGTGAAAAAATGTCCGAAGTCTATCTCGGTCCGCATATCGGCGGCGGTATCGAGAACTGGTTTGCGTATACGCTGGCGCTGGTCTTCCTGCTCATACGGCCCGAGGGGTTATTCGGTGAAAAGATTATCGACAGGGTATGACAGAAGGCCAACGATGGTCCGTGCACTGATAGCAAGGAATCTACGGGCGGTTGCCGCACATCGCGGTGAGCATGTTTCATCATCAGCAGCTCATCGTCCTGGTCAGGCCGCATAGCGCATGTTTTACCGCGAGGTTGGCCAATTCAAATCGAGCTACCGTGCGGACCAGGTTATTTTTCCCGTCCGCCAGGACCGCTATTTCGTATGGGCCCTTACGCTGTTCGCATTTGTCGTGGTGCCGCTGTTTGCAAACGCCTATTGGTTCAGCGCGATCCTCATTCCGTTTCTCATACTTTCGCTGGCGGCACTCGGGCTAAATCTGCTTGTCGGCTACTGCGGTCAGATCTCGCTTGGAACCGGTGGGTTCATGGCAGTGGGCGCATACGCCGCGTACAACCTCGCGTTACGCATACCGGCCTTGAATCCGCTGATTGCATTCCTGCTCGCGGGCGGTTTCGCGACGCTCGTTGGTATCATTTTCGGCATCCCCAGCCTGCGCATCAAAGGCTTCTACCTTGCTGTTGCGACACTTGCGGCGCAATTCTTTCTCGACTGGGTATTCAGCCGCATCCCCTGGTTCACGAATTACACGCCATCCGGGTCTCTGAACTCGCAACCCGTGACGTTCTTCGATTTCACGTTCGACACGCCGGCGCGCAAATATCTGCTGTGCCTTGGTTTTGTCGTCGTTTTTGCGGTGATCGCGCGCAATCTCGTGCGCGGCCGCATCGGCCGCTCATGGATGGCCATTCGAGACATGGATGTCGCGGCTGAAATCATCGGCATCCGGCCGCTATATGCCAAGCTTTCCGCTTTTGCTGTCAGTTCGTTTTTTATCGGCGTTGCGGGTAGCTTGTGGGCGTTTGTACATCTGGGATCATGGGAGCCGCTCGCGTTCGATGTGAACCGGTCTTTCAGCCTGCTGTTCATGGTAATTATCGGCGGGCTGGGTTCAGTGCTCGGCAGTTTCCTTGGGGCCGCGTTCATCACGTTGTTGCCGCTGCTGCTGAACCAGTTGCCCGCATGGTTTGGCATACATTTGTCCACCGCTGTGCTGTCGCATCTGGAATCCATGATATTCGGCGCTTTGATCGTGTTCTTCCTTATTGTGGAGCCCCTGGGACTCGCGCGCCTATGGAGCATCGCGCGTGAAAAGCTGCGACTGTGGCCGTTCCCGCACTGATACGCCAACGTGCCGCTTGCTTGCATGCAACCGGAGGCGCCAATACACTGCGCTAAGTCGTATCACGCTGGCGGGCTGCGCAATCATCACAGGCGAAATGCCGCGACGGCGCTATAACAGCTACAGCCAAAGGAGGCAACAATGAACATCTCTAGACAGTGGAACATTGCCGCTGTGTGCGCGCTTGCAGCCGGCGCACTCAGCGCGCCTTCGCTTGTTTACTCGCAAGCGAACGAGCAATTCATTCCCGTGTTGGTTTATCGCAGCGGCGCTTACGCACCGAACGGGATTCCCTGGGCAAACGGCTTCGTGGACTATTTGAATCTAATTAACGAGAGAGACAAGGGTATCAACGGTGTGCCCATCGCTTATGAGGAGTGCGAGACCGGCTATGCGACGGATCGCGGCGTCGAATGCTACGAACGCCTTAAAGGTAAGGGACCGACCGGCGCGGCGGCGTTCAATCCATTGTCGACGGGCATTACATTCGCATTAACCGAGAAAGCACCGGTCGATAAGATCCCGGTAATCACGATGGGTTACGGCCGCTCGGAATCCGCGGATGGCAGCGTATTCACGTGGAACTTCCCGCTGCTCGGCACCTATTGGACCGCGGCGGATGTGATCATGCATCAGATCGCCGACAAGGCCGGCGGCTACGACAAGCTCAAAGGCAAAAAGGTAACGCTCGTGTTTCACGATTCTCCGTACGGCAAGGAGCCTATACCGCTGTTGACCGAGCTCGCCAAACGCCACGGCTTCGAATTCAAATCGTTGCCAGTCACGGCACCGGGCGTCGAGCAGAAGGCAACGTGGCTGCAGATACGGCAGGACCGCCCGGATTATGTGCTCCTGTGGGGATGGGGCGTCATGAACTCCACTGCGATCAAAGAAGCTGTCGCCGTGAACTATCCGCGTGATCGCATGTATGGGGTCTGGTGGTCGGGCGCGGAGCCGGACGTGCTGCCCGCGGACGCCGGCGCTACCGGTTATAACGCGGCCGCGCTTCAGCATTCATCGGGTCAAACGTCCGTGCACAGTGAAATCATCAAGTATGTTTACGACAAGGGCAAAGGTGCCAGCGGTGTAGCCAACAGTGTTGGCACAGTCTTGTACAACCGCGGCATGATCAATGCAATGGTGACCGTCGAGTCGATCCGAGCGGCGCAGGCGAAGTACGGCAAGAAACCGCTGACGGGGGAACAGGTACGGTGGGGTATTGAAAACCTGAATCTCGATCAGGCACGGCTGCGCCAGCTCGGCTTCGGCGGTCTGATGCAGCCGCTGAAAGTTTCCTGCAGCGATCACGAAGGCGCGCGCATGGCGCGCATACATCAGTGGGATGGCAGTAAGTGGGTTTACGTCTCCGATTGGATCGAAGGCAATAACAAACTGCTGCGCCCGATGGTGGAGGACGCCGCAAAAAAATATGCGAAGGAAAAGAACATCACGCCGCGTGATTGCTCGAAAGTAACGTGACCTGAACACGTCTCACGCAGCGAACATGATGCAGCGCAAGCGTTTTTCGATCACGGCGGCGACTCGACGCTTGCAATGACGATGAGCGCCGCAGTCGAGACCGAACCTGCACGCGCGCTGCTGGCGGTCAACAATATCGAGGTCATCTACGACCACGTCATCCTCGTCCTGAAAGGTGTTTCACTTCATGTGCACGAAGGCTGCATCGTGGCGTTGCTCGGCGCGAATGGCGCCGGCAAATCGACGACACTCAAATCGATTTCAAACCTGCTGCGCGCAGAGCGCGGTGACGTGACCAAAGGTTCGATCGAATTCCGCGCGCAACGCATCGATCAGCTCAGTCCCTCCGAGGTCGTCAAGCGCGGTATCGTGCAGGTAATGGAAGGGCGTCACTGCTTCGCGCACCTCTCGATCGAAGAGAATCTCCTGACGGGCGCATTCACGCGCAGCCGGCGCGGTGACGTCAACGCCGACATCGAAAAAGTGTACGCGTACTTCCCGCGTCTCAAGCTACGGCGCACGAGCCAGTCCGGCTACACCTCTGGCGGAGAGCAACAGATGACTGCGATCGGTCGCGCGTTGATGGCGCGGCCATCGATGATTCTGCTCGACGAACCGTCGATGGGGCTGGCGCCGCAGATCGTCGAGGAAATTTTTGAGATCGTGCGCGACCTCAATCAGAAAGAGCGCGTCAGCTTTCTGCTTGCCGAGCAGAACACCAACGTGGCGCTGCGTTATGCCGATTACGGGTACATCCTGGAAACCGGGCGCGTCGTGATGGATGGTACGGCGGAAAAGCTGTCGTCAAACGAGGACGTCAAAGAATTCTATCTCGGCTTGAGCGCCGGTCAGCGCAAAAACTATCGCGATGGCAAGCATTATCGACGTCGCAAGCGTTGGCTCGCCTGACCTCGTAGCGAATGGCGTTCTACGACAAGCTCGAAACACGCGATCCGCAACTGCGTGAGGACGAGCAACTCGCCGCCGTCCGTGCGCAGATCAGTCATGCGCAGCAGAAGGCCCCCTATTTTGCACGTGTCCTGGAGCGTATTGACGCACGCGACATCAAAGATCGTGCGACGCTCGCGCAGATTCCGCTCACGCGCAAGGCAGATCTCATCGAGTTGCAGAAATCCAGTCCGCCGTTTGCGGGCATGACCTCGATTCCGATGTCCGAGCTCGGGCGCGTTTACATGTCGCCGGGACCGATGTTCGATCCTGAGGGAAAGCGCGAAGATTACTGGCGGTTTGCGCGGGCGATGTTCGCGGCGGGATTTCGGCGCGGCGATCTTGTGCATAACACGTTCGCCTATCATTTCACACCCGCCGGCTTCATGGCCGATATGGGTGCTCATGCGCTCGGGTGTCCAGTTTTTCCCGGCGGCACCGGCCAAACCGAAATGCAGGTCAGCGCCATGGCGCAGCTCAAGCCGCGCTGTTATGTGGGTACGCCGTCATTTCTGCGCATCATCCTCGAGAAGGGCGATGAGCTGGGAGCGGACTTGTCGAGCCTTGATAGAGCGCTCGTGTCTGCGGAGGCGCTGCCTGCTGCGTTACGTGCATGGCTCGTGGAGCGCGGCGTTGCAACGCTGCAATGCTATGCGATGGCCGATCTCGGTCTGGTGGCGTACGAGTCCTCCGCTCTCGATGGCATGATCGCCGATGAGGCCGTGCTCATAGAACTGGTTCGCCCCGGCACCGGTGATCCGGTGCGAACCGGTGAAGTCGGTGAAGTTGTCGTCACCACTTTGCTGCCAGAATATCCGCTGATTCGTTTTGCCACCGGCGACTTATCCGCGGAGCTGCCCGGTGCAAGCCCGTGCGGACGCACCAATATGCGGATCAAAGGCTGGCTGGGACGCGCTGACCAGACCGCGAAAGTGAAAGGCATGTTCGTGAAGCCGTCGCAGCTCGCCGAGGTCGCTAAACGTCACGTTGAAATCCGCAAATACCGACTCGTGATCGATCACGACGCCAGGAATACCGATCACATGACACTACACTGCGAAATCGAAGCGCCCGGCGATGAAGTGCTCGCGCGCACCGTCGCGGCGACACTGCGCACGGTTTGCAACCTGCGCGGTGATGTCGTATTCGAAGCACCTGGCGCGCTTGCGAACGACGGCAAGGTGATCGACGACAGGCGGAAATACGACTAAGCGACAAGTGAACATCAGCTAGCCAGAAAGTCTAGAATTGCAGACTCTTGCGCTGGTTCGTCTCGCGCAACCACAGCCCCGCGTATTCGCCCGCTTCGACGAGACTCACTTTCGCAATGAAAATTAAAGAGAGCGTATTCCTGATTCCGGGCGGTGCATCCGGTCTAGGCGCTGCGACCGCGCGACATCTGGCGGCGGCGGGTGCCAAGGTCGTTCTGGCGGACCTGAATGCCGAAGCGGGTGACAAGTTTGCCGCGACCCTCGGCGACGCGGCGCGCTTTGTATGCGCCGACGTTACAAACGAAGCACAGATTCAACACGCTATTGATGTGGCACTCGAATCTTTTGGCGGCTTGCATGGTTTGGTCAATTGCGCCGGTGTCGCGCCAGGCGAACGCGTCGTAGGAAAGAACGGCCCACACCGGCTCGAGACGTTCAGCCGGGTCATCAACATCAATCTGATCGGCTCGTTCAATGCGCTGCGACTTGCGGCCGCGGCGATGGCGCGCAACACGCCTGATGCGGGCGGCGAGCGCGGCGTAATTATCAACACTGCGTCCATAGCTGCGTTCGACGGACAAATCGGGCAGGCCGCGTATAGCGCAGCGAAAGGCGGCATTGTTGCGATGGCGTTGCCGATTGCCCGCGAACTCGCACGACTCGGCATCAGAGTCGTTACCATTGCGCCCGGCATTTTCGACACGCCGATGCTGCAGGGCATGAGCGAGGAGATTCGCGCATCGCTGGGCGGGCAGGTGCCGTTCCCGTCGCGGCTCGGTGAGCCTGCGGAATACGCGCGACTCGCCGCATTCATCGTCGAAAATCCGATGCTCAATGCGGAAGTGATCCGTCTTGACGGAGCAATCCGCATGGCGGCAAAGTAAAAGGCCTGCAACAACAAGCGATCGCTTACTGATATTCTTCAAACGCCCTCCTAATAGCCGCTCGTTACATGGCCGACTATCAAAACATTCTCCTGCAGCGTCCTGAGCGCGCGATTGCGATACTCACCGTCAATCGCCCTAACGCTTTGAACGCATTGAACGCGGCAACGCTTGATGAGATCGCCGATGCGGTCGCGGCGGTCGCGGCGGATGTGAATACACGCGTGCTGTTGCTGACAGGCGCCGGTGAGAAAGCGTTTGTCGCCGGCGCGGATATCAGTGCGATGCGTGACATGAGCGCGCTTGAAGCGCATGCGTTTTCGGCGCGCGGCCAGCAAGTGATGCACGCGATCGAAGCGTTGACGATTCCCGCGATCGCGCTCGTCAACGGGTACGCGCTCGGCGGTGGTTGCGAGCTCGCGATGAGCTGCGATTGGATCATCGCGTCGGACCGCGCGCTTTTCGGCCAGCCGGAAGTAAATTTGGGCATACCGCCAGGTTTTGGCGGCACTCAGCGTCTTGCGCGCATCGTGGGTCGGGCGCTCGCGCTCGAGCTTGTCATCACCGGACGCCAGATCAAGGCAGATGAAGCCCTGCGCATCGGCCTCGTCAATTCGGTAACGCCGGGCGCCGAGCTCATGGATAAGGGTCTGGAAATCGCACGCCAAATTGCGGCGAAAGCGCCGCTGGCCGTGCGTGTCTGCAAACAGGCGGTGCAGCGCGGGCTCGACGTTGATCTTGCCAACGGCTGTGTGCTCGAGTCGAGCCTATTCGCATTTGCCTTCGGCAGTGACGACCGCAGGGAAGGCATGACGGCGTTTCTGGAGAAACGTCCCGCGATCTTCCGGGGGCAATGAGCATGAATACCGCGGCGATTAGTCGTTACCCGGTGCCAGAGCTGGCGCAATTACCGCAGGATATTCGGGAGCGCATCGAGAAAGTTCAGCACAAGGCGGGCTTCATCCCGAATGTGTTCATCACGCTCGCTTACCGTCCCGCCGAGTTTCGCGCGTTCTTTGACTATCACGACGCGCTGCTCCTCAAGGAGGGCGGGCTCACCAAGGCCGAGCGTGAGATGATCATCGTGGCCACGAGTGCGGCCAATCAATGTCATTATTGTGTGATCGCGCACGGCGCCATTCTTCGCGTGTACGCAAAAAATCCGCTCATTGCCGATCAAGTGGCGGTCAACTACCGCAAGGCGGATCTCACCGTTCGCCAGAAAGCCATGCTCGATTTCGCCCTGAAGATCGCGCTTGCTTCCCACCAGGTCAACGATAGTGATTTCTCGCTTCTCGGGGAGCACGGCTTCTCCGCCGACGACATCTGGGACATTGGCGCAATCGCGGCGCTGTTCGCTTTATCCAACCGGATGGCGAACCTGATCAACATGCGGCCCAACGAAGAGTTCTATACGCTGGGCCGGGCGCCAAAAACATGACGCGTGTGGCGCAGCTGCACACCACCAGGCACAGGCCGGTTCTGCATAGCGGCGATGCTATAATCCTCGTGCATAGCGCCATCTCCAATACGCATATCTGAAGCGTCCGCCCGGAGCGGCCGCAGCACACCCCGAAGGTAAAAGCCATGGATATGAACGACATCGTCACTGACGTCGATCCGCAGGAAACCAAAGAATGGCTGGATGCGTTTAATTCAGTGCTCGAGGTGGAGGGCAACGAGCGAGCGCATTATCTGCTCGAGAAGCTTGTCGATAAGGCGCGACGCAATGGCGCCCATATTCCATTCAGCGCGAACACCGCTTATCTCAATACGATCCCACCGCATCTGGAAGAACACATGCCGGGCGATCCGGGCATGGAAGCAAAGATCCGTGCGCTCGTGCGCTGGAATGCGGTCGCGACCGTAATACGTGCCAACAAGGAAAAGTCGGACCTCGGCGGACACATTGCAAGTTTCGCGTCGGCGGCCACACTTTACGATGTTGGTTTCAATTACTTCTTCCGCGCGGCGAACGAAAAATTTCTCGGCGATTGCATTTATATCCAGGGGCATTCGGCGCCGGGAATCTACGCGCGTGCGTTTCTCGAAGGTCGCATCACCGAAGACCAGCTGAATCATTTCCGTCAGGAAGTCGACGGCAAGGGACTTTCGTCATATCCCCATCCCTGGCTAATGCCCGACTTCTGGCAGTTCCCCACCGTATCGATGGGCCTCGGGCCGTTGATGGCGATTTACCAGGCGCGGTTCATGCGCTATCTGCGCGACCGCAGCATCGTCGAGCCGCAGGGGCGCAAGGTGTGGGCATTCATGGGTGACGGCGAGATGGACGAGCCGGAGTCCCTCGGTGCGATTTCGCTTGCAGGGCGCGAGAAACTCGACAATCTCATCTTCGTCATCAACTGCAATCTGCAGCGTCTGGACGGTCCGGTGCGCGGCAACGGCAAAATCATCCAGGAGCTGGAATCGGATTTTCGCGGCGCCGGCTGGAACGTCATCAAGGTGATCTGGGGTTCGTACTGGGATCCGCTCATCATGCGCGACAAGAACGGCGTTCTCCTGAAACGCATGGAAGAAGCGGTCGACGGCGAATATCAGGCTTTTAAATCCCACGACGGCGCTTTCGTGCGCAAACATTTCTTCGGCAAGTATCCTGAATTGCTCGAGATGGTCGCCACGATGTCCGACGACGATATCTGGCGCCTTAACCGTGGCGGACACGATCCGCACAAGATGTACGCCGCATACGCTGCAGCGGTGAAGCACACCGGTCAACCGACCGTCATCCTTGCCAAAACGATTAAGGGATACGGCATGGGCGAAGCGGGCGAGGGCCAAAACATCACGCACCAGCAGAAAAAGATGGGCACGTCCTCAATCAAGGCGTTTCGCGATCGGTTTAACGTGCCTATCCCCGATGACAAGCTCGAGGACGTGCCGTTTTACAAACCCGCCGAAGACAGTGCCGAGATACAGTACCTGCGCGGGCGCGTGACCGCACAGGGCGGCGCGTTGCCGGCGCGTCGGCGCAAGGCAGCACCGCTGGAAGTTCCGCCGCTATCGGCGTTCGAAGGGCAGCTTAAGAGCACGGAAGACCGCGAGATCTCCACCACGATGGCGTTCGTGCGCATGCTGACGACGTTGGTGCGGGATAAGAACATCGGCAAATACGTGGTGCCGATCGTACCCGACGAATCGCGTACTTTTGGCATGGAAGGCATGTTCCGCCAACTGGGTATCTATTCGCATGTCGGCCAGCTGTACACGCCACAAGATGCTGATCAGCTCATGTTTTACAAGGAAGACAAGAAAGGTCAGGTGCTGCAGGAAGGTATCAACGAAGCCGGTGCCATGTCATCGTGGATTGCGGCCGCGACGTCTTACAGTACCAACGGCATGCCGATGATCCCGTTTTTTATCTTCTATTCTATGTTCGGATTTCAGCGCGTCGGCGATCTCGCGTGGGCCGCCGGCGACATGCGGGCGCGGGGATTTCTATTGGGTGGAACCGCGGGCCGCACAACGCTGAACGGTGAAGGTCTGCAGCATGAGGACGGCCACAGCCATATTCTTGCGTCGACCATCCCGAACTGCGTCAGCTACGACCCGACGTTCTCGTACGAGCTCGCGGTGATTCTGCAGGATGGACTGCGCCGCATGTACAAAGAGCAGGAAGACATCTATTACTACATCACAGTGATGAACGAGAACTACGCGCATCCGACTATGCCCGACGGAGTCGAGAAGGGCATACTGAAGGGCATGTATCTGTTTCGCGAAGGCAAGGCGAAGAAGAATGCTCCCAAAGTGCAATTGCTCGGCAGCGGCACCATACTGCGCGAAGTGATTGCAGGTGCCGAGCTGCTCGAGAAGGATTTCGGCGTTGCTGCGGATATCTGGAGTGTCACGAGCTTCAACGAATTGCGCCGCGACGGCCTCGACGTGCAACGCTGGAATATGCTGCATCCCGAATCGACACCGCGGGTTGCTTACGCGGAGTCGTGCCTGAAAGATCGTCAGGGACCAGTGATCGCCGCGACGGATTACATCAAGCTGTTCGCCGATCAGATTCGCGCGTTCCTGCCTGTACATCAGTATGTCGTGCTTGGCACCGACGGCTTTGGCCGCTCCGACACGCGCAGACAGTTGCGTAAATTTTTCGAAGTCGATCGACATTATGTCGCGGTCGCCGCACTCAAGGCGCTCGCGGACGAGGAAGCAGTCCCGCGCGTTAAAGTCACCGAAGCGATCCGCAAGTACGGCATCGATCCGGAAAAGCGCAACCCGGTGACGGTCTAGAACGCGGGCGCTGCGCATGGTGCGTTTCCCTTTCGCTAGCACTCACTCCGGATCAGCACGATGAGCAACGTCCTCGAAGTTAAAGTCCCGGACATCGGCGACTTCAAGAATATTCCGGTGATCGAAGTGCTCGTGAAGCCGGGCGACCGAATCGATGCCGAAACGCCTCTGGTAACGCTGGAATCAGACAAAGCGACGATGGAAGTGCCCGCGCCGCAGTCGGGCACCGTCAAAGATATCAAGCTGAAAGTCGGCGACAAAGTTTCCGAGGGCACCCTCGTGCTGACGCTCGAAGCAGGCGAAGCGGCGCCTCAATCCGCCGCAGCTCCCGCAGCGCCGGTCGCGCCCGCGCCCGCAAAACAGGCGCCTGCACCGCCGCCCGCACAGGAAGCACAGTCGCCGCGCCCGGCGCCGCCTCCCACTGCCACACTGGAACCCGTAGAGCCTTCGCACGGCAAGCTTGCACATGCGAGTCCGTCGGTGCGGCGCTTCGCGCGCGAGCTCGGCGTTGATCTATCGAAAGTGACAGCGAGCGGCCCCAAAGGGCGCATTCTGCAGCAGGATGTACAGAATTATGTAAAGACGGAGTTGAGCCAGCCTCGCGGGGCTGGTGGCGGCTTTGGTCTAAATCTGCCGCCGCTACCGCAAGTTGACTTCGCGAAATTCGGCGCCGTCCAGGCTCAGCCGCTGTCCCGAATTAAGAAGCTCTCAGGCGCAAATCTGCACCGCAATTGGGTCAGCATTCCGCACGTAACTCAAAACGATGAAGCGGATGTCACGGAGCTCGAAGAGTTTCGCAAATCGCAGGCCGATGAAGCGAAGAAGCAGGGCATCCGCATTACGCTGCTCGGCTTCCTGATCAAAGCGGTGGTGGTCGCACTCAAGCAGTATCCGAATTTCAATGCGTCTCTGTCACCGGATGGCGAGAATCTCATCCTCAAACAGTATTTCCATATCGGCGTGGCGGTCGATACGCCGATGGGCCTGGTCGTGCCGGTGATTCGTGATGCCGATAAGAAGGGATTGATCGAGCTCGCAAAAGACCTAGGCAGTGTCAGCGCCCGCATGCGCGATGGGAAGATCAATCCAACGGATCTGCAGGGCGGCTGCTTCTCGATTTCGAGTCTTGGCGGTCTGGGCGGCAGCTTTTTTACGCCCATCATCAACGCGCCCGAGGTGGCGATCCTGGGCGTGGGCAAGGCGGTCACGAAACCTGTGTGGGACGGCAAAGCGTTTGCGCCGCGGCTCATGTTGCCGCTTTCACTGTCCTATGACCATCGCGTCATCGACGGTGCACAAGGCGCACGTTTTATCTCCTTCCTGAGCGGCGTCCTCTCGGACATCCGGCGTCTGGTGCTGTAAGGCAGCCGCTTACTTCGTTGCTCGTTCAGCGTCGCACCTTACGATCCCTCAGTTGCGGAAACACGCATGTCTATTGCGCCCATTGGAATTTTCGGCGGCACTTTCGATCCTATTCACTTCGGCCATTTAAGGCTGGCTCAGGAGATTGCGGAATTCATTCATATGGCGCAGGTGCGGTTCGTGCCCGGCGGTACGCCACCGCATCGCGCAGCACCGCAGGTGACGTCCCTGCAACGGCTCGAAATGACGTTGTTGGCAACGGCAGACAACGAGTTATTCCTGGTCGATGATCGCGAAGTCAAACGCAGCGGTCCAGGTTTCACGGTGGATACGCTCACAGAGCTCAGGCGTGAAGTCGGGGCCGATCGCCCGCTATGCCTCATGCTGGGAGCCGACGCATTCATCGAGCTCGCCACGTGGCATCGCTGGCATGAAATCTTTTCGCTGGCGCATATCGTGGTGGCCCATCGCCCGCGCTTTGCGCCTGAAACATGGCCGCAACGCATGCCTGAGCCGCTGGTGCGTGAATACACCAAGCGTTTGCTGCGCCAGCCGTATGCCGTTCACCTATCGCCGGCCGGTGGCATTGCCACGCAGGCTATCGCAGCACTTGATATTTCGGGATCGATGATCCGCGAATCGCTCGCACGCAGCGTGAGTCCGCGCTATTTGCTGCCCGATCCGGTTCTCGACTATATTCGTAAGCACAACCTTTATGTTACGCAGGAGGTGAATGAGGATCGATAAGCTGGTGAAGGCCACGGTGGATGCGCTCGAAGATATCAAAGGTCGTGACATCGTGGTGCTGGACGTGCGCCGCCTGACGGCGCTGTTCGATAAAGTCATCGTTGTAACAGGTGATTCGACCCGCCAGAACAAGGCGCTTGCCAACAACGTCCAGGAAAAGGTCAAGGCGGCGGGCGGCAGCGTCCATGGTGTCGAGGGCACTGACAGCGGTGAATGGGTCTTGGTCGATCTCGGGGCGGTGATAGTGCATATCATGCAGCCGGCGATCCGCCAGTACTATAATCTCGAAGAATTATGGGGCGGTACGGAGGCCGTGCCGAAGCGGCGCGCTGTCAATAGCGCGCGTTGAGCGTGCCGCCGGATGAAGTTGCGGATTATCGCGGTCGGGCACAAGATGCCCGCCTGGATCAATGCGGGTTTCACTGAATACGCGCAGCGCATGCCGCGCGAAGCGCGCGTCGATCTCGTCGAAGTGCGTCCCGCCAACCGCGCGGGAAGCGGCGAAAAAATTGTCGAGCAATGGCTGGCTATGGAAGCCGACCGTATACGGGCGGCATGGCCGGCGCGGGCTTACAAAGTGGTGCTTGATGAAAAAGGCAAGTCGCTCACCACGCTGGACGTCGCGCGCCGCATCCAGCGCTGGAAAAACGACGCCACCGACGTAGCCTTTGTCATCGGCGGTGCGGACGGAACCGCGCGAGCGTTACACCACGAGGCGGATCTGATATGGTCCCTGTCGCCGCTCACGCTTCCGCATGGTCTTTGCCGTGTCATGCTCGCCGAGCAGCTTTATCGCGCGGTGTCACTGCTTGCCGCGCATCCGTATCATCGGAGCTAGCCGCTTGATGGCAATCGTGCCCCGGTCGCGAGCGACGCGAGACTTTCGCTGGTACGCGTGAGATGAGCACGATCTATAATTCCATTTACCTGGCGTCGCGCAGCCCGCGGCGGAAAGAACTTTTGCAACGCATCGGCATACGTTTCCACGATTTGCTCGAATCGGCGGATGGAGCAATACAAGTCGATGAGACGCCCGCCACCTCTGAAGATCCCGCTGAGTACGTTATGCGGCTGGCTCGCGCCAAGGCGGGCGCAGCGATGCACTTTCTTCAAACACGGTCTTTGCCAGTCTGTCCCGTGCTTGCTGCAGATACCACGGTTGCGCTCGGCGGGCACATATTCGGCAAGCCTGACACCGCCCGACATGCCGCAGCGTTCCTTGCTGAGCTATCCGGTCGCACGCACTCGGTGTTTACCGCAGTAGCCGTCGCGTCCGAAAGCCGCATAGAAACTGAGCTGTCAGCCTCTGCGGTAGAATTCCGTCAACTAAGCGACATGGACATTCAGCGTTATGTGGCGACCGGGGAGCCGCTCGACAAGGCGGGCGCATATGCGATTCAGGGCGAAGCCGCGGCGTTCGTCCGCGCCTTAAATGGAAGTTACTCCGGCATCATGGGGCTGCCCGTTTTCCAGACGCTCGCTTTGCTTCGCCGCTTCGGCGTCACACCCATGTGATCTTGCAGCGAGTGACGCGTGACTGACGAAATCGTCATCAACGTCACGCCGCAGGAGACCCGCGTTGCGGTCATCGAGCAGGGTGTCGTGCAGGAGGTGCAGGTCGAGCGCGCGTCTGCGCATGGCTTGGTCGGCAATATTTGTATGGGCCGCGTGGTCCGAGTGCTGCCCGGTATGCAGTCGGCGTTTATCGACATCGGGGGCGCTCGGGCGGCGTTTTTGCATGTGGCCGATATCTGGGCGCATCGTCAGGAGGGCGCCGAGCAAAAACCGATTGAAAAGCTCCTGAGCGAGGGGCAGAACCTGCTCGTGCAGGTGGTCAAAGATCCGATTGGCACTAAAGGCGCGCGTCTGTCCACGCAGGTCAGCATCGCCGGCCGGCTGCTCGTATACCTGCCACAGGAGTCGCACATAGGGATTTCACAGCGCATCGCCGATGAGGAGGAGCGGCTGCATCTGCGCGAGAAGCTGCAGCAACTGTTGCCGCCGACGATCACCGGCGGATTCATCATACGCACGATGGCCGAGGCTGCGACGGACCGGGAGCTGCTGGCCGACGTTGAATACCTCGGCAAGCTGTGGCAAGACATTCAGGAGAAAGCGAAAACTGCGGCGCCCGCTGCGTTGCTGTATCAGGATTTGAATCTCGGCATGCGCGTACTGCGCGATTTCGTCAACGATGAGACGTCGCGCATCCTCATCGATTCGCGCGAGACATTCCAGAAGGTCGAGGCTTTTGCCCAGGAATTCATGCCGAATGTCGTCGCGCGCCTCGCACACTATACCGGCGAGCGGCCGATATTCGATTTCTATGGCGTCGAGGATGAGATCGAAAAAGCGCTGGCACGCCGCGTCGATCTAAAGTCCGGCGGTTATCTCATCATTGATCAGACCGAGGCGCTTACCACTGTCGACGTGAATACCGGCGGGTTCGTTGGCGGCCGCAGTTTCGACGACACCATATTCAAGACCAATCTCGAAGCGGCGCAGGTCATCGCACGCCAGTTGAGGCTTAGAAACCTGGGTGGCATCATCATTATCGATTTCATCGATATGGACAGCGAAGAACATCGCAACGCCGTCCTCAACGAGTTCCGGAAGGCGCTCGCCCGCGACCGCACTCGCATGACGATCAACGGCTTTACGCAGCTCGGGCTGGTCGAAATGACGCGCAAGCGCACGCGCGAAAGCCTGGCGCATGTGTTATGCGAACCGTGCCCGGTATGCCAGGGGCGCGGGGAGCTCAAAACAGCGCAAACAGTGTGCTATCAGGTGCTGCGTGAATTGCTGCGGGAAGCACGCCAGTTCGAGGCGCGTCAGTACCGCATCCTCGCCTCACAGCAGGTGATCGACATGTTTCTCGACGAAGAGTCGCAAAGTCTCGCGATGCTTTCCGATTTCGTCGGCAAGTCGATTTCGCTGCAGGTGGAGTCGCAATACAATCAGGAGCAGTTCGACATCGTGCTCATGTAGCGGCGCGGCAACCCTGGCATATCGTCATGTTCGAATCTGCAGAAGTTGGGCACCGTATCGCCGATCGCGAGTACAAACGCGCGGTCACCAAGCTACGCGAAGACTTGCTCAAAGCGCAATACGATTTGATTTCGCGAAAAAGCTTTCAGCTCATCGTGCTGACCGGCGGTGTCGACGGCGCCGGCAAAAGCGAGACAGTAAATGTGCTGAACGAGTGGATGGACCCGCGCGGCATCAGTACTCATGCCTTCGGCGCCATGTCGGAAGACGAGCGCGAGAGACCGAAAATGTGGCGCTACTGGTGCGCGCTGCCGCCAAAGGGCCGCATGGCAATTCTGTTTGGCGCATGGGATGCGGATCCGATCGCCGAGCGCGTGCATGGAGATACCGACGAGGCCGAGTTTGAGCTCGCGCTTGGCAACATCGTCGGCTTCGAGCGCATGTTAGCGAATGAAGGCGCGCTGATTCTCAAGTTCTGGTTTCATCTGTCGAAGAAGGCGCAAAAAAAGCGTCTCAAAGCACTCTCGAGCGATCCGAAGACGCGCTGGCGGGTGACGGATGCGGAGTGGGAGCGCTTCGAGCACTACGACAGATATCGCAAGGTGTCCGAGATTGCCGTTCGCGAAACCAGCACTAGCTACGCACCCTGGATGATCGTCGAAGGCACCGATGCGAATTATCGGTATCTGACGGTCGGACGCATGCTGCTCGAAGCAATGCGCAAACGTCTTGCGGGCAAAAAGCCGGTAATTACCCGTACGGCGGTGCTGCCGCCGCCACCGCTCGACGGCCGCTCGCTGCTATCCCAAGTCGACTATCGTGCGTCTCTCGGCGACAGTGAGTACAAGCGCATGCTCGAAAAATATCAACGTGAGCTGAATCTGCTCATGCGTCACAAGAAGCTGCGTCGAAAATCGATTATTGCTGTTTTCGAGGGCGTCGACGCGGCAGGGAAGGGCGGCAGCATCCGGCGTGTGACCGGCGCCCTCGACGCGCGGCAGTATCAGGTAATACCCATCGCTGCGCCGACAGACGAAGAAAGCGCCCGGCCCTACCTGTGGCGATTCTGGCGTCATCTCCCGCGCAAAGGCCGCATGACGATCTTCGATCGGTCCTGGTATGGCCGCGTGCTGGTGGAACGCGTCGAGAAACTGTGCGCGGAGGATGACTGGATGCGCGCGTACGAGGAGATCAATGACTTCGAAGAGCAGCTTATCGAAGCCAACTGTGTGGTAACCAAATTCTGGCTGACGATTTCAAAGCAGGAGCAGCTCAAACGGTTTCGCGCGCGCGAGAAAACACCGTTCAAAACCTTCAAGATCACGCGTGACGACTGGCGCAACCGTGCGAAATGGGATGACTACGAACGGGCTGTTGGCGACATGATCGAGCGTACCAGCAACCGGCCGGCGCCGTGGATTCTCGTACCCGGCAATGACAAACATTGGGCACGCATATCGGTATTGAAGACGCTCTGCGAGCGCATTGACGCAGCGCTGTAACGCTTGGCGAAAATGCTGTTTAAGCGACGCGGGCCATGGGTTGCGTCCGCGTATCCATGTCCATGTCCGCCGGCTCGCCGTCGAGATCGGCTTTGATGCGTGTGAGCACGTCCGATTGCTGTCGCAGCGCCGTCTGAAGTTTCTGCAACTGCTTCATGCGGTCTTCGACGGAACTGATGTTGTCGCGGATTTTTTTGAAGTTCTCGATGCGTTTGGCGAGAACCTTCTCATGTTCCTTGATCTGCAGGTTAAGCGGCGCGAGCGCCGACTTGAGCCAGCTATCTGCGTCGAGGCGGGTCATTTCGAATATCTGCCGCGCCTGGGCCACGAGGCTGTCGTAAAAGCGGCTCACGACAAACCCTTTGTACTTGGCCATGTTGACCGGATCGCTGCAGAACTGACGGGCTGTTGCCTGCATGCCTGTCATTGTCAGCGTGTGTTTCTCGAGATTCAGGACCGGCGGCGACAGTCGCGCGAAACCGAATTTCTCGTGGAAATGCACATAAGTAGCATCAACGAGCGTCTTGATCTGGTTAGCGAATGCCAGAATTTTCCCGGATACGCCCGTAAAGTGCTGGAACAAGGCCTGCATGTTCTTCCACAGCCCGGCGGTGGTCCACGCATCCTCGATGTATTTCCTGTCTGTGTTGACGATTTCGTTCAGCCGGTCATCATCGAGTTGCTTGAGCAGCGTCGACCCCTGATTCATAACCGTGTTATAGGTGCTGCGAAACGTCTGCATGGTCTCGTGATAAATCTTGCGATCCGTCTCTAGGCGCGCCACCATGGTCTGAGCCATGCTACGGCTCTTGCCGGACATGCCGTTGAGCTGTTTGATCTCGGAGTCCGCGGTTGCAAGCTGCGAGGAGACGGCAGCCTGGGACGCTTCTACCATGCTGCCGATCTCACGCTGGACAGCGGCGCGCATGATCTCCTGCTTCGCGGGAATGATCTCCGATGCCAGCAGGTGTTCGAGCTGTTCGACGCCGCTTTTGGCCAGCATCGCATGGTCGTTGCGCACGCGTGCGAGCAGCGCCTTCTGCGCAGACAACGCGAGGACGTGGGTGCGCGGCAATGCGAGCATCACCGAGGTCTGCTCGAGTTGCCGCTCGACGTCCGCGGCGATCTCGCGGTCGGTTTTCAGTTCATCCCACATGAGGTCAATCTTATTGAGCACCGCAATCCTACGCGTCGCGGCCGGCTGCACGTATTTCTGCCACACTTCGAGATCGGACTTCGTGACGCCGGTATCCATCGCAAGAAGAAACAGCACCGCATGCGCGTTCGGAATCATCGAGAGCGTGAGTTCGGGCTCAGTCCCCAGCGCGTTGAGTCCCGGGGTGTCCAGCACCACGAGACCGCTCTTGAGCAGCGGGTGAGGGTAGCTGATCATTGCGTGGCGCCACGCGGGGATCTCCACTTTCTCCATGCCCTTTATGGCGGCGGCCGAAACCATGGTGTTCTCGTCGCTCCACAAGCTCAACGACTTGGCTTCTTCGATGCTGACTGACTTGACTTCGACGAGATGCTTCATTGCCTCGGTCATCTCTTCCCGCGACTCGACATTGAGGCGTACCTTGATCCATTCGACGTTCTGCCGCTTGAGAGCGCTCACGCTTTCCTGACGGTTGCGCGTCTCGATCGGCAGCAGCCGCAAGTACGGCTCCTCCGCTGCATCGTAGAATATTTCAGTCGGGCACATCGTCGTTCGTCCGACGTTCGAGGGCAGCAGGCGCTGCTTGAAGTCGGAAAAGAACATTGCGTTGATAAGCTCGGTCTTGCCGCGCGAGAATTCGGCTAGAAATGCCAGGGTCATGCGGTCGTTACGCAGGCTCTCTATCAGGTCGTAGATTCGGAGTGATTGCTGAATGTCGGCGTAACCATTGGCATCCAGCCAGGTTTTGTAGCACTGAATGCCGGCAATCATTTGCTCGCGCCAGTGCTGATAGTGAGCGACTTGTTTTTCTAATTGGCTCGTCATGTCTGCTCTAAGAGGCGCGCAATTCTCGTGACACCAAGTTCGGTACGATTACGAGCCGTGTCCGGCGCTTTCGTCGTTCGCGGCAGATCATGACCTTGTTCGGCCGGCGCGCAAGCCGCGACCGGTTGACACTTCCATGCCGCATGCGATCAGCGCGCGGCCACCTGTTTGCCATCCGGTGCGCTCTTCGCTGCCGCCGGCGCATTAAGCGACAGATTCGCGCGCAGGGCGTCCAGATCTTCGCCTTGTTTTTTGAGCGAGATGCGCTGCTGATCGAGTTGCTTGAGTCGCTCCTGCACAGACGTTAGATTGTCCTTGAGGTTGCGCAGGCTCTCGACCCTTTTGAGCATCAGCGTCTGCCGTTCCACGATCTGGCCGTTCAGCGGTCCCAGCGCGCCGCGCAGCCAGTGCTCCGTATCGAGCCGCGTGAGCTCGAAGGTTTGGCGTGCTTCCTCGACCAAGCCGTCATAGAACTTTTTCACCAGGTAGTCTTTGTAGGTGGCGATGTTGATCGGATCGTGACAAAACGCGCGTGCGTTGGTTTCAAGAGCATGCATGGTCTCGAGGTGTTTAGCCAGCGTCAACGGAGGTGGTGACAGTTTCGCGAGACCGAAATTCTCATGGAACTGCTGGTACATACGTTCGACCGATTCGCTGAGCTTCGCGGCATAGTTGAGTATCTTCTCGACCTGCGTCGTGAAGTAGCCGAAAAGGCCTTGAATGTTCTTCCACATGCCGGCCGTCGTCCATGCGCCTTGTATAAATTCGCGATCGTGCGCAAGAATCTCCTCAATGCGCTCGTCGTTCAAGGCTGCCAACAATTCCTGCCCCTTCGCCATGAGGTCCGTATACGTGACGTTGAACGCGGCGACACTTTTTTGATACGTTTTTCGCTCGGCTTCGAGCCGTGTCAGCATGTCCTGTGCAACGTTGCGGTTTTTTCCCGAACTGGACGTCAGATCCTGCATTTCCTTGATCGTCGAAATAAAACGCGCAGCTACTGCCTGCCTCGCCGTCTGGACGAGAGGGCCGATTTCCTTCGCTACTGCCGACAGCAACAACGCCCGCCGTTGCGGTACCAGTTTCTCGGCATGCAGCTTCTCGATATTCTCCATTCCTTCATCCGGCTGTCCTGCCGTTTTATGGCCAAGGCGCGCGGCAACGACTTGCTTGATTGCGACTGACAGGACGTTTGAGCGTGGAATGCCGAGCTTTGCGGCGACGCTTGTCTCGTCTGCTTCACTGGCTCCTGCGCCGCGATCAAGAACTACAAACTTGTGTGCCTGAGCATTGTGGACGTATTGCTTCCACACGTTTTCCGCCGCCGGCGCGAGGTCTTTTCCGAGCACCATCAGTAATGACTGGGCACTTTGCGCCACCCTTAGTGCAATTTCGGGCTCGCACGAGAGCATCTGCGAGCCGGGACTGTAAAGCGCAATCAAACCGCTTTTGAGCATGCGATGCGGCAGGTTGATTAAGGCGTAGCGCCAGGCCGGAATCATTACTGCATCGCCTGCGCGTTCCACATTTGTGAGGCCCAGCAATTGAGCTTCATCGACGCTGACGGCCCGCGATTCGACGAGGCTGCGTGTGGCTTCCGCGATCGACTCGTTGGAGTCGGCATTGAGCCGCATCGTTATCCACTCAATCGGAGTTCGCCGTAGGGCAGCGATGCTCTCGTGACGCTTGCGCGTCTCCATCGGAAGTACCCGCACGTACGGCGACTCGCCGGGATCGTGAAAGATCTCCGTCATGCACAGAAATTCGCAGTTGTGACCGACCGGCAGCAAGCCGCCCGGCAGGTCTGAAAACAGCAGCGCGTTGATGAGACCGATCTTGTCTTCGGCGGACTCCCCCATGAACGCAAGACGTATGCGGTCGTTTCTCAGGCCCTCGACGAGGTCATAGATGCGCAGTGTTTGCTCGATGTCCGCGTGACCATACGTATCCTGCCACGCGCGGAATTCATCGATCGAGCGGACGAGCTTTTCGCGCCAATCGGTAAAGTGGGCGATACGCTGTTCCAGTTGGCGCGACATTCCCTAGTGCCCGTCCGTTCTTATTATTGTGTGACTCATTTCGCGTTTGCGGGTGTGCGCCGCCTCCCGATTCGTGTCAGGGCCGACGCCGACTGAACGTTGGAATACGCAATTTAATCAGCGCGACACGGAATTATAGTCACGCGATACTTTGAATTTATACGCTATAAGTCACGAACATCTCTATAAAAGGCGCGCCACATTCGCTTCTAGCCACATTAGCGGAACAGACAAAATGAGCTGACAGGTGATCAACAGAAACAGTGGAGACAAGTCGACGTTAGCGATGGGCGGCACCAGCCGTCGAAACGGACGCAGAACTGGACGCGTGACCGTGTTGAGCAATGGCGCAATCGGACTATCCGGGTTAACCCAGCTCAGTATCGCCTGCAGAACCACCGCCATCATCACGATATAAAGGCTGAGACGTATCAACGAAAGTATGCCGAGCAACGCAACGACGATGATGGCGGTCCCGGGCGCGGCGCCAAGCGCATTCCCTTTTAGCAGCAGCACAAGAGACATCTCAAGTGCCGCTGTAAGCCACGCTAAAAACAGGCTCGACAAATCCATACCCCACAGCCCGGGCAATACGCGCCTCATGGGTCGAACTGCGAAGTCGGTGAGCGCGGCGACGAATAGCGACAATTGATTACGAGCCGGAGCCCGCAGCCATTGCAAGATGAAGCGCAGCAGGAACGCGATGACCAGCAAGTCGCCAAGCGTTGTGATCAGAAAAATAAGCGTTTGCGCCAGCATTCTCAGTCCTTACCGAGTTCTTCGCCAAGCGCGCGCGAACGCTCGTCAGCCGCTCTCACGGCGCGCTTAATGGCGTCATCGACAGCGTCGTTTTGCATGCTCGTAAGTGCGGCCGCCGTAGTGCCGCCTTTCGAGGTGACGCGTTCGCGCAAAACCGCAAGCGGATCGCTCGACTGGGCGGCAAGATGGGCGGCGCCGATGAAGGTTTCCAGCACGAGCTTATGCGCGATCTCCGCCGGAAGATCGAGCTCGCGTGCCGCCTCCTCGACCGCCTGCATGAAGAAAAATACATATGCAGGTCCGCTTCCCGACACGGCCGTGACCGCATCGAGCAACTGGTCTCCGCGCCACTCGTCGAGGATACGCACCGTCTGCCCGACAGCGCCCAGGATGCGCTCCGCGGTTTGCAGCTCGTTTTCGGTGACGTGTTGCGGATATCCGTACGGATAAAGCGCAGTGATGCCGCGGCCAATTAACGCCGGCGTATTCGGCATCGCACGTATCAGTTTGGTATGCGACCGCAGCCAACGCGATACGTCCGCCAGCTTGATGCCGGCAGCGATGCTAATCACCAGGTTTCCATTCGCGGGTAGCGGCAGATTTTGCGCGACATCTCTCAACTGCTGCGGCTTCACCGCGAGCACAACGACGTCGTCACTCAAGATCGCTTTGCGTGCATCGTTGAAGCACTTCACGCCAACATAGTGCTGTTCGATCCTGCTACATGCGGCGAGATCTGTATCCACCACACGCAATGCGGCCGCCGGGTAATCCTTTTTTAGGAGACCGCCGATAATCGCGCTTGCCATATTGCCGCCGCCGATGAACGTGATGTTGACGGGTCTCGGCGGCGATTCGCTGTTGTTTCGGCTGCCACTGTCGATCATCGTGTTATCTCTTCGATTCTTTTTGAAGATCGAGCGGCCCGCGGGCCGAAAATTGCCGTGCCAACGCGCACGATAGTCGCACCTTCGGCGACCGCCGCCTCCAGGTCGCCGGACATACCCATGGAAAGTGTGTCGAGCGCAATACCAGCCGCCGTGAGGTCGTCTTTGAGATCGCGCAAGATTGCGCAGTAACGCCGCTGTTGTGCCCGGTCGTCTGATGCGGGCGGAATCGCCATCAAGCCTCGCAGCTTCAATCGCGACAATTTCGAGATGGCGCGTGCAAGCGCCAAGGTGTCCGCACGGCTCACGCCGGCTTTTGTCTGCTCGTCGCCTATGTTCACCTGGATACAAACCTGCAGTGGCGTGCATAGGGGCGAGCGTGCGGCATCAAGACGCTCGGCCACTTTAATGCGATCGATGCTGTGCACCCAGTCGAAGTTCTCAGCGATCGGGCGAGTCTT
>Ga0207691_10000735_pt1 | contig 32363 bp, 29 predicted proteins | sample KBSM13metaG_FD_184327 | JGI IMG/M metagenome (GOLD analysis project Ga0207691, IMG submission 184327) | Miscanthus rhizosphere microbial communities from Kellogg Biological Station, Michigan, USA - KBS M1-3 metaG (SPAdes) (version 2) | ecosystem: Host-associated > Plants > Roots > Rhizosphere >...
TCCGGATGGTGTTCAAGACCTCCAGCATGATCATGGCCGTCACGACGGCTCGATCGCGCTCGAAATCAAGTGCGCCGGCAGGCGGCCAGATCGCGTTGTAAGCCGATGCCGTTGCTGGCAGAAAGGTCATCACGGTGGAATGCTGGCACGATCGCCGGGTACGCTATGTATCCTGCGCGACTTAGCGGAGGGATACTCATCAGGACGGCCTTGCCCGCTATGTCGCCTCTCGTACATAGCGAGCGACGGTGTGCTATCGTTTTGCGCTGATCCCGTTCTCCCGTCATGTTCGATGGTCACTGTTGATGAAGCCCGGAAAAATGAATTGCTCGCGGCGCTGCCCGAGGGGGAGCTCCAGCGCTTGCTCGGACTGCTGCACGTAAAGTCGCTCGACCTGGGTGAATCCGTGTACGAGGCGGGAGAGGCTCTACAGCAGGTCTATTTTCCAACCGACTGCGTTGTTTCCCTCCTGAACGTTCTCGAGGACGGAGCGACGGCGGAGATCGCTGTCGTCGGTTTCGAGGGTGTCGTCGGGATCGCATTATTCATGGGCGGTGCGACGACTCCGAGTCGTGCGATTGCGCAGAGCGGGGGAAAGTGTCTCGTGTTGGGGGCGAATCATATCCGCGCCGAATTCAGCCGTGGCGGGCCGTTGCAAGCCTTGCTATTGCGCTTTACCCAAGCGCTGATCACGCAGATGTCGCAAACCGCAATCTGCAATCGCCATCACAGCGTCGATCAGCAATTGTGCCGATGGCTGCTACTGAGCCTGGATCGCCTGCGATCCAACGAGTTGCGCATGACTCAACAATTGATCGCGGACATGCTCGGCGTGCATCGAGTGGGTGTTACCGCAGCGGCAGGCAAGCTGGACGCCGCCAAGATCATCGAGTACGCGCGCGGCCGCATCCGGGTTCTCGATCGAGGCCGGCTCGAGCATTCCGCATGTGAGTGCTATGTCGTGGTCAAGAAGGAATACGACCGCTTGCTCCACCGCGGCCGTGACACGGCGTGAGGCGTCCCGGGCGCGGCGAGCGTATAGTGCCTTCGCCCGTAAACGTCAGGCGTATGTCGCCGTCAGCTCCCTTCGTATCCATCGCGAATGAAGCGATGGACTCCAGGAGGGGCCTTGAAAAAATCGAATGGTCGCGCGGCCAACCAGCTGCTTGCCGATCTATCGCGCTCGGACTACCGGAACGTCTCGCCGCACCTTAAGTCGATCACCCTTGTGTTCGCCGATGTGCTGACGGAGCGAAATGCGCTCGTCAGCCATGTCTATTTCCCGACCTCGGGACTCATTGCCCTTCATACTGCTACGATTGGCCGCCCGAGCCTCGCCATGGTGGGCAGCGAGGGGATGGTGGGAGCTTCCGTGGCGGCCGGCATCGCCACATCCGAGGCGTTGATAGTGGTCCAAGGCGAAGGCGCCGCGATGCGCGTGCACGCCCGCCGGTTCCGGCTGCTACTGAAGCGGAGCCCGACGTTGCAGCGCCAGATTCACCGTCACACCGTAGATCTGCTGCGGCGGGCATCGCAGACCGCTGTCTGCAACGACGTTCACCGCACGGAAGCGCGCCTTGCCCGATGTCTTCTGGAAACGAGCGATCGCGCAGGCACGCGGGACTTGGGGGTGACGCAAGAGCAACTCGCCTATCTGATTGGTGCCCGGCGATCCAGTGTCAGCATTGTCGCTACGTCTATGCGCTACCGACGGCTGATCAGCTACGCCCGTGGTCACCTGCGGATCACCGATCGGAAGGGGCTGCGGCAGCTTGCGTGCGCATGCTACGGGGCGGAATCGTTACCGAGACGCTGAGAGCGTAAGTGCCAGTGCGCGAGCGCCACCCGCTCGCCATATGCGACAGCACGCGATGTGCGGCGTTCGCGCAAGAATGTCGTGTAACATGACTCGAAGAGCCCATTGTCCACCTTGGGCGCGCCTCTTCACGCCCACGCGAATGCTGCACGAATTTCTGACTGCCAATCGGACCGAACTCATCGATCGATGCCGGAACAAGCTCGGTCAGCGGAGGGCGCCAAAAGCCACTGACAACGAGCTGACGCACGGAGTCCCGCTGTTCCTTGACCAGCTCATCAGGACGCTGGAGGTTGAGCAGACCGCGGATCCGATGCGCAGTCGCAAGGTCTCCGGCCCGCCTGGAGGCGGAGGCCCCGGCGAAATTGGCGATACCGCGACAGTGCATGGTCGCGAGCTGTTGCGGCACGGCTTCAGTGTGGACCAGGTGGTTCACGACTACGGCGATCTATGCCAGGCCATCACCGACCTTGGCTTCGAGGTGAAGGCAGGCATCGAGGTCAGCGAGTTTCGGACTCTCAATCGTTGCCTCGATAACGCCATTGCCGAAGCCGTCGCTGAGTTTGCGTACCAGCGCGACTTGATCGTTGCCCATCGGCATGCCGACGCGCTAAACGTGCGCCTCGGCGTTTTTGCCCATGAATTGCGAAATTTGCTGAGTACGGCCACTCTTTCGATTGCCGCCCTCAGGTCGGGCAGCGTGGGGCTTACTGGAGCCACCGGCGCGATGCTCGACCGCAGTCTGGTCGGAATGCGCAACTTGATCGATCGTTCGCTGGCCGAAGTTCGATTGACCGCTGGGCTGCCGGCGCCACGTGAAGTGTTCTCGCTCGCCGACTTTATCGCTGAAATTAAGCTGTCCGCGACCTTGGAAGCGCAGGTAACCGAGTGCGGATTCGCCGTTTCCGGCGTTGACACGGGACTTGCTCTCGACGCGGATCGCGATCTGCTCTTGTCGGCAGTTGGGAATCTCCTGCAGAACGCCTTCAAATTTTCTCACCCTCACAGTGATGTCCAATTGAACGCTTACGCAACGTGGGACCGAATCCTAATCGAGGTTGAGGACCAGTGCGGCGGGCTGCCCGCGGGGTCGATGGAGCGGATGTTTCAGCCGCTCACGCGGCTCGGCAACGACAGAAGTGGACTCGGACTTGGGCTCACCATCTGCCGGAGCAGCGTCGAGGCGAGCGGCGGAATTCTGAGCGTCCGTGATCTGCCCGGCACCGGATGCGTGTTTATCATTGACCTGCCGCGCCACTCGCTGGCGTCCGGCGCTGCTGACGCGCCGATGTAAGGCACTCTAGTCAAGGAACAGACCGCCGCGGTGGCGGGCGGCCAAGCGACTCCAACGAATCACCGGCTCAGTGAGTCGGGATCGGCTTTCGGTGACCTGAAAGTCCGCGGCATCGGCGCCGCTCACCTCCGTCGACTGCGCCTCATCGCTGAAGCCCGCGCCGCGCGCCATGGCGTTGCGCGCGCCTTGGGCATCCTCAGCTTCGTAGAGGCCCAATACGACCCCGGACTTGATGCTCGTGATTTGAAAGACAGGCATTCGTTGACTCCTTGTTGTCATCTCTGCCGAGGGCGCGGCCGATCATCGATCAGGTCTGCGGTGCGGATGCTTGCATTCCGCTGTCCGCCGTGCGTCCCACCGCAACTCGAAAATGCAGCGGATCTCTCAGATTCTGCAGTTCTCGGTAATAGTAGAGCGGCGTAGGCCTCTTGCCCTCGAGCCTCAACCGTTTGAGAAATTCGGTTTCCTCGCGAGTCAAATCACCGCTGAGTGACGCATCCTTGAGAAACGCATTGAGCCCCGGCTCGCCTCCCGAGGGTTGGTCCGGTTCTGTCTCAACGAACGCAAATCGCTTCGAGCGCCCCGGGACGAGCCTGCGGTTGAGCAGGATTTCCATGGCGAAGGTGGAAAGGTCGATATCCCACGAGTCAATCAGCGGATCGAGAAAGGAGACGCAGTTCGCCGCGGACAGATGGAAGACATCTGTGTCCAGGAACTCCAGTACTGTGACCCGAGTTTGCTTGTAGCTTCGGCCGGTATGCTGGGCTACCGAGCGGAGCCACTTTTCGTTTTTCAGCTCCTCTTTGGCAACTCGCTTGATCACGTCGAGAAGCGTCTGGGTGACGAGGCGTTCAAGTTCACCCAAGGGCTGCTTCTGGAAAATGGCCCGTATTTGCTCTTGCCTCTCGCGGGCGCACTTGCGGAGCACCAGTTCCCGAACCTCTTGAAACAGAGGCGCCGGGGGATCCTCGACGTCTTTCTTTAAAGCTTCCCGGCGCTGGAGCTCAGCCAGCTTCGCGAGCTTCCCGCTCGATAGCTTAAGACGCTTGCCCATCTTCTCGTAGAGATCGGTGCGCTCGGGCGCCGGAGGCAATTTCTTGCGATTCAGCAGCTGCGAGATGTAGGACTCGGTGACTTCGGCGGCGGCCGCCAAGTCCTTTTGCTCGAGCCCCAGCTGTTCGAGGCGCTCCTTGATGACCAAACAAACATCCATCGGGACTCCGTTGGTTAACCAAATATGATTAATAATATCAATAATGCGCTTGACATGTCCATAAAGTTAACCGATCATGGTTAATGAGTCGCACGCCAGCCGCACCCTATCGCGGCAGATGCAAAGAGTTGCGTAAACCGCAGGCAAGTTGAGTTGCTGATCCCTTCGTTTTCCTGTTCATCGAAAGGCACTGCCATGAAGATTCCAGTCGAAACTAAACCGGTCCTATGGGGGTTCGCAGCCGGTGCCGTGGTATCCGCAATCGTGGGATTCACATGGGGCGGCTGGGTTACGGGTGGCACGGCCGAGACGGGCGCGGCGCAACGCGCGAGCGCTGCTGTCGTCGTGGCTCTTGCCCCTGTTTGCGTTGAAAGATTTCAGCGTGCTGCCGACGTGTCGGAAAATCTGGCCGCGTTAAAGAAGGTCGATTCCTGGTCGCAAGGCGACTTCATCGAAAAAGGCGGGTGGGCGACGTCGCCGGGATCGAAGGCGGCCGATCAAGTGTCGGCGGTGGCCAAAGCATGCGCGACCTTGCTCGCCCCGGCGTAACGTCGTGCGCGTGGCCCTGCATACGACAAGGAATCCTGTGAATCGTCATTCTGCGACTGCCGTGATGGAAAAAGATCCACTTACGGTCGACGTGCCTCGCGAGTTTCACCGGCGCATGGCCGCCATCATCGATGCTGTGCAGGTTGGCGTATGGCAGGAAGGCGTGCACGACCTGCTTGGCTATGCCACGGATTACGCGTTCGGCCAGCGCCGCGGGCTGCAGACGCTGGTGTTGAAGAGCAAACACCGGTCTGCCTACGTGCGGCTGCATTGGGATACCGTCATGGGAGACACCCTTGCCGATCGACAACTCGTTGACGAGGTCACCCGGAACGCGATAAACGAGTTGCGCTAGCTACCAGCGCCGGTATGGACGTGCGTTCGGCTCGCTCAACGGCGCATGAATTTGGAGTGCTGCACGACCTAAAGCGCGCGGATGCGCGAAGGAACGCGCGGTCAAATCCTTCTCCATGAAGGAGTTGGATGTGGACCGTGTCGTGGCACGCATCTTCAGACGTCTCGCGCTTCGCTCAGCACGCAGAAATCTGCTTCCTGCGATCGAGCAGGCACATCTTCGCAATCCGGATGCGGACAATAGGCCGATCTGCGCGATCACTTCCTGCGTATTTGCGCCGGATGCGCTGCGATCCTCACTTGCTGCGGCGAGACCACTTCTGAAATAGCTGCAAAAACCCGGTTCTTCGCACGCGGCGCGTGATCGACACAATGATATGATTTTCGTCCCAGCGTGCGAGCCCGGACCTCCTGCCCCTCGAGCTACTCGTTTCCGGCGAGGTATTGATGGATCGACGCCACGACGGCCGCGCCTTCGCCGATGGCGCCGCCGACTCGCTTCACCGACCCTGATCGCACGTCGCCAACTGCGAATACTCCCGGCACATTCGAAGCGAGGGCCGGGGGCGTTCCAGTCGAAGCGCCGGCAACGCATGCACGACCGGTGAGGATGAAGCCTTGCGGGTCGCGGGCGACACCGCAGCCTTCGAGCCAGCCGGTCTCCGGGTCGGCGCCTACGAACAGGAACAAATGGCGTATCGGCCGGCGCTCTTCGCGTTTTTCCGTTTGTTGGCGCCAGGTGATGGCCTCGAGGTGCGCACCTGGCGCGCCGTGCAATTGCGTGAGGTGCGTGTGAGTGCGCAGTTCGACGTTCGGCGTCGCGTTGATGCGATCGATCAGGTAGTGCGACATGGTCGCGGCCAGCCCTGGGCCGCGGACGAGCATATGCACGTGCGAGACGTACGCGGATAGAAACACCGCCGCCTGGCCGGCCGAGTTGCCGCCGCCGACGAGAGCGACTTCGCTCCCGGTGCACATGCTCGCTTCCAGCGCGGAGGCCCAATACCATACGCCGCGGCCCTCGAATTCCGCGATGCGCGGCACATCCGGCCGGCGATACTGCGCGCCGCTCGCGATGACGACGGTGCGGCAGCGCAGCGTTCGGCCGTCGGTCAGTCGCAACGCAAGCTCGCCGCCCGAGGCCGAATTCTTGCAATCGAGCGCCGCGGCCTGCGCGGGAATCAGGATCTCGGCGCCGAATTTCTGCGCCTGCACGAATGCGCGCCCCGCAAGCGCCTGTCCCGAGATTCCGGTCGGAAATCCGAGGTAGTTCTCGATCCGTGCGCTGGCGCCGGCCTGTCCGCCGAAGGAACGGCAGTCGACCACGACGACGCGCAGACCCTCCGATGCTGCGTATACGGCCGTCGCCAGCCCGGCCGGTCCGGCGCCGACGACGACCACGTCGACAAGCTCGTCGCGCGCACGCGTGTCGAGCATGCCGAGGCAGCGTCCCAACGTCTCTTCGGTCGGGTTGAGCAAGAACGAGCCGTTAGGGCAGACGACGAGCACGTCGCCCGCGGCCCGGCGGTGTTGCTCGAATGTGGCCGCTGCGTCTGGATCGTGCGAGGGATCGATGACGTGGTGAGGGTATGCATTCCGCTTCAGGAACGTCTGCAACCGCAGCAGGTCGGGGGATTCGGGCGGGCCGATCAGCACGGGTCCGGCGCCGGACTCGATCAAGCCCACCCTGCGCAATACGAGCGCCCGCACGATACGCTCACCAAGATCGGCCTCGGCGATGATCAGCGCGCGCAATTTGTGCGGCGGCAAGAGCAGCGCCTCGACGTCGTCCTCGGCGTAGCCGTCCGCGAGGCGCGGTCCGCCGGAAAGCTGAGAAACCTCCGCCAGGAATTGGCCGGGACCCTGTTTCGAGAAGGGCACGACGCGCCCCAGGCCGTCGCGCAGGCTGACCGCCACCGTCCCCTTCAGCACCACGAACATGGGACCGGGCTCGCCCGCAGCGAAGAGGGGCTCGCCCCGCTTGTAAAGGCGCAGTTCTCCGAAGCGGTGGATGCGCGCGATGTCCGCATCGGTGAGTTGCGGAAACATCTGATCGCGCCGCCCTGCGAGCGCCGCCGGCAGGTTTTCGCTCCACTCGGCGGTATTCATACCCCTCGACTATCCGACGATTGAGCGGCTCGCGCAACCGAATGCGTGCCCGTCGTTTCGGGTTAGGCTAGGCCGCTAGACGTTCCCCAGCGGACCTCGACCCCGATGAAGCCACTGCAGCGCATCCTTTGCCTCGACGATTTCGAGGTTGCCGCCCGCGACTTTCTCCCGCGCCAGATCTTCACGTACATCGCAGAGGCTGCCGAGACGCGCAGCACGCTCGCGGACAACCGCGCGGCGTTTCGCGACTGGTGGTTCATTCCCCGGGTCCTGACCGACGTGTCCGGCGGCTCGCAGAAAATTACGCTCCTCGGTCGCGAAGTTGCGTCCCCGTTCGGCATCGCGCCCATGGGCATCAGCGCGCTGTCCGCCTATCGCGGCGACCTCGTGCTGGCCGGCGCGGCGGGTGAGGCGAACATCCCGATGATCATGTCGAGCTCCTCGCTGATTCCGCTCGAGGATCTTATGCGCGAGCATCCGCACGCCTGGTTCCAGGCCTATCTCACCGGGGATGTAGACGAAATTGAGGCGATGGTCGCGCGCGTCGCCCGCGCCGGGTTCAGGCACTTCGTCGTCACCGTCGATTCGCAGGTGCAGCCCAATCGCGAGCATTACGCGCGAGGGGGATTCTCCTCGCCGCTTCGACCCAGCGTCGATCTCCTATGGCAAGGCGTTACGCATCCGTCGTGGACGTTCGGCACGTTCCTGCGCACGCTGCTCCGGCACGGCATGCCGCACTACGAGAACAATTACGCGCGCCGGGGCGCACCGATCCTGTCGGCGAACGTGACTAGAGAATGGTCGGACCGCGGGCGTCTCACCTGGGCGCATCTTCAAGTGATCCGCGAGCTGTGGAAGGGAACGCTGGTCGTCAAGGGCATCCTGCACGTCGACGATGCGAGGCGCGCTCGCGATGCCGGCGCCGATGCGGTCATCCTCTCGAATCACGGCGGCCGCCAGCTGGACGGCGCAATCGCTCCACTGCGCGTGCTGCCGGAGGTGGTCGCCGCGTGTCCTGGCTATCCCGTGATGCTCGACGGCGGGGTGCGCCGCGGAACCGATGTGCTGAAGGCGCTGGCGCTTGGCGCGGCGTTCGTGTGGATAGGCCGGCCGTTCAAATACGCGGCGGCGATCGGCGGGCAGAAAGGTGTCCGGCACGCGATCGAGCTGATGCGGGCCGAGATTGAGCGCGACATGATGATGCTGGGGATCCGCGCGCTCGACGAGCTCGGGCCGCATTCCCTGAGGCGAGCGGACGGAACGCGGCGCACTCCGGAATCACGGACATGATGCGGGAGAGTTCAGTCCTGTGGGCGGCAATCTGCACCCCGACCACGGCCCGAATCAGCCACTCCTCGCTTGCATCGCGCCCTGGAGGCAGCGCGCATAGTTGTCGAAACATATCGCCCGCAGTGTCTTGTCGTCCACGCCGCGCTCCTGCAACAGATCGGCAACCTTGCGCAAATCCTGCAACTCGTCCATCACCGCATACGGGCCCATGCCCTCGAGGTCCGTTCCGAACATCACGTGCTCCGGCCCGAGCGCATCGACCATGTGCAACAGTTCGTTTGCGTATCCGTCGGGACTGCTGGCAACCGTGCTTCGCAATGCCCATAACCCCACCGCGCCGCCGCGCTGCGCGATCTTCTTCGCATCGTCGAGGCCAACGAGGCGCGAGAGGTTGCTCGACTGTCGCCACGTATATTGCCGGGTCGTGATCGCGCTGTGCGACCAGACCATCGGCACGCTCGATGCAGCAAGCGCCCCATCGATATTCGCGCGGGTGGAATGGGCGAGATCGACCAGGATGCCCAGCCGGTTGCAGGACTTGACCACATGCATCCCGAGCTCGGTGAGTCCGTCGTGCTCCGGGCGCTCCGTCTGAAAGTCGCCGAGCCCGTTCTTGATGTAATGCACCAGCTGAAGGTGACGCAGCCCTCGCGCGTACGCCTCGTCCAACAGCTCCAGCTTGTCTTCGGCGAAGCCCGCACCTTCCAGTGCGATGACGACGCGCGCCGCGCCTCTGCGCGCGGCATCGATATCGGCGGCGCTCTGCACGAAATCGAGGCCGATCTTCGTGAGGTACGCGCGCATCGACGACAGCTTCTCCAGCAGGTAAGCCGACTGCTCGCCGGGAGCGGGCGTCGCGCGCTGCTGAATTCCGGTGCTTTCACGGCGAATCCAGCGGCCGTCCCCGGAGATGGCCCACGCCAGCAGCGTCAACCCGGCGTTCTCCATCTCGGTCTTCAGCGAGCGATTCGTCAACTTGGATGAGTACATACCGAAATGCGAATGCGCATCGGCGATCGGCATGCGCGGTCCGGCATGGACTCTGCCGGAAGCGGACAGCCCGAGCGCCAGCGCGGTTGCGCACTGGAGAAATCGTCGTCTCGACATGAATCTCGCGGCCATGCGCGGAGCGCTCCAGGATGTCGTGCTGCCCATTCAATCCTTCAGGAAACCGCTCATGCGCGTGGTGGCCGTGCTCAGCCGGTCGTTATCGGCGTCGTCGAGCGCCAGGACCCTGCGCTGCAACGGCGATAGGGATTCGACGGTCTGCGCCCGCAGCAGCGCCTTCTGATACTGCTGCTGCGGCTTGTCGCTTCGCGTGTAGAAGCCGTGCAGCGCGCGGCGGCATCGGTCGGTGCGGTTGCCCGTGCCGGCGTGCCACATGTGCGTGTTCATCACGACGACGGTTCCCGCGGTTCCGGTGACGAGCTGCTCGTCCGGCAGCGTGTCGCGATTCCCGGGCTCGGGCAGGCGTCGCCACGCGTGGGAACGCGGAATCATGCGCGTCGCACCGTTGTCGTTCGTGAAATCGTCGAGCATCCAGATCGTGTTGCACACCCAGTAGCCGCGCTCGTCAGCGACGGCTCCCGTATCCGCGTGCCAGGCCTGGGCCTCCGAATTGTGCGGATTGGTCGACCGGGCGTTGAGGCTCGACAGCTTGTAGTTCGGACCGATGACCGCCTCGACGCACTCCAGGATTTCGGGCATCACGATCATCCGCGCGAAAACCTGGCCTTTGTCGACGAGATTCGCCAGCCGCCGTGTCCCGGGCTCGAGACGGAACTCGCTGCCCGCGTCGTCTCCTTCCGCGGCCCACAGCGCTTCGACACGCTCGCGCATCTCGTCGAGCATCGCCGCCGGGACGAAGTCAGGGAGCACGAGATAGCCGAGCTCGTTCAGTTGCCGGTGATCGGCGGTGCCTAGCATCATCGTGAGCCTCGTTGCGCAGCGAATTGAGCGTCAGGCGGGCCGTAACTTCTGGGAAAGACGACCCTGACGGTAGTGCCTTCGCCGAGGGTCGACTCCAATTCGATGCTCGCGTCGAGCAATTCGCACAGACGCTTGACGATCGACAGTCCGATCCCCTCGCCGCCTTCCTGATTGACCGGGCGAGCGTCCACGGCTTTCGTCTGCTCAGTGTCGTCCGCCGCTTCGCTCTCCGTAGTGTCGCCCCCCGCCGAATCGGCGCGCGATCGCGCCACTTTGTCGACGTGAAGTGCTTCCTCGGTGGCCTCCTCCAATGCGCCCGCTATCGGAGCGCCGGGGCCGGCATGGAATCCCGGGCCCGTGTCCGTAATGCAGAGCATCCATCGGCTGGCGTCGTTCTGACGGCTGTCGCCCCAACTCACCGTGACGCCACCCTGAACCGTGTACTTCAATGCATTGAGTAGCAGGTTCTGCGCGATGCGCTGCACTTTCACGGCATCGCCCTCTACAGCGAGAGTCTCCGGGCCGTCCGTCTTCAGGAAAAGGCCACGTTCTGCGGCCATGGGGTGCGTGCCTTCGCACAGCTCCGTCAGAACGGCGGCTGCGTCGAAGGCCTGCACCTCCCGACGCTCGTGACCTGCCTGCAGTCGCGCGAGGCCCATCACATCCTCGAGCAGGGAGTACAACGAAGTGACATTCCTTTGCAGAATGCGGAGGAACTTCTCGCGCGCGGTCGCCGCAGCGTTCGGCATGGCGAGACCAGCGGTGGCCGTCATTACGGTTCCGACGTTGCCGCGCAGATCGTGCGCAGCCTGTCGCCATTGCTCCGCACGACTGAGTTCCAGCTCCCGCAGTTGTCCCAGAGCGCGCGACAGGTCGCGCACTTGCCCCGTGGCCTCGATTTGCTGGAGCTGGAAGTATTTCGCCACGCTGTCGCTGGCGCCCTCGGTGCACAGTTCCGCCCAGACGCGGCGCGCGGTGGCCATCACGGCGGGGTCGACGTCACGGTGGGACGATGCATAACGCTCGAGCTCATCCGCGACGCAAAGCTGCAACCGACCCCACTCGCGCGTGACTTCGCGCACATCGTAGCCTTGCTGCCAGCGTTGCAGTCCATGGGCGGAAGCGTCGCCTTTGACATCCTCTTTGAGCGGGACGGCTTGCGCTGCCCTTCCTGCCCGCAGCGTTTTTTCAAACGTGTCCAGCAAGCCTGGAATATGGTCATCCAGCTGAGCGCGTGGGAGTGCGGCGCCGGTGTTCACGGGATCGCGGTCGATCGTTTTGCGCCACGCTCGCAGAATGACCTCGCGCCGCGCTGCCAGATGCGAAGCGAGGTCCGACAGCTGTGCATTGATGTCTTGCGCAGAACCCATGGCTTACCCCCCAACCCCCGAGTACGTTGACTCGCGTTCGATCCGCCCGTGCGTAATTTTACGACGCGTCGCCCTCGCTAAGGGGCCGACTTGACTCCGGCAGCGAGCTCCACAATGCGCGACGCATCTGCCGGCTTGGTGAGATGGACATTCAAGCCGGCGCGGCGCGTCGCAGCGAGGTCCTCCTTCTGGCCCATTCCGGTGAGCGCGACGAGCTCGACCGCGCCCCCACGCCTCGGCCCTCAAGCGGGTGGCGACTCGATGCCGCTCATGCCAGGCATGTTGAGATCGATGAACGCTACGTGAGGCTTGAAGTCGCGGGCCGCGGCCAGCGCCTGCACCGGATCGCTATGAACGCGCACGTCGAACCCTTCGAGCGTCAGGATCCGCCCCAGCGTATCGGCTGCATCGGCATTGTCGTCGACCACGAGAACGCGGCGGGCGCTCGCCCTGCGCTTCGGTTCGACCACGGGCAAGGCTGCGACCTCGACCGCCGCGGTGCGCGGAAGGCACAGCACGAACTCCGAGCCCCGGCCCGGCCCCGCACTGCGCGCTTCCACCGTCCCGCCGTGCATCTCGGTGATCCGGCGAACGAGCATGAGCCCAAGCCCCAGCCCGCCGGGGCTTGCGGCGCGCGCACCTTCGAGCTGCACGAACATCTCGAACATCTGGAGCTCGTCGCCTTGCTCGAAGCCGATGCCGTTGTCCCTGACCGCGACGACGGCCTCCCGCTTCGTGGCGTGCACGGCGACCTCGATCCGGCCGCCGGGTGGCGTGAACTTCGCGGCGTTGTTCAATAGGTTCGACACTGCCTGACTAAGGCGGACGTGGTCGCCGTCCACAAAAACGGGCGAGGGCACGTAGTGGACGACGAGCTCGTGCGACTTTGCGTCGATGACAGGCTGGGCAGTCTCGACGGCATGACGCACGAACGCATCGACGGAAATGTGCTTGCGCTCGAGCTCGAGCTTGCCGCGATCGATTCGGCTCACATCGAGCAGGTCGTCGATCAGGCGCCGCAGGTGATCGATCTGCCGGCTCATCATCGCGCGGGTGCGCCCGGCGTCGGTGGGGTTCGGCTGCATGTCGAGCAGCGTCAGGCCATTGAGCAACGGCGCCATCGGATTGCGCAGCTCGTGCGAGAGCACCGCGAGAAAGCGGCTCTTGTTCGCATCGGCGCGTTGCAGCTCTTGCGCGCGCTCCCGCACCTCCGATTCGAGCCGCTGGTGGCGATCTCTCGCTTCGCGCATCGCATGACCGAGTCCGATGATCAGCGCGCACGACACCCAGTAACTGAGCGCGCCGAGAACGTTCCCCTCGGCGTTGGGGCCGAACTTCGGGGCGTCGACGAAGAGGACAGTCGCACCGACGAAGCCGGCCGCTGCGGCCACGACACCAGGTTTCCAGCCGCCGATCCACACCGCCAGGGCGACGGCGCCGAACACCGTGGCGAAGGGATAGGAATAGGCGACCCAGGGCAGCATGAACCAGCGCAGCAGTAGTGCCGTCATCATCACGACAACAGCCGCGCCGTAGGCGGCGATGGAGTGGAGCAGGGTGGAGCGCTCGCGCGCGCTCATGCCGCCAAGCCAGAACACGAGGATCAGGCACGCCGAGACGACCGTGCTCGCCTTCGCGAAATGCCAGCCGAGCGTGTACTGCCCGCCCGCGAAGCTCCCGAGTATCTGATCCGAGATCGAAGCGACGAGCACCAGCGACAGCCAGACGTAGAGCACGTCATCGAAGGCGCGGGCGCGCCAGATCCGGTACAGCGCAAGGGCGCAGATCGCGAGATAGGCGACGACGATCCATTGGTTGTACGCCGTGAAGCGTCCACCCGCGAGCGCCGGCACCTCGACATTCGCGGCAACAGCGATGATTGCGGCGCACGCCGCCAGCGTCGCGAGGCATCCATGGAGCGCGTGAGCGTGCCAATTGGCAACGGCGCCGCGGGAACCTGCGCCTGCAACACGGCCGCGAGGAATAGCGACGCGGTCCCGAGGCGCCACGCCAGGAAGATCCATGCCGCGGTCTGCGAGGTGCCGAAAAGCGGCGCACCGAGCGCGCCGGGGAACGCAGCCACCTGAGCGAGCGCCATCACGGCACCGTAGAGATATGCGCATGCCAGAACGAGGAAGGCGTTGCGACCGGTGCGCCTGAACTCGTAGAACAGCAGCAGCGCGGTGCAGATGTCCGCGAGCGCCACGCCGCCTGCAGACGGCGATGAACCGCGGCACGCGCGGGCCCGGAACTTGCGCCCAGGGGATCGCCCCCAGCGTCACTGCGGCATAGAGCACGGCGAGCAGCGCGAAGGTCCGCCGCTCGGCGGTGGTCGGGGCGCGCGCTTCGGCAGTCATCGCTGTCGTGGAACGTCCGGGAACTCGCAATGCAGGCTCGTCGCCGGAAGGCGCATGCATCACCGCTGGAGCGCGACAGTCCTGAGCCGAGTCGCGATTATCGCCTAAGTCCGGAAACGACCGTGCTGCAGTGTGACGGCGAGCCCGTCGGAAGCGTCCTGCGCGAGTTGCACGACGCAGCGACGAAGCAGCGGGAACTCCTGATGGAAAACGCTGCCTGCGTCAATGCGAGCGCGAATCGCAGCGCATCATACGGTTCCTGACCACGAGGCCTCCAATGACCAAGCCTGCCGCCACACGCGAGTCGCCCCAATCTGTTCTGAGGCGCGAAGAGCTCAATCGTATCGATGCCTGGTGGCGGGCATGCAATTACCTGTCGGCCGGCATGATCTACCTGATCGACAATCCGCTCCTGAAGGAGCCCCTTAAGCGCGAGCACGTGAAGCAACGGCTTCTCGGCCATTGGGGGGCGAGCCCGACGCTCTCGTTCGTGTGGGCGCACCTGAACCGCGTCATCAGGCGCGACGACCTCGACATGATCTTCATTGCAGGCCCCGGCCATGGCGCGCCGGGGGTGCTGGGCCCGACCTACCTCGAGGGCACGTATTCGGAGATCTACCCGGACAAGAGCGAGGACGCCGAGGGGATGCGAAGCTTCTTCAAGCAGTTCTCTTTTCCCGGTCACATCGGGTCGCACGTGACGCCGGAAACGCCGGGCTCGATCCACGAGGGCGGCGAGCTCGGGTACAGCCTGTCGCACGCGTACGGTGCCGCCCTCGATAACCCCGACCTCATCGTCGCGTGCGTGGTGGGCGACGGCGAGGCGGAGACGGGACCGCTTGCCACGGCGTGGCATTCCAACAAGTTCATCAACCCGGTGCGCGACGGCGCCGTGTTGCCGATCCTCAATCTCAACGGCTACAAGATTGCCAATCCCACGATCCTCGCACGGATCAGCCACGAGGAGCTGCAAGCGCTGTTCATGGGCTACGGCTATGTACCGCATTTCGTCGAAGGCGCCGACCCGATGGAAATGCACCATCGGATGGCTGCGACGCTCGACGAGGCGATCGGAAGGATTCGCGCCATCCAACGCGCGGCTCGAGCGGGCGAGGCCGAGCGTCCGCGCTGGCCGATGATCGTGTTGCGGTCGCCCAAGGGATGGACCGGTCCGAAGGAAATCAAGGGCCACAAGGTGGAAGGATCGTGGCGCGCCCATCAGGTTCCTATCGCCGACGTGCGCGAAGACCCGAAAAGCCTCGGGATCCTCGAAGACTGGCTGCGGAGCTACAAGCCGGAACAACTGTTCGACGATGCCGGCCGCCTCGTTCCGGAATTGCGTGAGCTCGCGCCCAAGGGTCAAAGAAGGATGAGCGCGAACCCGCATGCCAACGGCGGGCTGCTGCGGAAGGACTTGAAGCTCCCCGACTTTCGCCAATACGCGGTCGAGGTTCCGACGGCCGGCGTCATCCGTCACGAGAACACGAAGCCGCTTGGCGAGTTCCTGCGCGATATCGTGCGCGAAAACATGACCAGCTTCCGTGTATTCGGACCGGATGAAACCGCGTCCAATCGTCTGCAGGCGATCTACGAGGTCGGCAAGAAGGTCTGGATGGCCGACCTCCTGCCAGAAGACGCGGACGGCGGCGAGCTGTCCCGCGACGGGCGCGTGATGGAGATGCTCTCCGAGCACACGCTACTCGGCTGGCTCGAAGGTTATCTGCTGTCGGGGCGGCACGGCTTCTTCCACACGTACGAGGCATTCGCGCACGTCATCGATTCGATGTTCAACCAGCACGCGAAGTGGCTCGACATCTCCAAGAATCACGTACCGTGGCGCGCGGCGGTGGCGTCGCAGAACATCCTGCTGTCCTCGACCGTCTGGCGCCAGGACCACAACGGCTTCTCGCACCAGGACCCCGGCTTCATCGACGTGGCCACCAACAAGAGTCCATCCGTCATTCGCATCTACCTGCCGCCCGACGCCAATTGCCTACTGGCCGTGGCGGACCGGTGCCTGCGCTCGACCGACTGCATCAACGTCATCGTCGCCGACAAGCAGAAGCACATGCAGTTCACGACCATCGACCAGGCGATCGTGCACTGCGCCAAGGGCATCGGCATCTGGAGGCGCGCGAGCAACGACGAAGGCGTGGCGCCCGACGTCGTGATGGCGTCCTGCGGCGACGTCCCCACGGTCGAGGCGCTGGCGGCGGTGGCAATCCTGCGCGAGCGGCTGCCGGAACTCAAGGTCCGCTTCGTGAACGTCGTCGACTTGTACAAGATGCAGCCGGCGTCCGAGCATCCGCATGGATCGAGCGACGCCGAGTTCGACAGCCTGTTCACGACCGACAGGCCGGTGATCTTCAACTTTCACGGCTATCCGTGGCTGATCCACAAGCTTGCCTACCGGTTCAGGAACCACGAAAACCTGCACGTGCGCGGATACAAGGAGAAGGGCAACATCAACACGCCGCTCGAGCTCGCGATCATCAACCAGATCGACCGCTTCGACCTCGTGATCGACGTCATCGAACGGGTACCGGGACTGGCGGTGCGCGCTGCGCACCTCAAGGAAGAGATGAAGAATGCGATTGTCGACAGCCTCGATTACGCGCACACCTACGGTACGGATCGCGCCGAGATCACCGACTGGGTCTGGCCGTACTGATGCCGGCCGCTCGCGCCGCCCCATTCGCGCGGACCACGAGACTTTGACCTACGTCCGACAGCGACTTCGGCCGATCGGTGCGATGCGCATTCTGCCTTGACACGCATGTCCGAAAGGCGTCAACTGAAGGCGTTTCGGTGATTCGGCTCAGGACGGATCCTCGTACTAAAAGTTGACGCTTCGTTGCTGCACTTGTGGTTCCGCTGTTGTGCGCGCCCCGTATTGCGGGTGTACCTGAGGCGGACCGTCGGCGACTACCTGCACAACGAGTTCTGAGGATTATCCTGGGCCGAGGAACCGGAACACGATCTGCCGCCGTTACTGTAGTTTCTCAGCCCTGCGAACCCAAGCAGGGCTTCGTATTTTGGGCCGGCGCGGTCGCGGCGGAATCGAGGTGCCAGGCACCGGGCGAGCGTGTTGCCCTAATTGCAATGCCGGCCATAATCCCGCAAGATCGCGGGCGCATCTCCGCGCCGGCGTCGTTCATGGCGCGATCGCCTATCTCAGGGGGGCAACAGTAATGAACACGCGAATTCGAGTCGTCGCCGTCCTGGCCGCCGCCGCATGGCTCGCACCGGTTCATCAGGCGGTTGCGCAAGGCAACGTGGCCTTCACGCTGAAGTACGGCGTGCTCGCGGGACTCACCGGCGATCCGGCGCCCAGCGGCCAGGGCTGGAACGAAGCTGCACGGCTCGGCGTCAACTATGCGACCGAGACGCTCACGAAGATGAACCTGCCGAACATCAAGATCGTCCTGGCCGATTCGCAGGACAGCCAGGGCAATGCGCAGGCGGGTGTCGAGGCGGCGCAGAAGCTTGTCAACATCGACAAGGTCAACGTGATCATCGGCGACTTCTACAGCTCGGTGACAAGCGCGGCCGCCACCGCCGTCGCGATTCCCAACCAGGTTGTGATGTTCACCGGCGGCACGAGCCCTGCGTTGAGCAAGCTCAACACCGGTCCCGTGACGTTGGTCTGGCAACCCGTGGCGGCGGACGACCTGCAGGGACGCGTGCTGGCGCAAGTGATCGCCGATGCGCTCGGCAAGAACGCCAAGATCAACGTCGCCGCGCGCAACGATGCGTACGGCACTAATCTGTCCAACGCGTTCAAGGAAGCGTGGATCGCCGGTGGCGGCACGATTCCCGAGATGGTCATCTACAACCATCAGCAGCCCACGCTCGACAGCGAGGCGCAACGCGTGGTGCAGGGCAATCCCGACGGCTGGCTCTTCATCGATTTCTGCCCGACCTTCGAGAAGCTCGCGCTGCCGATGACGCGTACGGGCAAATGGGATCCGGGCAAGAGCTTCGGCTCCGACACGCTGAACGACTGCGCGAGCAAGGGCTCGCGAAACTATCCGGGGATGCGCGCGACGCAGGCGAACGCATCGTCGGGCTCGTCGTTCCCGGCGTTCAAGGCGCTTTTCGAGAAGAACGCGAAGCAGGGCGTCAAGTTCCAGTCGTTCATCGCCGAATCGTTCGATTCCGTATTCATCGCGCTGCTCGCGGCGATCGACGCCCAGTCGTCCGATCCGGTTAAGCTCAGCGCGAAGGTCGTCAACGTGACGAACGATCCGGGCGAGAGCTACACGTACGAGCAGCTCGACAAGGCTATCCAGGCGCTGCTTGCGGGCAAGAAGATCCATTTCCAGGGAGCTACGGGCCCGATCAACTTCGCAGCGAATGGACGGATCACGGCGACGAACTACGACATCTGGCAGCACAAGCCCGACGGCAGCGCCGCGGTCGTGAGGACCATCACGTTCAAGCCCTGAGTTTCGCGCGGGTTTGTTTAAGCGGCAGCTCGATTGAGGCAGGTTCGCCGGCGCTTCTCCCTGTCCGCAGGGATCGGGAGGAGCCGCGCCCGTGGACGACGGCGGGCGCGATGACCGAGCAATTGCTGCAGCTTGCGATCAATGGTCTCATCGTCGGCACGATTCTCGCGCTCACCGGCGTAGGCGCGTCGCTGGTGTTCGGGATCCAGCGCGTTGCCAATTTCGCGCATGGCGAGTACCTGACGTTCGGCGCGTACATCGGGCTCATCGTGAACGTCTACTACAAGGCAGACCTCGTCACCGCGACGATCGGTGCGATGGCCGCGACGGCGTTGCTCGCGCTCGCGATCCACTTCATGGTGCTGAAGCCGCTGCGCAGCCGGGGGCTCGTCGCGATGTCGCTCATCACCGTCGGACTGGGACTCATGCTGCGCGACGTCGTGTTCATGGTGGCCGGGCCGCAGATCCGTCAGTACGCGATCGACCAGACGAGGGTGTACGACCTCGGGCTCGTGCGCATCGCGCCCGGGCAGGCGGTGGCCGTCGGGGTCGCCGCCGTCGTCGTGCCTGCGGTGGCTTACCTGCTCGCACGGACTCCCATCGGCAAGTCGATGCGGGCGGTCGCCGACAACCGCGACCTCGCCGCCATTTCCGGCATCGACGTCGATCGCATCGGAACGTACGTGTGGATCCTGGCCGGCGCGCTCGCGGGCCTCGGCGGGGTGATGTTCGCGATGATCCAGGGCACGTTCGATCCGAACCTCGGCTACCAGATCCTGTTCCTGATCTTCACGTCCGTCGTCCTGGGCGGCATCGGCAACGCTTATGGTGCGCTCGTCGCCGGCGTCGTGCTCGGCATGGTGATGGAGCTCTCCACGTGGAGCGGCTTGGCCGGCGGCCTCGACGCGCGCATGAAGCCGGTGCTCGCGTTCGCGGCGCTCATTGCCCTGCTGCTGTGGCGACCGCAGGGTCTGTTCGGAAAGGCGCGGGTCCTTTAAGCGTGGACTTTCTCAATCCGGCATTCTGGACGTTCGTCGCGGTGATCGCCGGCATCTACGCGATCATGGCCCTCGGACTCTACGTGCAATTCTCGCTCGCGGGACTGCCGAACTTCGGTCACGTCGCTTTCATGGCGACGGCTGCCTACGTCATGGCCATTCTCGTCGTCCGCTATCACGTCCCACTTGCCGTGGCCTCGATCGGCGCGATCGTTGCCGCCGTCATCGTCGGCTTGTTGCTTGCGGGCCCCGCGCTGCGGTTGCGGGCCGACTATCTCGCGATCGCGACCATCGCCGGCGGCGAGATCGTGCGCTATCTCGCGATGAATCTTCCCGAGCTCACCGGCGGGCCGATCGGCTCGATGGGGCTCGCTGGACCCGGCAACATCGCGATGTACAACCAGGATTGGCTCGCACTGCTCAATCGCCTCACGGCAGTTCTGAGTGAAGCGTCGGGCCGTGCGGTGAGCCGTGATTTCACGATGGCGCTGCTCGTCTGGACGCTGGCGGGCCTCCTCATGCTCGTGTTCCGGCGCATGGAGCGATCGCCATGGGGGCGCGTCATGAAAGCCGTCCGCGAGGACGAAACCGCGGCCGCCGCGGCCGGGAAGAACGTGTTCTCGTTCAAGCTGCAGGCGCTCATCCTCGGCGCCATTGTGGGCGCTATCTCCGGTCTGCTCCTCGCCTGGCAGATCGGCATATTCAGCCCCGAGGATTTCCAGCCGACGCTCACCTTCTATGCCTACCTGATATTGATTCTCGGCGGCCTCAACCGGCTGTGGGCCATTCCCGTCGGTGCCGTGCTGTTCAGCGTGCTCTTCTCGGGCACCCGACTGCTCAACTTCTTCCCGCTGTCGCTGATCGACTCCGGCAACCGCGCTTTCCTGCGCCTCTTCCTGGTCGGGTTCCTGCTGGTGCTGTTCATGGCGCTGCGGCCGCAGGGCCTGCTCGGCAATCGCAAAGAGCTCCTTCTGGAGAAATGAGCCCCACGCTCGCGTTGCTCGCTGCCCCCGGAGGGGGAGCATTCGGTCCCTCGGGGCGGCCCATCGGGACCGGATGAGCTAGCCGTGCTGCTGGAGATCCGCAACCTCGGGAAATCCTTCGGTGGAGTCGCGGCGGTCGACGGCGCTTCGTTCGGTGTCGCCGAAGGATCGATCACGGCGCTGATCGGGCCCAACGGCGCCGGCAAGACGACCGTATTCAACCTGGTCTCGGGATTCATTCGCCCGGATCGCGGAACAGTGCGGTTCGAGGGGCGCGACATCGCCGGCGCGCGCGGAGACGCCGTCGCACGCGCCGGGCTCGTCCGGGCATTCCAGGCGCCGCGAGTGCTGACGCGCATGAGCGTCCTCGAAAACGTGATGCTCGGCGCCAAGGACCAGCCAGGCGAGCGCTTCGGCATGTCGTTGCTTGCGCCGGCACGGGTCGCGCGGCGAGAGCGCGACGTTCAGGCGCGAGCGCATGAGATGCTCGCCCTCATTCGCCTCGACCACCTCGCCGACGACTACGCGGGCACACTGTCGGGCGGCCAGCGGAAGCTCCTCGAGCTTGGCCGCGCGCTGATGTCGGAGCCACGCATGATCCTGCTGGACGAGCCGATGGCGGGTATCGCACCGGTGCTCGGCCAGCAACTGCTGCAGCATGTCCAGGACCTGCGGGCGCGGCACACGACCGTGTGCGTGATCGAGCACGACATGGACGTCGTGATGTCGATCAGCGACCGCGTGATCGTGATGGACGAAGGGCGCGTGATCGCCGAAGGCACGCCGGACGAAGTGCAGCGCGACGAGCGCGTCATCGAGGCGTATCTCGGCCGGCGGGCGCCGATGGAAGCCAAATGACCGAGCCTGTGCTCAAAGTGTCGGGCGTGCGTGCGGGCTATGGCGAGGAGGACGTGCTCCGCGGCGTGTCCGTCGAGGTGCCTCGCGGGGCGATCGTGGCGATCATCGGACCGAACGGGTCCGGCAAGTCCACTCTCCTCAAGGTGATTTACGGGCTCGTCCCGGCGCGAGAGGGCGGGTTGACGCTGATCGACCGCGAAGGTCGCGAGCGCGATCTCAAGCGGCTGCGGACGAACGAGATCACCGCCCACGGTGTCAACATGGTGCCGCAACTCGCGAACGTGTTCCCGGAGATGAGCGTCCGCGAAAACCTCGAGATCGGCGCATTGCCCATCAAGCATCGCTTCTTCCAGCAGCTGGAGGCGGTGCTTGCGGCGCTGCCGCTGCTTGCCGGCATGCTGCACAAGCGGGCGGCGACGCTTTCCGGCGGCCAGCGGCAGATGCTGGCGGTCGGCCGTGCATTGATGTCCGATCCACATCTTTTGATCCTCGACGAGCCTTCGGCGGGGCTCGCGCCGAAAGTGCAGGACGAGGTGTTCGCCAAGGTCAAGTCGATCAACGCGCTGGGCGTATCGGTGCTGATGGTCGAGCAGCGGGCACGCCAGTGCCTCGCGATCGCGAATCACGGCTACGTGCTCGAGCAGGGGCGCAACCGGCTGGAGGGCCCGGCCCAGGCACTGCTCGAGGATCCTGAGGTCGTTTCGCTCTACCTTGGCGTGCGGCGCATGCCCAGCGGGTCCCCACGCTAGCCATGGCTCGGTTCGTCCAGGACGGCGACGGAGCAATCACAATCGACTTGGCGCCGCCGCTCGCCGTCGAGGTCTGCGCCTCGAACATCATTCGGTTTCGGGTGGAAGGAAAAAATTTGACCCCGGAAGCGTCCTACTTCGATGCAAGGACGTGGCCCACGGTGTCGCAGCCGATTGCGTGCGACGCGTCATCGCTCGCCACGGGGAAGCTCGCGTTGCGCCTGCACGGTGGGCCGCAGCATCTCGAGCTCTGCAACTCTGGCGGCGTGGCGTGGTTGCGTGTGGAGCTGCCCGTCGGAGGCGACGGACCGAACCATCGAATTCGGCTCCATCTGGCGGGCGAGCAGCATTTCTACGGGATGGGCCAGGGGGGCAGCTTCGATCGGCTCGCCACGGGCCGGCGTCTCTGGAACTGCCACGTCAATCACGCGAATGGCTCGGACATTGCGATCCCGCTGCTCGTGTCGACGGCCGGCTATGGACTTTTCTTCGACAACAGCAGCCTCGCGCGCCTGGAAGCCGGCGACTCCGACAGCACGACGTGGCTGGACTACGCTTGCGAAGAGGGCTCGCTCGACGTGTACTTTCTCGCAGGGGAGGGCATGCGGGGCGCGCTCGAGGCCGCCGGCGAGCTCCTTGGCCGCGCACCGATGCCGCCGCGTTGGAGCCTGGGCTATCTGCAATCCACGCGTCATTTCGAAAGCGCGGACGAGCTCTCCCGCCTGCCCGCGACGTTTCGCGGCAAGCGCCTGCCCTGCGACGCAATCTTCCTGCTCTCGAGCTACGGCGAAGCAATGGGATGGAATGAAGGCGTCGGATCGCTCGACTGGGACAGGAACCTTGTCCCCGATAGCAAAGGGCTTCTCGCGGAGTTGCGTGCGGAGGGGTTTCACGCGATCACGCACGAATATCCGGTGCTGCGACGCGAATCGCCGCTTTATGCCGACGCCGAAGCGAGAGGATTCCTGCTGGACTTCGCGTATCCGGACACGGCGGACGAAAACCGCACGCCCACCACCTATATGACCGGGCAGCGCTTCGTCGATTTCTCGCAGCCCGCGGCGCGCTCGTGGTGGTGGGCGCAACATCGCGAACTCATGCGCGCGGGAGTCGATGGCTGGTGGCTCGACGGCGGTGAAGGGCCGCCCGCCGAGGCGCAGCTTTCCGCCGGAACGGGAGCGACGCTGCACAACCAATACGACCTCCTGCGGTATCGGGCCTTCGCCGACGGCGAGAGTCAGGATCGCGGCGAGTCGAGGCCCTTCCTGCTGTGCCGGTCGGGCGGCCCCGGAATGCAGCGCTTTGGCGCAGGCACGTGGACCGGCGATATCGACAACACGTTTGCGACGCTGGAGGCGCAGATCGCGCTCGGCCTCAATGTGGGAATATCGGGCGTACCGTATTGGGGCACCGACATCGGCGGCTACTACCCGACCACCGCGGCAAGCGGCGAGCTCTTCGCGCGCTGGTTTCAGTTCGGCGCGTTCTGCCCGATATTCCGGGCGCACGGGCGCGTGTGGCGCGAGCGCTTGCCGTGGGCGTACGGCAACGAGATCGAGGCGATCTGTCGGCGCTATCTCGAGCTGCGCTATCGACTCATGCCTTACACGTACACGCTTGCGTGGCAGGCGCATCGGTGCGGTCTTCCGCTGATGCGACCGCTCGTCCTGAACCATGCGAGCGACCCTGGCACATGGCAGCTGCGAACCGAGTATCTGTGGGGTGACGATCTGCTCGTGGCGCCGGTGACGCGCGAAGGCGCCACCCATTGGCCGGTATATCTACCCAAAGGCCGGTGGCACGACTTCTGGACGCACGAAGTTCATGAAGGTCCGGTCGGCATCACGGTCGAGTCGCCGCTCGATCGGTTGCCGATTTTCGTGCGCGCCGGAGCGATTGTGCCGATGGGGCCGGTGGTCCAGCACTTGTCCGGCCCGTCGGCCCACGACGTGACGCTGCTCACATATCCCGCGCCGAGCGCTTCGTTCACTCTCTACGACGACGATGGTGCGACGAACGCGTACCGCCGCGGTGACTATGCGCTGACGGACTTCGAATGTGTCGGCGGGCCCTCCGCGCTCGAGTGCCGGATAGGGGCGCCGCGCGGAGCAGCGCATGCCGTTCCACGGGAACGCACGTACACCTTTCAGATTCGTACCGGCGTTGCGCCGCGGCGAGCGAAGCTGCGCGGCGGGGACGTGTTGCCTGCCGGTCGCGACGCCGGGCCGCGGGCGTGGTGGCATGATGATGCGTTTCTGTTCGTGCGACTCGGCCGAGGTCCGGCGGAGGTCGTCGTCGACTGGTGAGTTTGGCTGCGAACCGCGAGTCCCTCGATGGGCCACGTCGATTGGTGAGGTCGCTCGAAGTTCGCCATCGTTAGTGCGCAATGTTAGGTTCGCAATGTTAGGTTCGCAATGGTAGGTTCCATATGCCAGACCTGAATTGGAGCTCGCCGTACGCGCGCGGCAAGGCCGTCATCGAGACGTTCGATTACGATGGGGTGACGCTCCTGCCCGGCCGGATGCAGGCGCAGGTGCAACGAGCGCGTGAAGTCTATTCGTCGATTCCGAACGACAGCATCCTGAAGGGTTTTCGACGGGCGTCGGGGCTGCCTCACCCCGGAGAAGATCTGCGCGGCTGGTCGAAGATCAACACGGCGAAAGTCCTCGGTCAGTTGCTGAGCGGCATGGCGCGCATGGGTCGCGCGACCGGGGATCGCTCGCTGTGGGACAAGGCGGAAGCGCTGCTCCTGGGCTGGCACGAGACGGTGCCGCCGGACGGGCAATTGCGGATGCGGCCCTACGATTGGGAGAAGCTCGTCTGCGGCCTCGTCGACCTGCATCTATACGCCGGCACGGCTGCGGCGCTGCCGATCCTCGCGCAGGCCACCGACTGGGCCGCCCGGACGTTCGATCGCACGCGTCGCCATTCGGATAATTTCGATTTCTGGGGCGCGGGCCCGGGAGCGACGCAGGAGTGGTACACGCTGCCCGAAAACCTCTATCGCGCCTGGCTCGCGACCGGCGACCGCCGCTACAAGGAGTTCGGCGACGTGTGGCTGTACGAGGACTACTGGCGGCCGCTGGCCGGTGGGAGCGAGCTGTCGCATGTTGTTCCCGTGCACGCGTACAGCCATGCGAACTCGTTCAGCAGCGCGGCGATGGCGTACGCGGTGACGGGCGACGCGCGATACCTGGAAATTTCGATCAATGCGTACGACTTCCTGCAGCGCACGCAGTGTTACGCAACCGGCGGCTACGGTCCGGACGAGCGATTCATGCCGCCCGACGGCAGCCTCGGCAGATCGCTCGAGCTCTATGCCGGTCACGCCGAGATTCCGTGCGGCACCTGGGCCGGATTCAAGCTGTCGCGCTATTTGATGGCGTTCACCGGCGAGGCGCGCTTCGGCGACTGGATCGAAACGATGGTCTACAACGCCATCGGGGCTGCGCTGCCGACGGAGCCGGACGGCCGCACCTACTACTACGGCGACTATCGCCTTTCCAGCGGACTGAAGCAGCACTACTGGCACGAGTGGCCGTGCTGCTCGGGAACGTACTGGCAACTGATGGCCGACTACCACAACGTGATCTATTTCAAGGCACCCGGCGCGCTGTACGTGAATCTGTTCGTGCCGTCGGAAGTCACGTGGTCGCACGATGGACAATCCGTGCGCGTGCGGCAGGAAACGACGTATCCGGAAGCCGACACAACGACCCTGCATGTCGAGCTCGAAGGGCCGGCGCGGTTTGCGCTGCGGCTCCGCATTCCCGGCTGGGCGCGTCGCGCGTCGGTGTCGGTCAATGGGGCGCTGCAAACCGTTCCCATCGTGGCAGGCCAGTGGGCGACAGTAGACCGCGAGTGGCGTGCGGGCGATGCGCTGACGCTGCGGCTGCCGATGGAGCTGCGCATGTCGCCAGTCGACGCCCAGCATCCTGATCGAGTCGCCATCTTGTTCGGCCCAACGGTGCTCGCGCAGGACGAAGCGTGCTGCCGCCGGCCCTTCGCGCTGGCTTCGACCGCCGATCTGTCGTCGGCGCTCGTTCGAGAAGAGAACGACCCCGTTCGCTTCCGGATCGTCGATACCGCGCCGGAGCGGCACCGGCGTTTTCTGCAGCCACTCTACACGTTTCCGGCTTTTTGGCCCTACTGGGTCTATTTTGACTTGCGCGAGCCGCCGCTGTACTGACGTGGTCGATCACGCCGTCGCCTGCGGCTCACGAACCGAAGCCGCGAAGGCTCGGCTTCGGGCGTGCTCTTGCGCAGTCTCCGAAGCTATCGCAACTTTCGCCGGCGCCGTTGCGAGTACGCAACGAGGACCGCGACGCAAACCGCGGCCACAGCTGCCTTGCGCAGCACGCCCGGGCGGTTGTAGCGCCACTCCGATCGCAGCCCCATTTCCCTCACGACGTTCGGCACGCGAAGCCGCGCGAGATCGCCGATTACACCCTCCACGACGTCGACGCGGTTCGCGAGCATGAGCGTGAGCCATCGCTGGAACTTGCCCTCGCTGTGGCGATATGCCGCGTCGCGCATCTTGCCGCTCAGCCCGGAGGGCGGGCACGACGTGCCGAACACCGGCGTGAGCCGCGCGTGCTCGGTCGACTTGTGAATGGTGATCGCCGCGCGCTGTTGCGGGATGTTTGCGTAGAGCGACTCGCTGCCTAGCTCAGGCGCCTTGTCGCGCGGAACACCCGGGCGGATCGCGGGATCGAGGTCGGAGCCCCACCCTGCAATCTCGGTGGACACGTCGACGCTGCCGCGCTGCAGCGTCGTGAGGTTGCGTCCACCGGTGACGCGGACCGCCAGAATGTCTTTCGACGATGAGCCAAGTCGTTGTTCCATTGGAGGGCTCCTTTACGCGCGCGCCGACGGCGGAATGACCATCGGCTTGATGCATTCGTCCAGCTTGCTCGAGAAGATGTGGTACCCCTCCGCGATCTCCTCGAGCGGGATGCGGTGCGTGATCACGTCCTTCGGATTGATGTGACCCGCCTTGATGTGCGCAAAGCAGCGCGCCAGGTTGCGCTTCACGCTTGCCTGGTTGGCGCGCAGCGTGAGCCCCTTGTTGACGACGTTTCCGATCGGCACCACTGGTGGTCGTCGGACCGTAGACTCCGAGAATCGACACGACCCCGCCCTTGCGTACGGAGTCAATCGCCCAATACAGTGCGGTCGCGGCGCCCGCCTGCAGTTTGAGCCGCACACCGGTGATACATTGCCCACGTGCGTGAGGGGCGCCGCGAGGATGAGCGCATGCCGACGCGGCAAGCCTTACCAGAAAAAGCTGCCGGCGTCGTTCGAGCTGTGGGACCCATTCCGGGCGGGCAGCGCGTCAGGCCGGATCGACCCAGCTCACCGTGATCGTGAGATGGTTGCGTCCCTGGCTGTGGCGGTAGCTCAGATTGTCCGAGCAGTGGCGAATCAACCGCAGCCCGAGCCCACCGGGCATGGCGTCGGCGAGGCTTGTGGGGTGCGGCGCGAAGACATCGTGCGTCGACGGATCGAACGCCACCCCCCCATCGCTGACGGAGAGCTCCGCTGTACGCGCTCCGGCGCTGCGGCGCACGCCGAACTGCAAATGCACGGCTGACGAAAGCGCCGCCGGGCCACCATGCCGGATCACGTTCGCGAGCGCCTCGTCGAGGCAGTGATCGAGGCGCACGACCTGCTCGGGCGGAACGTTCTCTGCAAGCGCTGCAGACTCCAGCCAGCTGGATGCGCGGCGCGCGTCGCGGATATCCGCGCGAATGGTCAATGCCGCGAGCGGCTGGTCAGCCGATGGCGACATTGGGCGCGGCTTACTTCAGGACCGCCCTTTCGGCGTCCAATGCATCCCGAAAGGTCGGTATCAGCCCGTCGATGCCGGTCGATTCGAGCGTTCGTATGATGACCTCGTTCTCGGCGACGTGCAGCGCGAGACGGCCGCCCATGGCCTGGACCGACTTCGCGCCCTTGATCAGCACACCGATCGCCATGGACGACAGAAATCTGACCTCCGAAAGATAGACGACGACGCCTTTCGCGGACTGCGTGAGTTCCGCGAATTGCCGCGCGATCTCGTCGCTCCCGGCGGTATCGAGGCGTCCGGACAGGACGATGCGCCGCAAGTCCTCATTCACGTCTTCGAACCGGATAGCCATGGCGTCCTCGCGACGGCAATAAAGGGATACGACGGAATAGCGTCGGTATTGTCACAGAAAGCTCAAGTCGAGGCGAATGGACTGCCATCGGTCCACGTGATGTCCGCCATTGACGTATACCGCGTCGGGGCAAACAATCCCTGTTCCCGTAGATGGTTTTGCCAAGGAGCTTCCGATGTCGCTGACCACCCCTGCCGCCCGCCGCGACCTCTCCTTCCACCTTCACCCGTCGACCAATCTGCGAGCGGTTCAAGCCGAGGGCCCGCTCGTCATCACGCGCGGCGAGGGTGTCTACGTCTACGACGACGAAGGCAAACGGTACCTCGAAGGCATGGCCGGACTGTGGTGCGCGTCCCTCGGCTTTTCCGAGCGGCGACTCGCGGAAGCCGCGTACAAGCAGATGTGCGAGCTGCCGTTCTATCACAGCTTCGGCGGCAAGGTCCCGGCGATCAGCACGGAGCTCGCGGAGCGACTGATCGGCATCGCGCCTGCGGGAATGGCGAAGGCGTTGTTCGCGAACTCCGGGTCCGAGGCGAACGACACGGCGATCAAGCTCGCCTGGTACGTCAACAACGCGCTCGGCCGGCCGCAGAAAAAGAAGATCATCTCGCGGCAGCGCGCCTACCACGGCGTCACCATCGCCAGCGGCAGCCTTACGGGACTGGCCTTTGCCCACAACGATTTCGACCTGCCGATCGCGCGCTTCCTGCACACCGACTGCCCGAGCTACTACCGCGGCGCGCAGCCGGGTGAAACCGAGGAGGCCTACGCCGCGCGCATCGCCGCGAACCTCGAGCAGCTGATTCTGCGCGAGGGGCCGGACACCATTGCCGCGTTCTTCGCCGAGCCCGTCATGGGGGCGGGCGGCGTGATCGTGCCGCCGGCGACCTACTTCGACCGCGTGCAGCCTGTGTTGAAGAAATACGACATCCTGTTCGTCGTCGACGAGGTGATCTGCGGCTTCGGCCGTACCGGCCAGATGTTCGGATCGCAGACGTTCAATCTCCAGCCCGACATCATTACCGTGGCGAAGGCGCTGTCGGGGGGCTACCTGCCGATCTCGGCCAACCTCGTTTCCGCCAAGCTTTACGAGATCATCCTGGCGCAGAGCGACAAGCTCGGGATCTTCGGCCACGGATATACGTACTCGTCGCACCCCGTGCCGGCCGCCGTCGCACTGGAAACGCTCAAGCTCTACGACGAGCTCGACATACTCGCGCAGGTACGCCGTGTCGGGCCGCGGATGCAAGCGGGCATCCGCAGCTTCGCCGATCACGCGCTCATCGGCGAGGCGCGCGGCATCGGCCTCATCGGAGCCGTGGAGATCGTCCGCGACAAGGCGACGAAAGAGAGTTTCGATCCGAAGGCGGCGGTCGCCGCCTTCCTGGTGCGCCGGGCGCAGCATCATGGGGTGATCCTGCGCAGCATGCCGGGCGACATTGTTGCCTTCTGCCCGCCGCTCATCATCGGCGAAGCCGAGATCGACGAAATGATGGCGGGCTTCGGAAAGGCGCTCGACGACACCTGGGCGATGGTGCGAGAGAAGGGCCTCGCGTGAGGCACGTCGCCCGGCGCTGCGCCTTGTGCGGCGGCCGGCATGGCTGATCCAATCGTCCGGTTCGTCGGCATAGGCAAGACGTACGACGGCGTCACGCGGGTCATCGATGGCCTCGATCTCGATGTGGAGCGGGGGGAGTTTCTGACGTTGCTCGGCCCTTCGGGGTCGGGGAAGACGACGACGCTCATGATGCTCGCGGGATTCGAGACGCCGACCGCGGGCGAGATTCTGCTCGAGGACAACCCGCTGTCGCGGCTGCCGCCGCACAAGCGCCACATCGGCATGGTGTTCCAGAACTACGCGCTCTTCCCGCACATGACGGTCGCGGAGAACATCGGCTTCCCGCTATCGGTGCGCGGCATGGGCCGCGACGAGATCGGGGAGCGGGTGGTGCGCGTGCTGGACATGGTGCAACTCAGCGGATTCGGCGGCCGCCGGCCCGCGCAGCTATCCGGCGGACAACAGCAGCGCATCGCCGTCGCGCGGGCGATCGTCTTCGAGCCGAAGCTCGTGCTGATGGACGAGCCGCTCGGCGCGCTGGACAAGCAGCTCCGGGAGCAGATGCAGCTCGAAATCCGCCGCCTGCACGAGCGACTCGGCGTAACGATGGTCTACGTGACGCACGACCAGGCGGAGGCGCTCACGATGTCCGATCGCATCGCGGTATTCCATCGCGGCAAGATCCAGCAGCTCGCTACGCCGGCGCAGCTATACGAGACACCCGTCAACGCGTTCGTCGCCCGGTTCATCGGCGAGAACAATCGGTTCGAAGGCGCCGTGCAGTCCGTCGCCGGCAGTCGATGCTCGATCAGGATCGCAGGGGATGCGTGCATCGAAGGCTCGTTGGCCACGCCATTGCCCGTCGGCGCGCGCGTGTCGGTGTCCGTGCGGCCGGAGCGAGTGCAAATCGGCGGAGCGGGGCATACAATTCCCGCGGCAGCCGGACGTAGGCTCGCGGGGACGCTGCGTGAAGTCATCTACCTCGGGGATCACGTCCGGGCGCGTGTGGCGCTGCCGGGCAACGACGATTTCACCGTCAAGCGGCCGATCGACGAATCCCACAAGCTACCGGCGATCGGCGAAGCGGTCGAATTGGCCTGGGCCCCCGAACACTGCCGGGCGTTCGCGCGCGAGGATGAAGTGCTGTAAACCGAGGAGGATCCGATGAAGCGAAACCTGGTCTGCAAGCTCTGTGTGTTGGCGGCGGTCGCCGCGCTTTCCTCCGTAGCCGTCGCCCGCGACCTCACGGTCGTGTCGTGGGGTGGCGCCTACCAGGACGCGCAGCGCGAAGTCTATTTCAAGCCGTTCATGGCGACCGGCGCCAAGATGGTGGAGGAAAGCTGGGACGGCGGCGTAGGCACGCTGCGCACGAAGGTCAAGGGCGGCAACAACAACTGGGACGTCGTGCAGGTCGAATCCGACGAACTCCTGATCGGCTGCGAAGAAGGCCTCTACGAAAAGCTCGACTGGGCGAAGCTCGGCGGCAAGGACAAGTACCTGCCGGACGCCGTCAACGATTGCGGCGTCGGCGCCATCGTCTACAGCTTCGTGCTCGCGTACGACGGCGACAAGATCAAGAGCGATCCGCCGAAGAACTGGGCCGATTTCTTCAACCTGCAGAAGTGGCCGGGGAAGCGCGCGCTGCGCAAGGGGCCGAAGACCACGCTGGAGATCGCGCTGCTCGCCGACGGCGTGGCGCCGAAGGACGTTTACGCGACGCTCGCGACCGACGCGGGCGTCGAGCGCGCTTTCAAGAAGCTCGACCAGATCAAGGGCAGCATGGTGTGGTGGGAAAAGGGGTCGCAGCCCCCGCAACTACTCGCTTCCGGCGAAGTGGTCATGACCGACGCCTACAACGGCCGTATCGCCACCGCGAACGAGAAAGACAACAAGAACTTCAAGATCGTCTGGACGAACAACCTGTATACGATCGACTCGTGGGTGATCATGAAGGGCTCGCCGAACAAGGCCGAGGCGGAGAAGTATCTCGTCTTCGTCAACGACCCGCAGAATCAGAAGAACCTGCCGACGAAGATCACCTACGGCGTCACCGCCAAGGCGGCAACGGCGATGATCGATCCCAAGGTGCTGCCGAACCTCGCGACGGCGCCGCAGAACTTTGCCGCGGCGCTCTACATCAACGACAAGTTCTGGCTGGAAAACCTCGACAAGCTGAACCAGCGGTTCAACGCCTGGGTCGCGAAGTAGGGGCGCCCTGCGCTCAGCGCCGAAACGCGGTGGCGATCCCGGGCGGCGGTGAAGCTGCGGCCCTGCGACGGGCACTGAAGCGCAGTCGCCGCAGAGAGCAGGTCCGCGCGGCAGCCCTCGTGCTGCCGCTTTTTCTT
>Ga0207691_10000737_pt1 | contig 32320 bp, 29 predicted proteins | sample KBSM13metaG_FD_184327 | JGI IMG/M metagenome (GOLD analysis project Ga0207691, IMG submission 184327) | Miscanthus rhizosphere microbial communities from Kellogg Biological Station, Michigan, USA - KBS M1-3 metaG (SPAdes) (version 2) | ecosystem: Host-associated > Plants > Roots > Rhizosphere >...
GTAGTTGGCTTGGAAGGTGTTATTACCGACTACAATCGTTGAACCATCCGGCAGGTTAGCGAAAGTGCCTGCGATCGGCGTGGCAGCCGTGTTGTTGATTACGGTAAAGGTCGTGCCGGAGGGAAGCACGCTTGTAGCACGATCATCCAGCAAAACCTGTGCGCCACGAATCTTGACTCCTTTGGCGCTGACCTTGTCCGCGGTGACGCTACTACTGTTCATGGTGACTTTGTAGGTTGCGTCGGCCATGAGCGTAAGCTTTTTCCGGATCGTCAGCGTGCCAGGGATAATGCCGGTCGCCCCAGGGCCGAGAAAAGCTCCAGGGCCGCTTCCGGTTCCGACCGTCACGGCTCCGCTGACTTTGCCTCCGCCTCCGAATGTGCCTGCGGTTACTTGCACAGGGCCAGTTCCGGTCCCAGAGCCATTTGTATTGTTAGCCAAGAGAATACCGCCGCTGACGGTCGTGCCGCCGGTGTAGGTATTCGCGCCGGTTAAAGTCAGGTTACCCGTTCCTATTTTTGTTACCGTGCCGGTTCCCTGGATTAAACCTGAAAAGGTCGTGCTGAGGTCGTTGCTTCCAGTGATAAGGTTTTGAGACCCAATGAGCACCATCCCGTCTCCTTCAATCGACCCAATCGTCACACCCGGAAGGTTGTGAGCGCTGACGTCTAAAGTTCCATTGCCGAACATTTCCAGGCGGGACGTTCCGCCAACGGAGTCATTGAGAAATTGAATTGAAGCGCCGGAGTTTGGACCCACGCCGTCGTTGGCGATGATCGTGCTATTAGCGGCGCTAGAGGTGTCAGAGAATTGTGTCACAGAGCCGACGACCCCGCTAAGGGTACCGCCTTGGTTGGTGAACATGCCGTCGCCGGCAGTTGAGGAATCAAAGAAAGAGATCCCTCCGCTGGAAATGCTGGCGGAACCGCCATTGCTGGTAAAGATGCCACTGGCTGCAGTCGAGTTGTCAAAGAATTCGATCAAGCCGCCGTGATCGAGGTTGATGCCCGCCAGATTGGTGAAAGTGCCGTTGGCGGCGCTCGCATTGCCAAAGAAATGGACGGAACCGTAAGCCGGGTTGTAGTTCGTGCCGCCACCATTGTTTACGAAGGTTCTATTGCCCGCCGTCGCGTTATCGAAGAATTCAGTGCTGCTCCAAGAATCGAAGGCGCTACTGCCAGAGCTGGAGTTGTTTGAGAATTGGATTAGACCCTCATTGGTGAAAGCGGTTAAGCTTCCTGCCGTGGCGCTATTAATAAATGAAATGGTTGCGCCCGGATAAGGCTTAAAAGTCTGTGTGATCCCAGAGTCGTTTGTGATACCGGCCCCGCTGAGGGTCAAGTCTTGATAAACGATAATTTCGAAGACACTTGCGTCCGGGGTGAAGACAATGCCATTGACCGACTCGTCGGTCGTTACCGAGACATTAAGCCTGAATGAGACCGCGAATGTCGCGACGTCATTCGGTCCGTTAGGAACGGTTTCGGGATCCCAACTCGCGCTCTGGTTCCAATAGGGGATATGAGGATGGGGTTTCCACGTCGCGCTGCCGGCCTCGGCACCTAGGATCGCGATAAAGCCGAAGCAAACTGCGGCAAGAATGGTTTTCGGTGATCCATTAATGAACAGGCGTAGTTGTGCTTCTTTCACAGGTATGCCCATTTCTACGGGAAATGCCGGCAAAAGTTCAAGCTTTTTAGAAGAGTCGCTGGTTAGGACAGGCGCGTCGGACGGGAGGCTACTGCTCGTTTGATTAATCCTCAGTCGAAAGAAAACTGGCGATCTTCGGCTTCCGAGGCCAATGCGCCGCGCCTGTCGCCAGAGCCGGGATGCGAATTCTTCTTCAATCGCGGGCCGGCGCGACCCGGCACGTTCGCCGTCCTCGATGCGCACGGTTTCCGCAGCACCGCTTTCAACGGCAGAGCCACAGGCTGCGAGTCGGGCGACGACCTTGAATCACCCGCACAGTCTGCAATTCCCCCGCCGCGGTCCATGGCGCGAAGTCAGTCAAGATGACTGACTTCCGTTTGATGTAACAGGCGAATGCGCTTCTTCTCGTTATACGGTCATACTGAGGCCGCCGCCCTTGCCATTAAAGCCAGGGCGCGAGCTGTTGCTCGATCGTTGGGGTAAGATCCACCCGACACAATTCGCCGGCCGCGATGCTAACCGTGCGTCCATCCTCTCTCTTCATTTCCAGCGTCACTGGCTGAGAGCCGGGCGAGGATGCCAGAATTTCGCGAACCGTCCGTAACTCCTCCGCCGCAGCTCCCACCTGAAAACGCAGAGTTAATGCAGTTATCTCTTCACGCACCCGTGTAGAGACGTGGCTGCTATCGCCATTACCATGGTTCTCTGTGCCATTAGTTTTCTCGGATTGTTCGGCGGCGGGTTCAGGTTTGAGCAGTTTCACTTTTTGCGCGGTCGCGCGAACAGTATCGTCACGCTTATCGAGCGTACCGCGAATCGCGATAACTCTGCCCGGCTCAAGTGCGTTCGCGACCGGCACATAAGTTTCGTTCCAAAGCACGACCTCGACTGTTCCGGTCAAATCTTCCAGAAACACAACCGCGAAAGGTTTGCCTTCTTTCTTGGTGAACTTCCGGTCCACCTGCGCGATCGCGCCGGCGATCGTAAAAGTCGAGCGGTCCGCTAACTCGCCTAACGAGGATATCTGTTGATATTTCCCGGCGGCTAAGACCGAGGCATACGCGTCTAGCGGATGTCCGGTGACATAGAAACCGAGTAACTCCTTTTCGAAAGACATCTTCTCGCGTTCGGTCCAGCGCATGTAATCAAGACTTCGCGGCGTAATCGTCGGCCGCGGTAGATCGCCGAACAATGAGACCTGACCGGCCGCGCGATCACGATGAGACGAAGCCGAAGCAGCCAGTGTTTCTTCAATGCAGGCGAAAAGTTCCGCGCGATCGCGACCGAGGAAATCGAATGCGCCGGCTTTGACCAGACTTTCAATGATCTTGCGATTAGCGAGACGCGAATCGAGGCGGCTGCAAAAATCTTCTAGCGAAGTGAAGTCCCCTCCCCGTTCCCGCTCCGCAATCGCGGCCGCCATCGCGCCTTCGCCGACGTTTTTGATCGCGGCCAGTCCGTAACGGATGGCGTTTCTGTTGTTCCTGTTGTGGCTGGCTTCTTGAGTTGCGGGGTTCGCCAGACCGGGATCAGCGATCCCAGCCACAGCAGCGACCATGGCTACATCGCTCTTCAAAGCTGTATCATCGAGCCCAGCCACAACCTCCGGCGTAAACTTTAGCCCGCTTCGATTCATATCCGGCGGCAGAATCGGAATGCCCATCCGTTTGCATTCACCAACGAAAACCGAAATTTTGTCCGTGTTGTTGATTTCATTGCTCAACAAACCCGCCATGAATTCCACCGGATAGTGCGCCTTCAGATACGCAGTCTGGTAGCTGATCATTCCGTAAGCGGCGCTATGACTCTTGTTGAATCCGTAACCGGCGAATTTTTCGAGTAAATCGAAAATCGCGTTCGCTTTCTTTTCCGGGATCTTGTTCGTCCGCTCGCAGCCAGCGATGAAATTGGCCCGCTCTTTTGCCATCTTCGCCTTGTCCTTTTTACCCATGGCACGGCGAAGCAAATCAGATTGGCCTAACGAGTAGCCGGCGAGACGGTTCGCGGCGGCCGTCACTTGCTCCTGATAAATCATGATGCCGTAGGTGTCGGCGCAGATTTCCTGGAGCAGCGGATGTTCGTAGCGGATTTTCTTCAGTCCTTTTTTGCGCTGGATGTAATCGCCAATCAGTTCCATCGGACCGGGCCGATAAAGCGCGATCAAAGCCATGATGTCGTCGAGCTTTTGCACGTCCATCTGCTTCGAGACGCTGGTCATGCCACCCGATTCCATTTGGAATAGGCCAATCGTTTCGCCGCGGTTGAAAAGCGCGAAGGTGGCGGCGTCATCGAGCGGGATATTTTTCAGTGAGAACTCCGGTTCCCGTTCGCGGATCAAATTCACCGTGTCCTCGATCACGGTCAGAGTTTTCAGTCCGAGGAAATCCATCTTGAGGAGCCCGAGATCGTTGAGCGGCCCCATCGCGTACTGGCTGACGACATCGTTGCCTTTTGAGTCGCGGCAAAGTGGGACGTACTCCGAGAGATCGCGATCGCCGATGACAACGCCAGCCGCGTGGACGCCGGCGTTGCGGGATAGTCCTTCGAGCAAACCGGCGTATTCCCAAAGCTGACGCGTGGCTGGCTCGGTCTCGATCGCTTTTTTCAAGTCAGGCGTTTTCTCGGCCGCTGCTGCGAGCGTGATGTTGAGCTCGTTAGGGATCATCTTCGCGATGCGGTCGCAATCGCTGTAGCTCAGGCCCATGACCCGGCCGACGTCGCGGACGACGCTTTTTGCTTTTAGTTTTCCGAAGGTGATGATCTGCGCGACGCGGCGCTGGCCATATTTTTGCCGGACATATTCGAGCACTTCGCCGCGGCGCGATTCACAAAAATCGACGTCGATGTCCGGCGGAGAAACTCGCTCGGGATTCAGGAAACGTTCGAACTGCAAACCAAATTGGAGCGGATCGATATCGGTAATCTCAAGCGCATAGGCGATGAGCGATCCCGCCGCCGACCCGCGGCCAGGTCCGACCGGTATGCCGTGCTGCTTCGCGAAATGGATAAAATCCCAGACGATTAGGAAGTAACTGACGAACCCGGTCCGCTCGAGAACCGCGAGTTCTTTCTGCAGGCGAGCGAGAATCTCCGCATCGGTTGTCGCTCGCTCGCCGAAACGCTTGCGCAAACCCTCGGTGCACAGCTCGCGCAAATATTCCTCCCGCGACTTTCCGCGGGGCGGTTCGTATTCCGGAAATTTGGATTTTCCAAACTCCAGCTTTAAATCGCAGCGCTCGGCAATGGCGACGGTGTTTGAGATCGCCTCCGGATGATCCGGAAAGAGAGCGCGCATTTCCTCGATACTCTTGAAATAAAGCTCCGACACATAACGCATCCGCTTTTCGTCATGCACCATCTTCCCGGTGCCGATGCAGATCATGACGTCGTGCGCTTCATGATGGTTGCGCTCGAGAAAATGCACGTCGTTCGCCGCGACCAATCCGAGCCCGAATTCCTTGGCGATCGTTGGCAGAATGCGGTTGCACTTTCGTTGCGCCTCGAGTCCGTGGTCGTGCAGCTCGATAAAGAAATTTTCCGCCCCAAAAATATCGCGGAAAGCCGCGGCGCTCCCACGCGCCCTCTCCAATTGATCGGCCTGGATGGCCATGTTGATTTCGCCCTTGAGGCACGCGCTCATTCCGATCAGCCCTTCCGAGTGAGCGGCGAGCAATTCCTTGTCGATCCTAGGCTTGTAATGCATCCCTTCGAGATGCGCGGTCGACATTAGCCTAACGAGATTGCGATAGCCGGCTTCGTTGCGTGCGAGGAGGGTAAAATGATAGGCCGCGTCGCGCTGTGAATTCGGCCGGTCCTTGATCGAACCCGGAGCCATGTACGCCTCGACGCCGATAATCGGCTTGATCCCCGCGTCCGTCGCCGCTTGATAGAATTCAATCGCGCCGAAGAGGTTGCCGTGGTCGGTAATGGCGACCGCTGGCATCTCCATTTCGACCGCTTTTTTCATCAGCTCTTTCATCCGCACCGCGCCGTCGAGGAGCGAATATTCGGTGTGCAGATGAAGATGAACGAAAGGGTCGGCTGCCATGCGAGGTCATTATAAACGCGGCGAAAAAAGCGGCAAGAAATCGGACGCGATTACGCTCGAAATGCATCTGTCATCCTGAGCGTAGCGAAGGATCTCTGACCATTTCTGAGCATCCAGCGCTGGGAATCGGAAACAATCAGAGATTCTTCGCTCCGCTCAGAATGACAAAAAGTAGAATAGCGGCGTCACGCGGTCTCAAGCCGCCACAGCGCGTCTGCGATCGACGTTGGCCAGAATCTCACGCGCGACACGCTCACCCGATTCCACGGCGCCATTCATGAAGCCTTGGAATTCCGAGGTGTGTTCGCCGCAAAAGTGGATGTTGCCTTCCCGTTCGCTCTCATTGCCGGCGAATTTTGTGTATTGCCCGACACGGTAATACGCATAAGAACCTCGCGACCACGGATTGCTCAGCCAGCAGTCGACCGTGGCTTTCCGATTCCAACTTGCCGATAGCCCAGGCAAGAGCGGCTCGATCCGGCGCAGGAAAGCGGTGGCGTGTTGCTCCACAGTCCCGCGACGAAAACTGGCGCCGATTTTTCCGCCGGTGAAATTCACCAGGATTCCTGCGGCCCCGGAATGCGCGCGGGTTGCTTCCCAGGTGCTCTGAACGCCCGTGTCGGAAAAGGTTTCGCCGTTGCAGTGGAGCGCACGCCAGGGCCGATCGCGAAATTGCAATTGCAACTTACTGTTGGTGCCCATCCCGATCTCGCGGATCGCGGTCGTTTTCAATGGTGAAAGACCAGCGCGGGAAAGATCGACCCGACGCAGGGTCGTGAAGGGCACAGCCAAGACTAATTGATCGACCGTCAACTCGCGCGGCGCGGCGTTCCCGGTGAATGTCAGGGCGAAGCGGCCATCGGGCAGACGCCGGACGGCGGTAAGTGCGCGCTCTGTTTCGATCCGGTGAGGCAATCGCCTAACCAATCCCCTAACGAGAAGATCATTCCCGCCGCGAACGTGAAAGCGTTCATCCGAGATGCCGAAAATCTCGAACTTGTCCGGCGCCGAACCGCCCAGCTGGTAGACAATGTTGAGCGAACTCTGCTGACCGATCTCGCCACCAAATTCAGTGGTATATGCGACACGCAGGAGTTGTCCGAGCCGCGAGTCAAGCCCGCCGGGAACGCGGCGTTCGATCCAGTCGGCCACTGAAATCTGATCGAGCGCACGACCAGCCGGCGTTGCCACGCGATAGGAAGTTTCCTCGCCTGCACCGGCAAGATCAGCCTTCAAATGAGGTAACAATTTCTGAAAATCCGTCGTCGCATCCACGCGCGAGTAGCGATTTCCCCTAACGAAAAAAATATCATCGCTTCCGCGGGCCTCGTGAGCGTGCAAATCGTCAAGGGTCAGCTCCAGCTCGCGCGCCAGGCGCCGGACGTGCTCGTGATCCGTGTCGATCAATTCACCGCCCCGTTCACTGGTCTGATTTTCGTCGAAAAAATTCCGCAACGTGTAACAGCGCCCGCCGAGCCGGGGCGATGCTTCGTAGACGGTCGCGTCTACTCCTGCCTGGCGCAGACGATAAGCGCAGGTCAACCCGGCAAGTCCACCGCCGATGACTGCGATAACCGGAGCATTCTTGCCGCGCGCGAAAACTCCCGCGCCCGGCAGGAACGAAATACCGGCGACAGCCAGCACGGAACGCCGCAGGAATTCGCGGCGGTTGAGTTTGCGCATTTCCCGCTCATGCCAGACGTCCTCGATTGGCCAGGAACGTTGCTGCGCTTCTTCGGCGACTGAACGAATTCGTTGCAGTTCTCGAAACAGTGGAGTGCGCGACATGTAGCGTTCTTATCAACCGTCCTGCCGCAGAGCGAGCGGAATAAGGGAGCTTGCGCTCGCGAAAAAATTAGCGGAAATCGGCGCTTGCGTCGTACGCGCGATCTCTGATTCTCTAACACGAGTCGATTGAAATTTAGTTCGACGCCGCCACAATAACGCCCATGAAAAAACTCGAAGCGATCATCAAACCGTTCAAACTGGAGGAGGTTAAGGAAGCCCTCGCCGAACTTGGCATCGAAGGAATGACAGTGACGGAGGTGAAAGGCTTCGGACGCCAAAAGGGGCATACGGAGATTTATCGCGGGAGCGAATACACGGTGGATTTCCTGCCAAAGGTGAAGGTGGAAGTCGTCCTCGCCGACGAGATGGTGGAGAAAGCCGTAAGCGTGGTGGTCGGCGCGGCCAAGACCGGGAAGATCGGTGATGGCAAAGTTTTCGTGCTGCCGGTCGAGCACGCCGTGCGCATTCGCACGGAAGAGATCGGCGAAAAGGCGGTGTGAGGAGGAAATGACGAATTTAAAATGACGAAATCCGAATTAATGACGAAGGTCGAATGACCGAACTCAGGCTGGTGTTGAAGCCCGAATAACCTCGCGCTGGGTTGTTCGGGCTTCGTCATTAGTCCAATACTCGCACTTAGTAACGTCACTCACCCATGGCCAACAAAAAGACCCCATCCGATGTCAGCAAGATGATCAAAGACCACGAGGTCAAACTCGTGGATTTCAAATTTACCGATCTGCCCGGTTCCTGGCAGCATTTCACCACGACGCTCACGGAATATAACGAGGAGATCTTCACGGAAGGCCTCGGCTTCGACGGTTCGAGCATCCGTGGCTGGAAAGCGATCAATGCTTCCGACATGCTCGTCATTCCCGATCCGGCATCGGCATGGATCGATATTTTCAACGCCGAGCCGACCCTGAGCCTCATCTGCACGATCGTCGAACCGATTACGCGCGAGCCGTACAACCGCGATCCGCGTGGCGTCGCCGAAAAAGCGGAGGCTTATCTGCAGAGCACTGGCATAGCCGACACCGCTTTCTTCGGGCCGGAAGCGGAGTTTTTCATTTTCGACGACGTGCGTTTCAGCCTCACGGGAAACAGCGCGTTCTACTCGGTCGACAGCAGCGAAGGACATTGGAACAGCCAGCGGGAGGAGTTTCCCAACCTCGGTTACAAGATCCGGGCGAAGGAGGGTTATTTTCCGGTCGCGCCCGCCGACACGCTGCAAGACATCCGCAACGAGATGTGCCTGGAACTTGAGAAAGCCGGCATCCCGATCGAGCGCCAGCATCACGAGGTGGCCACGGCTGGACAGGCCGAAATCGATATTCGTTTCGCGCCGCTCAAGACGATGGGCGACTACATGCAGTATTACAAATACATCGTGCGGAACGTCGCGCGAAAGCACAACAAGACGGTCACGTTTATGCCGAAGCCGCTCTTCGGTGATAACGGCTCGGGGATGCACACCCACATCTCGCTCTGGAAGGATGATAAGCCGCTTTTCGCCGGCAACGGTTACGCGGGCTTAAGCGATATGGCGCTGTTTTTTATCGGCGGAATTTTGAAACATGCGCCGGCGTTAACCGCGATCACGAACCCGACCACGAATAGCTACAAGCGGCTCGTTCCTGGATTCGAGGCGCCCGTTAACCTCGCTTACTCTGCGCGGAATCGTTCGGCGGCAATTCGGATTCCGACGTACTCGGCGAATCCAAAAGCGAAGCGGATTGAATTTCGCACGCCGGATGCGGCGGCGAATCCGTACGTTGCTTTTGCTGCGCTCCTTCTCGCGGGGCTGGACGGCATCCAGAACCGGATCGATCCCGGCGATCCGCTCGACAAGAATCTTTACGAACTTCCGCCGGAAGAATTGGCCGACGTGCCGAGTGTCCCCGATTCGTTAGGCGGGGCGATTGCGGCGCTGGAGGCGGATCACGCGTTTCTTCTGCGCGGCGATGTGTTCAATGCGGACTTCATCGGTAATTGGGTTGAGATGAAGCAGAAGGAGTACGACATGCTCCGGCTGCGGCCGCATCCGTACGAGTTTCAAATGTATTACGACGTGTAAGGCCCCGGGGGAGCTGGTGGAGATTGCGGCGAATACGAGGTAGGAATGAGCGTCGCACATCGCCGCGTCGGGAGACGCGGCCTACATCCGTGCAATCCGCGTAATCCGTGGTTTCCCTGAAATTCTGTTTCTTGGGATCATTCGAGACATTCAATGAATTGCCATGATCCCAGCCGCAACAACGGCTGCGAACACCAAGAATGAGGCTTGGCTATCCTTTTCCCGCCGCGTTCGGTTGCCTGATTTGGCTCGGAACAGTCATCCTTGCCGTCGGGCTTTCTATGCTTCTTTATAAGTGTTCCAGTCCAAATTAGGACACTGCCGCATGTTGTGGCTGGGATCGATGATCCCGGCGACAGAAAAGTAGCCACGCCCTGCAGCCGGGATCACCGATCCCGGCCAGAGCCACCGGGAATGAATCGCCTTGCAACGCTGGGGTGAAGGACGATGTTAATGTCCATCATGAACTTCCTCGCCATGTTGTCGAATCTTGGCGGTCCAGACCTGATCATCATTCTGTTGATCATTCTCGTGCTCTTCGGCGCAAAGAAGTTGCCCGAACTCGCGAAAGGAATGGGCCAGGCGGTGAAAGAATTCCAAAAGGCGAAGGATGAGTTTGGTGACGAGCTGCGCAATGCCGGGAACACGCCTGCGAAACCGGATGTGCGCGCGGCTGATGCCACTGTCCCGCGGATCGATAACGCGCCGACGGCGCGCGAAGTGACGCCGGAAGCGCCACCAGCAGAGGTCCGCCCCCCGAGCCAAGCTTAGCTGCGCTGGATCACCGGCTATATCTGCGGGTCGATATGCCTTTTGGCGATCGTCATTCCCTCGTGACGCAGTCGAGAAAGGTAAACGTCGCGATACTTTTTTGTCGATGACAGAGCGGTGCTTTTCGTCTAAGCATAGCGCCTTAAAATCGCCATGCCCGAACCTGATCTGCGCCATCAAATCAAAGAAATGCTGGTCAAGAACCTGATGTTGCAAACGACCGCCGAGGAAATCGCGGACGACCTTCCCCTTTTCGCGCCCGGTGGCCTCGGTCTTGATTCGATCGATGCGCTCGAGCTCGTGGTCAGCATGGAAAAGACTTTCGGCGTCGGCGTGCCGAATTCTGAGATTGCCCGCACCGCGCTCCAGTCGGTCAATTCAATCCACGATTACATCGCTGAAAAGCGGGAACGCCCAGCGGCTTAGGGAAGCGCGAGCATTCTGCTCGCTCTGGCCGGCATGGTGCCGGCCAGTCTGTCATAGCGACGCATTCCCTAGACGCGAGGAAGCGACAAAGCGCTGCACCCCCAAGACGGAGCGCTTATTCCTAATGCGTCACGTTTCCAAGCTGGCCGGCAGAATGCCGGCCAGGGCGAGCAGGATGCTCGCGCTCCCCAATACGCGGAATTCGCGCACGCTCTCGTTACACCAAAGTCGGCACCTGCGCCGTCTCAGCCCGGTTGATCGCATCGATCAATTGGCGATAACGGCCAAAGGCGTGCCGGTGCGGAGTGAAAATCAATCGAGGCAGATGCGAGATCTCAGGTTGATTCTGTTCCTGAGGCAAAGGACCGCCCTGCACGATTTCACCTTTCCGAAGCAAATTGGCGAATTGCTGATTCAGCTCATCCAGCGCTTTCTGAGTCAGAGGCTTGCACATGCGAAAGACCAACTGCGGCCCAACCCAGCGTGATGAAACGTAGTTTTTGTAAAACTGGAGAATTTCCGCGACCGCGTCGTCCACGGTGTGGGCGATTTTCATCAAATTAAAATCCTCCTCTGAAACCAGACCTTGCTTGAGCAGGTGGTCGGTCAGAAAGCGCATCCACGTTTCCCAGTAACCCCCTTCTGGACGATCGATGAGCACGATCGGGATAATCAGCGCCTTGCCAGTTTGCATTAGGGTGAGCGCTTCGAACCCTTCATCCATTGTCCCGAATCCCCCCGGGAAAAGAGCGAAAGCGTGCGTCTCCTTCACAAAGTTCAGCTTCCGGGTGAAGAAATAGTTGAAATTGATCAGCTTGAGATCGCCATGAATGATTTCGTTGGCGCGCTGCTCGAAGGGGAGACGAATGTTTAGACCGAAACTGTTCTCGCGCCCGGCCCCGCGTTGCGCCGCGCCCATGATGCCGTCGCCTCCGCCGGTGATCACCATGTAATCGTGCCTCACCATTTGCCGGCAAAACTCCTCCGCGGCTATCGCTTCCGGCTCGGTCGCAGCGGTCCGCGCCGAACCAAAAACGACTACCTTCCGGCGATCGCGGTAAGGCGCAAAGATTTTGGCCGCGTAACGCAGCTCCTTGAGGGAGCGGTTCATGAGCTTGAGGTCGCCGGTCCCCATTTTGTCTCGCGCCATTTTGAGCGCGGTAAAAATCATCTCCTCGATCAGCTCGGGAGATTTCGGAGCGCCCCAATCCGCGACCAACTTTCTGACCCGCTCCTCGAATTCGGGCGGGATATTCGAACCGCGCCGAATCGGCTGATCCTGAGTCGCATTGGCAGTGAAGTCGTCCACGACGCCAGATTCAGCTATTTCCGCGCCGACGAACAGAGAAAACCGGCCCGTTAGGCGGATTTCAAATCATCCAAAATGTCGCGCATGTGCCGGATTGGAAGCGAATAATGCCCTTCGTTTTCGACGAGCCGGAGCTGGCAGCGAGGCAGTCGATGCGAGAACGATTTCGCGAGCGACCAGTGAAAACTTCGATCTCGTTTTCCGTGCCAGAGTCGCACCGGGATGCGGATAGTTTGCGGGTCAAATCCCCACGGATTCGCATATATTTCTGCATCGATCATTAAGCCATCAGCGGAAGCGCGCCACGCCTGGCGCTGACTTTCAAAACAGGCCTCGAAGGCCGCGATGTCGCGCATGACGTTGGCATCGCACGGTTGCAGAAGCTTGAGCAGCAACGGCCGGAATCGGAGTGGAACTCTCACCGACAAGAACGGCCGAGCGACGTGAAACGAGTAGCGAAGCAGCTCCCGATGACGCGGATAAAAAAAGAGCATCCATCGATACAACGGAAGCAATCCGTTACGATTGGCCAAATCGGTTATGGGCGGAGCGCTGCTGACAACCGCAACCGCGCGCACTCGCTCCGGCATCGCCCATCCCGCCGCCAGGGCATAGGGTGCGCCGCCGGAAATTCCGAGAACGCGGAACTCGCGAATGGACATTGTGTCTGCCAGCTCTTCAAGAAGCGGCGGCCAATCGAGAAGCTTTCTTCCGGGCTGGAGCGTAGAATTTCGAATTCCGGGACGATCCGGAGAAATAATGCGCAGATTGAGTTCCCGCGCGGCGGCGTCGGTCAGCTCGGCCATTGTGCGCGAACTCGGCCAGCCATGACAAAAAAAGACGGGCGCCCCCGAAGGGGAGCCGTACTCACTGACCGCAACCACGCCTCCCCCGCGCAGCTCAATTTGCTCGAACGAATTTTGCATTTTCCGTGGAGAAAGTAGCCTGTCGATTGGACGGCGGCGAAGCCACAGGTTAATTTCAGCGCCGATTTTATCATCCGATGCCGGAGTTTTCCTATCGCGCGCGCAATGCCCAAGGCGGTCTCGTCGAAGGCGTGCTGAATGTGGCTGATCGATCCGTCGCCATCCGACAGATCGAGCAGCAGAACTGCGTTCCCATTCGCATCGTAGCGGTGGCCGCCGCGCCCCAGGTGATTGACAGCAAGGGCCGCCCTGCAGTTGCTGCGCCGACGCCGACGCACAACCTCAAAATCCCGCATGGCCAGCTGCTCATTTTTACCGAGCAACTCGGTCACCTTTTGCAGGCGGGGATGACGCTCGACGAAAGCCTCGGTGTTCTTGAGAAACGTCTGAAGCACGCGCGCGTCCAGCAGATGACGAAGGCGTTGCACCAGGCCTTGGTCGACGGCCGCAGCTTCTCGCAAGCGCTGCGTGAATTCCCAAGGATCTTTCCAGCGCTCTACATCAGCATGGTCGGCGCGGGCGAAGCGAGCGGCGCGCTTCCCGAAATCTTATCGCGACTCGTCCAGCATTTGATGCAGGCGAAAAATCTGCGCGACCGTGTTCAGCAGGCGTTGATTTATCCGGCATTTCTGGCCTTCGCCGGCGCAGGGTTGATCACGATTTTCATCACCTTCATGGTCCCGCAGTTGACGACATTTATGTCGCAAATCGGCGGTGCCCTACCCTTGCCGACACGCATCCTACTCGCGGCGAATCGTATCATCGTCGGCTACTGGTGGGTCTTCGTCCTTCTCGTTATTGGCGCCATGGTCGCGTTTCGCGCCTTCGTCCGAACGGAAGAGGGACGCATGACCTGGGACCGACTCCGTCTCGCCATTCCCGGTTACGGACGGATTCGGCTCCATCAATATTACGCCCAGTTCTCCCGCACCCTTGGAACGTTGATGGAAAATGGAATTCCCCTGCTCAAGGCTCTGGATCTGGTCACGGAGATCGCGTCGAACAAATATTTGGAGTCGAAATTGGCGGAGGTGCGGAAAGCGGTAATCGACGGCGCGAATCTTTCCAGCGCGCTCGCGAAGGAGCAGCTCTTCCCGGAACTTTTCACGGACATGATGGCGGTGGGCGAACAAACCGGTCACTTTGCGCGAACCATGCAAACGATCGCCGACGTTTACGAGCGCGAGCTAGACCGGACCGTGAACATAGTCTCGACTCTCATTCCGCCTGTTATCATCGTGCTCATTGCGATTGTAGTCGGATTTGTGGTTTACAGCATTCTCTCCGCGGTCTTTGAGATGACGCATAGTTTGCAGTTCCGGCCTCACTAAAGTAACCTCGCCGGCAAAATGCTCCCACGCCTCGTCGCGCTCGCGGTTCTTCTTATTTTTCTCCGGGTCGCTGGCGCGCAGGTGGCATTACCGCCCGCCGGCACGCAAGTGCTCAAGCCAAGCCAATCGGCCGAGACCGCGCCGGACGGTGCCTGGCTTGATCTGCGCCAGAACAGCTCAACCAATTCAAAAATCCAGGCGGCTCCGTCGTGGGTCGAATCCATCACCTTCTCGGCGCCAAATGCCAATGTGGAAGGGCCGAAAAAAAGTGTTTTCCGGATTCGCGTAACCCGGCCTAACGACGACTGCCAGTTGCTGCTTTTCCGGCTTTATTTTGATGATCTGCCCGAGGCGCAGCCCGAATTGATTGCCTGGGATGAATCGGGCACACAACTTCTTCGCTCCGGCTCGTTAGGGCAAAAAACCGGCCTCGCGACCTCCTCCAGCACCGTGGTTCCGATGATTGGGGTGAGCGCAATTGACGTTGAAGTGCCGGGGGATGGCCGATCAGTCCGCGGCGCCTACCTCGACTGGATGAAAATGATTCAGGTGATGCGGCCAATGCATGCGCAGAAGCAAAAGTTGATGTCCGATCCGTTCGCCGCCGCACCCCCTTTGCGGACCGAGGAAGAAGATGCGGAGGTTTATGGAACGGTCACCGCACCGCTCACGACCGCGACGATCCCGATCGGGTCGAGCATGAAGGATGGCGCTGCCTTCCAATTCGGTCTCGAATCCCAGCCGCTCATGGCCCTGCTGACGTTTGAAGTAGCCAGTCCGCAGGTCGAAGTGCCTCCGGAAGTTTATGTTAACGGGAAGGATGTCGGACCAGCCACGATGATCTTACCCGATCTGGCGGATCCAGCTTATCGCGGACTGTCGCTTTCGCTCCTTCAGACGATGCAATTCCAGTACACCGGCTGGGTCCGGGCGCAAAAGATCGTGCCCGCCTCGATCTTGAAGGCGGGGTCAAACGATGTGATAATTCTGGCAGGTGCCGGAACTTCTTCCTCAGCGATCAGGGAAACACAGATTCAGCTAAAATATCTCTGGGATAAATCGGATTATTTGCTCGAACCCCTGAAGTAACCCCGTTGTCTATTTTGATATGCGAAAAAACCAAAACGCTTTCACCCTCCTCGAAATCATGCTCGTGGTTTCGATTATCGCCGTCCTCCTCAGCGTCGCCATTTACAAGCTGAAAGGAAATTTGGAGACAGGCAAAATGGTGGCGGTCCAATCGGACGTCCAAAGTATCCGGACTCAGCTCAAGGTTTACGAAAGTTTCAATGGCTTCGTCCCGACGACTGAGCAGGGATTACAGGCGTTGGTCACTCGACCGTCGAGTGATCCGCAGCCTACCCGCTGGACCCAATTGTTCGACTCCATTCCGAAAGACCCGTGGCAGAATCCCTACATCTACGTCAGCCCGGGCCGCAAGCATCCCGATAGCTTCGATCTTTATTCTGCAGGTCCTGATCGTAAGCCGGACACGCCGGACGACGATTGGGGCGGTCAGCAGTAATTAGTTACTATCCCCCGGGTCCGAGTCATCGTCGTCGATCTCTGGCTGGGGCTGCGCAGCTGGCTGCGTTTGCTGCTGTTGCGGAGGCACTTTCCTCCGGATGACGGGACGGGCGTGTGGAGGCGGAGTCGGGATCTGCGGCACCGGCATCGGTCGTGTGACTGGCATCTGTGGCTGACCGGGAACATTCGGGCGTCCATTCGGCACGGGACGATTAACAACTCCCGGCGGCTGAGCCATGGGCGCGCCCGGGTTTTGAATCGCCTGGCTGAGGAGCGCTTCGTTGAAAGTGAGAGTCGCGAACTGGCCATCCTTTGAGATGGTGACCTTGGTTTCTCCCACTCGATCCGACCACTGGATATTGGAGATGGTGTATCCGTGCACCGCTTCCCTGTTGTTGAGATATTCCTTGAGATTCTTGTCAGTCGTCGAGGCCAGGGTGACGAAATCGCCATCGGTCGAATGCGCGGCGTTGGCCACGTAAAGGTCCTTCGCGAAATCTGGGGTAGCTCCGGCGGGTGCGGTCGCAGTCGCGACGGCAAACGGTGAGCGCTTCAACATCGCCTGGTAGCGATCGAATTTGGCCTGCGCCGGCAACTCGTCCGCCGCGCGCGCTATGTTCGTTAGGCCAGCGAGTGGAAGAATTAACAGAAGCAGGGTTTTCATCATTTTTTGGACTTAAACCATTTCGCGACCTTGAAACGACCTTGCATAACAGTCGCGTCATTCCCGTCGACCATCAAGTTCACTTGTTCGAAAACAGCGAACGCGGTCGGACGTTGCGCGTCATAGAGAAAATGCACGAGCGGCTCCCACCCACTTTTAGTTTGGAAGGTGGCGGAGACGGACTGATGCGAAGGAGTATTTTCGACCGCGCCGATTTGTGGATCTTCAATCTGCACGCTGTGTTTGCTGGCAATGTCCTTGATCTGAGTCAGGAGAGAAGACGCTTCTGCCGGGTTGCTCAGGGTCGGCTGTTCCTTCGCCAGCCAATCGGCCCGCGTCTTCCATGTTTTTTCTTCCGCAAGATAAACCTGTTGCTCTTTGCGAAGATTCCGCTGCTCCGCGTATTGACTGCGCGCGCTGGCGCTCATCCCAAAGAGCGCGCTCCAGAGCGCGAAATTGATGAGCAGAAAGAGAAGTCCGCCGACAGTCAGCGCGAGCTTCCGTTCCCGCGGATTCATCTGCGCTATCCAGCGTTGCATCATCGTACTTTTCCCTCCAGGCGGAACTGGGCGTGGTCGTTAGGCAAAATTCGTGGCGTCCCGAGATCAAACGTGAATCCCTGCAAACCCGGATTCTTTTTCACCTTCTCGGCAAATTGATAAGCAAGGGCGGCCGACGGGGCCTCGCCTTGCACAGAAATATTTTTCACAGACTGGTCGTAAACCGTGATGCGCACCTCTGGATTCGGCAGGCTCTCAAAAAGGTGCAGCATGATTTCGATCGGGTAGTAATGCGGATCGATCGCGGGAGCGAGCGCCTTCCAATCCGCCTCCGTTTGTTTGATGAAATCGACCTTCGGCGCGTCGCGCTTGATCGCGTTTTTCATGTAACCGACCTGAAACCGGAGAAAGGTTACGTAGAGCGCAAAGAGCAACAAGAATGCGGCATAAGCGCCACCGGCCCAGATGAGCCGTTTTTTCCATTCCTTCCTGCGCGCGAGCGCGGCGCGCTGCTGGCGCCAGGTTTCCGGGGTCAGATCAAGTTTGACCTGAGCGGGAGGCGCCTCTACTCCCATTAAGCTAGGGCGTTGCGCGAAGACGCGCTCGATCGTGTCGCGTAACGGCAGACAGTCTTCATCGAGCAGAACGGTCGGGAACGAAGTATCGATTCCCTGCAACTCGGCGCTGAGAGCGAGTTGCGGCAGATCGTTTTGCAGGCCCGCTCCTTCCGTCCCAAGAGTTCGGGTAAGACTGAGCTTGCCGTTTTCACTGATGGCGGAAACGAGTTTTTCACCCTCGCGATAAATGATGAGCGCGCGCCCTTCGGCGGCCCGCGAGACAGCGCGCTGGACTGCATAAACCGTCACCTGCCGGGGAATGTGCCCGCGGTTGATGAGCGGCGCGGCCAGTTCGTTCAATCGCTGATTGTGGACCGCCACGGAAGAAATGATGCTGTCGCTCTCCGCCCTTTCGATGACTTCGAAATCGCTCGTCACCTCTTCGGGAGGATAGGGAAATGATTTCTCGACTTGCAGCCGCACCATTTCCCCGAATTCTGTCGGGTCGCTCGTGGGCAGACGCAAACGCTGGGCGAGAATCGCGTTTACCGGCAGGGCGAAGACGATTTCATCCCCGGCCTGGAGAAGGCCGGCCGCTTCGTTCAAATCGGCAACGTTGCGCACTTCCCACGTGCCGTTGTTGTCGCGCGTGCTAACCAAATTCCAGCCCTGTCCCGAGGGCGAGATAAAAACAGGTCTGGATGCTGCTTCGATATTACAATTCCTTCCAACGAATGATCTGCGGCGTAGTGGTCTTCCGAACTATCATCTGCACGGTGCGCGTGACGCTGCCGGATTTGCCGACGCTCGTGACGCGCATGACTTGATCTTTGAATCCAACCAGGCCGGAAAGCTGCGCAAATTGGTCTGGGGTGAACCCAATCGCAAGCCTAACCTGATCGAGAGAATCAAAAATTGCATCATCTTGAGTTCCCTCAATCTTATCGGCTCCGGCACGAATTTCGAGATAGCGATCAACAATTTGGTCATTGAATCCCGGCAGGGCGCGGAGCACGTCGCGCGAAGCCCAGGCGAGATCGACCGGCCCTGAGCTATAGAGCGTAAAGTCGGCGTCCCAGTCCGCGGCACTGGTGAATTTCTCCCAGCCTTTGACTTGCTTTACTTCTTCAAGGCGCTGGAGGAGCGCATTTTTTGGATGGTAATTTTGATCCGACTCCGCGCCGTTCAGTCGCGGAATATCGTCGGGATCGACGAAATCGAGCAGCGTATCCATCATTCGGTCGCGCTCATTGAGATCCACGCCTTTGTTCTCAAGATACTTGCGTAGAACAGCGAGCCGTTGCGGATTTTCGCCCGCTAGCATCCAGTTCAGATTCAACCGCCCACCTTCGCCTGTAAGTTTTGCGTCGTACCTTTGATTCCGGGCCAGCGAACGGTGGAGATTGACCGAAGTTGGTTCCACCGCCGGATCCAATGCAACTTCCGCGCCCGAGGCGGCCATCGCTTCTGCTTCCAGGACTCGGCTCGAATTTCCCGAGATGGTAATGCGCGAATCGATATCCAGAGCCCATGCGATCACCATCGCACTGAGCAGAAAAAGCGCCCAGAGCGCGAGGAGCAAAGCCGCGCCTGATTCTCGAACGAGAGGTAGACGTTTCATTCTTAGAAGGGCGTGCGACGCAAGGCCAGCACGGTTTCCCACGGGACTGGGCTATCGGCGCGTTCGATCGTTAGGCGAACCAGATGCGGCAGCGTTCCCCGATCCGTCCAGCGATCAACCCAGGCATTCAAGCGAGGATCAAAATAACGGATCTCCACGCTGTTGAGATCGCGCAGCAAAGGAACCCACGCATGTTTTTCATTCACCGGATTGGCATCGTCTTCCGACTCACGGACGAGACCCAGTTCCAGGCGATTGCCTTTCGCCATTGCCCGCGGCCGAAGCGTGACCGCGAAGTCGCCCGATGCGTAACGAGTTAACAATCCGGGGCCGGCCGAACACACCCAGGTCATTTCGTCACGCGAACGATTCTCGAACTTGAAAGGTTCGCCCGACAATGTCCCCTGCCCTGGAGGCAAATCTCGCAGTTGTTCGGTCAGCAAGGCGGTCAGGCCCTCGTAACGGGCGTTTGCTTCGGTCAATTGCGACGACAGTCGAACCGCAACCAAGTTCGCGCCCACAAAACGGTATATCGCCAGCGCCATCATGCCGAGAATCGCAACGGCGAGCATGATCTCGAGAAGCGTGAAAGCGCGCCACTCTCTTGTCTTAACCCGCCCGGTAAACATAAAAAACGAGCTGCTTGCTTTGTTTCACTCCGCCGCGCGACCACTCCGCCGTCAAGGTGACACGGCTGACGCCGTCGATGACTGTGTTATCCGGTTCGATCAGCTCTTCGGGCACGGTTTTCTGAGTCAGCTTGATGACCCCGTAACCCGTGTCCACCTTTGTCACTTTCGACGCGTCGGGATGGATCGGACTCGCCTGTACTTCCGACATTCGATTCCCCAGGATCTGTCGCACCCGATCCTCTTCCTCACTCAGTGCGCTGGCGTTGAGGCAGTTCTGCACCGCGCGCCCCAGCGACATCACACCGATGACAAAGATTGCCAGACCCAGGAGCACTTCGTAGAGCGCAAAGGCGTGTAGATTTTTACTGGGTGGCATAACGAACTATCTCGGGCCGCGCTGTTAACGGCGAGTAATTTACTTCCCATGAGCCATCGGGGCTCTTGAACTGCACGTTCGCCGGTTCGCACACGCCGGACGGCCAGAAAATCCACTGTGGAAGCGGCGATTTCTCGAGTGCGGCAGGCAGGCTAAGGACAAAGGCGTGACCTCTTCCGAGCGCGAGTCGCGAAACCGGGGCGGCGGAGTCCCCCTCCCTGATCGCCTCCGGGCGCAAAATAATCGCCTTCTTCTTCCATTCGATCAGGTAGGCGCGGTGTTCCTGCACGCTTTTTTCCTGCGCCTGTCGAACAATTTGATTCATTGCATCGAGCGACGCTTGCAGGCGACGATCGGCCAGCACCCCGCGCAAGCTCGGGACGGCAATCAGGGTGATAAAGATCAAAATAGCGACCGAAATCGCTATTTCGAGCAGGGTAAAACCTTGACTACGCCGCATCGGGAAATTTTACGACGAGGCCGGCAAATCACAACCGCAGCCTCATGGAGGGAGACACCTCATGGCACGCGGACGTTCACACCGCAATTAATCGCTAGAGAATAGCAATCCGCCGACAGCGCCAGCCCTTCTGCTGTGGTAAAGTCCAGCGTGATCTCATCCGTAGCGGAGGCGCCTCCAACTACCATGGTGACCGATGTTCCCGCGCTTCGGCTGCGTCCTATCCACAGGATCTTGTTGCTCTTCGCGGCGCTTGTCGTGCTCGGTTTGATGACCTGGCAGGGTCTCACCACCGGGGGCTCACCGGATCCAACGCGCGCCAACACCAGCCGTAGCGTGGCGGTGCTCGATATCAGTATTCTGGTCTTCCGCGAAGGCCTCGAGTGCATTCTCGTCCTCGCCGCTATCACTGCCAGCATGACCGGTCCGCGCAGTCATTGCCGTCGGCCAGTGGCATGGGGCGCCGCCCTCGCCTTCCTCGCGACTCTTGTTACTTGGATGATCGCCATTCGTATCATGAGCGCGCTTTCCGACAATGTCTCCGCGCTTCATCTGCAAGCGGCCACCGGCCTTCTCGCCGTCATTGTGTTGCTTGTGATCATGAACTGGTTCTTCCACAAGATTTACTGGGGCGGATGGATCAGGGCGCACAATCGTCGACGCAAAACTCTTCTCACGAGCGGCGCGGCCACCGGAAGTGGCTCGCAGGTCAAACTCGTGTGGGGCTTGATCCTTCTCGGATTCACGTCGCTCTACCGGGAAGGCTTCGAGGTTGTTCTCTTCCTCCAGACGTATCACCTTCGCCTCGGGGGCAGCGTTGTTCTCCAAGGCGCGTTACTTGGGCTCGCTTGCTCTGGCTTCGTCGCCATCCTTACTTTCGTTATGCAACAGCGGTTGCCCTACCGCAAGATGCTGATCACGACCGGTATTCTCCTTGGCGGCGTGCTTCTCGTTATGGTCGGCGAACAGGCGCAGGAAATGCAACTTGCCAACTGGATCGCGACCACGCCAGTTCCCTGGCTAGAGGGTGTTATCCCCGACTGGGCAGGACTTTGGTTTGCGGTCTTCCCTACTTACCAAACTTTAATCGCTCAGCTCATCGCCGCCATCATAGTAATCGGTTCCTATTACGCCGCCCGGCGCATTCGTTGCACGGCCGAAACCGACGCCTGAGAGACATTTTTCAGGCCTAATCGGACATAAACGCCCGACCGAACTTAATGAGGTTGCGTCGTTAAGCCGTTCTGCGATAAGCTCTCCCCTTTCGACAAAAGAAGATCCTGTGAATAAAAGATTTCGTTTTCCGGCATCGCTCGCTCTCATCTTGTTGTGCGCGCTTGGGCTCGGCGGCTGCGGCCAGGAAACTCCTACCCAACCCGCTGTTCCGGCGGCGCCGCTAACCGAACTCGATCGGATGATTAACGAATACGAGAGGGTCGTGGATGATTACGTCAAAGTGTTCAAAAGGCATCAAGACGGCGACATGAGTGTAATCATGCGGCTGATCGAGGATGAAGACACCATCAAACAAATGGCCGCCAAGATTCAGCAGAAATCCGGCGAGATGAATGCAGCGCAAACGCAACGGATGGCAGCAATCGCCGCGAAGAAGGCGCCCTACGTCCTATAATCGCTCGCGGCTTCAAGGCGCGTTCGCCAGCGTGAGGGAGCCGCCAACAGCTACCTTCTTTTCCAGCCCGGTGGAATTCCGAAACTGGCTTCGTCGGCATCATGCGACGGAGAAGGAGCTTTGGGTTGGATTTCGTAAGAAGCATACCGGCCGACCCAGCATCACCTGGCCCGAGTCGGTGGACGAAGCACTTTGCTTCGGATGGATCGACGGGATTCGCAAGAAGGTCGATGAAGACAGTTATACGAATCGGTTCACGCCACGTCGCCGCGGCAGCATTTGGAGCGCCGTGAATATCAAGCGCGCTACTGCCTTGATTAAGGAACGGCGGATGCAGCCTGCTGGTCTGGCTGCATTCGAGGCGCGCATCGAAAACAAGTCCGGAATTTATTCCTATGAACAGCGGAGCGCACAATTCCCCGAGCCCTTTGCAGGTGCTGTGCGCAAAAACGTCCGCGCCTGGGAGTTCTTCCAAGCCCAGCCACCGTTTTATCGCAAAGCAATCAGCTGGTGGGTGGTGAGCGCCAAAAAGGAAGAAACGCGCCGCAAGCGCCTGGAAAAATTAATCGCGGAATCGGCCGCTGGCCGACGATTGCGCTAGGAGCTTTCCCGAAAGGACATTCCAGTTGAAGGGAAGCGGAAGAGTTCCACAATACCCGATGCGAAGAATTTTCCCTGTCGCCTTTTGCGCCTTTTGCCTGGTTCTTAGCCTAACGATCGCTGTGAAAGGCGAGTCTAAGGCCGCCGATCCCAGCGCGGCCGGCGCGCTTGACCTTATCTTTTCTCCAACGCCAGGTTCCGCACCGGATCAAGCCAAGGAGGCACCAACAAGTCCCGCGACGGCGCCCTCAAGTACGGTTATCGCACAGAACCAGCCTGCGGCAGCAGGGGCCAAACGAAATCAAGCCAAGTCACCGGCCACGCCCAGTCCGACTGCGTCCACGGTGAGCGCGAGCACATCAGGAGGTAAGGCGACATTCGATCCGAAGCTTTGGAGTGGCATGGAATGGCGCGAGGTTGGGCCGTATCGTGGCGGACGCGCGATCGCGATTGAAGGAGTCCCGGACGAACCAGACACCTATTACTTCGGGGGTGTCGCCGGTGGAGTCTGGAAAACGACAGATGGCGGAGCGAACTGGAAGCCGATGTTCGATAAGCAGCATTCTACGTCTTCCATCGGAGCGCTGGCCGTCGCACCGAGCGATCACAACACGATCTACGCCGGTTCGGGCGAGGCCTGTTTACGCGGTAACATCACCTACGGCGATGGCGTTTATAAGTCCGTCGATGGCGGGCGCAATTGGCACAACGTTGGCCTGAAAGATACTCGCCATATCGGCGCGCTCATCGTCCATCCGGATAATCCGGACATCGTTTTCGTGGCCGCCGTGGGGCACGCCTATGGGCCGAATGCCGATCGCGGAATTTTCCGCACGACCGATGGCGGAAAGACGTGGACCAAGGTCCTGTTCAAGGACGAAAACACCGGCGCGATCGACATTGTTTTCGATCCGCATAATCCAAACACGGTTTTTGCCGCGCTCTACCAGGTGCGCCGTCAACCTTGGAACTTTTCGAGCGGCGGACCCGGCAGCGGACTTTATCGTTCAACTGATAGCGGAACGACCTGGCAACAACTGCAAGGGCATGGTTTGCCGGAAGGAATTCTGGGCCGCATCGGCGTGGCCGTTTCAGGGGCGGATTCCGATCGAGTTTACGCCATTGTTGAAGCTAAAGACGGCGGCATTTTTCGCTCCGAAGATGGCGGCAACAATTGGAAAAAGATCAATGATGACGGTCGCTTCCGCCAGCGCGCCTGGTATTTCAGCAAAATTTACGCAGACCCGCGTTCACCGGACACAGTTTATGTTTTGAACACAGGCGCGTTCCGCTCCGTTGATGGCGGCAAGACGTTCAACCTCCTGCCGGCGCGCCACGGTGATCATCACGGACTCTGGATTGATCCAAAAAATCCCAATCGGCTCGGGAACGCGAACGATGGTGGCGCGAGCGTTTCAATCGATGGCGGGCAAACTTGGACGACATTGCAGAATCAACCGACCGCGCAGTTTTATCATGTCGCGGTGGACAACGCGTTTCCTTATCACATCTACGGCGCGCAACAGGATAACTCGAATGTTGGAATCGCCAGCCGCAGCGAAGGCGGCGTGATTGGACGTGAAGACTGGTTCCAAGCCGGCGGTGGCGAGTGCGGGTTCGTTCTGCCTGATCCGCGCGACTGGCACATCATTTATTCGAATAACGAAGGCTTCATCACTCGTTACGATAAATCGAAAGAGCAATATCAGGACGTCAGCGTTTGGCCGCTCGACAATGCGGGCCACGGCGCGGTCGATTTGAAACATCGCTTCCAGTGGGTTTCGCCGTTACTGATCTCGCAACACGATCCGGAGACGCTCTACACCGCGGGCGAAGCCGTTTTCAAATCGACCGATCACGGCGAAAGCTGGGCGGCGATCAGCGATGATCTGACGCGTAACGATAAGAACAAACAACAACCGAGCGGTGGACCGATCACTCTCGATATCACCAGCGTCGAATACTTCGATACGGTTTTTGCGCTCGCAGAATCGCCTTTGAAAAAAGGCATGCTCTGGGCCGGAACGGATGACGGGTTGGTTTATGTCACGACCGATGACGGCGCAAATTGGTCGCGGGTGACGCCTAATATGCCGGAGTGGAGTCACGTCAGCATCATAGACGCTTCACACTTCGATGCCGGAATGGCGTATGTCGCAATTGATCGCCATCGCCTCGACGATTTCAAGCCGTACATTTACAAGACGTCCGACACGGGCCGAAGCTGGACGGCTATTACCAATGGCATCCCCGAAGGCGCCTACGTGCACGCGGTGCGTGAAGATCCCAAGCGGCGCGGGTTGCTCTACGCCGGCACCGAACTCGGCATGTATGTCTCGTTTGATGACGGCGCGCATTGGCAATCGCTGCAGATCAATCTTCCGACCTCCCCCATTCACGATCTGGTCATCAAGGATGATGATCTTGTGGTCGCCACTCACGGCCGTTCGTTCTGGGTGCTCGATAACCTGACGCCGCTTCGCCAGGTCAACGCACAAATCGCGCCGGCTGACATGAAGTTGTACGAACCGCAGACAGCGGTGCGGCTGCATTATCCGAACGAATTTGATGCTCGTCAGCCAGCGGGAAAAAATCCGCCGGCCGGTGCGATGATCGATTACTACTTCAAGACCGCGCCCAAAGACGAAGTCACGCTCGATATCTACGACGCGCAGGGTAAGCTCGTGCGTCACCTTTCGAGCAAAGAAAAGAAGGAAAACGAGCAGCCGCCGGAGTGGCCGGATCGCGTGGAGAGTCCCAAGACCATTCCCGCGAAGGAGGGCATGAATCGTTTCGCCTGGAACCTGCGCTACGAGGATCCGGTGCAAACGCCGGGATCGTTTTACGCGGGCGATGGACCGGTCGGGATGCTCGCTTTGCCCGGTGATTATCAGGTCAAACTGACCGCAAATGGGAAGACCGAGACAGCCCCGCTGCATTTGGTAATCGATCCGCGCGTCAAGGAATCTGCACTCGGAATGCGCAAGTCATTCGAACTTTCCAGTCAAGTGCGCGAGCGCATCTCGCAATTGCACACGGCCATCAACGAAATCCGTGGAACGCGCGCCCAAATTCAAGAGCTGCGGAAACGTTTCGGGACTAACGAACGCGTCCAGCCGGCGCTGGCCGAGGCCGACGAGATGGAAAAGAAAATGTCGGTGGTCGAGCAAAAACTCATTCAGGTCAACATGAAGAGCTCTGAAGGCAACCTCGTCTTCCCGAATCAACTCAACGAAGAATTCGACACGTTTAGCCATGTGGTTGAAGCCGACGCCGCTCCCACTCAGCCGCAGCTTGAGGTCTTCAAGGTGCTCAGCGGACGGCTCGACGAGCAGCTAACCGCGTGGGCGCAGATCAAGACGGATGAAGTGGTCAAGATCAATCGCCTCATCAAACAGGCGGATCTGCCTGCGATTACTGTGGGGTCTGCGACGGAGGCTACGCCATCACCTTCGGACAGTGCGCCTGCTGCGATGCCGAGCCCCTCGCCGGCTGCGTCGGCTTCAGAGTCACCGCCGCCAAAATAGCCTAACGAGCCGTTGTTCGGTGAGTCATTCGCACCACCATCAGACCGATTTCGGGCGCGCTTTCGCGATCGGCGTGCTCCTCAATACTGGCTTCATCGTCGCCGAAGTCGTTTTCGGGTTGCTGAGCCACTCGCTCGCTCTCCTTGCCGATGCCGGACATAATCTCGCCGATGTGATGGGTTTGCTGATGGCGTGGGCGGCGGCCAGCTTGGGGCGGCGCAGTGCGACTGAGCGTTTCACTTACGGTTTGCGCCGGACATCGGTTCTTGCCGCTCTTTTCAATGCCATCCTTCTTCTGGTTGGCGTCGGAGCGATCGCGGCGGAAGCGATCCGACGATTCGGCAACCCGGAGCCGGTCGCTGGCCTGACAATGATAGGGGTTGCCGCTGCCGGGATTATCGTAAATGGGGTCACGGCCTGGATGTTCGCAAGTGGCCGTCACGGTGATCTCAATATTCGCGGCGCCTTTCTCCATATGGCGGCTGACGCCGCTGTCTCAGCGGGCGTGGTAGTGGCCGGCGTTGTTATTCTCCGCACCGGCTGGTTGTTGCTCGATCCGATCAGCAGTCTCGTCATCGTCGTCATCATTCTTATCGGAACATGGGGTCTGTTGCGCGATTCCGTCGGCCTCGCTCTCGATGCTGTGCCGCGCGGGATCGATCCCGGTGCGGTCAAAAGTTTCCTCGAACAGCTTCCCGGCGTGGCCGAAATCCATCACCTCCACGTCTGGGGTTTGAGCACAACCGAGACTGCCTGCACCGCGCATGTCGTGAAACGTGAACCGCAGCTCGACGATCAATTGCTGAAATCGATCGCGCACGAATTGCACGAACGATTCGGGATCGAACACACCACTATTCAGTTCGAGTGCGCGGGTGGCCCGGATTGTCCAACCGAGCACGAGCCCGAAACGCACGCCGCCTCGTGAGTGCCATCATCACGAAGGCCGTGCTGCTCGCTGCCGGCCGCGGCACCCGCATGCGCGACCTAACGAACGAGCTGCCCAAGCCAATGATCGAAGTGCGGGGCAAACCGATTCTCCATCATATCATCGAGGGATTGCGCGCAGCTGGAGTCGAGCAGTTCCATGTTATCGTTGGCTATCGCGCGGACGTCGTTAGGCAATTCCTCGGCGATGGCGGACGCCTTGGCAGTGCGATCACCTATTCCACCCAGCTAGTGCAGGATGGAACCGGTAAGGTTGTGGAATTGGCGCGCGATTTTGCTGGTAACGATGCGTTCGTCCTGAGCTACGGTGACATCATTGTTGAGCCTTCCAATTATCAGCAACTCGTTAGGCTGGACGACGAATGCGAAGCGATCGTCAGCGTCAAACGCAACGAAGATGTGAGCCAGGGCGGCGCCGTTTTTGTCAACGAGCGCTTCGAGTTGGTCGATTTGCGGGAAAAGCCGAAGCCCGGCGAGCCGACGAGCCCCTGGTATAACGCCGGCATCTACGCGTTTCGTCCGAGCATTTTCGAATTCATCGCTCGCCTCGAGCGTTCGCCCCGTGGCGAATTCGAATTGACCGACGCCATTCGCAACCTGGCGCATTCGGGCAAAAAAGTGCAGGCGCTTGAATTGATTGGCGCTTGGGCCGATGTGCGCGACCCGGAAATTCTCGCGGCGTTAAACCAAAAGCGTGCCTAACGGCCGGGCGAGCCCGTCTGGGTCGTTTCCCTACGGAACTTCCGCGACCGTCTCGTCCTCCGGCGGCTCCTCGCCAATCTCCTCCTCGATCACTCGCCGGCGCTTAGGCGAGAGGAAGGGCCGCAGGAAACCGTAAAGCAGATAGCTGAGAAAAATCACCGCGGCCATCCAGTGATAAAACTTCACGGTCAGAGCGAGAACTCCGATCAGGAAAAGGAAACTCGGAATCGAACGGGTTGTGCGCCAGTTAACCGCTTTGAAACTGGGATAGCGGAACTTGCTGAACATCATGAAGGAAAGAAAAAGCATGAGCGGCGGGAGGGCGTATTTCCATCGCCCAATCGTCCTTTGTCCTTCATCAAGCCAGAGGAGAAAAAGAGTGAGGGAAGCAATTACGCCCGCCGCGGCCGGAATGGGAAATCCGGAGAAATGTTTGCTCACATCATTAGTCGTGCTGGCCGCGGAAACACAGTTGAAGCGGGCCAGACGCAAGGCGCCACAGGCCAGGTAAACGAAGGCGATCATCCAGCCGAGATTTTGAAACTCGCCCAACACGATCTGGTAAACGAGCAACGCCGGCGCGATCCCGAAGGAGACAATGTCGGCTAACGAATCAAACTCTCTGCCAAACGAGCTCTCATGTCCGCCCAGGCGCGCCAGTCGTCCATCCAATAAATCGAAAATACACGCGGCTAGAATGAACCAGATCGCGTCGTGAAATTCCGCCGCGGCCTGGACAAAACTCGTTTCTTGTGCGCCGTCATAGATGCGAAGAACGGCCGCGAAACCGCAGAAGAGATTTCCGGCCGTCATCAGGTTCGGCAGCAGATATATCTTCGGATTCGGCGCGTCGCTCATGGTTAAGAAAGGCGCGCGATCGGACTCGCCCCGCCGGCGACGCGGTCGCCTACCTTGACGAGAATCGTCGCGCTCAGCGGCAAATAGACTTCCGTGCGCGATCCAAAGCGAATCATTCCGAAGCGCGCACCTTTTTCCAGCCGGTCCCCTACCTGCGACCAGCCGACAATCCGGCGAGCGATCGCCCCGGTAATTTGCCTAACGACCAGCGTGGCCCGGGGATTTTCGAAAGCCCAGGTCATGGCTTCATTTTTCTCCGAGCATTCCGGATTGCGTGCGTCGAGGCAGAGACCCTCGTGTTTCTCGCGGTAGATGATGCGGCCATCGATCGGAGCGCGGTTGGTGTGCACATCGAAGACCGAGAGGAAAATCGCCACGCGTCGCATCTTTTCCCTGACGACTTCGCCTTCTTCATACTCTGCAATTTCCACCACAACCCCATCGGCTGCGGCCACCACGAGGTCAGGTTCACCCGGTACCGTTCGTTCCGGGTCACGAAAAAAAGCAAAGGTGTAAGCGATCAAGGCGACGAAAAACAACGCTAACCAGAAGCTAAGAAGCAGACTTAGCGCCCCGAGGAGAATGAGGACCAAGAAAATCCAGCGTGCCTCGAAAAGAGTCTGGAACCGCATGGAAGGAGGTTCGAGTTCGTCGGTAGGCGGGTCAAGTCTCCTCGTCCCTTCCTCTCCTAATCTTACTCTTGCTCCTGCGCATGCTCCGAACGTTTTGCCTGGGGAGCGCATGCGCCCCGCGTGCTGTTTTGCGGCGCCTCGCCGCAAACATGGTCGCGCGCACAGGAGGGCCACGATGCCGGCATCGAACCTTCGTCCGTTCGGCGAGGGCGCCGGACGGTGCACGCGAAGGCGCGTGCGCTCCCCAGATGTTTTCAGCTGACAAAGCCTCCGCCCGCGCCATCATGCCGGACATGAGCTCGAACGCAGTTCGAATTCTCGATCATCCGCTGGCCGACGCCCAGCTCTCAATTCTGCGCGCGCACACCGCCCTCCCTAACGAATTCCGCGCCGCTCTTCACAAGCTCGCCCTCCTCCTTCTCGTCGAGGCCGCGCGAGATTGGGAAACAAAGGAACTCGCGCTGGAAAGTCCCCTCGCCACCTTCACCGGCACCCTTCTACCGCGCCCTATCGTCCTCGTTCCGATTCTGCGCGCCGGCTTGGGGTTACAGGAAGGCATGCTGCCGTTAGTCCCCGAAGCGGCTACCGGTCACATCGGCCTTTACCGCGATCCGGCTACACTGCGACCAGTAAAATATTTTAGCTGCCTCCCTTCGAATCTGGCCGATTCCCAGGTGCTGGTCTTGGACCCAATGCTTGCGACAGGTCATAGCGCGGTCGAAGCCGTCTCGATCGTCAAGCAAGCTGGCGCAACTCGGCTGCAATTGGTGTGTGTCCTCGCTTGTCCACCGGGTGTTACCGAAATGCAGCGCGCGCATTCGGATGTGCCGATTATCACGGCCGCGGTCGATCCAATCCTGAACGAGCATGGCTACATCGTCCCCGGTCTAGGTGATGCCGGAGACCGCTATTTCGGCACCGCCTGATTCTCAATGTAATCGCGCGTGACTGGGGAGCGCGAGCATTCTGCTCGCTCTGGCCGGCATTCTGCTGGCCAGCCTACCGTCGTCACGCGACGAGGAAGTGATAGCGCTTCTTTTCAGGAAAAATGGCAAACGCTCAATCTGGATCGCATTCTCCGTTTCCAAGCAGCCCTCCGTCTAAAATTTTTGTCACGCCGTGCTATCGCTGGCCGGCAGAATGCCGGCCAGAGCGAGCAGGATGCTCCCGCTCCCCCAACAACAGAATGCGCGAGCAAGGTGATCGCGGTCACCACGAGTTCGGTTCCTTTGGTTTGATCGTCCTCGTGCTCGGCTGAGCCGACATCGATTTCTAGTACAAGCAGCCAGGGTTAGCCACCAAGGCTTGCCTTCCCCGCCCAAAGCTGTTTGGAATCCTCCATGGATGATCCAAGTCAACCGCGCATCGAAATCTTCGCGCCCTTTGGCGAGGCGTTTGAACTAACCAAGAAGATTCTCTTCCAGCCCTTCGACCCGATGAAGTGGCTTGTGATCGGTTTTGCCGCCTGGCTCGCGACCTTCTTTAGCGGCGGCGGCTTCAATTATCGGAAAGGCTGGAACACTAGCGATTGGAATTGGAAAGCGCAGCATTCGGGCGTTCCATTCTCGGTCCACAACATTCCACCCTGGGTCATTCCCGTGACCATCGTCGGCGCCATTCTCCTTCTCGCGCTCATCGCGGTTCTTCTTTGGTTGAACGCTCGCGGGCGTTTTATGTTCACCGATTGCATTGTGCACAATCGCGGCGCGATCGTGGTACCCTGGCGCGAATACCGCACAGAGGGCAACCGCTACTTTATTCTCCAGTTCGTCATCGCGTTGTGCAGCATGGTCGCGTTCGGCGCCCTCGCCCTCGTTTTCGTCCTTGGCAGTTACTGGAAAGGCCCTTTCCTCCCGCTCACTGTGCTAATCGTCTTCGGACTTGGAATGTTCCTGGTCGTCATTGTGGTTTCGCTCGTCATGCGTTTCGCAGTGCCAGTAATGTATCGCCAGCGCTGTGACGCAATCACCGCTTTTCGTCAGGTCTGGGCATTGATCATGGCTAACGTGGGTGTCTTTGTTCTCTTCGTCCTTTTCTACGTTGTGATCTCCATTGCCGGCGCCATGATTGGTTGTTTGGCGGCATGCGTTACCTGCTGCGTTGCCGCCTTGCCTTACGTCGGGACAGTTATCCTTCTGCCCGTCGTGACGTGCCTCTTTGCCTATCCGCTTTGCTTCATTCGGCAATTCGGAGATTCATACGATGTCTTTGCCATGGTAACGCCGGCGGCACCGCTGCCGCCATCGGAGCCCGTCGCGCCGCCCCCGCCATCTATCCCGCCGATCCAGGAGAACCCGCCGCCGGCAGCAGAATAGAAGACTTAGCGATGAGTTTTAACCAGCGACTAACTGGACCGGAAATCCATTGGCGATTCAGTTGTCTCGCGCTCCTTCCGGTCCTCCTTCTGACGCTCGGCTTGGTGGGACCGGAGTCATTACCAAAATGGTTTCCATTCGCCATCTCCTGCGGAGCCATCACTGGTTTGCCCTGCATCTTTTGCGGGATGACGCGGGCCGTCTATTACCTCCTGCACGGCGAGTTCGGTCGCGCACTTTATTATAACTGGCTGGCTTTTCCGTTTATAGCGAGCGCTATCGCAATTTTCGCCGTCCACCTGCTGGAACTCATCCTCGATCGGAAGCTTTTATCCCGGATGCCATCTATACATCTAACTCGTGCTTCGCTTGCCGCGACGGCCCTTGGCTTCGTCCTCCTCTGGTGTTTGCAGGTATATCTCGCAGTATCTCAGCACAAAACCGA